>Ga0193709_1000264_pt1 | contig 20373 bp, 20 predicted proteins | sample H3c2metaG_FD_160571 | JGI IMG/M metagenome (GOLD analysis project Ga0193709, IMG submission 160571) | Soil microbial communities from a riparian zone of the East river system, Colorado, United States - H3c2 | ecosystem: Environmental > Terrestrial > Soil > Riparian zone | place: USA: East River... | reverse complement strand
TGTGGATTGGCATCGCGGTTTGCGCCGTGTTCGCGACTGCCGTGGCCTTCTCGTTGCAGCTTTGGGCGCAGCAGTTCACGACGCCGAGTCACGCGGCGATTATTTTTACGTTGGAGCCGGTGTTTGCGGTAATTACTTCCTACGTCGTTTTGAGCGAGAGGCTTGGCCCACGTTCAGTTGCGGGCGGCGCGTTAGTGCTGGCCGGAATTCTCGCCGCGGAATTGCTCGGACCGCCTGCCGCGCCGGAGTCGCCCGAGCCGATGGGAGAAACCCGGTAGCCGGAAGCCTAGGCTAGTGGCACGGGCCACAGCGAAGAGAGATTCCTCGCTTTGCTCGGAATGACCACTTTGACAAAAATTGCAAATAAGGAAGTTACGTGTAGTTTTTTACGTCGACCGGCGCGTACATGGTCGCAGTGCTGGCGTGAGCCTTTTCGTAGGCGTCGATTGCGCTCAGGTGTTGCAGCGACGTGCCAATATCGTCGAGACCTTGCAGCAAGACTTCCTTGCGCGATGGCGCAATCTCAAATGAAACGGTGAGGCCTTGGTTGTCGCTTACCGTCTCATTCGGCAAATCGACAGCGACGGTGTAGGAACGGTCCGCCTCAGCGCGTTTGAAGAGTTCGTCGATGTCGGATTCCTTCAGGATGGCTGGAAGAATTCCGTTCTTGAAGCAATTGTTATAGAAAATGTCAGCGTAGCTCGGGGCGAGGATGACGCGGAAGCCGTAATCACCGATGGCCCATGGAGCGTGCTCGCGACTGGAGCCGCAACCGAAGTTAGCGCGTGTGAGAAGAATCGATGCGCCTTGGTACTCCGGAAAATTCAGGACGAAGTCAGGATTCGGCTTTTCCCCGGCCAGGTAGCGCCAATCGTAAAAGAGAATTCGGCCGAAGCCTTCGCGAGTCAGCGCCTTCAAAAATTGTTTTGGCACCATTTGGTCGGTGTCGACGTTTACTCGGTCGAAGGGAAGTACGCGACCGCTGTGTGTAATGAATGGTTTCACGAGGCTTCCTTTTCGAGAACTACAAAACTTTGCATGTCGTCCAGCATAGTGCAAAATGCCGCGCCCTTAGGAGCTGGACGTCGTCGGTTGGCCGACATCAGATCGTAAACTACGCCCCAGCTTTCCGGCGTCTTGTCGTATCTATCGGGCGGCGCAACCTCGATAATCTCTACCTCTGCCATTTGGCCGCTGAGATGGACAAGGCGGAGTCGCTGTCCCTGGTGGCTTTCGGTTTAGTTCACTGACGCTTCGAATCACAGGAGTTCTCAGAGGTCACTCCACGTGGGCGACGTCGAATTCGCGCACGTCTACGAAATGACCCGCGATCGCGGCGGCCGCGGCCATCACTGGACTGACCAAATGGGTGCGGCTGTCGCGCCCCTGGCGGCCTTCAAAGTTGCGATTCGACGTGCTGGCGCTGCGTTCGTGCGGCGGCAAAACGTCAGCGTTCATGCCGATACACATACTGCAGCCTGCATCGCGCCATTCGAATCCGGCATCGGAGAAAATTTTGTCGAGGCCTTCCTTCTCGGCCGCGGCCTTGATGCCGCGCGAGCCCGGAACAATCAATGCCTGCTTGATGCTTTTGGCAACGTGTTTCCCTGCGACCAGATGGGCGGCAGCACGGAGGTCGTCGAGGCGTGAATTGGTGCACGAACCGATGAAAACGCGGTCTACCGGAATGTCCACGATCCGCGTGCCAGCTTTCAATCCCATGTATTGCAACGCGCGCTCGGTGGCCTTCTGGTCGTCGGCATTTTTGAACGAGCCAGGATCGGGCACGCGGTCCGTCACGCCCGTTACCATTCCTGGATTCGTACCCCAGGTAACTTGCGGAGCGATCTTTTCTGCCTGCAACTCAACGGTCATATCGAACTTGGCGCCATCGTCGGTGCTGAGCAGGCGCCATGTTTCCAGCGCGTCCTGAAATTCCTTCCCGCGCGGGACGAATTGGCGCCCTTCGAGATACGCGAAGGTGGTCTCGTCCGGCGCAATCATTCCGGCGCGCGCGCCCCCTTCAATGGTCATGTTGCAAACCGTCATGCGGCCGTCCATGGATAGTTCGCGAATCGCCTGGCCGCCGTATTCGGCAACGTGCCCGGTTCCGCCGCCGATGCCAATCCTTCCAATGATGGCGAGAATGATGTCTTTGGCTGTGACGCCTTTCGGGCGTTTGCCATGCACAAGAATGTGCAACGTTTTGGATTTGCCCTGCACCAGGCACTGCGTGGCCAGCACATGTTCGACTTCGCTGGTGCCGATGCCAAATGCCAAAGTGCCAAATGCGCCATGCGTCGAGGTATGACTGTCACCGCAGACGATGGTCTGTCCCGGCTGAGTGATGCCGAGCTCGGGACCAATGATGTGTACGATGCCTTGATTCTTGCTGTTCATGTCGAACAGACGAACGCCGGATTCCTGGCAGTTTTTTTCCAGCGCGTCGAATTGCGCTTTAGCGTCCTGATCGAGAATCGGAAGGAAGCGGTCTTTGGTCGGAACCGAATGGTCCATCACTGCGAAAGTAAGATCTGGCCGGCGAACCCTACGGCCTTCCGCACGCAGGCCCGAGAATGCTTGGGGCGAGGTGCCTTCGTGAATCAAGTGCCGGTCAATGTACAGCAGGGAAGGCTTCCCCGGCTCTTCATACACCAAGTGGCTGTCCCAAATTTTTTCGTACAGAGTTTTTGCGGTCATGGCGTTTGCCATTAAAATTTTAGCACTGTAACGGCAGCAGGGCAAAAAGACCAAGGTCTTAGAACGCTGGCATCGAGAAATTGCGGGTATCCTGTGCTGGCGAGCTTACCCGGCTACCATCCCGCACGTCGAACTAAAACAGCCGGCGGTCTGCACACTGACAAGGCGAATGGATACGAACGCGATGATCAAGCCTAGGATCGGATTAGCGATTGCATTGATTCTGGTTGTCGTGGGATGTGGACACCGGAGGTACGCGTCTATCACCGAGGAGGAATTGGTCCGTCGAACTCAGGAACTGATGGACGCCGTGGCTCCCGGCAATCAGGAGCCATGGAAGAAATATTTCGCGGACGATGCCACATATTTTGACGAAAAAGGCAGAGCAATGGATAAGGCTGCGCTCGTGAAAGACGTTTCGCCGATGCCCGCTGGCTACTCCGGCGCCATCAAGGTGCTCCATCCGCAAACCCGCGTGGTAAAGAACACCGCCATCTTGAGCTACGACCTTGATGAAACCGAGATTATATTTGGTCAGGTCGAGCATGCGCGATACCACGGCACGGATACCTGGATGCGCCGAAACGGTAACTGGCAAATCGTTGCCGGGCAGATGCTGCGTTATTACGAAGATCCAGCACCCGGAACCGCGGACATCGCGAAAATCAAGCAATATCTCGGCACATATGAACTCGCTCCAGGGACCACGCTCGCGATCACTACCGATGGACAAACATTATTCATGCAGCGCGCCGGCCGCGAGAAAGAAGCACTCATTCCGGAGGCCGAAAACATCTTCTTCCGCAGGGGAGTCGAGGGGCGGATTCTTTTTCGCCACTACGCGGACCGACAATCGGATGTTTTGATCGATCGCCGCAATAACGAAGACGTTGTTTGGAAGCGCGTGCGCTGACGGCTTAGACTGGAGGAATAGGATGGGGAGCGACAACGTGAATCCTGTTTATTACAGTTGGTTCGCTAGCCCGGTAGGCTGCTTGCTGCTGGCGGGATCGAGTGCTCGACTGAGCCTGGTAAGTTTTGCCGCTGGCAAGCGTGCGAGAAGTGTGGACCCGGAGTGGCGGTTAGACAACTCCGCATTCCTAGAAGTCGTCGACCAGCTGCAATCCTATTTCGCTGGCGAACGAACCAATTTCGATCTCCCGCTGCTGCTGGAGGGAACCGACTTTCAGAAAAAGGTTTGGACCGCGCTGCAGGAAATCCCCTACGGCGAAACCATCTCGTACAAAAAACTGGCGGAAACTGTGGGCAGTCCCAAGGGGGTGCGCGCCGTCGGAGCAGCAAACGGTGCGAATCCTATCCCCATTATTATTCCGTGCCATCGAGTTATCGGACATGATGGCAGTTTGACGGGATTCGGCGGCGGTCTACCGCTGAAGAAACAATTGCTCGAACTCGAAAGCCATCAGCTGAAACTTATTTAGGGGATTCGACGGTTCAAACGCCTCTGAACCCAGCAAACCACGCCGAATCGGGCACCTGTACAACGCTAACGCGCTCTCACTCGTCATGATCAGGATGGGGAAACTGTTTTTGTCGGAAGGCCTACTTCAGGTCCCACAAATTAATTGCGTGGTGATGCGGATTGTGCGGAGGGTTTCCGGAAACAAAGAGCAGGGAAAGACCTGCCACGGCCAGTGGCAGCACACCAACGAGCGCGATAAGAATCGGTGTCATGTTACCTCTCCACCTTGCTGGTACCTTCTAACAATTCTAAATTTACTTTCTACTTTGCTAAGGTGCAATCCGGCGAATCGTGTATATTGCCCGTAAGTGTGCCGGCTCGCGTCCATCACTGGGCATCGAAGAAAACATTCGCGCGGGCGCGATGGATTCAAGTATTAGCGTGTTCCCGCTGCGGCGACTTTCGCTTCGTTCGCCAGCCGGGTGATCTCCTGAATTCCTTGTAATATCCCGCTCACGGCTTTGCGGACTTCCGGATCCGCCGGGCCCACCGACGGCGACACGTGAATATGGCCCGCCGCATCAATTGTGACCAGCGGTCCATCGGCTCCTCCAAGAATGACTTTCACGGCGTTGCCATGGTCATCGGGAATATGCAGCAGAATCGCAGAGCGGTTGATAACTTCCAGGGACGTACGCATAGTAAAACTCCTTTAAGATGGTTCAGTCTGCCCCTGATCTGTAGTAGTGCAGAAAGCTGGCCAACCGTTTCATGGAATATGGACCGATTGCCGGATTCGGCTAAGGCCGCTGTCAGTGTCAGTAGTAATTGGTTTCTACTTCTTCGGAGAGTTCTCGGCGATGACCAGAAAGCTGCAATGGGGGGTTTTAGGAGTCGCATCCATAGCTGTTCGCAAGGTTATTCCTGGGATGCAGAAGTGCGACCAGTGCGAGATTGCCGCGATAGCGTCACGCGATTTGACGAAGGCGCAGAATGCAGCGCGGGACCTCAGCATTCCTAAGGCCTACGGTTCTTATGAGGAGTTGCTCGCCGACCCTGAAATCGAAGCCATTTATAATCCGCTTCCCAACCATCTGCACGTTCCGTGGTCTATCAAAGCCGCTCAGGCTGGGAAGCACGTGCTATGCGAGAAACCGATCAGTTTGAACGCCGCCGAAGTGGTCGAACTCGTGCGCGTCCGTGATCGCCATCACGTAAAAATCGGCGAAGCCTTCATGGTCAAAACGCACCCGCAATGGCTTCGCGTAAGAGAATTGATCCGCGGCGGAGAAATTGGTCAACTCAAATCCATCATCACCGTCTTCAGTTATTTCAATCGCGATCCTAAGAACGCTCGCCACAAGCCCGAGTGGGGTGGTGGAGGACTTCTGGATATCGGCAGTTATCCGATAACGCTTTCGCGCTGGCTGTTCGGGGAAGAGCCGAAGCGTGTTTCCGGGGCGCTCGAACTCGATCCCGACTTCGGCACTGACCGCCTCGCCTCCGGCCTGCTGGAGTTTTCCTCCGGCCATTCGGTTTTTTTATGCGGCACGCAAACCAACTATTTTCAACGCATGGAAATCCTCGGAACTACCGGCCGCCTCGCCGTTGAAATGCCTTTTAATGCGCCAAACGACCGCCCAACGCACATTACCATCGCTGATGGAATGGCGATCTATAACGGCAAGGTGGAAGTTGAAGCGATTCCGGCCTGCGATCAGTACACGATACAAGGCGACGCTTTTTCGCGTGCTATACGCGAGGACGGCGAAGTTCCCGTCCCGCTTGAAGACGCCCTCGCCAACATGAAAGTCATCGATGCGATCTTTCGCTCCGCTAGGACCAACCAATGGGAAAAGCCATGACTGGCGTGGCGCCTGCATCGCCAGCGCGTGAACCGGCATAAACGGCTAAGAACATGGAAACGAATTCTTGACGTTGTGGCGGCGCTGCTGGATAAACAACGCTAGCGCAACGCAGTTCGCTCCCAATAAAACCGCTATGGTTTTCAACATGTAGCGCACGGGGTTAACGACGTCAACGATTGGAAAAATAGAGAGCACCACGAATAACAATGTCAATGCGAACCCGCAGGTCGCGGCAACTCTGAGCAGTATTCCGGAGCGCAATTTGGATTCCCGTTTTGCGAAGAGCGGAATCGCGAACATTGCGAGATACGCAATCCCATAAAAAGTGAAGCCCCAAATCTGCAGCATCTCGAAAGCTTCCAGTTCACGGACGCCGATGAGCACTGCCAGACTCGCGACAAGCGTAATGATTCCGAGAAAAAGAATGGAGTTCGCGGGCGTTCGATATTTCGGATGCAACCGCGTGAACCATGCCGGTAAAAGGTGATCCCATCCCGCGACCATCGGAAGCCGAGTGTTGGCGGCGAAATTGAAGCTAAAGCTGGCCAGATAATTCGTAAGCAGCAGAAGTATCGCTGCCGGCACGATGATTCGCGCCGCGCTCATGCCCGCGAATCCCGCTTGCAGCGCCTGTGGGATTGGTCCGATCAAATCCACGGAATCGGGAGATACAAAAGCCAGGATTGCGCTGGTCCCGAAAATATAAAGAAACGCCACCAGGGGCACTGACAGCAATATCGCACGTGGAAAATGCCGCACCGGATTGCGCGCCTCGCCTGCAAAAATTGCCGTGAACTCCAGCCCGCAAAGCGCTCCAAAAGTCATTTTGCTGAACACGCTGAAGCTGAACAGACTCAGCGTGGGAAGCGCTAGTTTGAGCGGATGGTATTCAGCAAGTGTTCCTTGCGCATGCCGGACGAAGGGCAGCGCTATCAACACTGCGATCGTCAAAACGGTTAGCGCGCTTCCTAGATTCGTCACCCACTTCCCAATCCGCAACCCGACATGCGCCACCAACATCAGCCCCGCTATGATTGCAACCGTCGCTGCGATCAAGGCCGGACGATTGGTCGCGATCCAGGCGTATTCCGAACCAAGCACGTAAACCAGATAATTCGTGGTCACCAGTCCAATCGACGCGGTGTAGACCACAACGTACAACCACAAATTCCATGCCACGACGAAGCCGATGAAATCTCCGAAGGCCACGCGCGCCCACTCGTACAAACCGCCTTCCAAAGGGAGGCGCTTGTTCAGGTGGCTCACCAGCAAAGCTTGAGGTAGGAAGAAAAACGTTAGGGCCAAAAGCCATAAGCACACGCTTGCAGACCCGGCTTTTACGGCGGTACCAAAAAAGTCCGGGATCACCACCATCAGAACGCAGGCGAAAATCAGGTCAACAAACCCGAGATGTTTGCGCAGTTCCGGGCTCGCCGCCGGGGCAAGTTTTCCTGCAGCCGGTGCATCGAGGCCTGCGGTGGACAAAATAAAGAGCTCCCTGGCGATACCCGAAAGCAAGATGCCACAGTGACCAGCGATTCGCGATGAGAGTTGTAATACGGCAGAGCCTTGCGAGGAAAGCGCAAAATGTGACCAGAGTCCTAAGGCTCGCCGGAGCGCCGCGCCTTGCAAATCTCGGAAGCGCAGGTTATTGGCAGCCGCCTGCAATCGAGGGAACCAACAATACTTTATCACCTTCTTTTACGGCGCAGTCTTCGCCGCCAAGAAAACGAATGTCCTCGTCATTCAGATAGATGTTCAGGAACTGGCGAATCTGGCCCTGGTCGTCACGAACGTGCCTGGAGAGCCCGGGATACTGCGAAGTCAGAATGCTCAGTGCTTCCGCGACCGTGGCGGCCGTACAGTCTAACTTTGCCGACCCGTCGGTGAACCGCCGGAACGCTGTGGGGATTTCAATCGTCACTGCCATGTATTCTCCTGTGCTCAGATGTCGTTAACAGCAGTCTCACTCGCAATTGTTCAAGCCGTCGCCTCAAACCTTTGCCGCCGCGGGTGTCGCGAGTTGCGCGTCCAGATACGCCTCAAAGGCTTCTAATTTTGCTGCGATTGCTTCGGGCAAAGGATATTCAGCCACGATCGCATCGGTGGTCTTAAGTCCGTTGCCGGTGATGCATACCACCGTAGTCTGGTCGGAGCGGATACGGCCTTCGCGCAACAATTTTTCCGTGACTCCGATGGTCACTCCGCCAGCGGTCTCCGCAAAAATTCCTTCCGTCTCCGCCAGCAACTGAATGGACTGCACAATTTCGCGATCGGAAATGTCTTCCGCCCAGCCGCCCGATTCCCGAATCAGCTTAATGGCAAACGGACCATCGGCCGGATTGCCGATGGCCAAGGAGCGCGCGATAGTGTCCGGCTTTTGCGGTTCGAATCGCGTCAGTCGGCGTTTGACGGCATCCGAAATCGGAGAACAGCCTGTCGCCTGCGCTCCAAAAAATTTCACCGGCTTTTCCTCGACCCAACCCAGGGTCACCAGTTCGCGAAATGCTTTGGCAATCTTGGTGATCAGAGAGCCGCCCGCCATCGGCACCACTACGTTGTCTGGAAGCCGCCAGCCCAATTGCTCGGCTATTTCGAAACCGTGCGTTTTCGATCCTTCCGAGTAGTAAGGACGAAGGTTCACATTCACCAATCCCCACCGAAAGCGGTCCGCAATCTGCGCGCATAACCGGTTCACGTGGTCATAGTTGCCGTGGATGCGCACGATGCGCGCTCCGTACACTGCCGTATTCAGAATTTTCGCGGGCTCCAGGTCGGCTGGGATGAAAACGCAAGCATCGAATCCCTGTTGTGCCGATTGCGCCGCAACGGCATTCGCCAGATTTCCTGTGGACGAGCAGCCGACGGTCTGGAATCCAAATCGGCGCGCTGCCGCAAGGGCCGTTGCCACCACCCGATCCTTAAACGAAAGAGAAGGGAAGCACACCGCATCATTCTTGAAATATAGCTTCCTCAGACCCCACTTTTTCGCCAGGTGGCGCGAAGCAACCAGCGGAGTGCCACCAACGCTGTTGGGAACTTGAAATCCTTCTGGCAGCGGCAAAAACTCGGCATAACGCCACATGTTAAAGTCACGACGCGTGAGGGAGTCTTTCGACGCGATGGATTTCAGTGTTTCGTAATCGTAGGAAACTTCCAACGGGGAAAAACACTCGTCGCAAAACGAACGGGGCACGTTCCCCCACAATTTGCCGCACTCGCGGCAACTTAGCTGATAAATCTCCGGCATCGGCAGTCCAATCGCGGCCCGGAAAACATCGCAGAACTGGCAAAACGGGCCACTGCAAAGTGACCACTTCGCTACGAACGAATCGCGGACTATTATTTAGGGCTGACAAGGAGGGGAATAAAAAACCCTCCGTGCCAAAGAGTGCAGGAGGGGTCTTAGAATATCCAAGAATCTCTACATGCTCTTTAGCAGTTTTTTACGTGGAGCAAGTTGCCCTAAATCGCCACGTTTCGCCGCAGCAAGCGGCTCTGATATTAATGACAGGGAAAGCTCCGATTGTCAATACTGTTTCTAAAGCGCAACATTAGGTGACAACAATTTTCCAGTTTGTCGCGTCAAAGAGAGGGAGGAAACTAAGTCAACGAACCTCCAAAGCCACCCCGGCCATATGGCCAGTGTGTTTTCCGGTGCAGCACTTGCACTGGACAACTGCGATAAGTTCGCAGTGTTATACTCAGTAGCGACGGGTGCGACTCGCGAGAGCGGTCTGGCGGCGGAGAGAATACAGGAGCAGCAAAGATGGGTGATCCAATCGTTAAAATGTTCAGCTGGGCGCGTCGGGAAAAAATGGTTGCCGGGTTGTTTGTGGCGCTCACGCTGGTGGTAGGAATTCTGATCGGCACCGTGGTGTCCGGCCGTACTTCGGCCATGAAGACCATCGCATTTGCAGGCAAGGGAGCGACTCCGCTGGCCATGCCGGACGCCATTCCGTCCTCCAATTCCTTTGCGTCCATCGTAAATCGCGTGGAACCCGCGGTCGTGAACATTTCCACTACACAGGTGATGGAGAAACGGCGATCCGCTACTAAACGCCGCCCACAGCAGCCGAACGAGCAGCAGCCGGAAAATCCCAATGATCCGATGCAGGACTTTTTTGACCGCTTTTTTGATGGCCGCCAGGATGCTCCCGCGACAGCAGAGCGCAGCCTCGGATCTGGTGTGATCGTCGATCGCAAGGGCTTTATTCTTACCAACAATCACGTTGTAGATCAGGCCACCAAGATTCAAGTGCAGTTGAATGGTGAAACCGCCAAGTACAACGCCAAAGTCGTCGGCGTGGATGAAGAAACCGACTTGGCTGTGATCAAGATCGAGCCGCCCAAAGAATTGCCCGTCGCAAAACTGGGGAATTCCGATGGTGTGCAGGTCGGCGATTGGGTGCTGGCGATCGGCAGTCCGTTCGGCCTGAACGCGACCGTCACAGCGGGAATCATCAGCGCGAAGGATCGTGGCGGAGTGGGCAGGCAATTTCAGAAGTTCCTGCAGACCGATGCCGCCATCAACCCGGGCAACTCCGGCGGACCGCTGGTGGATCTGGCCGGCGAAGTTATCGGCATCAACACCGCAATTATCACCGGCAGCCGCGGTTACGAGGGCGTCGGGTTTGCTCTGCCGTCGAGCGTCGCCATTAACGTTTATAACCAATTGATTCAACAGGGACGCGTTACGCGCGGCTCGATCGGCGTCAGTTTCCAGGAAGATCTGGGAACCAATGCCATCACCCTGAAGGAACTTGGCGCGGCCAACGGCGTTGTGATCATGGGCGTCGAACCGGGCAGCCCAGCGGAAAAAGCTGGCCTGAAAGGCGGCGACGTTATAACCAACGTCAACGGCCGACCCATTAAGACGGGCAACGACCTGGTCAATCCAATTGCCCAGGCTCCCATCGGAACAAGAGTAAAGATTGGATACGTGCGTGACAGGCAGTCCAAAGAAACCAGTGCAGTGGTCGAAGACCGCACGCGCGTGTTCCCGAACTCGAACGCGAAGCTAGTCGACTCCCAAATTGAGAACGGTGCCGTCGAATATGGACTGCGCGTCGAAAATCTGACTCCGGACCGCGCCTCACGCGTCGGCATGGAAGGCCAGAAAGGCGTGCTCGTCGTTGACGTCGATCCGGCCAGCTTCGGCGATGACCTGGGGTTCGCGCGCGGCGACGTCATCGCAGAAGTCAATCGGCAAGCAGTAAGTTCCGTGGCAGATTACAAGGCTGTCATGGGAAAACTGAAGCCTGGCTCCAACGTGGTATTTAAAATTCTGCGTCGCCAGGATAGTGATCGCGTGCTGACTGTCTTTCTGCCGGGAGTCATTCCGGTAGAGAACGCTCAGTAATCGCTCAAGGAAACAAGAGGAACAGGGAAGTTATGAGAATCGTTCGCGCGGCACTCCTGGTTCTGCTGTCGTCTGCACTAGCGGGGCTGGGTGTGCCGGCGAGCTTCGCTCAAGCCGCAACCCATTCCAAGAAGAAGACTTCATCGAACAGTACAACGATTGCTGCCAAGAGTTCGCAGCCCAAAAACCCGCCAAAAAAGAAGTCGGCGGCGAGCAGTTCAGCAAAGATTCACAACGCAACTTCTAGTGCGACCAACAGGAATTCGACAAAAGTGTCTGGCAAGACTTCGTCAAGTACCACCAGAAAGTCTTCGGTTCGATCGCTTGCTGGTAAGAAATCCCGCAAACAGCCTGGCCAGAAAACGCCCACTGTGGATCGGGTAAATCAAATCCAGGCAGCCTTGGCCAGAGACGGATCGTTGCAAGGTTTGCCAAGCGGCAAATGGGATGACAATACTGTCGCCGCAATGCGCCGCTTCCAAACGGCTCACGGGCTAAATCCCACCGGCAAGCTGGATGCTCCTACGCTTCAGCGGCTTGGACTAGGTTCAGAAACCGCCGGAGTCGCTGCCCCCACGCCGCCTCCGGGTGCGACTTCCCGGCTTACTTCTTCTGCGAACATCTCCGCCGCACCTTTGCAATCTGGCCGCCGCCAGTAGGTTCGACGGTTGGTTTTTACCTCCCGGAATACCAGAAACACAGTAGAATCAATATTTTAGAAGCAATCGCGTCGGGAACTGTTTTGCACACCTTTTGCAAATTCGTGGCCAGGTGCTACCTTCACCCGGTCCTAATCCGCGCTTTACAATCTTCTAAGTTCCTCAAAAGACTATCCTTAAGAAATCGCAGTTCGCCCCCGGCATTGGCGCGCAAACTGCGACGGTATTTCTGGCTAAGTGAAATCGCGCTATGGCGAAGTCTGCACAATGTTTCTAGGAATGGGGCAACCACAATGAGCAAATGGAAGACGATATTTCTTACCGCAGCTGTGCTGATGTTCGGCACTCAGCCGGCAAAGGCTGACAGCACTCCGGTGCTACTGACGTTTGAAGGTGCGGGAAACTTTGTCACCGTCGGCAATTTCTACAACGGTGGAGCCGGCGGGAGCTTGGGAGTCGTATTTGGCTCAGATTCGCTGGTATTGACGCCGCTTCCTGTCGGCAACGGGGATTTCACGAATGCGCCGTCCGGCGACACCATTCTTTTTTTCCTAGCGGGAACTGGTGATGTGATGAATGTGGCGGGCGGCTTCAACACTGGATTTTCATTCTTCTATACTGCAGCGCAGGCTCCCGGGTCGATTACCTTGTGGAGCGGCTTGGATGGAACCGGGGCGCTGCTCGCAACTCTGAGCTTGCCTGTAAACGGTGCGTGCACGACAGCTTCTTGCACTTGGACAGCGGCCGGGGTGGCCTTTGCAGGGACCGCAGAATCGGTAGATTTCACCGGGTCGGCGGAAATTATCGGATTCGACAACGTCACGCTGGGCTCGGCCACGCCCGGCACTGGCGGTACGACGCCAACTCCGGAGCCTGCGACGATGCTCCTGTTGGGAGTGGGGTCGCTTGGGCTGCTGGGAGCCCGGCGCAAGAAGCTCGCTTAATACGCGAATCGCAAAGCACAACTAAAATCGAAATCCGCGGGACGGGCAGTCCGGTGATCGGCTGTTCGTCCCGATGTTAGTCTTGCTCTACCGTTTCCCCGATTACTTGCTCCCCGTCTAATTTACGCCGTTTGACCTGTTTCGACGAGCGATGCTAGAGTTTTTGTGTCTGCACAGTTGGCTCACGCCAAGACGTCCAAAATAGCGAACCGACAGGAATTTCAGGAGGCAGTATGGCAACGGCAGCAGCGCCACGCGTGTACAAGAATTTTATCAATGGAGAGTGGATGGAAGCGAGCGGGGGCAAAGCCTACGAAAACCGTAATCCGGCGAACTCGGATGAATTGGTGGGCATGTTTGTGTCTTCGACTTCGGAAGATGTGGATGGCGCGGTGGATGCTGCAAAAGAAGCCTACCAGTCCTGGCGGCTGGTGCCGGCGCCCAAGCGGGCGGAGATTTTGTACCGCACAGCGGAATTGCTGGTGCAGCGCAAGGAAGAATTCTCGAAAGACATGACGCGCGAGATGGGCAAAGTGCTGGCGGAGACGCGCGGTGACGTACAAGAAGCGATTGATATGACGTACTACATGGCGGGAGAGGGCCGACGGTTGTTTGGCCAGACTACTCCGTCGGAATTGCCAAACAAATTCGCCATGAGTGTGCGGCAATCGATTGGCGTGTGCGGAATGATTACGCCGTGGAATTTTCCCATGGCGATTCCTGCCTGGAAAATGATGCCGGCACTGGTGTCGGGAAATACCGTGGTTTTGAAACCGGCGGAGGATACGCCGCTTTCTTCGTATCACTTGATACAGACATTGACGGAAGCCGGATTGCCGCGAGGCGTGGTGAATCTGGTAAGCGGCGATGGGCCGAATGCGGGAGCGCCACTTTCGCAGCACAAAGAAGTTCCGGTGCTGAGCTTTACGGGTTCGACAGCAGTGGGAAGAATCATTGCGGAATCGTGTGCGCCGGATTTCAAGCACCTGTCGCTCGAAATGGGCGGCAAGAACATCATCATCGTGATGGACGACGCCAATCTGGATTTGGCGGTGGATGGCGCGGTGTGGGGTGGCTTTGGAACTAGCGGCCAACGTTGTACGGCGGCCAGCCGGGTGGCCATTCACAAGAGCGTTTATGGGGAGTTCACCAAACGGCTGGTTGAACGAGTGAAGCATTTAAGAGTTGGCAACGGACTCGACACACCGACTGAAATGGGTCCGTGTATCAACGAACAACAGCTCAATACGGTGATGTCTTACGTGGAGATCGGGAAAAATGAAGGCGCAAAACTGCTGACCGGTGGGAAACGGCTGGATTCCGGCGCGTTTAAGAAAGGATGGTTCCATGAGCCGACGCTTTTCGGCGATTGCTCCGCGAAAATGCGTGTGGCGCAGGAAGAAATTTTCGGACCGGTGGTGTCGTTGATTCCGGTGCACGATTTTGCGGAAGCGGTCGAGGTCGCGAATGGCGTGCCGTATGGCCTTTCCGCTTCGATCTACACGAAGAACGTGAACCAGGCGTTCGCAGCCATGCGAGATATTTACACCGGCATCGTCTATGTGAATGCGCCGACCATTGGCGCCGAAACGCACTTGCCCTTTGGCGGGACCAAGCAAACCGGCAACGGTCATCGCGAGGCAGCGATTGCTGCCATCGACTTCTACACTGAGTGGAAGACGCTGTACATCGATTATTCAGATAAGTTACAGCGCGCGCAGATCGACAACGCAGACTGATGTGCCATCGAGGGGTGAGCAGGGTATAGTGGCGATCCGCACGCGACGCTGGTGGCGGCGATTGACCGGGACTGGACAGCGTTCCTACAATAGAAATGGCACTCTCCGGGCGGGAGTGCTGCTATGAGAAACGCACTACTCCAGGAACGGCGCAACCGGCAGATTCTGGCGGACCTTGTCCGGACGTATATCGAGACCGGGGAGCCGGTCTCGTCGCGTGCCATTTCCAAGCGATTTGAAGAAACGTTGAGCACGGCCACGATTCGCAACGTGATGGCGGACCTGGAAAACGGCGGATTTTTGTATCAACCGCACACTTCTGCGGGCCGGGTGCCAACCGCTGCGGCCTACCGTTTTTTTGCACAGGAAATCGCTACACAAGCCACGTTGAGTCTGGAAGACAAAGAATGGATCCGGCGCGAATTCTCTGCCGCCAATAATCGCGTCGAAATCACGGAACGCGCCGGGCATGTCCTTGCCGAAGTATCGAACGGACTTGGCATCGTGGTGTCGCCGCCGCTAGGCAGAACAATTTTGGAACACGCGCGAATCTGGTTGCTGCCGGATGGGCGGGTGGTGGTGGTGCTGATTTCGCCGGGAGGAATTACACGGGATAAAGTATTGCGGCCACCGCGGATATTTTCGCAGCAGGAGCTTGACGCGACCGCGGAATTTTTGAACCGGCAATATTCTGGCTGGACGCTTGAAGCTATCCGCGCGGACTTGCTGGTCAAGCTGGCGACGGAAAGCGAGCGCTACGAAGGGCTGCTGCGCGGAGCACTGGCGTTGTGCGATCCGGCAGTCCTGGGAGACGAGACGACTTCGCAGCTGCATGTGGAAGGAACGGCGCAGATCATTGGAACGCCGGAATTTTCCAACCAGTTGCAATTGCGCGAACTGCTGTCGGCCATCGAAGAGAAGCATCGCCTGGTGACGGTGTTGAACGCGTGTATCGACTCGCCGGAACCGGTGCTGGTGCAAATCGGTCTGAAGGAAATTTCGCAGGGGGGCGATAGCCTGGCGCTGATCAGCGCGCCGTACACCAGGGTAGATGGAGTGCAAGGTTCGCTTGGGGTGATCGGTCCGACGCGAATGCATTACGAACGCGCGATAAACGCGGTCGCGTACGTGGCACAGATTTTCAGTGAGTCGTTGAGCAAGATTTCCTGACCTGAAATGCGCAAGATTTCCAATCTGGAAAAGGGGCTGCTGTGAGTGAGAAAGAGATACGAATTCCCGTGAACCGGGGAGACGAAAACGCGGAAGGCAATGTTGAATCGGAATCTCTGCGGATGGATGCGGACGTTGCAAAATTGGCCACGGACCTTGACGACCTGCGGCAAACGCTGCTGCGGCGGCAAGCAGATTTCGATAATTACAAGAAGCGCATTGAAAAGGAGCGCGGCGAGGATTCGAAGCGCACCACTGCTCGGCTGATTGAAGCCTTGATTCCGGTCATCGATGGATTTGAGCAGGCGCTTGCCGCGCATCGCGAAGCCGAATACGAAAATTACCGGCGCGGATTTGAACTTATTTATAAGCAGCTGACAGACAACATTGCAAAGCTTGGCGCGGAACGTGTTGACCCGACCGGGAAGCAGTTTGATCCGCATTTGCACCAGGCCATGGATCGCACCGAGACGACTGAACACGAAGACGGTACGGTGTTGCAGGTTTTTCAGCCGGGATATGTTTTTCACGGACGTGTGCTGCGTCCGGCGATGGTGCGTGTAGCCGTACAGCCCGCTGCCGCATCGAAAGCAAATACGAATTAGCGCGAAAAAGCCGACTTGTGCGATAACGATTAATTCAAAAAGGAAACAGAACGAATGGCGAAGTCAAACCAGCGTGATTTTTATGAAGTGCTCGGCGTGACCAAGACCGCCACAGTGGACGAAATTAAATCTTCCTACCGCAAAGCCGCACTGAAGTGGCATCCCGACCGCAATCCAGAGAACAAGCACGAAGCCGAGATTAAATTCCGCGAATGCACGGAAGCTTACAGCGTGCTAAGCGACCAGGAAAAGCGCCAGGTTTACGATACCTACGGCCATGCAGGGCTGAGCAGCGCCGCTGGAGGCATGGATTTTAATGGAACAATTTTCCAGGACTTCCACGACATATTTGGCGATTTTTTCGGGTTCGAAGACATTCTTGGCGGGAGCAGCCGTCGCGGCCGTACGCGTTCTCAGCGCGGGGCGGACTTGCGCTATGACATGACGCTGACGTTCGAAGAAGCGTCGGCAGGCGTATCCACAAAAATCAAACTGCCCAAGCAAGAGTTGTGCGCGGCCTGTCATGGGACAGGCGCAAAGACCGGGACGGGCGCCAGCACCTGCCAGACTTGTGGCGGCCGTGGCCAGCTTGCATATCAGCAAGGCTTTTTCACCATCACGCGGACATGTCCCTCGTGTCAGGGAGCGGGGCAGATTATCAAGGAGCGCTGCCCAGATTGCCGCGGCCAGGGCCGCATCGAACGCGACAAGACCATCGATCTGCGCATTCCTGCAGGTGTCGATACCGGAACGCGGTTGCGGGTGCCAGGTGAAGGCGAAGCCGGCGCCAACGGTGGGCCGAGCGGCGACTTATACGTTGTGCTGGACGTGAAAGAGCATCCATTTTTTGAACGGCGCGGAGCGGATCTCTATTGCACGATTCCGGTGAGCATCGCGCAGGCGGCGCTGGGAACGGATTTGCCGGTTCCGGGGCTTAACGGCGAAGAGCGGCTCAAGATTCCCGAAGGCACGCAAAGCGGCGCCGTGTTTCGTATCAAGGGCCACGGCTTGCCCGATCCACGCGGCGGCGGCAAGGGCGACCTTTATTACCACGTGCGGGTGATGACTCCTTCGAGACTCACGCGTGAGCAGCGCAAAATCATGGAGCAATTGGGTTTGACGCTAAAAGTGGACAACAAGCCTGCAGAGCGTGGTTCTTCTTTCTTCGACAAAGTAAAAGATATTTTTGGGTAGGCGCGTCACGGCGGGGCTCCCGATTGCGAAGACGATTTTTTGTCGATGCGTTTGACGCCGGCCGCGCGGTACTTGCGGGCGATGCGGCGCATCATCTTGGCAGAGTGTTGCGGGCCGAGCCGGGCCAGCTTTACGAACTCAGCGACGGGACTTCCGTTTGGCTGGGCAAGATCGAATTTGCCGGTAAAGATCAAATTGAATTTTCCCTGGTCGAAGCCATTCCGATTATCAATTCCTCCTTGGTCAAGACACTCTTGCTGGCGGTCGTGAAGTTCGACACGTTCGAATGGGCACTAGAGAAAGCGACCGAGTTAGGTGTGAACCGGATTGTTCCGGTGGCCGCTGCGCGGAGTGAAAAAGGATTGCTTGCGGCAGCAGGGAAGCGCGCAGACCGTTGGAAAAAGATTCTCTTTGAATCGTCGCAACAATCGCGCAGGGTGCGTTTGCCGGTGATCGAAGCTGTTACCACTCTTAAAGAGGCTCTGGCGGCGTCTCGATCACAATTGAAACTGATACTTTCTGAACAACCCGAAGCCACCCCGCTCAGGAAAATTCTGCGGGACCGTACCGCAGACACCGTTGCGCTGGCGATTGGCCCGGAAGGCGGATGGACGAACCCGGAGTTTTCGGCGGCGGAGCAAGCGGGTTTCGAAGCGGCTTCCCTGGGCAGTTTGATCCTGCGCACCGAAACGACTGTAACGGCGTGCCTGGCCTCGCTAAACTACGCTCTGGACAACGATGGAAAATAATCTGCTCCATCACCGGAGTGAATCTTCTTGGCGTGAATGGCCAGGTCGCGTAGGATAACGCGCATGGCGCTTTGCCATGCCTCGGTCAGGATCTTGCGATTACACGCTATGTGCTTCGCGACGTGCCTTTTGCCGTGTATTGTCGCGTGCGCTGCCATGTGCGTCATTACGTGCTTCGTTGTTCCCGCCGCGCGCGCACAAGACCGTCCATTACGCACGGTGGACACCGAAACGATTCCTGCCGGCACTCTGCGCACGGAAATTGGTTTTGACTTCCTGCAGGACACCGGCTTTCCGCTTTCCGGACTGCGCGGCGACGAGACATCTGTTGGCATATTGGATCTGCGGATGGGTGTTGGCAAGATTGTGGAAGTCGAAGTGGAAGGGGCATTGCAGAATTTTCTGGACGTAAAGTCGCAAGGAACTTCCTTCGTTCCGAATCTTTCATTAACCGGCGTCAACTCCACGCATGACACCGGCGACTTCACGCTGGCGACGAAAGTCCGTTTGCTCAAGAATGCAGGCAGGCGTCCCGGCATTGCGTTTAAATTTGGCTTTATTATGCCGAATTCGAATCAGGCGCGCGGCATTGGCAGCAACACCACCAACGTTTTTGCATTGGTGGCGCTGGAAGAGCAGATTCGCAAGCTGGACGTGTTCGGCAACCTTGGAATCGAGATTTTGCAGGCGCCAAATGCGTTGTTTACTCAAAACGACGTGCTCATTTATGGCGGCGCGTTCAAATATCCGATCCTGCGCCGGGTAAATTTGGTGGGCGAGGTCAACGGCTTGTACTCATCGCGAAGCGCTAACGACGCGTTGATCGGAACGCAGAGCTCCGGACAGGCGAGAGTCGGACTGCAAATTAACGCTGCTGGATTCACCTGGGATTTGGCCGGAGTTCGCGGCCTGAATAAATATGACCCGCGTTCGGGCTTTACGTTCGGCATCAGCAGAGATTTCCGGCTTTTCGATTACAACCGAGTCCAATAAACGAGGTCAGTTTGCGCTCCACGAATCGTGAGCCTGCGATTGGCAGATTCAATCTGGAAAGTGCGCTGCTTCGCGTGATATAAGAGAAGTTGTACGCCACAATGCCGAATCCGGACGAGCGCCCACTGACCCCACCCGCGAATCCACCTGACGTTGCTGTGGAGCCCGCCGTCCATTCCTTGCAAACGCCTCTACCCCTGCACACTGTTTTAGCCGGCAATAGAGATCGGCAACTTCATTTGCGCCACGAAATTCGTGTGTGGACTCGCGACCTGCTGATCGCCATCGGTCTCGCACTGATTATCATTATTTTTCTGTACCAGCCCGTAAAGGTCGAAGGCACCAGTATGGCGCCGCTGCTTTCCGATCAGGAACGCATTTTTATCAACAAGTTTGTTTATCGCTTCGAAGCGATTCATCGCGGCGACGTGGTGGTGTTCTGGTATCCTCTCGACCGCAGCAAATCGTTCATCAAGCGCGTGATCGCGCTACCGGGTGAAAGCGTCGAGATTCGTCAGGGCATGGTGTATGTGGACGGGCAGCAGTTGAAAGAATCCTACGTGCCGCCGCAATACGAGGATTTGAGCGACTACGGTCCGGTTCGCGTCCCCCCCAATATGTTTTTCGTGATGGGCGATCACCGCATCAGTTCAAACGATTCCAGGGTTTTTGGCCCGGTCCCCAGCCGGTTTATTTATGGCCGCGCGGTTTTTGCGTATTGGCCGGTGGATCACTTTGGCTCGCTGTCGACAACCGCCGAAGCGCAAGAAAAATGAGCAACGGAGGATACACTGACCGAAGTTTTGCATCGACCTGCAATTCTGGCGCTCGAGGACGGGCGCGTATTTAACGGCCGCGCTGCCGGCGCGATCACGCGCCGCGGCGGCGAAGTTGTTTTCAACACCAGTCTCACCGGCTATCAGGAAGTTTTCACCGATCCCAGCTACGCCGGGCAGATTGTTTGCTT
>Ga0193709_1000263_pt1 | contig 20373 bp, 19 predicted proteins | sample H3c2metaG_FD_160571 | JGI IMG/M metagenome (GOLD analysis project Ga0193709, IMG submission 160571) | Soil microbial communities from a riparian zone of the East river system, Colorado, United States - H3c2 | ecosystem: Environmental > Terrestrial > Soil > Riparian zone | place: USA: East River... | reverse complement strand
TCACACGTCGATGCAGACCTAAGTTCTCAATCCCTGCGCCTCGCGGACCTCGGGCCGCGCGCTGCCGGCCGCAACCCCGAGACCGGATCGTCGCCGCCGATGCTGCTATCCAATGCAACCCCGGATCCCAGTGCACTGCGCAGCATGGATGGCGCTGTGAGATTCCGCGCCCGGCACGTGCAAGTCGCGCGCGTGATCTTGGAGACGGTCTCGGCGAAGATGACGATCGATCGCGGCCGGCTTGCCGTGACGCCCTTGTCGGCCGATGTACTGGACGGCAAACTGAATGTGCAATTGAAAATCGATGCGCGAAAAGAAATTCCGGCGGTTGACTTGGACGTTAGAATCACGGGTCTGCAACTGGGACAATATGCGCGCAAAGGAACGGGTCCGCCTGCCATCGAGGGCCCGCTCGGACTGCGACTCAATCTCATGGGCCGCGGAAAATCCATGCACGAGGCGGCGGCGAGCGCCGAGGGAACAGTCACCGCTACGCTGCCGAGCGGCACGGTTCGAGAGTCGCTCGCAGAACTTACCGGCATCGATCTTCGCGGACTGGGCCTGTTGCTCGCCAAGAACAAGCAAGAGGTCCCGGTGCGTTGCGGCATCGCGAGTTTTCAAGCCCACGACGGTACGCTCACGGCCACGAATTTGGTCCTCGATACCGAGCCCGTCCTGATCGCCGGTGAAGGGGCCGCCCATCTGGGTACCGAGACTCTGGATTTTGTATTGCGCGGCTATCCGAAAAGCGTGCGGTTTTTTCAATTGCGCTCGCCGATTCTGATTGGCGGCACTTTGGCGCATCCGTCGGTCGGCATCCAGGCGCACGATTCAAAAATGGTGCTTGTCGACCGCGGCAAGGCGCAGGACGCCGATTGCGAGTCCATGCTTCGATGAGCCTTTCCGTAGCTGTCGGCAAGAGCGACCATGCGCAGGGTCCGGAAAATGCTCCGGTCACGTTGGTTGAATATGGCGACTATCAGTGTCCTTACTGCGCAGACGTGCATCCCATGATTCAGTCCATTGTCAAAACCATGGGTGCGAGCCTGCGCTTCGTCTTTCGCCACATGCCGCTCAGCGACGTGCACCCGTACGCGCAGTATGCCGCGGAAGCGGCCGAGGCGGCCGGCGCGCAGGGCAAGTTTTGGGAAATGCATGATGCCATCTACGACCATCAATCGGATCTGGGTTCGGATCTGATGCACACGCTTGCACTGGCGTTGAATTTGGACATGCCGCGATTCGAGGCCGATATGGAGGCGCGCCGCTATCGCCCGCGAGTCAAGCGCGACTTCATGGGCGCCATGCGCAGCGGGGTGTCGGCAACGCCGACGTTCTTCATCAACGGCGAACGTTACGAGGGAAATCCGGAGCAGCGGGCGTTGCTCACGGCGTTGCAGCGAATTCTGGCAGCGCCGGGACAGGCGCCTGATCCCTGAGAAAGCCTGGTCCCTGATGAACTCCTAGTCTCTGATGAACTCCAGCAACCGATTGTTGGCAGGCAAGTCGTGATCGGCGCGTAGCCGCAGGCCGTACTGCGACGCCAGCGCGGTAAGGTCATCGATATCGCGCAATCCCGACTTGGGATCCCGCTCCTGCAGCATGCGATCGAAGTCTTGATTGCTGTTCGAGGTGTAGCGGCCGCTGTAGCGAAAAGGACCATACACACACAGGATGCCGCCCGGCGACAGCACGGCATCGAGCCCCCTATACATCACCCGCACCTCCGCCCAGGACATGATATGCAGGGTATTGGCCGTAAAAATCGCATCAACCGCGCGCAGCGGCCACACGCTTTGATTGACATCCAGTACGGTGGGCGGACGCAGATTGCGCGAGCCCTCGAGTTTCACCCGCGCTTCAAGATCGGCCAGGTACGCCAATTGCTCCGTGGGATGCCAGGTGAGGTGCGTCAAATGCGCCGCAAAGTGCACCGCGTGTTGGCCGGTGCCGCTGCCGATCTCCAACACGTGCGTTCGCCCGGCAAAAGCCGTCCGCAACACATCGAGTATGGGCGCCTTGTTTCGCTCGCAGGCTTCGGAGAAGGGCAGCATGGCATTTGCAATGTTAGCGCACTCCTGCCTTCGCTATTCAAACGAGTGATCTTTAGCTACAGTGACGCCCCCGTTTGCTTAGGCTGACTTAGGAGATATTCGATGGCGACGTCCCTGTATGATTTTTCCATTCCGGCATTGACGCGTGGACTGACCAACTTGTCCGCGATCCTCGATAAGGCCGCGGCCTATGCGGCGGCAAAAAAAATTGACGCGGCTGTGCTTGCGCAGACGCGCTTGTTCCCGGATATGCATCCCTTGAGCCGCCAGGTGCAAATCGCGTGCGATACCGCCAAGGGAGCGGCGGGGCGTCTGGCGGCAATTGAAATACCCAAACACGAAGATAACGAGACCACGTTGCCGGAACTCAAGGCGCGGATCGCGAAAACGCTGGATTATTTGAAAACGGTTACCGCGGCCAAGGTCGCGGGCGACGAGAGCCGGCCCATCGAGATCAAATTTCCGAACGGCGCGTGGAAATTTACCGCGTCGAGCTATGTCAACGATTTTGTGCTGCCCAATTTCTACTTCCACACCAGCATGGTTTACGCCCTGCTGCGCAAGAGCGGCGTCGAAATCGGCAAGGGTGATTTTCTGGGCGCGATCCAGTAGCCGGGCGGCGGGCGCGTCATGGGGTTGGGTGCGGCGCCCAACTCCGCGACGCGCGATGCTACGCCAGCTGATCCACCAACTGCTCGACACGGGTGAAGAGCGCCTCCTCGGTACGCGCGATGTGGGCAAAGCGCAGCTTGAGCGGACCGTCGAGACGGTATTCCTTGGGCTTGCCTTGAATGAGCTTGAGCACGCGTTTCGGTTCGACCTTGTTCTGCTCCTCGAACAGGATGTAGCCGTTGCTGGCGCCGGCATCGATCTTGCGGATTCCGAGCGAAGCGGCGCGAAGTTTAAGATAAGCCGCGCGGAACAGGGATTGCGCAAAGAGCGGTATCGGGCCGAAGCGGTCGATGATTTCGACTTTCAACTCGTCAAGCTCTTCGCGTGAGGGCGTGCTCGCAATGCGCTTATACAGCATCAGCCGCAGATGCACGTCGGGCACGTAGTCTTCGGGGATGAGCATCGGCACATGCAGTTCGACCTCCGGCCCGGCATCCAACGGCCGTTCAAGATCGGGCTGCTTGCCGGATTTCAGCGCCGCGACCGCACGCTCCAATAATTCCATGTACAGGTTGTAGCCGATCTCCTGGATCTGGCCGCTTTGCTCATCGCCCAGCAGCTCGCCGGCGCCGCGAATTTCCAGATCGTGCGTGGCCAGCGTAAAACCGGCGCCCAGCTCTTCGAGAGATTCCAGCGCCTCGAGGCGCTTGACGGCATCGGCGGTCATCGCCTTTCGCGGCGGGGTGATCAGATAGGCGTAGGCGCGGTGGTGCGAGCGCCCGACGCGGCCTCTCAATTGGTGAATCTGCGCCAGGCCGAATCGATCCGCGCGGTCGATGATGATGGTGTTGGCCGTCGGTACGTCGATGCCGCTCTCGATGATGGTGGTGCAGACCAAGACGTTGAATCGACGATGATAGAAATCCAACATCAGCTGCTCGAGTTCGCGCTCGCGCATCTGGCCGTGGCCGACCGCGACGTTGGCTTCGGGCACCAGCTCGCGAATGGCTTGCGCCGTTTTCTCAATGGTCTCGATGGTGTTGTGAACATAGTAGATTTGCCCGCCGCGGCGGATCTCGCGCAAGGCCGCCTCGCGCACCACCGTCTCATTCCACTCGAGCACGAAGGTCTTCACGGCAAGACGCTCGGCGGGAGGCGTGGTGATCAACGACAGATCGCGAAGGCCGCCCATGGCCATGTTGAGCGTCCGGGGAATGGGGGTCGCGGTCAGGGTCAGCACATCGACCTCGGTGCGCAGCGCCTTCAATTTCTCCTTGTCGCGCACGCCGAAGCGATGCTCCTCATCGATGACCACCAAACCCAACTCCTTGAAGCGAACCTTCCCCTGCAGCAGGCGTTGCGTCGCGATGACGACATCCACCGTGCCTGCCGCGATGCCGGTGATGACGCCTTCGGCTTCCTTGTTGGTGCGAAAGCGCGACAGGCTTTCGATTCGGACCGGCCAATCCGCAAATCGATCCGCGAACGACGTGTGGTGCTGCTGCGCGAGCAGCGTCGTGGGCACCAGGACCGCCACCTGCTTACCCGCCTGTACGGCGATAAAGGCGGCGCGCAAGGCCACTTCGGTTTTGCCGAAGCCCACATCGCCGCAGATGACCCGATCCATGGGCTTGTCGGATTTCAGATCCGCGATCACCTGTTCGATGGCGGCCGCCTGATCGGCAGTTTCTTCGAAGGGGAAGCCGGCCTGAAACCCGCGGTATTCCGCTTCGCCCGCCAGCATGCGGGTGCCGAGCCTTGCGGCTCTGCGTGAGTACAGATCCAGCAATTCGGCCGCGACATCGCGAATGCGCTGAGCCGCCTTGCGGCGCGCCTTCTGCCACTGCTCCCCGCCCAGCTTGTGCAGCGGCGCCGTTTCCGCCGGCGCCCCCGTATAGCGCGACACCAAGTGCAGTGATTGGACCGGCACGTACAGCTTGTCGCCGTCGGCATACTCGAGGACCAGAAATTCACCGGTGTAGCCGGCGATATCCATCGTCTGCAATCCGACGTAACGCCCGACGCCGTAACTTTCGTGCACCACCGGCGCGCCGATACTAAGGTCCGACAATTCCTTGAGAATTTTTGCCGGATCACGCTCGGTGCGGCGCCGGCGGCGCTCCTGTCGCGCGCGATCGCCGAACAGCTGCGCTTCGGTCAAGATCTCGAGCGGCGGCGACTCGAGCGTCAGGCCCGACGCGGCGGGGGATACGGTGATGCCGAGCTTCAGCCCGCTTGCCAGGAAGGCCGCGAAGCCATCGAAGATCTTCGCTTGGACCTCGCGGCTGCGCAGCAGATCCAAGATGAGTTCGCGGCGGCCGGCCGATTCGGCGGCGAGTAAAATTCTGGCATTGCTGGCATCGATGTGCGACACCAGTTCAGCGGCGGGTTGCTCGGCGCGCGCGTCGATACGCACCGATGCCGGTGCGGTGCTGCGGAAATTCTGGAACTGCCCGGCGGTCTCGGCCGGCAATTCGAAATTTTGAAGCTGAATCCTTGCCCAGGGCGAGTGCAGTTCGCTGTATTCAGCCGGAGTCAGATAAATCTCGGCCGGGTCCAGGATGGGCCGATGCCGATCGTGGCGCAGCTGTTCGTGCCGTTCGACAATCCCGCCCCACAAGTTGTCGACCGAAGAAGTGGCGTCATTGATATCCACGAGCGTGCTGCTCGGCGGCAGGTACTCGAACAGATGCGACGTGCGCTCGAAGAAGAGCGGCAGGAAGAATTCGATCCCTCCCGGCGCTATCCCAGAGCTGACGTCACGATAGACCGCCTGCTCCGCGAGATCGCCGGTGAATCGCAGCCGGTAACGGCGCCGGAATTCGCGCACCGCTTCCGGATTCAAGGGGGTTTCGCGGGCCGGCAACAGGTGAATGCGGTCCAACTTGTCGAGCGAACGCTGCGTGTCCGGGTCGAAGCGCCGGATGCTCTCGACATCGCGATCCAGAAGGTCGATCCGGTAAGGCGTGTCGGAACCCATCGGAAACACATCGATGAGCGAGCCGCGCACCGCGAATTCACCGTGCGCCACGACTTGCGTGACGGCCGCATAGCCGGCCAGCGCCAACTGCACGCGCAGAGCTTCGAGATCCAGCGTCTCGTTCACATGGACTTTGAGCGAGTAGCCCTCGATGTAGCTGCGCGGCGCCAATCGCTGCAGCAGGGTGTCGATGGCCACCAGCCAAACCCCGTGGCGCGCGCGCGGCAGCTCCGCCAACGTGGCAAGACGCGCGGAGGTGATATCCGGGTGCGCGGAAAAACTATCGTACGGCAGCGTCTCCAAATCAGGAAACACCCGGACGCTCAAGTTGGGGCCGGCAAAGAATCGAATTTCATCGCTCAAGGTTTCCGCTGCGCGGGAATTTTGGGTGATGACAATCAGGGGCCCAGGGGCCTTGGGCGCGGCCTCGGCGATCGCCAGCGCGGGAGCAGCGCCATACAATTTGCCCCATTTGACCAGGCGCTCATCGCTCGAGGGAAGAATTGGTTCGAGTAGGGACATCGGCCTTTGAAAAAATAAAAAACGCCCGCCGCGAACTTGAGTCGCGGTGGGTCCTGAAGAAATCAATCTCTAATTGATGTTACGCGAACCTAGGTGCGGTGACGCGTTTTTAACTTCAAGAATTTACGATGACGCTGTGAATGACGTGCTCGTGCTCGAAATACACGATGAACCCCGGATACTCCCAGCGGGAGATCGGCGGCTTACCCACGGCCGGAACCTTGCTGGCCGGGGCGCCGAATTTGCCCGAGACCTGGTCCATGGTCATGCCACGGGTTGGCGTGGGAACGTCGGATTGCTTGACGGCAATGCCGCTGTCAACGGCAATGGTCTCGGCTCCCGCGAGGCCGCTCGCGAGCACCGCGGCCAGCAGCAGAATTCGATACCTCATGGCGTACCTCATATGTTACCGATATCCTATGATTACCTATGGGACCCTACAGGTGCCCCCTGAAACTATACCACTGCCTTTATGGACCAATACTTGACTCAATTAACACTCTGATTGCATTGCCAATTAACCGGTCCGTTTAAGGATTAGTCGCCGCGCATGTTCCAACCTCTCCCTGTCTTCGTGGGTCTGCGTTATTCGCTGGCCCGGGAGCATAGCTTTTTCGTGTCTTTTATCACCTGGGTGTCGCTACTTGGCGTCGCCGTGGGGGTTGCGGCGCTCATTACCGTGCTTTCGGTCATGAACGGCTTCGAAGCGGAACTGCGCGGCCGCTTGCTGAGCCTGTCCGCACACGCCACGCTTACTTCGGGCGGTGCGGCCATCCCAGACTGGCAAGCCCGGATCAAGCAGCTGCAGGGCTCCCAGGGCCTCGAGGGCGCGGCACCGTTCCTCGATACCGATGCCATGCTCAGCCGGCAGTCCTCGATGAGCGGGGCCATTGTGCGGGGCATCGATCCTGAGTGGGAGCCGAAAGTCTCATCCATTGCCGATGCCATGCGCGAGGGCAAGCTCACCGACCTCAAACCGGGATTGAACCGGATCATTCTGGGAAGAATGCTGGCCTATCAGCTGCAGGTCGGAGCCGGCGACACCGTGGTCGTCATGATCCCCGGCAGCTCTCCGGGCGGCGGCTTCGTGCCGCGTCTGCAGGAATTCGAGGTCGTGGGCACATTTGAAGTTGGCTTGCAGGAACACGACGGCGTTCTTGCATTGATCAATTTGAGCGATGCCGAGGCGCTGCGAGGCTTGCAAGGGCCCACCGGCATCCGTCTCAAATTCGACGATGTACTGAAAGCGCCCGGCCTCTCGCGGCTTGCGGCTGAGCGCCTGAACCCGAAGCTGCAGGTTCGCGACTGGACTGAGGAGAACGAGGCCTATTTTCGCGCGATCCGCATCGAGAAGACGATGATGGGATTGATTCTCATGCTGATAGTGGCCGTCGCGGTGTTCAATATTGTGGCAACGCTGGTCATGGTCGTGAATGACAAACGCACCGACATCGCGATTCTGCGCACCTTGGGCTTGAGCCCGCGGGGCGTGCTTGGCGTATTCATGACGCAAGGCGTGCTCATCGGATGGATCGGCACGGCGCTCGGCGTGGGCTTGGGGTTGGCGCTGGCGTTGAACGTGGATGTGATCGTGCCCTTTCTTGAAACGAATCTGGGATTCCACATCATGGATCCGGACGTGTACTACATTTCCGGCATTCCGAGCGAGTTGCATCCTCCGGATGTCGTCAGGATTGCCATAGCCGCGTTGCTTCTCACTTTCGTGGCCACGGTCTATCCGGCCTACCAGGCGTCGCGCACCCAGCCGGCCGAAGCACTGCGATACGAATGAAGCACTATTGGTACGAAGGGTTTCTAGGGTTTCGTTATCTGCGCGCATCGCCGCGGCGCGGCTTTGTGTCCCTGATCGCGGGAATTGCCATCGTCGGGCTGGCCTTGGGCGTGGCGGTCTTGATTGTCGTGCTGTCCGTGATGAATGGCTTCGAAGAGGTTCTGCGCACGCGGATCCTGAGCCTCACCGCGCACGCAACCATCTCCGGCCTCGAGGGGAGTATCACGAATTGGCATGCGGACATTGCCAAGCTCGAACATTTTCCCGGCATCATCGGCGCGGCGCCCTATATCGAGGAGCAGGGCCTGATGACCCATGGCGAGAAGTCCTCGGGCGTGCTGTTGCGCGGCATCGTGCCCGAATCGGAAGCACGCGTGGTTGATTTGAGTCCGCATCTCGTGAGCGGCCGGCTGACCGATCTAAGCCCAAGCAGCTATCGGGTCATACTCGGCAAGGACTTGGCCGAGGAGCTTGGGGTCAAGGTCGGTGATCGCGTGGTGCTGATCGTCGCGCTCGGCGATGTCACGCCGCTCGGCGTGATCCCGCGAATGCGCGCCTTCGAGGTCGCAGGAATTCTTGCCGTCGGCATGTATGAATACGACCGGCGCATCGCCGTGGTCGCGATGCAGGATGCGGCGAAACTGCTGCGCATGGGCGATGACGTCACCGGAATTCGCTTGAACCTCACCGACATGTATGCCGCGCCGCGCGTATCGCGCGCGGCCGCCATCGCCATCGGCGGCGGTGTGCAGATCCAGGATTGGACCAACGAGCATGTCAATTTTTTTCGCTCCATCGCGATCACGAAACGCATTCTGTTCGTGATTCTTTCCTTGATGGTTGCGGTTGCGGCCTTCAACATCGTCTCGACCATGGTGATGGTGGTCAAGGACAAACGGCGCGACATTGCCATCCTGCGCACTTTCGGCTCCTCGCCCGGCAGCATCCTGTCGGTGTTCGTGGTGCAGGGCAGCCTGATCGGCATGCTCGGCATCCTCGTCGGGGTGGTGCTCGGCGTGGTGGTCGCGGTGAATTTGCAGGAATTGGTGCATGCCCTGGAAGGCGTCGTCGGGTTCAAATTCCTCGACGCGCGCGTGTATTTCATGAGCGACTTGCCGGCGCATGTGCGCGCGAGGGACGTGCTGCGCATCTGCGCATTCGCGTTCGTTCTGGCTTGCCTCTCCACGGTGTATCCGGCGGTGCGCGCTGCGCGGCTGCTGCCGGCCGAATCTTTGCGGAACGATTGAGGGTAAGACATGTCGAGTTCGAACGGTACGGTGCTCGAGGGCGTGGATCTGGTCAAAGAGTTCGTGCAGGGCGGCGCGACATTGCAGGTGCTGCGCGGGGCGAGCATTCGCGTCCAAAGCGGTGAGCGCATTGCCATCGTCGGCGCATCGGGCTCCGGCAAGACGACGCTGTTGCAACTGCTGGGCGGCTTGGATCTGCCGACGCGCGGCACGGTGGGAATCGCGGGATCGGCCATGAATCAGTTGAGCGATACCGAGCGCGGTCGATTGCGCAATCATGCCGTAGGCTTCGTCTATCAATTCCATCATTTGCTGCCCGAGTTCACCGCGCTGGAAAATGTGGCCATGCCCTTGCTGGTCCGGCGCATGACGCCGCGCGATGCCAGGCTTCAGGCAGGCGCCTTGCTGGCGCGCGTCGGTTTGGCGGAACGCCTCGAGCATCGTCCATCGCAGCTCTCCGGCGGAGAGCGCCAGCGCGCGGCCGTGGCCCGCGCCCTGGTGACGCGGCCGAAGCTGGTACTGGCCGATGAGCCGACGGGAAATCTGGACGGCAAGAATGCCGCCCAGGTGTTCGAGTTGATGCTGGAGCTCAATCGTGAGCTCGGCACCAGTTTAGTCATCGTAACTCACGATGAAAGATTGGCGTCGCGCCTCGATCGGGTGCTGACGCTGGCGGATGGAATTCTAGTTGAGCGCAGCGCTGCGGCCGCTTGAGCGTGCCCGGCGGCGCCGCAGCTGGTAGATGACTCGTGCGCGCCAGACGCACTGCGCCAGCACATATCCCGACGCGGCGGCGATCAATCCAAGAACCAGGGCGCCGAGCAGCAGCGGCGGCCACAGCACGCCCATGTCGGCCCAGAAAGTCTGGTGGCTGATGGCGCGCAGGAAGGGCATCAAATCCAACCCCAACAGCTTCGCGCCCACCCAGATGGAGCCGGCCACCTGGGGCACCCAGGTGAAGGGATTGCTGACGAAAACGGTTGCAAACAGGACCGGCAGATTCAACCGAAAATACACGCCCAGCAGCGCACAGGTCACGAGGTGGACGGGAAGCAGGGGTGTAGGCGGGATGAAAGCGATAAACAGGCCCAATGCAAATGAGCGCGTGACGCTGGAGCGGTTAAAGGTCCAGCAGCGCCGGTCGAGCATCACCGCGGTGAAATGTTTCAAACACCAGTGATTCTCCAGGGCGACCCGGTCCGGTGTAATGCGTTTGAGCCAGCGTCCCATAATTTTAGTTTTACGCCCCGCCAAGCCGCATTATGCCGTTTTCGTGACCCGCGCACTGGACTCCTTGTCCGTCTGGCAAATCAATGGCTTGAAGCGAGTGCCAAAAGCGCTGTCTGAACAGTCGGCGGTCAAGTATCATGCCCGCAGCTTTTTATTTGACTTAAACGAGGAACGCAATGTGGGAGATCATCCGCGCCGGCGGCGGTTTCATGTGGCCGATCATCTTATGTTCCATCGCGGCGGTGGCCATTATTTTGGAGAGGCTTTGGACTCTACAGAGCAATCGCGTCATCCCGCGTGACCTGGCTCAAAAAGTTTGGAACTGGATCGAGGCGGATCAGCTAAGTGATAAGTTAGTCTTGGCCTTGGAGCAAAATTCGCCTCTCGGCAAGCTATTGGCCATCGGAATTGCCAATCGCAACAGGCCGCGCGCCTTGATGGTCGAGCGCCTGGAAGATGGCGGCCGCCACGTCATTCACGATTTGGAGCGTTTCCTCAATACGCTCGGCACGATTGCGGCGATCGCGCCGTTGCTCGGTTTGCTGGGAACGGTTGCCGGCATCATTCATGCCTTCAATGCGATCACGGCCACCGGACTCGGCGATCCGAGAACCCTCTCGGGCGGGATCGGCGAAGCTCTCATCACCACAGCCGCGGGGTTGACCGTGGCCATCCCTTCTCTCATTGCCTATCGTTTCCTGCGAGGCAAGGTTGAGCGCTTGGTGATCCGCATGGAAAAGGAAGCCATGAAACTCGTCGACGCCTTGGACGAGCGCGGCGGCGTCGTACACCAATGAACTTGCGGCCGCGCCATCGCGAAGACCCGGAGATCAATCTGATTTCGATGATTGATGTGCTGCTGGTGCTGTTGATTTTCTTCATGGTGTCCACCACGTTCAACCAGGAAGGCCGGGTCAAGGTGCATCTGCCGCAATCGAGCGACACGCCGATCCCTCGAGGCGCGCATGAGCCATTGGTCATTACGGTCACGGCGGAAGGCAACTATCGCGTCGATGAGCGCACCTTGATCAATTCCAGTCCGGATACGTTGCGCGCCGCCTTGCTCAAGGAGGCCGGTGCGGATCGCGGTCCCATCACCATTCGCGCGGATGCGCGCACCACCCACCAGGCCGTGGTAACCGCCATGGATGTGGCGGGGCGCTTGGGCTTCGCGCAGCTCAATATCGCCACCGTGCACGAGGATAAAGCCCCTTGAGCGCCGCAGCGGGTGCGGGCGTAAAACCTGCGGCCGATTCGTGGTTGATCTATCGCCGCCTGTTGAAATACGCCAAGCCGTATACAGGCATGTTTCTGATAGGCGTCGTGGGGGCGATATTATTTGCTGCGTCCAACGCCTCGCTGGCCTACCTGGTCCGCACGTTCTTGCATGGCACGTTTATCACCAGCAACCCGAGCGTGCAATGGCAGGTGCCGATCGGCGTGGTGGTGCTCTTTACGCTGCGCGGCATCGGCGATTACGTCCAAAGCTATTTCCCCAGCTGGGTGGGCCGACAGGTCATCAAGGGCTTGCGGCACGACGTGTTCTCGCATTATCTGCGCCTGCCGACGGCATACCTGGATCAGCAGCAATCCGGGCATTTGCTCTCGAAGCTCACCAACAATATTGAATTGGTGGCGGCGGCGGCGACCAGCGCGGCAATCTCGCTCATCAGCGACAGTCTGACCATCGTCGCGCTGCTCGTAACGCTGTTCTACATGAATTGGCAGCTTGCGGCTTTCTGCATCGTGGTTGCGCCGGTCATCGCCTGGCTGATGAAAATTGCCAACCGCAGTTTTCGCCGCTACAGCGAGCGCATCCAAAGCTCGATGGGCGACATCACGCGCGTCGCCAAAGAGGCCATCGATGCGCATCGCTTGATCAAGATTTTCAACGCCGAGGATCATCAGACGCAGCGCTTTGAGCAGGTCAACGAGCACAATCGCGCATCGAACATGAAGCTGGTTCGCGCGCGAGCCATCAGCAATCCGGTGGTGCAATGCATTGCGGCGATTGCGCTTGGCAGTGTTCTGTACGTGGCGATACACCAGGTGTTTTCGAGCCACCTGCAAGTTGACGAATTTTTCGGCTTCTTGACCGCCTTGATGCTGATTCCGGCGCCGCTGCGAAGTTTGGTGAACATGAGCGGGCCGTTGCAGCAGGGCATCGCCGCGGGAAGAAGCGTCTTCGAAATCCTGGATCATCCGACGGAAGGCAGCGGCGGCGCACTGGCCATCACGCGCGCCCGCGGCGAGATCGAGTTTCGCAACGTGTCCTTTGCCTATGGCGGCGACAAGGGCGATGTGTTGCGCGATGTGAGCTTTCACGTGAGTCCGGGCGAGACCGTCGCGATCGTCGGCCGATCGGGCAGCGGCAAGACCACGCTGGTCGGTCTCGTGCCCCGTTTCTATGACGTGCAGCAAGGCTCGGTGCTGCTCGACGGCGTCGATGTGCGTGAGTACCGATTGACCGACCTGCGTTCGCAGGTGAGCCTGGTGAGCCAGGATGTGGTGTTGTTCAACGATACCATCCGCAATAACATAGCCTTCAATGCCGTCGGCAAGACCGATGCGGAAGTGGAGGCCGCCGCGAACGCCGCCAATGTCATGGAGTTCGTCAACCAGCAGCCGCAGGGCTTCGATACATTGCTCACCGATCGCGGCCAGAATTTCTCCGGCGGTCAGCGGCAACGAATTTCCATTGCACGAGCCCTGCTGAAGAATTCCCCGGTATTGATGCTGGACGAGGCGACCGCAGCGCTCGACAACGAATCGGAACGGCGTGTGCAGCAGGAGCTTGCCGTGCTCATGCAGGGGCGAACCACGCTCGTCATTGCTCACCGGCTCTCGACGGTCGAAAATGCCGACCGAATCATCGTGCTCGATCAAGGACGGATCGTGGAGATCGGCAACCATCATGACTTGCTGGCGCGCGGCGGGCTTTACGCGGCCCTGCACGGAATGCAGTTCAACGCCTGAGCGGCGCCGGCATGTCGGTTCAATCCAGGCTCAATGAGATTTGGTATGGGGGCGCGCGGCCACCGTGGTGGTTGCTGCCGTTGTCCGCAATTTACGGTGTTGCGTCGCGACTGCGCCGCTTGGGCTATGCGAAACAATGGCGCCGATCGACGCTGCTCACCCGCCCGGTGATCGTCATTGGAAACTTGAGCGTCGGGGGAACCGGCAAGACACCGCTGGTTTGCTGGCTGGCCCTGCGACTCGCCGGCCTGCGATTCAGGCCCGGCATCGTGACGCGCGGCTACGGTGGTTCATCCCGGCGGGCGCAACTGGTGCAGGCCTCCGATGATTCGAACACCGTCGGCGATGAAGCGATCATGCTTGCGCGCAGCACGGGGGTGCCGATCGCGATCGGCCGCGATCGTCCGGCAGCAGCGCAGCTGCTGATCAATGCGGGCTGCGACGTCATCGTGAGCGATGATGGCCTGCAGCACTATGCCTTGGCGCGCGACTGTGAAATTATCGTCGTGGACGGCGAACGCCGCTTCGGCAATGGGCGTTTATTGCCGGCGGGACCGTTGCGCGAAGTACCGCAGCGCTTGAAAGAGGCGGACGCGGTGGTGGTGAATGGCGGTCCCGCAGTCATCGGGGGGCATGTATCCCTCGCGGGCGCGCTGCGCGTGCGGCTCGAAGCCATCAATGCCATTGCGCTGCGCTACGGCACGGCCAAACCCTTGAGCGAATTTGCAGGCCGATCCGTGCATGCGGTCGCCGCCATCGGCAATCCGCCGCGATTTTTCAAAATGCTGGAGTCGCTGGGCATCCATGTCATTGCGCACGCCTTGCCGGACCATGCGCGGCTGCGGGTCGACGATATTTCCTTCGCGGATGACCTTCCGGTGCTCATGACCGAGAAGGATGCCGTAAAATGCACGGAAATAGCGGGTCCGAACCACTGGTACGTTCCCGTCAGCGTAGTCTTTGACGACGGTGAGGCCGAAGTGCTGCAAGACGTCGTGGCCAAGTCAATTGAAAAGTGCGCCGCGCGCACCTGAAGGAATCATGGATAAGCGATTGCTCGAATTATTGGTTTGCCCGATCTGCAAGGGACCGCTGCAAAGTGCGGGGGCGGGCAGTTCCTTGGAACTCATATGCCGTCCGGACCGGCTGGCCTACGCCGTGCGCGACGGTATCCCGCTGATGCTGCCGGAAGAAGCGCGCGCACTCGCTGCGGACGATCCGCTGCTGGAATCCTAGGGCACCTGACGCCGGTGTTTCACGTCATCATACCGGCGCGTTTTGGCTCGGTGCGGCTGCCCGGCAAGCCCTTGGCGATGATGGGCGAACGGCCGCTGATTCAATGGGTGTGGCAGAGCGCCGTCGCCAGCGGTGCGGCTTCGGTGCTCATTGCCACGGACGATGAACGAATTCGCGCCGCCGCCGGCAAGTTCGGCGCCGATTGCCTCATGACATCCGCACAGCACGCGTCGGGCACGGACCGGATCGCGGAAGCCGTGCGTGCCAGGGAATTCGCTGCTGACGACATTGTGGTCAACCTACAGGGGGATGAACCCGCCATGCCGGCTGAAGTCATCGCCAAGGTGGCAGGGGCGCTGCGCGATGTCGCGCTGAGCGATATGGCCACCGCCGTGGCACCGATCGAGTCGTTGCGAGAGTTTCTCGATCCCAATTGCGTGAAAGCGCTGCGTGCCGCCGACGGGCGGGCGCTGTATTTCAGCCGCGCTCCGGTGCCTTGGCCGCGCGACAACGTCGTGGCCGGCGAACCCGCGTCCTTCGCCGGCGCATGGCGCCACATCGGCATTTATGCTTACCGCGTACGCAGCCTGCTGCAATTTGCCGCATGGCCGCCGACCGCACTCGAGACGACGGAGAAACTCGAGCAGTTGCGTGCTCTCGAGCACGGCATGCACATTCACCTGGTGACATTGGCACACTCGCCGCCGGCAGGCGTCGATACGCCCGAGGATCTCGAGCGCGTGAGAGCCGCGCTGCAAAAGCCCTAAGGGCGAACGGTTACATTCCCATTGCTTTGCGCAAGAAGGCATCGCTCTTGCGCAGCATCTCGGCGCGCGCGGCGGAATCATCGAGTTGATGATCGAGATCCGGCCAGGTGACTAGTTCGTGCGGCACGCCGGCGCTGGCAAGACGATCATTCATTTCGCGCGATTGCCTAATCAGGACATTGCGGTCCATCTCGCCGTGAAACAACAATACCGGTACCTTGATCTTCGTCGCGTTCAGCGCCGGCGAACCCTCACGCACATGCGGTCCTTCGCCGATTTCCCGAGTTATAACCAAGAAATCTGACCAGTTGCGATGTTCTTCTTTGAGCTCAGGAAGGTCTGTCACGGGCGCGACAGCGATGACCGCTTTGAACACGCTGGGGTCGACCACCGCCGACTGCAGTGCTGCATAGCCGCCATAAGACCAGCCGACAACCGCTAGTTTGTTTGGGTTTGCGATGCCTTGCGCGACCAGCCACCTGCCGGCGTCCAGCACATCGCCAATGGCCGTCGGCCAGGAGCGAAAGCCATTTTTCTTGAAAAAATCATCTCCATAGCCGGTCGAACCCCGAAAGTTCGGCTGCAGCACCGCATATCCGCGCGACGCATAGAATTGCGCCAGCCAATTGAAGTCCCAGTAGTCGCGGGCGTCCGGGCCACCATGCGGCATGACGATGGCGGGCAAGTTCTTCGGCGTATCGACGCCAGGCGGGAGCGTCAGGTAGCCCGGGATCGTGGTGCCGTCGGCTGCCTGATAGTTGATCGGCTTGACGCTGGCCAGCTTGACGCCCTCCAAGTCTCCTCTGACCGCCAAAAGCGTTTCCAGCTGCCGCAGCTTCTTGTCAAATAAATAGTAAACGCCAGGAACGTTATCGCTGCCCGCGCGTATCAGCAGCTTGCTTTCGTCCATGCTGGAATCAGTGACACGAAGCGAGGGCTGCCCCGGCAATGCTTTTGCCAGCGACGTCAATAGTTTTTCAAAATCCGGATCCAAGAAATGGTAGTGCGTGAAGTCGTCGGAATAGCTCACTCCCACCACGCGATGACGGCGGCCGATGCGATTCAAGCCGCCGACGTCCACGTCGGGCCGCGCGTACACGAGTTCTTCTTTCAGCGATCCGTCGAGCGCGACCGTATAGAGCGCGAGACGGCCGTCCAATTTCTTGTAGCCGTAGGCCAGGTTCGCATCGTGATCCACCGCAGTCGGGCTGAAGCCGTTGAGCTCCTCGCCGACCGCTTCGCCCATGGGCAGCCAATCGCGCGAATCGAGCTTGCGATAGTAGTAAATGATATTGCCCGAATCGTACTCCCCGATCGCGCCGCGCCTCGATTTGACGCCTATGATGCGGATCGTGCCGCGCCCGTCACTGATATATGCGACCACATCGTCGCGCGGCTGCTCGATCGTGCGCGCGTTCAGAGTTTGCGTGTCGACCCGGTCGACCGCGACTCCGTGTTTTGACGAACCGATGTGGCTGCCGGTGTGGTCATCCGGCAGGTACACCCGGGTCATCAGCACGGCGCCGTCCTCATCCGGTAGCCAATCGATGACGTTGCCGCCGCCGAGCTGATATCCCCGTGAGAAATAATTTTCCCTGGTACTGAGCAACTGCATCTTCGTGCCGTCGGTATTGACTGCAATCATGCGCGACACCGCCACCGGTTCAAGCAGCGCGCTGCTGACCACGCCGTAGATGATGCAAACCAGCCGCTGATTTGACACCCAATCGCAGCCGCCGAGCCGCTCGGGTTTGCCGCTGGCGCCAAGGATGGGTTTAGTAGCCAGGGATGCCCCTTTGGCGAGACTCTGAACGAACACCACTGATCCCTGGCCGGTCGTGGGAGCGACATAAGCTATGCTCATCCCGTCGGGCGACAGGCTCACGTACTCGACCCTTGGGCGGGCACCGAACGCCTTTGCCGCATCGAAGGCCGGCTCGGCTCTTACCAGAAGTGGAAGTGACGCGAGCAGCAAACTGCCCGCAACAGTGGCTTGTAATGACATCCCGCCTCCATGCCTGTTCTTATTGAACGAATCATGGCGAAGTTGCTGGCCGGTTGCAATCTGCGGACCGTCGGCGGCGGGCAGATGCACCGCTAAGGACCGGCGAAGCTACTGCCTTCTTTGGCCTCAGGAAAGGCTCAGATCCTCTGCCAACTTCCGGACTTCATCATCGGGCAGCGGCATCCAGTGCGTGATTTCATCCGCGTCCGGCCGCGTCCAACCGCCGAGCGGTTTCACATCCCAGACGTTGCCGTTATATCTTCCCAGCCCTATCGGCCGCGGTTCACGCTGAGTATTGCCGACTATGACATCGGTGCCGTCTCGCGGCGCGCTATCGAGCGGCGTCCATACCGGTACATCCTCAAGCATCGCCCTTACTTCGTGGTTGAGCATTCGCGCACTCCTCCTTGTACTTGCGATGCTGCATTTTAGGGCAACACCCAGAAGCGAACCCGCTCTTTGCAAATCTTGACGTCCGAGGCCGCCTCCAATATCCAGCGCTACGGATTTGATTCTATTGACACGTATTGCTACGTTTTGACATGTTCTAACGGGGCGAAAAAATATGTTAAGACCATGAATAATAAAGAAAGTGTTGGTGTTCTCATGGTATGTCTCGGAAATATTTGCCGAAGTCCGACAGCGGAGGGCGTTTTGCGGCACTTGGTTGCGCAACAGGCGCCGAATCTGAGTATTGAGATCGATTCAGCGGGAACGGCCGATTATCACATCGGCGCGCCGCCGGATTTGCGCAGCCAGCGCGCGGCCCTGCGCCGCGGCATTGACCTCAGCGGCTTGCGGGCGCGGCAGGTGACTCAGGACGATTTTGCACGCTTCGACCTGATTCTCGCGATGGATCGGGACAACTTGCGCGAGCTTGAGGCCATGAAGCCTCGTCAATCGCACGCCGCGTTGAAGCTCTTCCTGGAGTACGCGCCGGAATTGAATTTGCGCGACGTGCCTGATCCTTACTATCGCGACAGCGGTGCTTTCGAGGAAGTCCTCGATCTGACCAGTGCCGCGTCGCGTGGACTCTTGGCGAGCCTACAGCACCGTGCGTAGCAGCCAATACAGGCCGCCGGACAGTGCAACCGACACCGGCAGCGTGAGCACCCAGGCCATCAGCAAATTGCGCACGGTTGCCCATTGCAATCCGGAGTGATTGGCCACCATGGTGCCGGCCACACCCGAGGAGAGAACATGCGTGGTGCTGACCGGTAATCCGTACAGCTCGGCGGCGCCGATGGTGGCCATCGCGACGATTTCCGCCGACGCGCCTTGCGCATAGGTCATGTGCGTCTTGCCGATTCGCTCGCCGACCGTAACGACGATGCGCTTCCAGCCGATCATCGTTCCCAAACGCGACGGCGACCTTGACCCACGTCGGAATGAACTTGGTGGAGCGATGACCGCGAGGTTCGGCGACATGGAGTTGGTATAGATCACGGTGGCAACGGCGTTCGCCGTGTCGTGAAATCCGTTGACGAATTCGAAGCCCAACGCGATGACCAAGGCAATGCCGAGCAGGATGTAGGGATACGCGCGCGTATCCTGGACCACTGATAAGTCGTCCGCGAGATGATAGCCAGCGTATATGATTCCGGTAATGACCACCACGATGGCGAGGAGATTGAACCAGGGACTGGGCTTGTGCGCGACCAGCTTCGAGGAGGCCGGCGCCTGGATGGATACGGAGGGTTGGTTCATCGCTGAGGTGTTGGCCATGTTGTATCCGGTTTTTTGCCAGGCTCAGCCTGCAACTTATAGTTCTGCCATGTGACGATCCGATGACGCACTGAATCGTTGCATGCCCTTTACCATTTCTCACACCGCCGTCGTCCTGCCGTTTTCGCGCCTGCTGGCACGCCGCCGGCTGCTGTCTGCCACGGTCATTGGCGCCATGGTCCCGGACTTTCGGATATTTTTCCCGGGGATGTCCCGGGTGGAAACGCATAGCGCCATCGCCCTGGTGATGTTTTGCCTGCCGGCCGGCTTGATCACGTACTGGGTGTTCGAGCGTTTGATCAAGACGCCCATCGTGCAGGTACTGCCTGAGGGACCCTACGCGCGCTGGCGCCCCTATGCAGCGGAGGGGGACATCAGCAGCCTGCGTCAATGGTTACTGGCCGCCTTCGGCATATTGGCGGGGGCCGTGAGCCACTTGGTGTGGGATGGCTTCACTCACGAAGGCGGGCGCGGCGTGCGCATGTTCCCGGTACTCGACGATTCGATTATCGACATCGGCCGGCGGCATGTTCCCGGCATTTACCTGCTGCAAGACCTATGCTCGCTGCTTGGGCTGGCCGCGGTACTGGCGATGGTCTGCTATGCGTTACGCCGCGGCAGTCAATCTGCAGTACCGAACCGGCTGGTACCGCGCACGGAGCGAATCGAGTGGATTCTTAGCTATATTCTTGCGGCGATGGCATTCAGCGTCGCTTTCTACGTTTGGCCGAGGCTTGGCCAACCCACGGCGCACTCGATTGTCGGCCGCGTTTCCGATGTCGCGATCGCCAGCCTGCGCGGCCTTACGGCCGCGTTGCTGTGTGTCAGCGTGGCGTTGCAGGTACGACTGCGCACGCTCCGTTATCGTTCGTCTGGGCCGGACCGCTGAACATCGCTCGGGGCAGAGGACCACACGACGTATTTGTTGTCCGTTCCCGTGCTCGAAGCCGGCGTCTCGACGGCACGTGCAGGTGCCGGATCACGAGGCGGCGGCGTCGGCTCGGGCGCTGAACTCGTCGCCGGCCTTTCACGCGCCGGCTGGAAGGGCGCCGATTCAAAAGCTGCCCGCTCGCCGGATGGCGCCGCGGGCGGCGGCGACGCCGCGCGCTCGCCGAAGTTTCCATCGCTCGGAGCCGTGGTGTTGCTCGCGCCTGCGTTACTCGTGCCTGCGCTACCTGGGCCTGCGCTACCTGGGCCAGCATTACCCGGGTTCGATCCCGAGCCGTT
>Ga0193709_1000262_pt1 | contig 20444 bp, 22 predicted proteins | sample H3c2metaG_FD_160571 | JGI IMG/M metagenome (GOLD analysis project Ga0193709, IMG submission 160571) | Soil microbial communities from a riparian zone of the East river system, Colorado, United States - H3c2 | ecosystem: Environmental > Terrestrial > Soil > Riparian zone | place: USA: East River... | reverse complement strand
CAGGGCGGCCTAGTGAAAGGTTATCTCTATCACCCGAGTTCCGCCGTGTTCGTGCCGGGCGACGCGTCGGCCCCGCTTTCGGACACCGCGCTGCGGGCGCTGGCCGCTGTGGCGGGGCAGGAGGTCACATACAGCTGCGTGCCACCCGGCTCCGGCGCGCGCATCGCGTACAGCAAATAATCGCGTACAGCAGAGGCTGCCCCACGTGTCACAGCACGTGGGGCAGATGCGACGAAGTTCCGAGTCATCAAATGCTAGGGCCGAGCGGCTTCCAGAATCAGCCGCGTGATCTCGTCGGGATGGGAGATCAGCGACAAGTGGCTTGCCTTCACTTCAATGGTCTTGGCGCCCATGCGCTTGGCCATGAAGCGTTCGAGATCCGGATTGATGGTGCGATCCTCGGTCGAGACGGCATAGAAACTCGGCTTAGACCGCCAGGCCGCCTGGGTGGTCTTGCCAGTAAGCAGAGCTTTCTGGAACGGTTGCTGGACTGCATAAAGCACCTTGGCTTTCGCCTTCGGTAAGTCGCCTGCGAAATCGCGTAAGAACGCCTCTTCGCCGAGACGCCCCTCATCGCCGTCGAAAATGATGCCGGCGGACGCCGGTGGCGCGGGATATGTCTTGGCCAATGCCGTGTAATCCTCGCCCGCATCGGGCGCTCGTGCCGCGACATAGACAAGTGCCGAAACATTCGGATGCATTCCCGCTTCGGTGACGATCATCCCGGAGAAGGAATGCCCGACCAGAACCGTCGGTCCATCCTGCCGTGCCAGCACTCGCTCGGCCGAGGCAACGGCTTCAGGTAGCGTCGTCAGAGGGTTTTGCACCGCAGTGGCGTTGAGCCCCGCCGTCTGCAATCGTGCGATCACCTCTGACCAACACGATCCGTCTGCGAACAGCCCGTGAACGAGGACAACGTTGCGCGCCTTGATCGGAGCAGCGATGGCGGCTATGCCGCGGGCGGATGTCAACGAAGCGGCGGCGCCCGCGAAGAGGGCAGCCGAGAAAGTACGTCTGGTAACTGGCATGAGAGTATCTCCTTGTTTTCTTACCGCGAACTCGTAGGGCAGATAACTTGCCGCGTATTCTGGCTTGCACGATGCGCCGATTGTATTTTTTTCCCCCCTCGAACCGAAGCTTACCAGCATTCGGCGGGCCGCGATCAGGAGGCGCCGATTCGATCTAGCGTTTAGCGCGAAACCGCGACGTCCAATGCTGCAGTCGCACCGGCCGATGTTGGGGTGATGTTGGGGACTAGATTTGTGCTCTGCCGCCATCGACGAATAGTTCGATGCCGGTGACAAAACTGGAGTCATCTGAGGCGAGAAACAGCGCGGCCTTGGCGATTTCCTCGGCTTCCCCCATGCGTCCCATTGGAATGGTGGACACGATCCGTGCAATGGCGTCCGCAGGCTGTCCGGTCAATATCGGTGTATCGGTCGGGCCGGGGCTAAGAACGTTGGATCGAATTCGGCGGTCCTTCAACTCCACCGTCCAAGCTCGCACGAAATTGCGGATCGCAGCCTTGGTTGCTCCGTAAACCCAGAAGGCGGGAGTACCTTTGATGCTCGCAACGGAACCGGTAAGAATGATCGAGGCGCCATCATTCAACAGCGGAAGTGCTTTCTGCACCGTGAACAGTGTTCCCTTTACATTGGTGTCGAAGAGCTTGTCGAAGTGCTCCTCTGTAATTTTTCCCAAGGCGAGGAACTCACCGAAGCCGGCATTGGCGAAGACAATGTCGATTCGTCGGCCCGTCGCCTTGACAGTGTCGTAGAGACGATCGAGGTCAGATAGCTTGGCGACATCTCCCTGAACACCGGTAACGTTGTTACCGATTGCCCTCACGGCTTCATCAAGTTCCTTCTGACGTCGGCCCGTGATGAAGACGTGCGCTCCCTCTTTGACGAATAGATCTGCCGCGGCGAATCCGATTCCCGTAGTGCCGCCGGTGATAACGGCTACTTTGCCCTGCAACTTACTCATGACTGCCGCTCCGTGAGTGACCCAATCCGCCCGATACCTAGCGCCACTTCATGCCTCCAACGAGAGTCGAAGGCAGCCTAATCCCCGCGACAGCCGCGCGCCGAGCGAACGCGCCAAACCTCGCATCGCTTTATTGTCCTCGAGTACATCGCCGCTTAGGCGAAGCACGCCCGCAAATCGCGCGCACCGCGCCAAGACTCGCGTAAGTGTCGTTCCGAGACCGATTCTGTGCCAATTGTCGGCAACCACGAGAGCGAACTCGGCGGATTCCGAGTCTGCGGTACGAACGTAGCGAGCTTCCGCAACAATCGTTGCGGGTTGATCCACAGCGCCATCGTGGGTCTCGGCGACGAACGCAAGAGTACGACGGTTGATCATCGTGAACTCGCGCAGAAGGGGCTCTGAGATCTCATTGGTCGAGCTGTGGAATCGCAGCCTACGCGTAGCGCCTGAAAGCGCTGCGAAGAATGCCCTCAGAGCATCCAAATCTGCTGCAACGATCGGGCGGATGGTAACGAGTCTCGTGTCGTTAAGTTGTACGCGCATGTAGTCTTTCGCAGGCTCAAACTCTGACGCAATCGCGGCCGTCAAAGACGCCACGGTTCTGCAGCGAAACGGAGATCCCGCGAACATCGTGCTAGTGCTTAACATTGGCCTTCGCACCTCTTTCGATTGCCAACAGTAAATCAGCGGAGGGAAATTGCTCTTTCATTGCCTTCACGAGATCATCGGGCGTCCTGGCTTTCTTGAGCTCTTCCTCAAAGATCAATAAATAGTTTTCAGTAAAGTCGACGGCCGAAGTTGCGTCAACGGGGGCACCGACCTTGCTATGTCCGGGAATAACCGCGACAGGTTGCAAGGCTCGGATTCTCTGTAGCGAGTCTAACCAGCGCTTTCTCGCTGTCATGTCGGTCTCTGCGGTGTAGACGTGCAGGTCATTGAAGAGAACGTCACCGGCGATGAGGGTTTTCTGCCCCGAAAGCCAAAGCATGGTGTTTGCGTCGGTATCGCCTTGGACGTTTTTTAGGATTTCGATTTTCGAATCATCAAATTCAATGAAGTTAGCGTCGAACTTGCTGATGGCAACTGTATGGGAAGCAGCGTCCGGGCCTAATATGTCTTTCCATTTATCGATTTTCTCTTGATAGACTTTGTTGATTCGATCCACTACGGTTGAATTGGCAAGAATTCTCACGGCCGGATACGCGTCCTTAAATACCTCGAGACCAAGAAAATGATCGGCATGCTCATGAGTAATGTAAATGATCGACAATGGCTTTCTTGTCGCTTTGACGTGCTGCAATACTTTTTCGGCATTGGACTTTGTCAATTGTGCGTCAACGAGCATCACCTCATGGGCGCCCTCAATGACAATGGAGTTAACCCAAAACTGATCGCCGGCGGGAGTAACCACAGTAATTGCAAATGCCTCCTGGCTTTTCGCCGGAGTCGCATGGGCGAGAGCCGTTTCTGCGCAGCAGCACAAAAGTAAGCATTTGAGCGAAGTTTGGAAGATGATGCGATGCATGTGCATGGCAGCGTGGTCTCTATCGCTCAGCCCATTGATCGCTGAATATCACCGGTGCCCAGACGTAGCCGTTCGCCTCTTTGCGCAGGCGGCCCATGCCGGGAAATGGCATGTGAGGTCCCGCGATCATGGCGCCGTCGCGCGCAAGCTTGGGCAGCAACTGATTCCGCGTCGTCGCAGCCGCAGCATGGTCGATGTCAAAGACCACGGTAATGTCGGGATGACTCAGCTGGACAAGCTGCTCATGGACGGTATCGCCCCAAAACAGAATCCTTTGTCCCTTTGAGGAAAATTCATAGCCAGTGTGCCCCGGGGTGTGACCATGCAATGCAACAAGCGTGATCCCGTCCCCGATCGCCTCAGAGTCGCTGAACGTGTGCCACCTGCCGGCCTTGATGTACGGCGCGGCGATGGCATGCGCGCTCTGGAAGAATGGCTGCGCATCCTTCGGCGCTTTCGCGGCGATTTCAGGCGACAGCCAAAAGTTGCTCTCAGCCTTCGAGACAAAGACATCGGCGTTGGGAAAAACACGCTTTCCGTCTTGAGTCGTGAGGCCGCCGACATGATCGGAGTGGAGGTGCGTAACCAAAACGCGGTCGACCTGTTCCGGTTGATAGCCTGCGGTTCTCAGGCTATCAACCAAACGACCGAGAGTTCCTCCGCCGAACCACGTGCCGGCACCCGCGTCGACGAGGATCAGTTGCTCGCCGGTGTTGACCAGGAAGCCTGTGTCGCTGGTGTCCAACAGGTGAGGATCCTCATGCAAGGCCTTTTCGACACGATCCATGGTCGCCTTCTTCGCAGTCAGCCAATGCAGATCAAATACGGCGGCGCCATCGAGTAACGCCGTCACTTCGAGATCGCCGACCTTCATCCGGTACAAACCCGGCGCCTGATCGTGGTGCTGGGGTGCAGCAGCCCGAGCGGGGTTCGGCTGGGCGACAGAACCGGCCAGCGCCACTAGAAGGGCCGCAGCGAAGAGCATTGAATTTCGTTTTAACAAGTTTCTACTCCCAAGTGGGCCAAAGCAGAAGCCGTAATCATTGCGACCGCAATGAAAGAATGGCGCTATAATGGCGACCGCAATCTTTGTTGTCAAATCTTCTTTGAGTGAGAGAGTTAATTGAAAGTTACTAAGGAAAAGGCCGCCGAAAATCGCGCGGCGCTGGTCCAAGCGGCCGGGCATTTGTTCCGCGAGCGCGGTATCGATGGAGTCGGCGTCGCGGAGATCAGCAAGAAGGCTGGACTGACGCATGGGGCGCTTTACGCCCAGTTTCCCTCCAAGGAGGCGCTGGCAGCGGAGGCCTTCACGTCTGCCCTTAAACCAGGCCTGGAGAAGATGACGGCGGACCGGGCTGGCCGACCTGCCAAGCTGATTGATTTTATTGACGACTATTTATCCGTCGACCACCGCGACAACTTGGCAGCAGGCTGCCCGATGTCAGCGTCCGCCAGTGAGATCGCGCGACAGGTCAAGATCGTCGGCGAGCGCTTTTCGGAGGGATTTGAGCAAGCCGTCGCCCTGATTGAACGTGGACTTGGGGCCTCTCCTTTCGAGGCAGATAAACGTCAGCGTGCGCAGGCGATGATGGCCGCTATGATCGGCGGCGTCGCCGCCTCACGCGCGGTCGCGAAGGCCAACCCCAAGCTATCGAATCAAATCTTGCGAGCCGTCCGACAGATAGTTGGCGAGGTTGGCGGAGAAGAGGTGCAGGTTGATGGAGCTGGAGGCAGGGTGCGGGCGACGAGGAAGCGCGCGAGTTGATTGCGCGCAGCAGCGCGCCCACCTAACTCAATTGTAGTTTTTCCGCGTTGACAGTCCGGGCGCGGAGCAAACCTCCGCGCCCGAAGGGATCAGTTGATGGTCATACCGCCGTCGACGTTGAGGATGTGGCCGGTGATAAATGAAGCTGCGTCTGATGCGATGAAGACAATAGCGTCGGCTTGCTCCTCCGAGATACCGAGTCGAGCCATGGGTACCTGCCTCACAAGTTCCGCTTTGTTCTCTGCTGTGTGAGTAAATCTGGTCAACATACCCGTGTCCACGGGACCAGGGGCCACGGCGTTCACGCGGATTCCTGACTTGACGACCTCAAGAGCCACCGACTTGGTGATGCCCTCGACGGCGTGCTTGCTAGCCACGTAGACCGCGGCGAATGCCGCGCCCTCGTGCCCGTAAGTAGAGGATATGTTGACAATGCTGCCGCTACCTTGCTTTTGCATGACACGCACTTCGTGCTTGATGCTCAATAGTACGCCGAGAACATTCGTGTCGAACGTCGCGGCGTAGCTTTCCGCGGTCTGATCGGTAATGGGTCCAACCTGGCCTTCGGTGGCAGCATTGTTCACGGCGACATCGAGACGTCCAAACCGAGTGATGGTCTTGTCGACCGCATTCCGGATATCCTCTTCTTTGCGAACATCCGCGTTGATGAATTCAGCTTCCGAACCCAAAGAGCGGAGTTCCTTCACGAGCGCCTTGCCTGCCTCATCACGACGACCAGCGACGACCACTTTTGCCCCCTTCTTGGCGAAGGCGACGGCGGCGGCGCGCCCGATGCCGGTAAGTCCGCCGGTAATCAAAACAACTTGACTGCTCATTTCTACAAATCTCCTAGGTTGAGCCGCCGAAAATCGGGCGGCGTTTGGTTCAAGCAACTTTCACTTGCCCGGCGAGATCCGGGTGGTCATTGCTTTACGTGCGGCAACTATGGACGTCCGTAGTAATAAAGTCAATGTAAATCTGTACGTGCGTATTGACCGCGCCGGGTAAACCTAATACGATTTGCACTTCGGCATCCGGGTGGAGAGCGCAATGATTTGGTCGGGTTGCGATCGTCAGGCGCGCTTCGAGTCGTTTCTCACTTATTTTTAGAGGAAATTGTGTCCAAGCTCTTTACACCTGTCTCGATTGGGAATCTGAAACTGACGCACCGCGTTGTCATGGCGCCGCTTACCCGCTCACGCGCCGATCTACCAGACGATGTGCCGAACGATCTCATGGTCGAGTACTACACTCAGCGCGCCTCTATGGGTGGCCTGATCATTGGAGAGGCGACCACCATTTCAACGAGTGCCCGCGGTTGGCTCGGAGCGCCAGGGCTCTATTCCGACAAGCAGGTGAATGGCTGGAAGAAGATCACGGCTGCGGTTCACGCAAAGAAAGGCTTTATGTTTGCGCAGTTGTGGCACACCGGACGCGCATCGCACGTATCGGTCACGGGCGGACCCCAGCCGGTTTCCGCGTCCGTCAACCAAGACTACTGGAATGACCCCGACAAGTTGACTTCAACACCAGGTGGCTGGGTTCAGCCCTCTCCGCATCGCGCACTTGAGATTTCCGAGATCGCGGGGATTGTGGACGACTACCGCAAGGCGGCAGTACGGGCGAAGCAGGCAGGGTTCGATGGCGTGGAGCTACATGCAGCCAACGGCTATTTGATCGATCAATTCCTTCAAGACGGTTGCAACAAACGCACGGACGGATATGGCGGTAGCATCGAAAATCGCGCCAGATTGCTCCTCGAGGTGGTCGATGCCATAACTTCCGTGTGGGGCGTGGATCGGGTAGGCGTACGCATCGGACCCGATGGTAAATGGAACGGGATGTCCGATAGCGACCCGAAGTCTCTGTTTACGTATGTCGCTAAGCAGCTGAACCGTTTCGGACTGGCGTACCTTCACATCATTGAGCCCCGCGTGAAGGGGAACGTGGTTGTTGCAGAAGGCCAAGGTCCTATCGCAGCGGAATACTTGCGTACTATTTTTAAGGGCAAGATCATTGCAGCAGGAGGCTTCGAGCCGGACACTGCCGAGGCGGTCGTGACGCAAGGCGACGCCGACTTAGTGGCATTCGGGCGCTACTTTGTATCAAACCCCGATTTGCCGATTCGTATAAAACAACGACTGCCGTTGAGCAATTACGACCGCAACACCTTTTATACGTTTGATGATCGTGGGTATATCGACTACCCGGCGTTCACAGCAGGCGCGCTTGCCGTCGCTTCGTCTTAAGGCAGGGGACGAAGGTTCACGCGTGTGGGCAGAAATCGCTTTAACCCGTTGATTTTTCTCGAACGAGATATACACTTCCAATCCGAGTTGGGTTGACAATAACTATGTACGGACGTATTATCAGCGGATGAGCAAAGTTTCTAATAAAGATAAAATATTGGCCAACGGCCTCAAGGTCGTGCTCGAGCGCGGTTATGTGGGTGCCAGCGTGCGCGACATCGTTGAGGCGGCTGGCGTGCCGCAGGGCTCTTTCACCAATCATTTTGCCTCCAAAGAGGCGTTTTCCCTGGAAATTCTGGATCTCTACTTCGCAAATAACCGCGTCGTGATCGCCGATACATTACGCAATGAGGCTCTTACGCCCCTGAAACGATTGCGAGCCTATATTGATGCGAGTATCGCCGCGATTAGAAACCACGGCCTCAAAAATGGTTGTTTGGTTGGCAATTTCGCGGCGGAAGCGTCCGATCACAGTGAAATCATTCGCAAGCGGGTGTCGTCAATCTATACCGAAGTGCGGGAGGCCGTGACTGAGTGCTTAAAGGCTGCCGTGAAAGACGGCGAGCTTCCCAAGACTTTCAAAGCTAGCGAAATGGCCACCTTTATTGTCACTGGGCTACAAGGTGCCTGGCTGGTTTCCAAGGTTGAGCGCGATTTGGCGTTTGCAGAAAACTTCAAGAAGACATTGTTTTCAACAGTCTTGGCCTGAAGCGGCCGAAAGTTTCCGTGGATTAACGGTACCGTCACGGTAGCCGTTCTTTTGTATGAACTTGCGGCGGGGCAATACGCACGTACACATGTTTCTTGACAGAAATATTATGGACGTACATAGTGAAGTCATTGTCAGGAGCGACTGAGTGACGCGTGGTCGGTTGCCCTGTTTCGCCTAGGACCTGCCCGGGGTGAGAACTTGTGATGGCCTTCTGGGAACTAACGGTCATGAAACTCAGATCGACAGCTCTAGATGAGATCCCGTCATGAAAAAGCACAAGCAGGCTCCGGTTGATTTTCTTAGGGAACTTCAAGATCGGCGATCCGACGCCTTTCTCCAAATATTCTCAGGAGTTGATACAGATGAACAGCAAGTCAATCAAGATTCCGGGACCAGATCATCCGATAACGATCACGCCGACGAAAGGCCGGGTCACTGTCGTTGTGAACGGTAGACGCATCGCCGATACCCGCGAGGCCCTAACCTTGAAGGAAGCGTCCTATCCGGCCGTGCAATACATTCCGCGCAAAGACATCGACCAAACGCAGCTGCATCGGACATCGCACCAGACGTACTGTCCCTACAAGGGCGAATGCGCCTATTACAGCATTCCTTCTGGCGGCGAACGCTCGGTCAACGCGGTCTGGACTTACGAGGCTCCTTACGCCTCCGTATCCTCTATCCTGGAGTACCTCGCGTTTTACCCAGACCGGGTCGACTCAATCGAAATCGGCGTCGAAAACTGAGGAGGCCCTTGTCGCCGTGTCTCCAGGCGTATCTTTATCAGCGATAACTAATATCGAGAGATATAGGATTCCGCTGTAGGTCCCGCTCTTCTAGTCTCGGTGATGAGTTCACAAGAGATTTTGGAGGAGTCATGTCAGGGTCAAATTTCCGATACTGTCTATCCCACGCCCTTCGCTGGAGCGCACGCCCGCTTATCAAGTATGCAGTTCGCAGTTTTATTTTACCGGTGATGGCTGCGTTGGCGCTGAAAAGCGCGCCTACCGTAGCGCAGGAGCAAGCGCGCTCGCAATCGGTCGAGATCTTTGGCGGCGAGCTGTTCGGCGACAAGCTGACTGACACGCCGGTGTCGAATCGCAATCCCCGCCTGAACGACGATGCACTGGCCGGCATTCGTTATAACTACAACTTTACCGACATGTGGGGCGTCCAGTTGTCGAGCGGCTACAGCTGGAGTCGGGCCTCACGGGTACAATTTGGCGAGAACAAGCTCGGACTCACGACTGTCGATCTCGATGGTGTGTGGAACATCACGCCTCAATTCCCGATCGTTGCCTACGTGCTCGCCGGTGCCGGTTACGCCTGGGCCAATTTGGATACTCCCATCACGGGAGAGATCAACGGACGTCCTGTCGCTCTCACCGATAGCAACGGCTTCACGGCCAATGCAGGTATCGGCGTCAAATACTACGTGAGCAGCAATCTATACGTAGATGTACTAGCTCGCTATCGCTACCTCGATCGACTTGTCAGCGCCTCGAATCAACACATGAACACAACCGAGGCAACTCTGGGCGTCGGTTGGCGGTTTTAAGCGATAACGCCGGGGAGTGGGCGATGGTATTGGCGGCGGCACGTGGCCGACTGCACTGCCGACCACGTCCACTCCGTTGCAGGTGATTGATCGCTAAGGTGCGCTGCGTCTTCCCGTCTCTTGGCCGTTCTCCTTTCTAGGATCGCGATTCTCAATTGCCCCACCGCAGTCGCTGACCGGATAGAGTCGCGGGCGATCGAGCGATGATCCCGCTACTCGCGGCTGAGCGGCAGTCCGATTCGCGATCGGCAGTGCGCCGATCGAGTCCAAAGAAGTGGCAGCGTTACCATTGATCCGCGAGGCTCCTTCCTCTTTGATGCGATCGACAAACCAGCGCCCCGCCGGGCCGAGGGGGCTGTCAGTCAGATATACAGCCGACATGACTATCGCATGTCCCTCTGGCGGGTCGTCCTCAACCTTGATCTCAACCAGATCGCCACTTGCCAGATCTGCCTCCACCATGTGCAGCGGCATGATTCCAAACCCGAAGCCAGCGCGCAGGAAATGATGCTTGGCCGCGAGATCGCACAAACGCCATATTCTCGGCGATAGCAAGCCAAATCTCCCAGCACGCCACACATTAGCGTGGTCAGCGTGCACTAGCTGAATATGCTCGCAAAGCACGCTCATTGGAATCGGCGTGCGGTGAGCTGCCAGCGGGTGCCGTGGTGAAACCACCTTGATCGCTTTGACGGTAAGCAGCCGCTCGCGGCTGAACTGCGGCGGCGCCGGCGGCAAGGATCCCATGAGGCCGATCGCACAGCGCCCGTCGAGTACGGGGTCCGCTACGGCTTCCCACATCTCGACGTGTAGTCTCAGCGGAATCGCGGGGAATTGCACTTGGAAGGCGGCCGCAGCACACGCCAACACCGTTACCGGAAACATCGCGTCAACGACCAGGCTAAGCTCTGTCTCAAGGCCGCTGACAAGACCCTTCGCTCGAGCCTTGAAGAGGTCAACCTCCGTAGCCACGGCGCGGGCGCGGACGAGAAGGGCGCGCCCCTCATCGGTCAACGTCGGAACACGACCGCCACGATCGAAAAGCCTTACACCAATCTGCCCTTCCAGATTCGCCAATGTCTGGCTCACCACGGATTGGGCGCGTCTCAGGCGCCGTCCTGCCGCTGAGAAGTTGCCTTCCTCCGCCGCAGCGATGAAGGTCCGTAGTTGATCCAGCGAGACGCCATCAAGCACGACTTTTCTCCCGAGGCGCGCTCAGGCGCGGCCTTCAGATTCTCAGCCCTATCGGAGCCCGTGCCTCGACTATACTACGGCCGTACATAGTAATGCCAGATCATTGCTTCGTAATTCTCGATGGGTCCATTCGCGCCGAAGGTATCAAGCGCCTTCCCAAAAAGTAGCGATACTTAAACGGTTGCTGCTACGCGGCCTATTGACGGCCGTCTAGCCGTAATGGTCCGTCGCGCTGACGCCGGATTCGACCAACCGCACGAGCGCGACGTGATGACGCGGCATTGAGCTTCAGCACCTTGGGCCAAAACGTGCGATAAATCGACCGATGGCAGACGCGCATAAAGCTGTGTCAATGCGCGCTGCCGCGCATCGGCGCCGTCGCATTGCGCCAGAGCTGTTTCCATTTGGTCCACGAGATCCGGCACGCACGCACGAAGTATCCCGACCAGCACCGGGGCACGAGCAGCAACGATAGAGCTGTCCCACAGCGCACCGCGCGCTACTAGGTCGCGTGCCAAGACCTTTCCGGATGGTTTGACAATGCGCAGCACGCTGCGTGTGTCGTCCTCGAACCAGCGGCCGGGTACAATATAGCCTGACTCAGGATCCGGTCTCTCTGGCTTGATCCCAATGATAGCCAAGTTGTTTCGAGTCTGTGCGGTTGGCGTGGCGGCATCTAGAAGACTGCTTGCCAGCGCTGTTTCGTTGCCCACATAGTGATGTGATGGCATAGCCATGATGCGCGCCCACGGATCGCGTTCAAGGATTTTGAGAACCGCAAGCAGCACTTCTATCGCCGAACCCCGGTGGTACGGCTGCACGATGACATTCGCGCCCGGAAGCATTGCGAGTGATTCGCTCCAATATTTCTTCTGCGGGCTGTCGACGACCGCAACAATTTGCTCGCGAGGTACGACCGCGCTTGCGCGCGACAGTGTCATCTCAAACAGCGTTTGCCGGTCCGGCGACACGGCGAATTCGTCGGCAGGATTGTTTACGCGGTCACTTTGCGATGTACGCGGATCCGCGCCGTCCCCCGTAAGCAATATCACCCATGTGCGCTCACCATTGCTCATTCCAGGACCCGCGAAGCTGAATGCATGTCTCAAAGACTAGTGTGGGGATCTTTAGCTTCATAGCCCCTATCTTTCGATGGAATCTATCGTAGACGACGATATCTGCAGCGACTTGCCCGACTCAACGACGTTCATATCGCCGAGCGGTATCGGGTCGCCGCGTGGGATTGCATGAAATTCGGGAACATCGCCTGCCGAGCGCCATCGAAGTCGCTCCACTGATTCGCATCCGGCAGCGGCGGAATGGTGACGGTCTCGCGCCGATCAAAACCGACGAGTGCGGAGTCCACTAGCTCTCCCACTTCCATCACGGCGGCCAGTGCGTTTACGTCCCGCCCCGAGCGCTCCCAGATTTCAGTGCGAGTCGCGGAAGGCAGTACCGCTTGGACATAGACGCCCTTGGGGCCAAGTTCTAGATGGAGCCCCTGCGTGAGGAAAAGAACGAAGGCCTTGGTTGCTCCATAGACCGTCAGCCCGAATTCCGGAGCGAGCCCGACGACTGAACCGATGTTGATGATGGCGCCACGCCCGGCTGCCACGAAGCGTGGTGCGACCGCGCTTGCGAGGCGCGTCAATGCCGTGGAGTTGAGGTTGATGATTTCGGCAACCTGGTCCGGGCTCTGATCGATAAATGTGCCGGCGGCAGAGGCGCCGGCGTTATTGACCAATACGCCTATGCGCGCATCGTCGCGCAGCCGTGCTTCCACTTGGGCCAGCGCAGCTCCATTCGTCAGGTCGGCCTGAAGAATGTCGATCTTCACCCCGGTCTGGCCGCGCAGTCTTTCGGCCAGGGCCTCCATGCGGGCTCGGTCGCGGGCCACTAGGACCAGATCGTGGCCGCGCTTCGCAAATCGGTCGGCGTAGATGGCGCCAATCCCTGTGGATGCGCCGGTGATAAGAACCGAAGGTTGGGTTGTCATGGGAGATTCCTTGGAAATAAAAAATTAATCATGATGTTCATCATGGGTGGGGAACGGCCGGGGCTTAAGCCGTGAGTATCACTCGACCGAATGGGCGGTCTTCGACGAGATGTCGGAGTGCTGCAGGAGCAGCGCTGAGTTCAAACGCTCTTGCGATTATCGGCTTGATCTTGCCCGCTTTAAGGAGTCCCGTTGCCGTGGTCCAGAAATCAGCCCAGGCGTCGGGAGACTGGGAAAATAGCAAAAAGCTTCTGATGCTCGCCTCTTTCCAAATGAGATCTGTGACATCGATGGTCGACTTCCTGCCCGCCGAGTAGCCGAGCGTCGTGAGGCTTCCACCTTGCGCCAACGTGCCTAGGGCTTCACTGAGTACTGGACCGCCGATTGCGTCAATAATGATGTCCACCCCAGAGTCACCGGCAATGCGGCGTACGCCTGCAGTCAATGTCTCTTGGGTCATATCGATAACCTCCGAGAATCCGTGTTTCTTTGCTTGCTTTGCCTTCTCGTGATTCGTCGTGGTCGAAATGGCATGCTTCGCGCCCAGAGCCATGGCGACTTGAGTCACCGCGTTACCGACAGATCCGCCGATTGCGGGCGCAAGGACAGTTTTACCCGGGGCAAGCCCAGCCGCGCGCAAAGCCAAGTACGCGGTTGAATAAGCGACCGGGATACCCGCTGCTGCTTTGCTGTCGATATTGTCCGGAATCAGGCATAGATTTTCCTTTTTCACGCTAAGCCATTCGCTGTATGTTCCGTTTTCTAAGACACCGTAAGCGCCCGTAAACATCACCCGGGATCCGTTCGGGAATTGGCTGTCTCCGCCTTCTTCAATGACACCAGCTCCCTCGCTCCCAAGAATCAGCGGCGCTTTTGCCAACGGAAAATGCCCCGTAAGGATAGTGTGCTCAAGCGGCGTAACGCCGGATGCCGTCATTCGAATCAGGACTCGTCCTTCTGATACGGCGGGCTTGGCGACCTCCACGGATTTCAGATCGCCGTAGCCGTTAAAACCTGCTGCTCTCATTGCTCGCATGTAAATACTCCTAATCGTGCGTATTGACGCGGGACGAAGCGCAGCACCATGGTCGCGACGACAAAAATTGATCTGTTCACGATTCACTCCTGAGGTGAGGCATTCATTGATCGCCGGTTGCAGTATCATTGGCCGCGGGATAGGGATAAACCGACAGAAAGCGGAATCACAGTCCGGGAGGGCGGACAATGGACCGATTTATGGCGCTGCAGGCGTTCGCCCGCGTCGTTGAACTGGGCGGATTCACGAAAGCGGGAAATTCCCTGCAGCTGCCGAAGACGACCGTAAGCGATCTGGTGCAGAGCCTCGAGAAGCACCTTGGGGTGCGATTGCTCCAGCGCACAACGCGTCGTGTGACCGTCACTCCGGATGGTGCTGACTTCTATGAGCGCTGCGCACAAATCCTAGCGGAACTCGATGAGGCAGAAGCGTCGGTCATGCAAGCGCGCATCGCGCCGAAGGGAAGACTGCGCGTCGACATGCCCGGTGGGCTAGCGCGGCTATTCATCATTCCACGACTGCCGCCCTTCCTTGTCCGCTATCCAGATCTGCGATTGGAGTTGGGAATGGGGCTCAGGCCGGTGCATCTGTTGGAGGAAGGCGTCGATTGTGTCGTGCGCTTCGGCGCGCAGTCGGACTCAAGTCTGATCGCACGACGAGTCGGTACTATGAGCCACATCTGTTGTGCGAGCCCCGCGTACTTGCGGGAGCATGCGGCTCCGCGCCACCCTGAGGAGCTGTCCGCCCACCAATGCATCACCTATGTTTCAGAGCGCACCGGCCGAATCATGGACTGGGAATTCGAGAGAGCCGGGCAGAAAGTCCAGCTCAGACTCGACGGGATCCTCGCGGTGAACGATCAGGAAGCCAATATCATCGCCGGTCTCATGGGTATTGGAATCGCGAAGGTTGCGAACTACATGGCGCGGCCGTACTTGGAGTCGGGGCAGCTCACGCAAGTGCTCACTGATTGGACGGCGGAGAAATTCCCCATCTCGGTGATATATCCGCAAAGCCGTCACCTCTCGGCGAAGGTACGCATCTTCGTCGACTGGGTCAGTGAGCTCATACAGCAAGATCCAATCTTCCAAACGCGTTAGAGCGTCAAGAGCCGCAGTCAATCGGAACGTGCCGGGACGCGCGATCTCGTTAATATGGCGGGCCCGCGCCGCGGTTCACGCCGATGGCTGGGCTTCGCGATACCGGCTGCATCAAATACCTTTCGTGCTTCCACCATGGCGGGTTGATGCTTCCTGACCCATTCGGCGACCGCAACTAGGGGTTCTCGAAGGGTGCGGCCCAGCTTCGTAAGCTGATACTCGACGCGAGGCGGGATGGTGGGAAAAACAGTGCGCGTGACAAGGCCGTCGCGCTCGAGCTCGCGCACCGTGAGCGTCAGCATGCGCTGAGAGATATTGCGAATCGTATGGCGAATTTCATTGAAGCGCATGGGGCCACCGGCGAGCAGCTCCACGACCAGCACGGTCCACTTGTCGCCGATCCGCGCGAGGGTCTCGCTGATTGCCTGGCATTCCTCCTCAGGCTCCTGTTTGTTACTCGGTGTCAAAAAAGTGCCTCCTTGTGCGAACTCTTCTCAGTCACCATTCTAGCGTCAGTCACTTAAGGTAACCAAACCCGGCGCCCCACCGCACTGGGACGAACAGCGAGGACTGTGAATATGACCATCATTTCCGTCATTGTCGGTAGCACGCGCGAGAACCGCTTTTCGGAAAAACCTGCGAAGTGGATTTTGCAGCACCTGAAGAAGCGTGAGGGCGTCGATGCGCGCCTACTCGATCTCCGCGACTTTCCGATGCCGTTCTTCGATGAGCCCGCAACGCCGGCCATGCCGGGACGCGCGCCCTACAAGAACGAGGTCGTACAGAGATGGACGGCCGCCATCGCGCAGTCCGACGGCTTCGTCTTCGTTACCCCCGAATACAACTACGGCACCTCTGCCGTGCTCAAGAACGCGGTCGACTGGGTATATCCCGAATGGAATCGCAAGGCGGCTGGCTTCGTGAGCTATGGCTCCGCCATGGGGGCGCGCGCCGTCCAGCAACTTCGCGAATCGGCGATCGAGGTTCAGCTCGCCCCGATTCGCTCATCGGTCCATATCCCTGTCGCCACGTTGTGGGCTCACTACACAGGCGGCGATGTGGAGGCTGGGCTTGCCGATCTGGGGGCGCCGGCCACCGCGATGATTGAAGATCTGCTGTGGTGGACGGCGGCCCTAGAAGCCGCCCGCGGCCGCAGCTTGTGACTCTCTTTCGACACGTGAGGTACTCGAAATGACTTCTGCGTTAGTCCAATCACGATCGCCGAACCTGATCCGCACAATCACCCATCGCACGCGTGGTCTCACGCGCGGCCCGGTGACACGTCTGATGAGTCCGTCGGACCTCGGCGAAATTCTAAAGCCCTTCGTATTTCTCGATCTATTTGACCATGAAGGTCCGCCCTTCAACGGAGCGCTGCATCCACACTCGGGAATTGCCACCTTGACCTACGTCGCCGAAGGCGCCGTGACTTATATCGACCCGAACGGTGAACGCGGCATCCTGACGGCGGGCGGCGTTGAGTGGATGCAGGCTGGGCGAGGCATGTGGCATGGCGGCGGTCTCGACCAATCCGGTCGGACGCGCGGCTTTCAGCTCTGGATTGCTCTGCCCCCGGAACTTGAGCTGGGACCGACAATTAGTCTCTTTCAGGCTTCCGACGAAGTCCGAAGAGAAGGACCGGCGCGTGTGCTCTTAGGCAGCTACCGCGCTACATCGAGCGCCATTGAGTCGCCGGCGCCGATCAACTATCTCGCTGTGCACCTGAATGCGGGGCAGAGCTGGCGCTATACCCCGCCGCTGGGTCACACAGTCCTCTGGATCGCCCTCGCTTCGGGGACTGTTTCGGCGCCTGACGTGCTGCGGGGCGGCGATCTTGCGGTCTTCGCGCCCTCGAACGAGCCGGTCGAATTCGAAGCTCTGTCCGACACCGAATTTGTTCTGGGTTCGGCCGCTCCGCACGAGCATGACCTCGTTACCGGCTACTATTCGGTTCATACCTCGCAAGAAGCACTTCGCGATGGCGAGACGCACATCTTGTCAATTAGGAACAAGCTGCGCTCTCAACCGGCGAGCACCTTTGAGAGAATTGCAATCCGGTAACGCCGACAACCAGGTTACTCCGGAGCCCGGGACGCCCGGCGCCATTGCCCCCAAGACGAGAGTGCAACCCCGAACATATTGCGTCGGAATTCGCACAATTCAGCGATTGTACTGCAACTTCCTTTTGCGAAGATTCTGCGCATCGATCATTGGATTCATCCGAATTACCTCAGAGTGCTCCGAATGCCTCTCCAAGATGCGTCAAAGGCCGCCAATTCCCGTTGGAGAGGAAATGGCTCGTCGCCGCCGGAGCTCTCTTGGCCGCTGCCGCCGGCTTACTCCTGTCACGCATCACGCAGCACTCGAACTTTGCGATATTCACGGTCATTGGAGCCGGTGTCGCTGTCGGCAACTCATTGATGTCGCTGTCGTACCATACATACCAAAGCGAGCTGTTTCCGACGCCGATGCGCGCCCGGGCGGTTGGCTTTGTCTATTCGTTCAGCCGGCTATCCGCAATGGTTTCCAGCTACATCATTGCCGCGACGCTTGACCACGCCGGAAGTGTTGGCGTCTTTGTCCTCATTTCTATGGCGATGCTCATCGTAGCGCTCACGGTTGGCCTTCTCGGACCGAGGACTTGCGGACTGGCGCTCGAGCAGATATAGACGAAGATCTTTCCCGTCGGACTCCCTGTTCGGGCGGCTGCCTGCGACGCCGCAGTAATCCGAGCATACATCTGCACCATCGATACATCGTATCCAGTTATATGGGCTACCGGGCGCGAAGCCCCGGCACTAGTCTTTCCGAAAGAAATTTCGGTTAAGGAGTACTTGTCATGCCTAGCCCAATCCCTCACGGTGGCCGCTCAACGGCAAATCAAGTTCTCGCGGGCGTGGATCTCACAAGAAAATGGATTTTGGTTACCGGATGCGATGAGGAGATCGGATTCGAGACGATGAATGCGTTGGCTGCAAACGGCGCCCACGTCTTCGGACTCGCGAGGTCCTTGACCAGCGCCAGAAATGCTTGCGATCAGGTCGGTCCACGCGCAACACCTGTCGCGTGCGATCTCGCCGATCTCGATTCGGTTGCGGCCGCGGCCGCGATGATCAGAGGCCTTGAAGTTTCACTGGACGCGATCATTGCCAGTTCGGAGGCGGCAAGTCCGCCGACGCTGCACACGAGATATGGAGTCGAACTTCAGTTTCTCAGCAATTATATTGGTCACTTTGCCTTGGTGAATCAGTTGTTGGATCTGGTGCGCAGCGGCACTGGGCGCATCGTTATCGTAAGCAGCAGTGCAAGCGTCATGCAGGCTCCGCCGGAGGGAATCATGTTCGACAATCTCGACGGTCATCGATTTTACGATCCGATGACATGTTTTTGGCAATCCAAGTTTGCGCTGGCGCTGTATGCGAAGGAGCTATCGCGTCGTTTGCGCCGGCGTGTAATCGCGGTCAATTCGCTGCATCCCGGCGCCGCGAAGGGCACGGGCCTGCGCAAGGACCTTCTGCGTCCCTGGCGAGTGGTGCGATCAACGGTGCAACAATTCATCAAATCGGCGGGCCAACGGGCGGCGACAGGAGCGTTACTGGCGGCCAGTCCCTGTGTCACGGGAATTACGGGCGAGTATTGGTCGGACTGTCAAATTGCCAAGGGAAATCCACTATTGAGCGACCGAGAGCTTGCCAAGCGTCTCTGGCAGGTCTCCGTGCAGATCATCGCGCGAATAAGGAATGCAACTACAAACAACGCGGGCGGCGGCGTGATATGGCGCGAAGCGATCGAAAGTTGATCTATGAAAACGATAATGCATATCGAAATATATAGGCTATCGAGGTAGTCGATTCGACACTAACCTTCACTCATGCAAGCAAACGGAGATCAGAGTGACTGGTTCGTGGATTTCATTGCGCAGCGGAAGTGTTCTTCTCTGCTGCCTCCTGACGGGTATCCAATGCGTTGGATGCACCCAAAAGAAAGCGCCCGCGGCGCCTGCCCCGCAGGTGCAGGTTGCACGCGTAGTCCAAAGGGATGTCAGCATCCAGAGGGAGTGGGTGGCGACGCTCGACGGCTATGTCAATGCGCAGATTCAACCGCAGGTCAGCGGCTACCTGATCAAGCAGGATTATTCGGAAGGTTCATTCGTTCATAAGGACGACGTGCTCTTTGAGATTGATCCCCGTCCATTCCAGGCCGTGCTGGACCAGGCGAAGGCTCAGCTCGCGCAGGCTGAGGCACAACTCGGCAATGCCACGCTCAATGTCAATCGCGACATCCCGGAAGCCGAGGCGAATGCCATTTCGCGAAGCCAGCTCGAAGGCGACACGCAGGCGCAATCGGCCGCGAAAGCGAGCGTAGCCGCCGCCCGTGCCTCGGTGGAGCAGGCGGCTCTGAATCTAAGTTTCACGAAAGTACGCTCACTCATCAGTGGAATTGCCGGCATCACGCTGGTCCAAGTCGGCAACCTCGTTACGCCATCAACCGTTCTCACGGGCGTATCGCAGGTCGATCCCATCAAGACATACTTCCCAATCAGCGGAGAGGAATACCTGCGAATTGCCGACAAGATTCACCCCGAGACCGTGAATCTGTTGTCGAACTCCGCGCCGATCCCGCTGCAGTTGATACTTTCGAACGGCAGCGCATACGCGTACAGCGGCAGCATTCTTTTCGCCGACCGACAAGTGGATCAACAGACCGGAACGATCAGGATCGCCGGGGCGTTCGCAAACCCCGGAAATGTCCTGCGGCCGGGGCAATACGCCAAAGTACGTGCCGTAACCGAGGTCCTAAAGGGCGCTTTGCTCATTCCGCAGCGCGCCGTATCGCAGCTGCAAGGATCAGCTCAGGTCGCCGTGGTTGGAGCTGATAACAAGATCAGCATTCGCGCGGTAAAAACGGGTGAGAGCGTCGACGCCATGTGGGTGATTACAAGCGGCTTGAGCGCGGGCGACCGCGTCGTCGCTGAAGGTACGCAAAAAGTCAAGGAAGGCAGCGCGGTAACGCCCACTCCGTTCACCACTGAATCCGGCGGTAATTGAAAAATGTCCAAGTTTTTCATTCATCGCCCGATCGTCGCCATGGTGATTGCGCTCCTGACGGTCATCGTCGGGGCAATCACCATTCTCGGTCTGCCCATCTCGCAGTTTCCCAATATCGCCCCCCCCGAAACGAAGCTGCAAGCCACCTTTGTCGGTGCGGATGCGGAGACCCTCGCACAATCGGTTGCGACGCCCATCGAGGCACAGATGAGCGGCGTGGACAACATGAACTACATGTATTCGGTGAATGCGACGGCCAATGGCCAGACGAC
>Ga0193709_1000261_pt1 | contig 20532 bp, 15 predicted proteins | sample H3c2metaG_FD_160571 | JGI IMG/M metagenome (GOLD analysis project Ga0193709, IMG submission 160571) | Soil microbial communities from a riparian zone of the East river system, Colorado, United States - H3c2 | ecosystem: Environmental > Terrestrial > Soil > Riparian zone | place: USA: East River... | reverse complement strand
GTGTTCACATCGATCCACATCGAAGAATTCGAAGTGATGGCCCGCGATACCAAGCTTGGGCCGGAAGACATCACCCGCGACATCCCCAACGTCGGCGAGGAAGCGCTTCGCAACCTCGACGAGGCCGGGATCGTCTACATCGGGGCCGAGGTCGAGCCGGGCGATATCCTGGTCGGCAAGATCACGCCCAAGGGCGAAAGCCCGATGACGCCGGAAGAAAAGCTTCTGCGCGCGATCTTCGGCGAAAAGGCCAGCGACGTGCGCGACACCTCGCTGCGCCTGCCGCCGGGCGTCGCCGGGACGGTGGTCGAGGTGCGCGCGTTCAACCGCCACGGCATCGACATCGATGACCGCACCCGCGCCATCCAGACCGAGGAAAAGGAACGCCTCAAGAAGGACGCCGACGACGAGCGCAGCATTGTCAATCGCGCGACCTTCTCGCGCCTCAAGGAAATGCTCCTCAAGCAGGTCGCCACCGCGGCGCCCAAGGGCGTCAAGAAGGGCAGCAACATCGACGATGCGACCCTCGAAGCGACCGAGAAGCACGACTGGTGGAAGATCGCGGTGAAGGACGACAAGCGCCAGGCCGACATCGAAGCCCTCAAAGCGCAATATGACGCGGCGATCGACGTCATCGTCAAGCGCTTCCAGGACCGCGTCGAGAAGCTCGAGCGCGGCGACGAGCTGCCCCCGGGCGTGTTGAAGATGGTCAAGGTGTTCGTCGCGGTGAAGCGCAAGCTTCAGCCGGGCGACAAGATGGCCGGCCGTCACGGCAACAAGGGCGTCATCAGCCGCATCCTGCCCAACGAGGACATGCCTTTCCTCGAGGACGGGACCCCAGTCGACATCGTCTTGAACCCGCTGGGCGTGCCGTCGCGCATGAACGTCGGGCAGATCTTCGAAACCCACCTTGGCTGGGCCGCCCGCGGTCTTGGCAAGCAGATCGGCGCGATGCTCGAGGAAATCCACGAGCGCGGCAAGGAACTGACTGGCAAGGACGTTTCAACCGTCAAGTCGAAGCTCAAGGACGTCTATGGCAGCCACTATCACAAGGACATCGACGCACGCAGCGATGATGGCTTGATGGAGCTGGCATCCAATCTTGTGGCCGGCGTCCCGATGGGCACCCCGGTGTTCGACGGCGCCCGCGAGGCCGACGTGACGGCGATGTTGGACAAGGCCGGGCTCGACAATTCGGGCCAGGTGACCCTGTTCGACGGCCGCACCGGCGATCCGTTCGATCGCAAGGTGACAGTGGGCTACATCTATATGCTGAAACTGCACCATCTGGTCGACGACAAGATCCACGCGCGTTCGATCGGGCCGTACAGCCTGGTCACCCAGCAACCGCTGGGCGGCAAGGCGCAGTTCGGGGGCCAGCGCTTCGGCGAGATGGAGGTGTGGGCCCTGCAGGCTTACGGCGCCGCTTACACGCTGCAGGAAATGCTGACGGTCAAGTCGGACGACGTGATCGGCCGGACCAAGGTCTACGAAGCGATCGTCAAGGGTGACGACACCTTCGATGCGGGGATCCCCGAGAGCTTCAACGTGCTCGTCAAGGAAATGCGCAGCCTCGGCCTCAGCGTCGAACTGGATTCGATTGCAGTCGACGAAGACGGCCAACCGACCGCCATCGCCGCCGAATAATCAAGATATTCCCTCACCCCTTCCGCTCGCGGGAGGGGAATGGAGAAAGAAGAACATGAACGAGCTGACCAACTTCGCCAATCCGATCGCCAAGCCGGAAACCTTCGACCAGATCCGCATCGGGATTGCGTCTCCCGACAAGATCCGTTCGTGGTCGTTCGGCGAGATCAAGAAGCCCGAAACCATCAACTACCGCACGTTCAAGCCCGAGCGTGACGGCTTGTTCTGCGCGCGCATCTTTGGTCCGATCAAGGACTACGAATGCCTGTGCGGCAAGTATAAGCGGATGAAGTACAAGGGCATTGTCTGCGAAAAGTGCGGCGTCGAGGTGACCGTCTCGAAGGTCCGGCGCGAGCGGATGGGCCATATCGAATTGGCTGCCCCGGTTGCCCACATCTGGTTCCTGAAGTCGCTGCCGAGCCGCATCGGCCTGCTGCTCGACATGCAACTGAAGCAGCTCGAGCGGATTCTCTATTTCGAGAGCTATGTGGTGATCGAGCCCGGCCTGACGGCGCTCGAGAAGTATCAGCTGCTGACCGAGGACGAGCTTCTCGCCGCCCAAGATGAGTATGGTGAAGACGCTTTCTCCGCCGGGATCGGCGCCGAAGCCGTGCGCGTCATGCTGATGGACCTCGACCTCGTCGGCGAGAAGGAGGTCCTGCTCAAGGAACTCGCGGAGACCAAGTCGGAGCTAAAGCCCAAGAAGATCATCAAGCGTTTGAAGGTCGTCGAGAGCTTTATCGATTCGGGCAACAAGCCCGAATGGATGATCCTCGAGGTCGTTCCGGTCATCCCGCCAGAATTGCGCCCGCTCGTCCCCTTGGACGGCGGCCGCTTTGCGACGTCGGACTTGAACGATCTCTACCGCCGCGTGATCAACCGTAACAACCGCCTCAAGCGGCTGATGGAGCTGCGCGCGCCGGACATCATCGTCCGCAACGAAAAGCGCATGCTTCAGGAGGCGGTCGACGCATTGTTCGACAACGGCCGCCGCGGCCGCACCATCACGGGTGCCAACAAGCGTCCGCTGAAGTCGCTGTCCGACATGCTCAAGGGCAAGCAGGGCCGCTTCCGCCAGAACCTTCTCGGCAAGCGGGTCGACTATTCGGGCCGTTCGGTCATCGTCACCGGTCCGGAGCTCAAGCTTCACCAGTGCGGCCTGCCAAAGAAGATGGCGTTGGAACTGTTCAAGCCGTTCATCTACTCGCGGCTCGACGCCAAGGGTCTGTCGATGACCCTGAAGCAGGCCAAGAAGTGGGTCGAAAAAGAGCGCAAGGAAGTCTGGGACATCCTCGATGAGGTGATCCGCGAGCATCCGGTGCTATTGAACCGCGCCCCGACGCTTCACCGCCTGGGCATCCAGGCGTTCGAACCGGTGCTAATCGAGGGCAAGGCGATCCAGCTTCACCCGCTGGTTTGCGCCGCGTTCAACGCCGACTTCGACGGCGACCAGATGGCCGTCCACGTCCCGCTGAGCCTCGAGGCCCAGTTGGAAGCGCGCGTGCTGATGATGTCGACCAACAACATCCTTTCGCCCGCCAACGGCAAGCCGATCATCGTTCCGTCGCAGGATATGGTCCTCGGACTTTATTATCTGTCGATGGAGAAGGAAAATGAGCCGGGCGAAGGCATGATGCTCGGCGACATGGCCGAAGTGCATCAGGCGCTCGCCGCCAAGGCGGTCACGCTGCATACCAAGATCGTCAGCCGCGTTCCGCAGACCGACGAAGAAGGCAACCAGTATATGAAGCGGTTCGAAACGACCGCCGGGCGCATGCTGCTGGGCGAGACCCTGCCGCAGAGCCACAAGGTACCGTTCGAGACGGTCAACCGCCTGCTGACCAAGAAGGAGATCGGCGACGTCATCGACATCGTCTATCGCCACACCGGCCAGAAAGAGACGGTCCTGTTCGCCGACGCCATCATGGCGCTCGGCTTCCGCCACGCGTTCAAGGCCGGCATCAGCTTCGGCAAGGACGACATGGTCATCCCCGCCGCCAAGGTTGCTTTGGTCGACGAAACCAAGGCTCTGGTGAAGGATTATGAGCAACAATATCAGGACGGCCTGATCACCCAGCAGGAAAAGTACAATAAGGTGATCGACGCCTGGTCGCGTTGCGGCGACCGCGTCGCGGCCGAGATGATGAAGGAAATCTCGTCGACGTCGAAGGACAAGGACGGCCGCGAGAACCCGGTCAACTCGATCTACATGATGGCCCATTCGGGCGCTCGTGGTTCGCAGGCTCAGATCAAGCAGCTTGCCGGCATGCGCGGCCTGATGGCCAAGCCGTCGGGCGAGATCATCGAGACGCCGATCATCTCGAACTTCAAGGAAGGCCTCACCGTCCTAGAATATTTCAACTCGACCCACGGCGCCCGCAAGGGCCTCGCGGACACCGCGTTGAAGACCGCCAACTCGGGCTACCTCACTCGCCGCCTCGTCGATGTGTCGCAGGATTGCGTCGTCATCGAGGAGGATTGCGGCACCGACCGTGCGCTCGAAATGCGGGCGATCGTCCAGGGCGGCGCCACTATCGCGTCGCTCGCCGATCGCGTGCTCGGCCGCACCACGGCTGAGGATGTGGTCGACGCCAAGACCGGCGAAGTCGTCATTCCGGAGGGCACGCTGCTCGACGAGGCGATGGTTGCCCGGATCGAGGAGATCGGCCTGCAGGGGATGAAGATCCGCAGCCCACTGATCTGCGCTTCGAAGCAGGGCGTGTGCGGCAAGTGCTACGGGCGCGATCTGGCCCGCGGTACACCGGTCAACATCGGCGAAGCGGTCGGCGTGATCGCTGCCCAGTCGATCGGCGAGCCGGGCACCCAGCTGACGATGCGGACCTTCCACATCGGCGGTGCCGCCCAACTCAACGAACAGTCGAACCTCGAAGCGCCGGTCGACGGCACGATCGAGTTCCGCGACATGCCGATGATCGTCGACCCGCGCGGCCGTCGGATCAGCATTTCGCGGTCGGGCGAGATCGCGATCCTCGACATGGACGGGCGCGAGCGCTCGACCCATCGTGTGCCTTACGGTGCTCAAGTGCTCTATGAGGGCGGTCACATCGTCAGCCGAGGCGACCGCATCGCCGAGTGGGATCCGAGCTATGCGCCGGTGATCACCGAAAAGGCCGGCGTGGTGAAGTACCAGGACCTGATCGACAACCGCACGTTGAGCGAACAGACCGATGAAGCGACCGGCATTTCGCAGCGCGTCGTCACCGACGATCCGGCCAAGTCGAAGAAGGACGACCTTCGTCCTCGCCTGACCTTGCTAAGCAAGGACGGCGCCGAAGCCGCGGTCTATCGTCTGGTTGTCGGCGCGATCATCGCGGTCGAGGACGGCGCGACCGTCCAGGCCGGCGAAGTGCTCGCCCGACTTCCCCGGGAAGCCGCCAAGACGCGCGACATCACCGGCGGTCTGCCGCGTGTTGCCGAGCTGTTCGAAGCGCGCAAGCCGAAGGAAAATGCGATCATCGCCAAGGTTTCGGGCAAGGTCTCGTTCCGCAAGGATTACAAGGCCAAGCGCAAGATCGCGATCGTCCCCGACGATGGTAGCGAGGATGTCGAATATCTCGTCCCGAAGTCGAAGGTGATCGACGTCCAGGAAGGCGATTACGTCAAGCGCGGCGACAACCTCGTCGGCGGGTCGCCTGATCCGCACGACATCCTTGAGGTGTTGGGCGTGGAAGCGCTGGCCGAATATCTCGTCAGTGAGATCCAGGAGGTCTATCGTCTCCAGGGCGTGAAGATCAACGACAAGCACATCGAAGTGATCGTCCGCCAGATGCTCCAGAAGGTCGACATCACCGACAGCGGCGACACCACGCTGCTGGTCGGCGAGCAGGTCGATCGCGAGGAGATGGACGAGGTCAACGCCAAGCTGACCGGCAAGAAGGCCAAGCATGCGCAAGGCAAGCCGGTCTTGCTCGGCATCACCAAGGCAAGCCTGCAGACCCGCAGCTTCATCTCGGCCGCGTCGTTCCAGGAAACGACTCGTGTGCTGACCGAAGCCTCGGTCCAGGGCAAGATCGACACGCTGACCGGCCTTAAGGAAAATGTCATCGTCGGCCGGCTGATCCCGGCGGGTACCGGCGCGGGCATGAACCGGATGCGCGTCGCCGCATCCAGCCGCGACATCGCGCTCCGCGCCGCCCAGCGCAAGCTGCAGGAATCCCTGATCCTGCCGAATACCGCCGCGGAAGAGCATGCGGCCGAACTGGCCCAAGGCCCGGAAGCTGCGTACAATGGCGATCCGCTCGCCAGCGTGACGGCTTCGGGCAATGGCTCAGATGCCGACGCAGGCGATTATCTGAAGAGCTGATTGCCTTCGCTACGGCACAAAAAATGCCCCGCCGAAGTTACCTTCGGCGGGGCATTTTTATTTCAAGAGCAATCAATTGTAGTTGTTGATCGCATTCTCGGTCGCGTTGGCGGCCGAGCCGAGATCCTGGCCGGCACCCCGCACGGTATTACACGCGGCAATCGCCATCGCTCCACCGATCAGTAGCACGGTCGCAATCTTACGAATCATGGTCACTCCTCCCCAAAACAGGCCGAGCGACCATGGCCCGGCTTAGGTAGCGTTGTCGACCGCGTTTGCCGTGGACTTGACGTCCTCGCCGGCGCCACGGACGGTGTTGCACGCCGCGACGGCAATGGTGCCGCCGATCAGCATTACGGTCATCAATTTGCGAATCATGGGTATTTCTCCTGTCTAAGAACTGAACGAACGCCGGAGCGCGCCAAAGCGGTCCATTTCGCATGCGAAATTTCTTTGGGCCGTGGCCGGATTGCGACCGGGCGTGAATTTTCCGACCGCCGAAAGGGCGGTCAGCGGCTTAGCATTGGCCGTTCTTCATCATGTCCTCGGTGCAATTTGCGACGGACTTCACGTCCTCGCCGGCACCGCGCACCGTGTTACAGGCGGCAATCGCCACACCGCAGCCAATCAAGACTATCGTCACTGCCTTGCGCAACATGAGTCATTCTCCTTCTGCCCGCTCAGTGAACGCCGCTCGGTCGCATGAGTTCATTCCGGAGACGAAATTTCTTTGGGCGATGCGTCGGACCTACACTGCGACGGGCGCAGCAATATGCGGATGCGGATCGTAGCTTTCGAAGAGGAAGTCCTCGGCCTCGTAATCAAACAAAGACTGTCCACGGTCCTTGATCACAACCTTGGGCAAAGGCCGCGGGTCGCGGGTCAGTTGAAGCCGCGCCTGGTCGAGATGGTTCGAGTAGAGGTGGCAGTCACCTCCGGTCCAGACGAACACGCCTGGCTCAAGCCCGCATTCGCGCGCAAGCATATGGGTCAGGAGCGCATAGCTTGCGATGTTGAACGGTACGCCCAGAAAGATGTCGGCGCTCCGCTGATAGAGCTGGAGGTTGAGCCGCCCGCCTGCGACTTGGGTCTGGAACAGGCAGTGGCACGGCGCCAGCGCCATCCGGTCGGTCTCGCCGGGGTTCCAGGCGGTGACAATCTGCCGGCGGGACGCCGAGTCGCGCTTGATCAATTCGATGAGTCCGCGAATCTGGTCGATGTGGCGCCCGTCGCTGGTTTCCCAGTCGCGCCACTGCTTGCCGTAGACCGGACCGAGTTCGCCCTTCTCGTCGGCCCATTCGTCCCAGATGCGCACCTTGCGCTCCTGAAGCCAGCGGACATTGGTGTCGCCGCGGAGGAACCACAGTAATTCGACGATGATCGAGCGAAGGTGGAGCTTCTTGGTCGTCAGCAGCGGAAAGCCGTCGGCAAGGTCGAAGCGCATCTGGGCGCCGAACAGCGACAAGGTGCCGGTTCCCGTGCGGTCCATCTGCTCGACCCCCTCGTCGAGAATCTTGGCCATGAGATTGAGATAAGGCTGCATGGCTGTGGTCTAGCCCGCTCATCACAATCGTCCAAGCCTACGCGGATCACCCGAAAGGGAGGAAATTCCCTCCCAAAGGGAGTCGGTTGGGTTCGCCGGCTTCGGCCAGCACGCGTTATGCGGTTCGCATGCGATATCAGCGTGCCGAACCACCGCTGAAACTTGACGGGCTCGAGGCCGCCCGCCGCTTTTTCGCGAGCTGCTTTGCCGATACCGATCCTAAGCGCGAAAGCCTGTGGGTGGCGCATCTCGACTGCGAGGCGCGATGCCTCCACGTCTCGCGCCACGACGGAGGGCCCGCCGGCGCCCAGTTGCCGATCCGGACGATCATTAGCGAAGCCGCCCTCCACGGCAGTGCGGGGGTAGTGATCGCGCACAACCACCCGAGCGGTGATGCGTCCCCCAGCGAAAGCGATCGCCGCGCGACACGGCGCCTGGCCGAAGCCGCGCAAGCGATCGACCTGACCGTGGTCGATCATGTCATCTTCGCTGGGTCGGAATACCGCAGCTTCCGCCGGATGGGCTTGCTCTAGGCGTTCAGCTTGCAGGCGCGGATCGCGCCCGGCTCCGGGCGTGGACGGTGCGCGACGAAGGCGGCGAAATAGGCGTCGGTCCCGGCGATCGGCGCAGTCCGCACCTCATCGAACCCGACTGCGGCAAATTCGCACTTGAGCAGATCCGGCGGAATACCATGTCGCCGGGTCGGCCGGTCGGCATCGACGACGATCACTTCGCCTCCATCCTTCAGCCCTTCGCGCAAATGCCACAGGAAGGCGTAGGGCGAAGTCACCTCATGATACATGTGGACCAGGAACACGCGATCGAACGACTTGGCCGGAAGCTTGGGATCGTCGGGCAAGCCGAGCATCACCGCAACATTGTCGAGATTTTCGCGCTGGACCCGTTGGGCCAGCCTGTCGCGGGTGGCGGGGATGATATCTTCAGCCAGAACTCGCCCACGCGCTCCGACCAAGGGCGCCAGCCGCACGGTGTAATAGCCTTCGCCTGCGCCGATATCGGCGACCCGCATCCCCGGCTTGACCCCAGCAAGCCGCATGACTTCCTCGGCCTCGCCGACCCGGTCGCGCGCATCTTCGGTCGAAAAACTGTCGGCGACGATCGGCGCGACGTCGCGGTGCGCGGCCGGAAACTGCGGCTCGCTAGGCGCTTGCTGCCGGCATCCGGTGAGCGCGATGGCGGCGACAAGGGCGATGAGCGGACCGGGACTTCCCCCCAGGCAGTTCCGCATGACGCTCATCCTACTCGACATCCTCGACCTCGACCCGCTCGCCGGTAACGCGCTGCGACAAGGCCGCGGCCATGAACTTGTCCAGATCGCCATCGAGCACGTCCAGCGGCGCGGTCGAGGTCACCCCGGTGCGCAGATCCTTGACCAGTTGATAGGGCTGGAGAACGTAACTGCGGATCTGGTGGCCCCAGCCGATGTCGGTTTTCGATGCCGCGCTGGCGTTGGCCTCCGCCTCGCGCTTCTGCAGTTCGGCCTCGTACAGCCGGGCGCGAAGCTGATTCATCGCCTCGGCCTTGTTCTTATGCTGGGATCGCTGGTTCTGGCACTGGACGACGATGTTGGTCGGCAGGTGGGTGATGCGGACCGCGCTGTCGGTCGTGTTGATATGCTGCCCGCCCGCGCCCGACGCGCGATATGTGTCGATCCTGAGGTCGCCTTCGTTGATCTCGATGTCGATATTCTCGTCGACCACCGGATAGACCCACACCGACGCGAAGCTGGTGTGGCGCCGGGCCGCCGAATCGTAAGGGCTGATGCGAACCAGGCGGTGGACCCCGCTTTCGGTTTTGGCATAGCCGTACGCGTTCTCGCCCTTGATCATCAGGGTCGCCGACTTGATCCCGGCCTGCTCGCCCGAATGCTGGTCGATCAATTCGACCTTCATACCCCGCCGCTCGGCCCAGCGCTGGTACATCCGCGCCAGCATGCCGGCCCAATCCTGGCTCTCGGTCCCGCCGGCACCGGCGTTGACTTCGATATAGGTGTCGTTGGCGTCGGCCTCGCCGGCGAGAAGCGCCTCGACCTTGTCGCGCTCGGCGCGTTCGGCCAGCGCGGCGATCGCGTCGACTGCATCGTCGACCATCTTTTCGTCGCCTTCGGCCTCGGCCATTTCCATCAGTTCGACGGTATCGGCCAGCTCGGTCTCGATTGCCTTGGTCGCGCCGATCGCCTCGTCGAGCCGGCGGCGCTCGCGCATGACCGTCTGCGCCGCCTTGGGGTCGTTCCACAGGCTGCTGTCCTCGACCTGATGATTGAGCTCGTCGAGCCGTTTCAGCGCGCGATCCCAGTCGAGGAAGCGGCGCAGCAGCGCGGTTGCGGCATTGATCTGGTCAATATGGGCTTGCGCTTCGGCGCGCATGATCGGTTCCTTAGCTCAACGCTGTTCGTGCCGAGCGGTCTAGCGGGCGCCTAATAGATACCGCCCTGCCTTTGCAAGAAATCGTCCGGCGTCTGGGGCCGATTCGCTTTGCGGGCCTTGGCCTCGGCTGCGCGGCGGGCTGTCGCACCGGGCGGTTCAGCCGCTACGAGCTCATGCCTGAAAGAGCGGCGCGGCTCGGTTTCGGGCTGGAACGCTTCCCAGATGACCGATGACTTCGGGTCCTCGGTGATCGGGAAGCTGCCGAATACCCGGCGTCCTGTGGCACGGTCGATTCGCACCATGCGAATCCCGGGCGGTGCGACGAAGGGAATCGGCGGCATGCCCTTGTAGGCCACCTGGGCAAATTGCTTGAAGATCGGCGCGGCGACCCGCCCGCCCTGGGCATAGCCGCCAAGGCTGCGCGGCTGGTCGTATCCCAGATAGACGCCGGCGACGATGTCGGGAGTGCCGCCTACGAACCACACATTGGTCGGGCCGCTGGTCGTCCCGGTCTTGCCAAACATTGGGCGATTGAGGTCCCGCAGCACGGTAGCGGTGCCGCGCTCGATCACGCCTTCCATGATATGGACCATCTGATAGGCGGCCTGCGCGTCGATCACCTGCTTGGTGCGCGACGGGGGCCGCGGCATCGCCTTGCCGTCCCAGTCGGGCGCGTTGCAGGCGCCCTCATCTTGGGCATCCATCACCTGGCAGCGGTTGTCGGTGCGGAAAATAACCTTGCCGTTGCGGTCCTGGACATAGTCGATGATGGTCGGCTTCACCGAACGGCCACCATTGGCGAGGATCGCGTAAGCATTGGTCAGAGCCAGCACGGTCGTGTCGCCAGCGCCGAGCGCGATCGCCAGATAAGGCTTATAATCGCCAACGCCAAGCCGCTTCGCGTTGGCGACGACCTTGCTCATTCCGGTCTGCGAAGCGGTGCGCACGGTCATCAGGTTGCGCGACTGCTCGACGCCCCAACGCATCGTCTTCGGACCCGAATATTTGCGGTCGAAATTGACGAAGCATTTGTTGCCCAGTCCTGCCCCCTGCCACACGCAGAACGGCGCATCGACGATGATCGAGGCCGGAGTCATGCCATTCTCAAGAGCTGTCTCATACACGACTGGCTTGAACGCCGATCCCGGCTGGCGCAGCGCCTGGACCGCGCGATTGTAGGACGCGCCGATCGAATCGAACCCGCCCTGCATCGCCAGCACCCGGCCGGTACGGACTTCCTCGGCGATCATCCCTCCCGATACTTCAGGAATCGACCGCAGCGCGTAGCTGTCGGCCCCCATCTTTTTGACGATGACGATCATGCCCGGCTTCAAATAGCCGAACGCCGGACCACCGACGCCGCGCTTCGGCTGCGACGCCGCCGAAGCCGGCAATATCCCGGTCGATCCGTCGCTGAAGCCAATCCGCGCGACACCATCCGATTTCGACAGCACGACCGCTTTTTGCCAATCCGGAAAGCCCGTGCCGAGCGCGGCCAGCGACAATTGCAGCCGCCAGTCGCCGTTCACATCGACGCTGAGCTCGGTATCGCGCCAGCCGCGGCCGCCGTCGAACTTGGCGAGGCCCTCGCGAAGTGCCTCAGCCGCCGCGTCCTGCATCGTCGGGACCATCGAGCTTCGCACCCACAGGCCGCCGGCATAGACACTGTTCGGGCCGTCCTTGGCGTTTTCGCCGAACTTCTTGATCAGCTGACGCCGCACTTCCTCCATGAAGTAGCCGCCAACTTCCCGGAACTTGGCGTTGCTGCCGTAGCGGATCGCACCGAGCGGCGATGCGGCGGCTTCGTCGCGTTGCTGCGTTGTGATGTAGCCGTTGCTCTCCATTTCCTTGAGAACATAGTTGCGGCGCGCGAGCGCCCGCGCGGTCTGGCGGCCGGGATCATAATTTGACGGCGCCTTGGGCAGCACGGCTAGGTAGGCCGCTTCAGGAAGCGTCAGATCGCCGACATCCTTGTCGAAATAGGCCCGCGAGGCGGCCTGTACGCCATAGGCGTTGCGGCCGAGGAAAATCTGATTGAGGTAGAGCTCGAGGATTTGCTGTTTGGTCAGCACGTGCTCGAGCCTAAAGGCGAGGATTGCCTCGCGGATCTTGCGGCTGACGGCATATTCGTTGGACTGAAGCAGCCCTTTTGCGACCTGCTGAGTAATGGTCGATCCGCCCTTGGCGCGGCCGCCACTGACGCTCTTCCTTGTATAGTCGAACACCGCGCCAACCAGACCGGGATAGTCGATCCCGCCATGCTTGAAGAAGGTCTTGTCCTCGGCGGAAACGAACGCCTGGATGACCAAGGGCGGATACTCGTCATAGGCCAACTCGACCCGCCTCTCGCGGGCAAAGGTCTGGACCGGGTTGCCGTCGTAACCGCGGACGTTGCTCGGCAAGGGCGGCTGGTAAGCCAGCAAGGTATCGGACGACGGCAGGCCGGTAGCGAAAAACAGCCACATTGCGGTGAACAAGGCGAAGCCGGCAGCACCGAGCCAGGCCAGGCGCCGCACCCACACGCGTTCGAACCACGGGTCGAACCACGCGTGGATGCGTCCGTTAAAGGCGACCAGATCGGGGAGCGGCGGCGAGGAAAACGAAACCATCGCGGCACCATCTAGCCGCTTAGACGCGGCACGCAAAGCGGGCGATTAGCGGGTCTCGCGCGCGGCGAGGTCTGCTTCGATCGTTGCGGCCAGTGCCTCGACGATCCGCGCCCGGCCTTCAGGCGACAGCAGGATGGCCTCGTCGTCAACGTTGCTGAGATATCCCGCTTCGAACAAAACCGCCGGCACTTCGGCGCGGCGCAGCACGTGGAAAGCGGCGAAACGGTGGGGCTCGGGGCGCAATCCGACGCGGCCGGTCGATTTATGGACCATTCGCACCGCCCAATCGGCCGAGGCGGTCATCTGGTCGCGATAGGCGAGATCGACCAGCAGCGAGCGAACCGAGCCATCGCTCTCGCTCGAGAAGGCTCCTGCCGCCTGGTTCTCAGCCTGGGCGAACCGAGCGGCCTCGGCGTCCGACGCTACGTCAGATAGGGAATAGATCGTCGCACCGCGCGCCAACGGATTGGGCGCACTGTCGGCGTGAATCGACAGGAACAAGCTTGCGCCCAGATGCCGCGCGATTGCGGCACGCTGGTCGAGCTCGAGATAATCGTCATTGTCACGGGTCAGAGCGATCCTGACTCGGCCCGCTTTGGCCAACCGGTCTCGCAGCTCGAGGGCCAACTGCAAAGTCAGCGCCTTCTCGGTCATGTTTCCCGATACCGAAGTCGCACCCGGGTCGCGCCCGCCGTGGCCGGCGTCGATCACGACCAGGGGCCTGCCCGGAACGCGCGCGTCGATCACCTTCACATTGGCGACCGCCGGGGCCAGCGCAACGGTCAGCGAGCCGCGGCGCGCCTCGCCAGCGAGCGCGCTCCGCGCGCCAACCTCCGCTGGATCGGAGCGATTGACGCCGGCGAGAACCGCGCCGGCAGCAAGCGCAGCGGAGACAAGCCCCGCCAACATCCACGCGCGCTTCGATCCCATACCGCTCTTCAACTGCTTGTCCTGCCCCGGATTTTCGCATCCGACCTTATCATACCGATATGGTTAACGCCGTATTTAAGTTTCAAGCGGACAAGTAGCTCAGTGCAACGGTTGCGGCGGCTGCATCGCGGTGCTAGTCCCTCCCCCAGCCCATCCGGAGACTGTTCGGGAGGGTGAGAGCCGCGGCGAATTACGCAACGCGGCCTTCAAGGTTGACGCTTCATGACACCACAGGCCGCTTCCCGACTGCTCTTTTCAGAGCGGCGCAGCGTGCTTTTCCCGGGAGAAGCCGGGATGGTCCATGCAGCAGAGGCATTTCCTGCACTCGCCACCAACTGCGGTCGAATCTCGCAGAACGTGGCCCTGACTATCGCGCGCCGCCCGGCCGACAGGTCCGCCGCGCGCGCCCAAGGAATTTTCAATGACCATGCGCATGCTGATCGACGCGCGCCATCCCGAGGAAACTCGGGTCGCCGTCGTCAAGGGAACTCGGATCGAGGAATTTGATTTCGAGTCCGAAGAGCACAAACAGCTCAAGGGTAACATTTATCTCGCCAAGGTAACTCGGGTCGAACCGTCGCTCCAAGCGGCGTTCATCGACTATGGCGGCAATCGCCACGGTTTCCTCGCCTTCAGCGAAATCCACCCCGATTATTACCAGATACCCAAATCCGATCGCGATGCCTTGCTGCGCGAAGAGGCCGAGCACGCCGCCGAGGAAGAGCGGCTGCGCGCGGCCGAATATGACGCCGAAGGCGAGGACCATGACGATCATGGTGACGACTTCGACGACAGCTTCGAAGAGCAGCCCGACGACCATCCAGAGGTTGAGGAAGGTGATGAAGCCGCGCCGGAGAAGGCTGCGAAACGTCCACCAGCAGACGAAAGCGCGGCCGACGAACTGCGCCGCAAGCGCCAGAATCTGCGCCGACGCTACAAGATCCAGGACGTCATCCAGCGCCGCCAGGTCCTGTTGGTCCAGGTCGTCAAGGAAGAGCGCGGTAACAAGGGCGCGGCGCTGACTACCTATCTGAGCCTCGCCGGCCGCTATTGCGTGCTGATGCCCAACACCAGCCACGGCGGCGGTATTAGCCGCAAAATCTCCAACGGCGCCGACCGCAAGCGGTTGAAGTCGATCATGGCCGATTTGAAGCTGCCCAAGTCAATGGGCCTGATCGTCCGCACCGCCGGCCTGTCGCGTACCAAGACAGAGATCAAGCGCGACTTCGATTATCTAGCGCGGCTGTGGGACGAAATCCGCGAGAAAACGCTGACCAGCTCCGCGCCGGCGCTGATCTACCGTGACAGCGACCTGATCAAGCGGGCGATCCGCGATCTCTATCACCGCGAAATCGACGAAGTGCTGGTCGAGGGCGAGGACGGCTACAAGGCAGCGCGCGGCTTCATGAAGCTGCTCATGCCAAGCCACGTCCGGCGGGTGAAATTGCACAGCGATTCGACCGCATTGTTCCAGCGCAGCGGCGTCGAGGATCAATTGTCGGCGATGTACCAGCCGGTCGTCCAGCTGAAGTCGGGCGGCTATTTGGTGATCAACCCGACCGAGGCTTTGGTGTCGATCGACATCAACTCGGGCCGGTCGACCCGCGAGCATAATATCGAGCAGACGGCTTTCGCGACTAATCTGGAAGCGGCGGCCGAGATCGCGCGCCAGCTGCGCTTGCGGGACATGGCCGGGCTGGTCGTCATCGACTTCATCGACATGGAGCAGTCGAGCCACGTCCGCAAAGTCGAAAAAGCGATGAAGGACGCGCTCAAGAACGACCGCGCGCGGATTCAGGTCGGACGCATCTCGTCGTTCGGCCTGATGGAAATGAGCCGCCAGCGACTGCGCACCGGCGTGCTCGAAGCCTCGACCAAGGCCTGCCCACACTGCGAAGGCACCGGGCTGATGCGTACCGCGTCGTCGGCCGGGCTTTCGGCCCTGCGCATCATCGAAGATGAAGCGGCGCGTGGCCGCGGCGACAAGATCATGCTCCGCGCCGGTCGCGAAGCGGCGATCTATGTTCTCAACCGCAAGCGCCACGAACTGGCCGAGATCGAAGCGCGCTATGGCGTAACGATCGATATTGTCATCGACGAAGCGCTTGAGGGTGCGCGGATGAGCGTTGAAAGCTCCGGCCCGCGACCGGTCGCCCAGCCGCGCGCCCTGACCGCCCCGGTGTTCGAGGAAGAGGATGACGAGATCGTCGACGCCGATTTTGACGAGGCCGAAGAGGAAGAACTCGAGGAGCGCGAAGAGCGTGAGCCCCGCGAACGGGCGCCGCGCAGCGGTGAGCCGCGTGACGAGGATGGCGTTCCTCGCCGCCGCAGGCGCAGGCGCGGCGGGCGTGGCCGCAGCCGCCGCGACGAAGGCGGCGAAGGCGCGCCCGAGGGCGAGCGGGAGACCGAGCTCGCGGACGATAGTCGCGACGCCGTGAGTGAAAACTCCGAAGCCGAGCGCACCGAGCACCAGCGCGACGAAGCACCTCGAGCGCGCCGTGGCCGGCGTGGCGGACGCGGTCGTGGACGTCGCGAAGGCGGCGAAACGCAGGTCGCTGCTGAAACGATCGAGCCGGACAGCTCTCCAATGGTCGAGCGTCCGTTGGCGGAAGAGCCGCCGATCGCAGTCGTCGACGAGGCCGAGGAGGCTAGGCCCAAGACCCGCCGTCGCCCGCGCGCCCGCAAGGGCGAAACTGTTGAGCCGGTGGCAGAGGCCTCGGTCGAAGCGGAGCCTGAAGCCGAAGCCAAGCCCAAGCGACGTTCGCGCGCCAAGACCAAGCCTGAGGCCGAGGCGGGAACGCCGGAAGCCAAGGCGCCCGCGAAAACCAAGGCGAAGCCGGCGCTTGCCGTCGCTTCTGAGACCGCGGCCGACAATGACGGTGCCGAAGGCGAAGAAACGTCCGACAACCCGCGAAGCGGCTGGTGGCAGCGCACCTTCGGCTGATCGATGAGCCGGCCCAGCGCATCTTCGCCCAGGCCGGTTTTCATCGCGGGTTCATCGGACCGGTGGAACAGCGAGGGATGATGATGCGACCATCCCGCTTCGTGCGGCTTTTCATGATGGCCCTGGCGCTCGCCTTCGCCGCAGCGCGGCCGGCGGCGGCGCAATCAGTGCTGCGCGACAGCGAAACCGAACTCTTGTTCCGCGACATCTCGAAGCCTTTGCTCGAAGCCGCCGGCCTCGACCCCAGGAGCAACAAGGTCGTCCTGCTCAACGATCAGGAGATCAATGCTTTCGTCGCCGGCGGGCAGATCGTTTACATCCAGTCGGGCCTGATGACCTCCGCCGACAACGTCAACCAGCTGCAGGGCGTCATCGCGCACGAGCTTGGTCACGTCGCGGGCGGCCACGTCATCCGAATGGGTGAAGGCGTCAAGCAGGCCACCGGAATCTCGATCCTGTCCTTGGTCGCCGGTGCACTGGCAATGGCCGCCGGCGCTCCGGCCGACGTCGGCATGGGGCTGATGGCGGCGGGCCAGCAGGCGGCGATGGGCAGTTTCCTGTCCTTCACCCGCGCCCAGGAAAGCTCGGCCGATCTGGCCGGCGCCAAATATATGTCCAAGGCTGGAATCAGCGGCAAGGGCAGCCTGGAGTTCTTCAAGAAATTGGAGAATCAGGAATATCGCCTCGCGATCTATGCCAAGGACAGTTACGACCGCACCCACCCGCTTTCGAGCGAGCGGATCGCCACCTTGACCGAGCTCTACAAGAAGGACCCGGCGTGGGATCATAAGACCGATCCGGCGCTCGAAGCACGGTTCCAGCGGGTCAAAGCCAAGCTGATCGGCTATATCGACCCCAAGCGCGCTACCACGATCTACCCGGAGAGCGACCAGAGCGTCCCGGCGCATTATGCCCGCGCCTATGCCTATCATCTCGGCGCTTACCCCGACAAAGCGCTGCATGAGGCCGATGCATTGCTCGCCACCGCCCCGCAGGACCCATTCTTCCTTGAGCTAAAGGGCCAAATTCTGCTCGAATCGGGCAAGCCGGCCGAGGCGATGGTGCCGCTGCGGGAAGCCGTCAAACAGGCGCCGGACCAACCGATGATTGCGGTGATGCTCGGACACGCTTTGATCGCGAGCGAGAAACCAGCCAATTTCGCCGAGGCCAAGCAGGTGCTGAAGACCGCGGTCAACCGTGACAACGACAATCCGTTCGCCTGGTACCAGCTCGGCATCGTCTATGAATCTGAAGGCGATACCGCCCGCGCCGCGCTCGCCACCGCCGAACGCAGCAATCTCGAAGGCAATTCCAAGCTCGCCCTGGCCAGTGCCGAAATGGCGATGCGCGGCATCCCCAAGAACGACCCCTACTATCTTCGCGCCCAGGACATCGCCATGGTGTCTCAGGAAGAGATTAGGAAAGAAAAGAAACGGTGAGTGACAATCGGGGGGGACTGCTGATCGCGGCGGCAGGCGGCGGCGCGATCGGCGCGGCGCTGATGGCGGCTATGCTGGTTTTCGCCGGATCGACAACCGTCAGCGAAACCATCGTCCGCGGCGCGCTTGAACGGCATCCTGAGATTTTGGTGGAAACCGCCGATTTGCTCCGCGACCGGCAATATGCGCCGACCATCGCTGCCAACCGGCTGGCGCTCGAAACGCCCTTTTCCTCGTCGTGGAAGGGCGCCGCCAGGCCCGACGTGACTTTGGTCGAATTTTACGATTATGCCTGTGGTTATTGCCGCGCCAGCCTGCCCCACGTCGACCGCCTGCTGGCGGAGGACAAGGGCCTGCGCGTCGTCTTCCGCGAACTGCCGATCCTGGGGCCCGACAGCATCTCCGCGGCGCGGGTCGCGCTGGCCGCGTCGAAGGCCGGTCATTTCAGCGCATATCATGACGCACTTTACGCCGCCGGGCGCCCGGGGCCCGATACGATCGCCATCGCCGCCAAGGCCGCCGGGGTCGCGCCGACGCCAGTCGAAATCCCCGAATATGAGGCCGAGTTGAAGCGCAATTTCGAACTCGCGGGCCAATTGGGCGCGACCGGCACGCCCTTGTTCGTGGTCGGCGACCGGGTAATGAATGCCGCAGTCGGCTACGACGCCCTCAAAAAGGCTATCGCTGCGGCGCGGGCGCGCAAGAGCTGATTTCGCAGCTCTGAGAGCAAATGGCGGTTAACGACCCATTGCGGACGTTAGTGGCGCTCCGCGAATGTCACGCTCTCGAACCTATCGCTGCCATTTTTTGAAGCTCAAAATTGTTAGGTGACTTGCCAAAGTCGTCGGACGGTTCACGTCGGAACCGTCCAGATGTTTTCCGCCAACGCTCGCCTCCCATGGGAGGCGCCCTTCGAGCTGGTGCGTCGGATGGGCGTCCGTGACTTGCAGGAACATGCCGCGAAGTGCGTAACCAGGCCCAAACTCCGCCTCCAGATTGTCTGGATCGAGCGCGTAAACGCTATTTGGATCGGCCGGGTTCCTGAAGCTCACCAGGAGCGGGCACTCTCCTGGATACGGCTCCGGATTGCAGTTTAGCTTCACCCGATTGTGAACATGCTTCTGGATATATTTGATGATTTCCGGTCGCGATATTCCTGCGGGCGGAGGGAAACTACCACTAGGGAAGAAACGTCGCGCCGTCACGAGCTCAGGTAATCTTCCCTGGATGTCCAGAACAGGAAGATTGTCCGGCCCGCGCAGGTCGAGCAGCGCGAAGATGGTCTTCCCGTTCGGCAGGTCAATCGGGATCGCCTCGCCCTGAAAGCGCGAGGTGAAGCCCTGATCGATGTTTCCGCGCCGCAGTTCATACGACCATACGCCAGCCCCAGCCCGAAGACCCTCCGGAGTGTCTATGCCGACGCTTATCCGATAATGGACCTCGGCAAGGTGCCCGAACTGACCACAGCTGCCTGTTAGGACAATCGCCGCCCCGACAACAAAAGTCAGGCACAACCTACGCATAAAACCCCCGTCGTCCGATCGAAGCAATTCGTAACGGCGGGTCATTACGAAAGTGTTGGAGTTGTTATGTCCGCTTTCCACCCGCTTCGGCCACGGCCGACCCAAAGCGGACACCGGCCGCGCAGCTACTTAAAGACCCGCATTGATTCGATCTTCCCGGCACTGTTCTCCCAAGCCTGCCGGACCACACCGCCTGCGGAAAGATAGAACGCAAATGTGCGAACCGTCTGGCCGAGCGTCACAATCACTGCGTCGTTGACGATGGTATATCGGCCCCCATCGTCCCACCGGTCGCCGAACACCAGGTATTGGCCATCCTCTTTGAAAACGGCGACTTCACCGTCGATGCCGCTGCAGACTGGGCTTGGGCAGAATGACTTGCCGCGAATGGCCTGCTCGAGAGCCACGCCGGTCAGGCGATCGTACTGCCTCCCGTCAGCCGTGAGTGTTTTGGGGAAGCGTAACTGAGCCGCGGCGCGAGATGCATTCGCGACCGTGGTCTCGCGGGGATAAGCATGGCTAGCTACGGAAGCGCACAACGCCGCGGTCGCCAGCATGCTCAGACACGCATTTATGCGCAGATCGGTGATCATTGTCCCAACCTAAGGTCGCGGTCGTTAACGTCCACTTTCCACCACCTAGCTGCCGTTGGCCGAGGCCTCTCGCCCCTTAAATCCCTGCGCTACCACATACCATTCGGACGAATCCTTGCGGCTGGCGGGGGGTTTGGCGTGCTTTACGGTGGTGAAATAGCGCTTCAACTCGGCGACCAGATTGCTGTCGGCGCCGCCGGCCAGCACCTTGGCGACGAACGCGCCGTCCGGCTTCAGCATCTCAATCGCGAAGGCCAGCCCGGTCTCGACCAGGCCCATGGTGCGCAGATGGTCGGTCTGCGGGTGGCCGACGGTGTTTGCGGCCATGTCGGACAGCACCAGATCGGCCGACCCGCCGAGCGCATCGCGCAATAGCTCCGGCGCCTTGTCATCCATGAAATCCATCTCGAGGATGGTCACGCCCTCGATCGGGTCGGTCGGCAACAGGTCGATTCCGGCGATCCTGGCCTTGGGCGAGATTCGCCGCACCACCTGACTCCAGCCGCCCGGCGCGATGCCGAGGTCGATCACGCTCTTGACGCCTTTCAGCAGTCCAAACCGTTCATCGAGTTCGAGCAATTTATACGCCGCGC
>Ga0193709_1000260_pt1 | contig 20537 bp, 21 predicted proteins | sample H3c2metaG_FD_160571 | JGI IMG/M metagenome (GOLD analysis project Ga0193709, IMG submission 160571) | Soil microbial communities from a riparian zone of the East river system, Colorado, United States - H3c2 | ecosystem: Environmental > Terrestrial > Soil > Riparian zone | place: USA: East River... | reverse complement strand
CTGAAACCCCGAGACTTTGTTATGTCAGGGTTTGCCAGTACAAACCCTGAAACCCGCGAGGGAGCCGACCATGCAAGACATGCGCGATGCGATTGTGGTTTTGTTGGCGGGTGGGCAGGGCGAGCGCTTGTGGCCATTGACCAGGGATCGGGCCAAGCCTGCGGTGCCTTTTGGCGCGCTGTATCGCATCATTGACATAACCCTTTCGAACTGCGTGAATTCCGGCCTGCGTCGCGTTTTTGTTCTCACGCAATACAAAGCGCTCAGTCTCAGCCGCCATGTGCGGGCGGGCTGGTCCGGTCTCGCCGGGCTTGGCGAATACATCGAAATTCTGCCGCCGCAAATGCGCGTTTCGAAAGAGTGGTATCAGGGCACGGCCGACGCGGTCTATCAGAATATTTATTCCATCGGCAGCGAGCGCTCGAAATTCGTCTTTATTCTTTCCGGCGACCACATTTATAAAATGAACTACGCCAAGATGCTGCAGCAGCACCTCGATTCCGGCGCGGACGTTTCGGTCGGCACCATCCAGATTCCCACCCACGAAGCAGCGAAACAGTTTGGCGTGATCGAAGTGGACAAGGACTGGCGCATTGTTGGCTTCGAAGAAAAGCCCGCACAGCCCAAGGAATCGCCGCACAATCCCGGGCAATGCAATGCTTCGATGGGGATTTACATTTTCAATACGCAACTGCTGATTCCCATTCTGCTGGCGGATGCCGAAGATCCCAAATCCCACCACGACTTCGGGAAGGATATTTTGCCGCGCATTATTTCGAAGCATCACGTCTTGGCCTACAACTTCGTGGATGAAAACAGCAAGACTTCTAATTATTGGCGCGACGTGGGGACGGTTGATGCGTATTACGAAGCGAACATGGACCTGGTAAGCGTTTCGCCGATCTTTAACTTGTACGACGAAGCGTGGCCGCTGCGCACCTGGCAGCATCAATATCCGCCGGCGAAATTTGTGTTCGGCGATCCGGACCGCATGGGGATTGCCGTGGATTCGATCGTGGGCGGCGGCTCGGTGATCTCTGGCGGACGGGTTTCAAAATGTGTGGTTGGCTATAACGTGCGCGTCAACAGCTATTGCGACGTCAGTGAAAGCATTTTGTACAACCACGTGAACATCGGGCGACACTCGAGGATTCGCAGGGCGATCATCGACCGCCACGTCAATCTCCCCGAACGCACCGAAATCGGCTTCGACCTTGAAGCCGACAAACGCCGTTTCCATGTCACCGACTCCGGCATCGTCATCGTGGTGCGCCAGGAATCGCTGATTGAGGAGCCGGAAACCGCGTAAACGCCAGCAATGGGAAGGCGGCTGGTGAATTCTCTGGCAGCCCCCTGAGTTGCCCTGGTTTTCGCCCGGCTGAAGCCCTCCCTAAGAACCTCGTGAGATCGCTTCTAGTCCCGACCCAGACTCCCCTAACGTAAACTATTGGGAGTTACTGCTCCATTCCACGCCATTTTGCATCCAAAGTCAGGAGGCGGGCTGCTGCTATTATGGGTGGGGAACTTTATGTTGTCAGGACGGGACTATTCCAGGCGGAAGGCGACAGAAAATAGCCGTGAACAGTAACAAAAACAAGACAGATAGAGAATTCCGCACTGGAAACACGCGCTTCTGGATTTTTCGCCGTGCCAGTTGGGCTTTAGCCGGCCTGAGCGTCGTGCTCTGCGGTATTCCGGCACGGGCGGGGCAGAATCCAGACCCGGCGGGAACCGGTGCGCCACCAACCACTCAGCAACTTTCTAACCAACCGCAGTCTGAGCAGAAAACCGCGCTGCGCATCAGCGGGAGAATTGTTGATCAGACTGGAGTCGCCCTGGTCGGGGCGAGGATTGCCCTTACCGGCGAAGATGCTTCGCAAAGCCAGGAAGTGCTGACCGGCGATGACGGACTATTTACCCTTGCAAACGCCGCGCCCGGGCCGTTCCATCTTACAATCACAGCGGCAGGATTTGCGGCGCAGGAATTTTCTGGAAACCTGAGCTCCACGGAAAGTTTTGTTGTGCCGCAAATCGTAATGACGGTTGCGAGCGTTACTACCGAGGTGCTTGTCGTACCTCCATCCCAGGTCGAGATAGCCCGGGAACAGATCAAGGAAGAAGAGAAACAGCGCGCGCTCGGCATCATTCCGAATTTCTACGTGACTTATATTCCAGACGCCGCCCCTCTGGTACCGAAACAAAAATTCGAGCTGGCCTGGAAGTCCATGGTCGATCCAGTCACATTCGGCTTGACCGGAGCAATTGCCGGTCTGCAGCAGGCGCAAAATGATTTCAGCGGGTACGGGCAGGGCGCGCAAGGATACGCTAGGCGCTATGGGGCTGCCTACGGCGACATGGTTACCAGCACGTTGATTGGAAGCGCGATACTGCCGTCGCTGCTGAAGCAGGATCCGCGTTATTTCTACAAAGGAACCGGCAGCAAACACTCGCGGCTCCTTTATGCGATCGCGAACTCCGTAATCTGCAAAGGCGACAACGGACATTGGCAGGCAAATTACTCCGCCATTATCGGAGGATTGGCCGCCGGCGGCATCTCCAATCTGTATTATCCGGCGAAAGACCGCGAAGGAGCGGACCTGACGTTTGAAAACGCGCTGATCGGGATCGGAGCGACCGCGGCCGCCAACGTTCTGCAGGAATTTGTAATCCGCAAATTTACCTCGAATGCGCCGAAGAGCGATCCGGGTAACGCGTCAAAACCGTCGGGCCCGATCGGCAAGCTGTTCAACTCGTTTGTCCATTACGGCGACTAGCACCTTGCGAAAATTTCAGGACGCCATGGCCGTAGTGATCAGCGATCTGGAGCGCGCCGGCCTCGACATCCTCAGCCATGGAGACTGGCATGGGGATGAGCATCTGGCGGGCCGCGCGTGGCATCACTACCCGCTGCCCGGACCCGACGCACCCCCTCACTGGACGCACGACGCATACCCACCCGGGACCGAACAACTCGTACTGTTTTCCGCACTTGATAGATGTTGCTAGCGCTCCTGTACAATAAATAATTCGAAGCACGCTGAGGAGATGAATAGATATGTCCACGAAGATTGTGAAAGTCCGCGCGCGGCAGGTGCTTGATTCGCGCGGAAATCCGACGGTTGAGGCGGATGTGATTCTGGAAGGCGATCTGCTGGGCCGAGCGGCGGTTCCGAGCGGCGCATCCACGGGTGAGCACGAGGCATTGGAATTACGCGATGGCGATAAGAGCAAATATCTCGGCAAGGGGGTGCTAAAAGCGGTCGCCAACGTGAACGGCGAAATCGCCAAGGCTGTGGCGGGATTTGATGCTGCCGACCAGCGCGGACTCGATCACACCATGATCATGCTGGACAACACGCCGACCAAGTCGCGGCTGGGCGCAAATGCGATTCTTGCGGTTTCGATGGCTGCTGCGCGTGCCGCGGCTGCAGCTACCAAGCAGCCGCTCTACAAATACCTTTCGAAATATTCGAGCGACCGCAGCGCCAATCTCTTGCCTGTTCCGATGATGAACATTTTGAATGGCGGCGCGCACGCTGACAATTCCGTGGACTTTCAGGAATTTATGGTGATGCCGATTGGTGCGCCAACTTTCTCTGAAGCGCTGCGCTGGGGCGTAGAAGTTTTCCACGCGCTGAAGGCCGTGCTGAAAAAGCACGGCTACTCAACGGCCGTAGGCGATGAAGGCGGTTTCGCTCCGAACTGTAAGTCCAACCAGGAAGCGATTCAAATCGTGCTGGAAGCAATCGGTGCCGCTGGGTATAAACCCGGGGAACAGGTCAGCATCGCGCTTGATCCAGCGTCGAGCGAATTTTTCGACAAAGCCAGCGGCAAGTACGTTTTCAAGAAGTCGGACCAGAGTGCACATTCCCCGGATGCCATGTCTGCCTACTGGACGAACTGGACCGAAAAATATCCGATTGTGTCGCTCGAAGATGGCATGGCGGAAGACGACTGGGCGGGATGGAAAACGCTGACGCAGTCGGTCGGATCGAAAACTTCCAAGAAAAAGATCCAACTGGTTGGCGACGATTTGTTTGTCACCAATACGGAACGGCTGTCGCGCGGCATCAACGATGGAATCGCCAACGCGATTTTGATCAAGCTGAACCAGATTGGTAGCGTCACTGAAACCATTGACGCCATCGAACTGGCGCGCAAGGCTGGCTACAATTCGATCATTTCGCACCGTTCCGGCGAAACCGAGGATACCTTCATTGCAGATCTCGCTGTGGCTACCGGCGCAGGACAGATCAAAACGGGTTCCGCTTCGCGTACCGATCGCATCGCGAAATATAATCAATTGTTGCGTATCGAAGAGCAGCTGGGCTCTGCGGCGCGCTTTCCCGGCAAGTCCATCTTTTCCTGAGGTGCGGAAATCATGACCGGTGCGGTTCATTCATCGCCGGAAGTCCATCTACGATTAGCCGAGGCCGCCGATACGGAAGCGCTGGTGCGCCTGCTCAACCAGGCATTCGCAGTCGAAAAAATCGTGATCGAAGGCCAGCGCATCGATGCAGAAAAAGCCCGGGCGCTTTTCGAAACGGGCAATTTTCTGCTGCTGTTCGAAGCGCAACAACTCGTCGGTTGTGTTTATGTGGAAGTGAAGGGAAAGCGCGGCTATCTCGGCCTGCTGGGGGTGCGGCCGGACCGGCAGAAATCTGGATTTGGACGGCGTCTGACAACGGCTGCGGAAGACTATTTTCGCAAAGCTGGCTGTGAAGCGGTGGATCTTCGCATCGTCAGTGTACGCGCCGAGCTCCCGCCGTTTTATGAACGGCTGGGATATGCAGCGACCGCGATCGCACCTGTTCCCGATAGCGTTCCGCTGAAAATTCCGAGCCATTTCATAGTTATGTCCAAGAGCTTGTGAAATTCCGGATGGAAGCAGGGCTGAGGCGGCACTCGGTCGCCACAACGGAGGCGTTCCATGAAAACTGCGATCACCGCTGCGGTAATTTTCCTTGTAGCTCCGAGTGCCCGTGGACAGACTTCGCAAGCGCCCGCAAAAGCCGAAAAGATTCTTACCGCCAACGATGTGATCGAGCAGATCAAGGCGCACGTCGGTGTTCCGTGGCAGGAGCCGACTGTGGATACGTTCAAGGCCGGCGATCCGCAGAGTCGCGTCGCCGGCATCGCTGTGACCATGATGACGACGCTGGACGTGTTAGAACGCGCTGCCGCGAACGGACAGAACCTGATCATCACGCACGAGCCGACGTTCTACGACCACATGGACGATCCCAGGCAATTGCCTCAGGGCGAAAACGACGCGGTGCTGAAGCAGAAGCGCGAATTCGTCGCCGAACATCACTTGGTTATCTGGCGGTTCCACGATTACTGGCACCGGCGCAAACCAGACGGAATTGAAGAGGGAAATGTGCACGCGCTGGGCTGGGAAAAATATCAGGATGGGACGAATCAATATTTATTTACGATTCCGGAAACCACGGTCGGGAAACTAGCAGAAGACTTGCGCGTGAAACTGCACGCCGCGGTGCCGCGGATTGCGGGTGATCGTGAAATGAAGGTCACGCGCGTGGCCTTCAGTCCCGGATCGGCCGGATTTCGCCGCGAAACTGGCGCGCTGGAAATGCCTGACGTGCAAGTGCTGGTCGCGGGTGAAACGCACGAATGGGAAACGGTCGAATATGTAACCGACGCGCACACTGAGGGTCGCGCAAAAGCTTTGATCTTGCTTGGCCATATCGCGTCTGAGCAGGCGGGCATGGAGGAATGCGCGCGTTGGCTGCGGACGTTCATCACAAATGTTCCGATCGAATTCGTGCCGACGGCCGACATGTGGGCGCCGCCGGCGAATGCAAAACCTGCGCGTTGAAACGGCAACCCCTTCGGCTTTAGTGAGCCGGAGCACGCCGCGAATCGAGGCTGAGCGGGCCCGTTCCGATTTGCGTAAAGAACAGCGCCGATCCCAGCATGGAAATATTCTTCAGGAACATGGCCATCTGAATCTGCTGCATCATGGGATCTTTCACCGCCCAGAAATTGTGCATGGTAAAAGTCACCGGCACGAGAAAGAGCACCAGAAGCCAGGCGCCGAGCTTGCCATGAAAGCCCAGAAGAATGCTCAGGCCGCCGACGATGGCCATGATACCCGAAGCCGGCACCAAAACGCCGGCGAAGGGGATGCCTTGCGCGGCCGCGTATGCGATCTCTTGATGGGTAAAATGGCCGAACCCGGCTACCACGAAAATCAAGGAATAAAGTAAACGCCCCAGAGCAACCAGATAGCGCATGGACTTACCACTCCTTTTCGGAATTTAAGATGGGCCCACACAAAGCTTCGCCATGTCAGCCAGAGTGTCAGGCCGCAACAGCATCCTCGATCTTTCGCATTGCGGCCGCTCTTGCCGCCGGCGCCAATTCGGGTTTGCTTTGGTTTTCCGCGTGTATGAAAGTGACGTCGGTCAAGCCAACAAACGCGAGGATGTGGCGCAAATACGGTTCCTGAAAATCGAACCGTGCAGTCGGCGTACCCGGCTCGTACGCTCCACCACGCGAAGTGAACACGTACACTTTCTTGCCAGACAGGAGCCCCTGCGGTCCGGATTCCCCGAAAGAAAACGTCTTGCCGAAGCGCACCACCTGGTCAAGCCAAGCCTTGAGCCGCGCGGAGATCGTGAAGTTGTGCATTGGATCGCCGATCAAGATGACATCCGCCGACTGTAGTTCCTCGATCAACCTGTCCGAGTATTGCAACGCGGAGCGGTGTGCAGTTGTGTGCTGGGCCGGGTTTGAAAATGCTCCCGCAATCCAGTCATCGGTAATCAAGGCGAGCGGAGAATTCGCCAGGTCGCGATGCACGACCTGCCCCGCAACGACTTGTTGCTTCCAATTCTCGGCGAAGTGCGAGGTTAGTTGGCGCGAGACTGAGTCTTGCTTGGGGCTGGCATCAATTTGTAAGAGTTTCATGATTTTTCTCCATCCTTTGTCCGTGCTGTGGGCTTGCGCTTGTGAGATGAGGCGCCACGGTATGCAGTTATAATAAATAACTACTATCTCTAAAGAATCTGATACGCTATAGTGTGTTAGTTACTTTAGAATAACCGAAGGGTTCGCGATGCTGGTGCATCCAAACAAGATGAAAAAAACACTGCCGCCTGGCTGTTCTGAGACGCCCATTCCGTGCGCGACTGGGGGCCTGTTGGCCATTTTGACCCGGCCCTGGACCATGCATATCCTTTGGGTACTTGGACATGACGGCCCGACACGGTTCGGAGTATTGCGCAGGAAGACGACCGGAATATCGTCGCGCGTGCTGGCGGAGCGGCTGCGCATGTTGGAAGCGCGCGGCTTTGTCTACCGCAAGTACCAAGCGACCATTCCGCCGGCGGTTACTTATGGCCTGACCAGTCGAATGGACCAGATGCGGCCGGTATTGGAGCAACTCGATCGGCTGGCCGGGGCTTGGTACGAAGAAGACCGCCGCGCCGGGCGTTTGCCTGCCCAAGCGGAAGTGCCAGCGGCAGATGGAGCCGCGCGCGGGAAGGCACTTGCCCTCGGATAGGAATCGTTCCCGCGAGGCACCGCCGCAGTAATCGCAAGAACACAAGCCCGGGCGTTCTCCACAACTGTTTGCGGCATCAGCGCATCCAGTCCGATTAGAATCAGGGTGGGTCCCAGCCATGTTGACGCGTCGTGTTGTGTGTCTGTTTTTCTTCGCAGCCGCTGTCGCTTTACCGGCGGGTGCTCCATGGGACAAAGTCCCGGAGCAGTGGACGCTGGCTGACGTCTTTCGCATTCTGCAGAATTCTCCGTGGAGTCCCGCGAAATTTTCGTTGGAATCGAATTACACGCAGCGCACCACCAACTCGCAATCCGGCGTGGTGGACGACTCGCGGGTGAACGGACGAAACACGGCGGTCGTCCCCGGCATCACGTTGACGCGCGGTCATCCGCTCCCTGCGGTTACGGTCCTGTGGTGGTCCTCCAAAACAATTCGTCTCGCGGAAGCGAAAAGAGTCGAGGCTCGCGCTGGCGCAAAAGGCGCAGTGGCGAAAGTGGCTGAGAGTCCGCTGCCGGACTATGTATTGACTGTCGAAGGTGACGAGCCGTTGCGGATTCTGCGCGACGCACGCGAAGATTTGCACGACACGGTTTTTCTGGAACTGGACAACGGCGGCGTACTCGACCTGGTCTCCGTGAAATATGTAGAAGAAGGCGACAGCGACGTGGTGCGCACGGAAATGCATTTTGCACGGATGTTGAATGGCGAGCCGGCCATCGATCCCGAATCCGCAAAAGTAATTTTCCATTGCCGCGCCAACGCCAGAAAAGAAATGCAGAATCGCGAAAATGCACTGTCGTTTCGTGTGGAATTCAGTCCTCGCCTGATGAAAGCGCGCGGCCAGCCGGATTTGTAGGCGACTGCAGGGCTTGGCATCATTTGTGCTTATGTTCGCGGCCCGGTATCTTGGTAGACGCGACGCAAGCTGATGCCTAAATTCGAGAAACACATTTTCATCTGCATGAATCAGCGCGAAGCGGGCCACCCGCGCGGCTGCTGTGATCCGCAGGGCCAGGGCGAATTGCAGCGGCTATTCAAGACCAAGCTGGCGCAGCGCGGATTGAAACTGGTGCGCGCGAACAAGTCCGGATGCCTGGATCAGTGTGAACTTGGACCGACAGTGGCTGTTTATCCCGACAGTATTTTTTACGGTGGAGTTCGGCCGGAGGACGTGGAGGAAATTATCGAATCGCACATTGTCAACGGTCATCCGGTCGAGCGGCTGCGCATCCCCGACGAGATTCTGAATACCACGCACCGCAGCAAAGGCGAATCCTGAATTCGCTGCTCAAAAAATGCCCACTTGCGCGAATCCGCTGCTCGCGAAATAATTCTCAGCCTGCGATGACGAAGTCTTGGACATCGAGAAAGCTGAATTCATGACCACTGCGCCGCTGCCTGCTGCTATGCCGGTCCCGACGCAAGACGAACGGACCATGGCGCTGCTGGTCAACGTGCTGGCGATTTTTTCCAGCTTCCTCGCGCCGCTGATTTTTTATCTGGTGAAGAAAGATTCGCGGTTCGTGTCGTTTTATTCACTGCAGGTGCTGATCTGGCATGCCGCATACGCGGTGATTTTCTTTGTGGGCATGATCATTGCGTTCATTTTCATGTTTTCTACGATCGTCACGCACCCGCACAATGCTCCGGATCAGGCGCCTCCTTTGGCCTTTTTCGGCGTATTCGGGTTGGTCTGGCTTTGGGGAATGGGCGGATGGGTCTTGAACCTGGTTCTCGGAATTGTTTACGCGATCAAGGCGAATCAGGGGGAATGGGCACGTTTCCCGGTGATTGGAGATTTTGTGCTGCGCAGAATTTTGCCTGAGCAATCTATTTCTTAAGCCATCTGAGGAGCTTATGAGACCAATCGTTTGCGCCGTTGCGCTGTTACTGGCCATTCCGGCGGCATGGCCCTGGTTGCATCCGATCTCCAGCGACCAGCCAGTGCTCTCCGGTTTCTCGGCGGAATCTTCGCATGCGGAGCGCCAGTGGGAAGAAAAATTCAAGGCCATTCCCAGTCCGCAACTGATGCGCGAATACATGCAACGGCTTTCGGCGCGCCCGCACAACGTCGGCACTGCATATGACAAAAACAATGCGGAATGGTTGGCGGCAAAATTCAAAGAGTTTGGGCTCGACACGCACCTTGAAACATTTGACATTTTGTATCCGACGCCAAAAGAACGCGCGGTCGAACTAGTCGAAGGCGGCCCGAAATTTGTCGCCACGCTGCGCGAGCCTGCGGTCGCGCAAGATCCCACTTCGAATCAGCAGAGCGAACAATTGCCGACCTACCACGCCTATTCGATTGATGGTGACGTGACGGCGCCGCTGGTGTTTGTGAACTACGGGATTCCGGAGGATTATCAGCAGCTCGATCGCCTGGGTGTCTCCGTAAAAGGCGCGATCGTGATTGCCAAGTACGGCCATTCCTGGCGCGGCATCAAGCCGAAAGTTGCGGCGGAACACGGCGCAGTCGGCTGCCTGATTTATTCCGATCCGAACGAAGATGGATTCAAACAGGGCGAAACGTTCCCGGCAGGCGCGTGGCGTCCGCGCGACGGCGTGCAACGCGGCAGCGTGGCCGACGATCCAATTTATCCCGGCGATCCGCTGACACCGGGCGTCGGCGCAACCAAAAATGCCAAGCGCCTGGATCTGAGGGATGTTCCGGTCATTACAAAAATTCCGGTGCTGCCGATTTCTTACGGCGATGCCGAACCGCTGCTGGCGGCGATTACCGGAGCGATAGCTCCGCGAGCGTGGCGTGGCGGTCTCGGCATGACCTATCACATCGGCCCGGGCGCCGCTAAGGTGCACTTGAAGGTGAAATCGGATTGGGCGGGCCTGAAAACGATTTACGATGTGATCGGAAAAATTCCCGGTACGACGAACGCCGAGCAGTGGATCATCCGTGGCAATCATCACGACGCCTGGGTGAATGGCGCGCAAGATCCCATTTCCGGGCTGATCGCATTGATGGAAGAGGCTCGCGCCATGGGCGAACTGGTGAAAGGGGGCTGGAAGCCCAAGCGCACCATTATTTTCTGCGCATGGGATGCGGAAGAACCGGGCCTGATTGGCTCAACGGAATTTGCCGAAGAGCATGCCGATGACTTGAAGGCGCACGCGGTGGTGTACATCAATTCCGACGTTAATGCCCGCGGATACTTTGCCGCGGAAGGCTCGCATACGCTGGAAAAGTTTATCAACGATGTTGCGCGCGATGTCCAGGATCCGGAGACGAAACTTTCCGTCTGGAAGCGCGCACAGCTGCGGCAAATCGGCCGGCCGGATGAAATTTCCGAGCGCCAGGAAGCGCGTGCCCGTAGCGATTTGCGCATCGGGGCTCTTGGGTCAGGATCGGATTACGGGGCATTTCTTCAACATGACGGAGTAGCCGCTCTGAATCTTGGTTTTGGCGGCGAAGACGGCGGCGGGATCTACCATTCGATTTACGATGATTTCTACTGGTTCACGCATTTCAGCGATACGGATTTCGTTTACGGGCGCGCGCTGGCGCAGACCGCGGGAACCGCAGTCATGCGAATAGCTGATGCCGATTTGTTGCCCTTCGAATTCAATAATTTTTCCGACACCATGCAGACCTATGTGAAAGAACTCAAGGCGCTGGCGCAAAAATCTCGCGATGAAATCATCGAACGCAATCACGAACTGGAGGAAGGCGTATTCTCCGCGATGATCGATCCGCGCGTGAAGTCTGTTCCGCCGCCGAAAGAGAGCGTTCCGCCATTTCTGAATTTTGCGCCGCTTGATAATGCGACCGACGCGCTGGCGCACGCCGGCGCGGAATATCACAAGGTTCTGGAACGCGCGGCAGCCAATGGCGGAGCGGCAATTGGCAAAGTGTCGCTGACAGAAATCAACCAAGCATTGATGGAAAGCGAGCACAAGCTCACGCTGGAGCAAGGCTTGCCGGGTCGCCCGTGGTTCAAACATTTTGTGGATGCTCCCGGCCAATACACCGGCTACGAAGCCAAAACGCTCCCCGTGGTGCGAGAAGCGATCGAGCAAAAACAGTGGAAAGAAGCTGAGGCGGGAATTGCGGTGACGGCGCAGGTTCTCGAAACCGAAGCCGCGCATATTCTTTCCGTCGCGCAAAAATTGGACGCGGCGGTCCGCTAACTTTTTATGCAATAAAAGAGGCTGATATTCCTCTCTACAATCTCGCCATGGTCGGATTTGGAAACGTCGGCCGGGCGCTTCTCCACCTCCTGGTTGCAAAGGAAACGGAAATGCGCCGGCGGTACGACGTTCGCTGGCGGCTCACCGGCGTGGCCACGCGCCGAGCGGGCTGGGTCGGCGATCCCGACGGATTAAATCCCATCGCGCTGCTGAACGGGCACTGGGCGGGGAACCGCGCACCGTCTGCGATTCCGCAAAATGTTTCCGAATGGCTGGAGCAGTCGCGAGCCGATGTTTTTTTCGAAACCAGTTCGTTAAATCCGCAGAGCGGGCAGCCGGCTATCGATCACATTAAGGCGGCGCTGAATCACGGCGCGCATGCGATTTCCGCGAACAAAGGCCCGGTGGTCCACGCTTACCTGGAGCTGCTGACGCTGGCGCGCGAACGAGGCAAAAAGTTTTTGTGCGAATCGACGGTTATGGACGGGGTGCCAATCTTTTCCATGTTTCCGTCTGGTCTGCCTGCAACGGAGCTACGCGGATTTTCTGGCGTGCTCAATTCGACCAGCAACGTGGTGCTTACGGAAGTGGAAAAGGGGTTGTCGTTTGACGAAGCGATCCGTCGCGCGCAGGCGCTGGGCATTGCGGAGACCGATCCTGCGAACGACCTCGATGGCTGGGACTCCGCGGTGAAAGTGGTCGCGCTGGCGATTATCTTGATGGGATTACCGGTAAAGCTGGAGCAGGTGCAACGCACCGGAATTCGCGAGCTGAGCGAGGAAAAAATCCGCAGCGTGCGCGCGGCAGGCATGCGCTACAAGTTGCTTTGCCGCGCGGAGCGCCGTGGCGCTGGAGTGGATTGCCAGGTGCGCCCGGAGCTCTTGCTTGCGGGTGATCCACTCGCAAATCTTGAAGGCACCAGCTCGGCAATCCATTTCGATCTGGACGTGTTCGGATTGTCGATGGTCGAGCATAACCCTGGCATCGAAGCAACCGCCTACGGTTTGCTCGCGGATTTTCTGCGCGCGGTTGGTCCGGTGGTCTAGTTTCCGACGGCGCGGAAATTCATGGCGTACGCTGGAGTCTCTAGCGACGCGTGGCAACGTTCATCGCGAACCGGAGCATCAGCGACCAGCCGCAGTGGCAGGATTCCCGCCCACACCTGCAATGCGTAGTCTTCGGCGTCATCTTCCACGCCGCCAACGCGAACTTTGGCGGAAACCTCCGTCAGCGGCAGGCGAAGAATGCTGGTCGCCTTCAATTCTTGTTCATTTGGTTGCCGCGCGTCGTTCCAACGCCCGGGTATGAGTTTTTCCGTAAACGCGCGTAGCGCCGCTAATTTTTCGCCGGGTTGGTCCACGATTGCAGCATTACCCAGGGCCACCACCGACCGGTAATTCATCGAATGATTGAAAACCGAGCGTGCCAGAACCAATCCGTCGAGCAATGTTACGGTAACGCAAACGTTCAGGCCGGCGCTCACTCCGCGCAACATGCGGCTCGCCGCGGAGCCGTGAAAATAAATCGCATCGTTCACTCGAGCGTACATGGTGGGAATCACAAATGTTTGTCCATCCAACGTGAAGCCGACGTGACAGACAAAACCTTCGTCCAATATTTTATAGATTATTTCGCGATCGTAGACCGCGCGTTGCGGCTCGCGTACCACCCGCGTCCGGTCTGACATCGGGATATTTTCTGGCATGGAGAATCCTGGGATAAATCGTGGCGCGGAGCGAATCCTGTAGGGACTGCTTATTTGATTTTTAGCCGGCGCCAACGCGGCATGTGTGAATCAACGGATGTCATGCTAACACGCTGTGGAGTTTTCCCGTTCGTTGGAGTGTGAGAAACTAACCATTCATATTTCCTCCGGGGAGCCGTAATGAGCACACCTGCAGTGCACGATGCGATTGGCAAAACATTCGACGTCGCCTGGGTCCGCGAACAATTTCCATCGCTGCAACTAAAAGTCAACGGCCAGCAGGCCGCGTTTCTCGACGGCCCGGCGGGAACGCAGGTGCCGCGGCAGGTGATGGACGCGGTGCAGAAATATTTTCTCGACGCCAACGCCAACACCTACGGGGCGTTTCTCACCAGCCGCCGCACCAATGAAATGATTGCCAACACGCGCGCGGCCATGGCTGATCTTTTCAACTGTACGCCGGAAGAAGTGGTCTTTGGACAGAACATGACCACCATCACGTTGGGACTGGCGCGCGCGATTGGCCGCGAACTCAAACCCGGCGACGAAATTCTCCTCACTATTCTCGATCACGACGCGAATTATTCGCCCTGGCGGGTACTGGAAGAAAAAGGCGTTGTCATTCGCACCGTGGACATTCGCGAATCGGATTGCAGGCTGGATCTGGACGATTTGAAGAGCAAGCTTAGTTCGAAAACCAAGCTGCTCGCTGTGGGCTACGCGTCCAACATCGTGGGCACGATTAATCCCATCGCGGAGATTACCAAGCTCGCGCACGCAGCCGGTGCGCTGATTTACGTGGATGCGGTTCACTACGCCCCGCACGGCCCGATTGACGTGAAAACGCTGGATTGCGATTTTCTGGTGTGCTCGCCCTACAAGTTTTTCGGTCCGCATATGGGAACACTGTACGGAAAAAAAGGACACCTGGAGCGATTCAAGCCATATAAGGTTCGTCCGGCGGCCGATTCGGTGCCGGAGTGCTGGGAAACCGGAACACAGATACAGGAGTTAATCGCGGGTATTTACGCGGCCGTTGAATACCTCGCTGCAGTAGGCCGGCGCTGTGATCCATCCGCAAGAAGTCGGCGTGAAGCGCTGCTCGCGGCGTATCGTTCGACGGTGGCCTACGAACGCGTGCTAGTGGCAAAATTAATTGTGGGCTTGCTGGCAATTCCTGGCCTGCAATTCTTCGGCATCTCCGAAGCGCAGGGTTTCGGCGAACGCTGCTCGACGGTTTCTTTCCGCCTGCCGAAAGGCACGCCGACCGAGGCCGCAGCATTTCTAGCTGACCGCGGCATCTTCACCTGGGACGGAAACTTTTACGCGCTCAATCTGACCGAACGCCTCGGTGTAGAAAAGCGAGGCGGCGTCCTCCGCGTCGGAGTAGTTCACTACAACACCGCTGAAGAAGTTGACCGCCTGCTCGCCGGGCTGACGGATTTCCTGGAATCCTAGTTCTTTCGTTGTTGATGAGGAAGAGATGAAATCGATAAAACGCCGAAGGATCATGGAGTTCTCGCCCCATTCACCCTTCCTGCGCGAAAGAAATATCCATTTCGCACTGCGATCCCGCCTTGCTCTGTGGTTGAGCCTGAAGAAGTCACGCGCTTCGCTGCGCCGTGGGCAGAGTTTTCGCGTTGCTTACTACCGCTGGCGGGACGGGTCGGATTGTATCTGGCGCGTAAATGATGCCGGCAAGTATCTGCAAACAATTGATCACGACCTCTTGCAGAAGCATTTTGAAGTTGAAAGCAAATGCAGAGAAGGCAGGGTTTAGGGTCGAAATCGCGCAAAGTTGCTGCCGATGCGTATATTGGTCCCTGGGGAAAAATGAGCAAACGACCGAAACCGATGGTATTGACGGTACTGGATGGCTGGGGATATCGCGCGGAAAGGAAAGGCAATGCGATCGCTCTAGCGCGCAAGCCGCACTACGACCGGCTTATCAAGGATTTTCCCAATACTTTGATTCAGACTTCGGGGCCTGCCGTAGGTTTGCCGGACGGGCAGATGGGCAACAGCGAAGTGGGCCACATGAACATCGGTGCCGGGCGTGTGGTGCACATGGACATCACCAAGATCGATTTGCTGGTGGCGAACCAGACGCTAGACCAGGTTCCGTTGTTTCACAAAGCGATGGAGCGCGGACGGCAGCGCCAGCTGCATTTTCTCGGACTGTTGAGCGACGGCGGAGTGCACTCGCATGTCCAACATCTTTTTGCACTGATGGAAATGGCCAAGCAGCACAGAGTGGAAAACGTTTTTGTGCACTGCTTTCTGGACGGCCGCGACACTCCGCCTCATGGCGGCCGCGACTTCGTGCAGCAACTGCAGCAGAAAATGCGCGAACTGGGCGTCGGCAAGATCGCCACGCTGGTCGGGCGCTACTACGCGATGGATCGCGACAACCGCTGGGAACGCATCGAACTTGCCTATCGCGCAATGGTGCACGGCGAAGCCGAAACCCGCACCGCCGATCCTGTCGCCGCGCTAAACGCCAGTTACGAAACCGGAGTGACCGACGAATTCGTGAAACCGATCGTGGTCGTGAATGAACAGGGTGCTGCGGGAAAGCCCGTCGGCTTGATTCGCGATGACGACGCCGTTATTTTCTATAATTTTCGAGCGGATCGCGCGCGGCAAATGACCTACGCACTGGCTGCGCCCGATTTCGACAAGTTCGCCGATTCCAAACGGCCGAAAAATCTTTTCTATGTGGCCATGACGCAGTACGACAAAAACTGGCCGTGGCTGCAATCGGTGATCAAGCCGGACAAACTTGAACAAATTCTTGCACAAGTGTTTGCCGATCTGAATTACAAAAACCTGCGCACCGCGGAAACCGAGAAATACGCGCACGTGACGTATTTCTTCAATGGCGGGGTGGAGAAGCCGTTTTTTGGCGAAGAGCGAATCCTGGTGCCTTCGGCGAAGGTCGCAACGTATGATTTGAAACCCGAAATGTCCGCGCAGGGAATTACGGATACGGTCGTAAACGCGATCGAGAAGAGCGACTTCGACGCCATCATCATGAATTACGCCAATGCCGATATGGTCGGGCACTCCGGAAAACTGGAAGCCGCGATCAAGGCAGTGGAAGCGGTGGATGCCGGACTCGGCACGATTTTTCAGACCCTGAAGCCGCGCGGAGGAGCGTGGATCATCACCGCGGATCACGGCAATGCCGAAACCATGATCGATCCGCGGACCGGCGGCCCCCACACCTATCACACCACCAATCCTGTCCCGCTTATTCTGGCGACTGAAGACGAAAAGTTGCAATTGAAATCGGGCGGAGCGCTGCGCGACATCGCGCCCACTTTGCTCGGGGTGCTCGGCCAGCGGCAGCCGACCGACATGACCGGCACCGACCTGCGAATTGTGGCAAAGTAGAGGTCAGGCGGAGGTGAAGAATGACTCCCCATCCACTCGAATCAGGTGAGCGCCGCCCGGACATGAATATGACCGCGCTGATGGTCACCGGCAGCCCTGCTGGCGCGATCGTCGCGATCGCACCTGTCGTAATGGGTTTCGTAGGAATCCCCGAGGCGCGTCCGTTTCTGTTGGCTTCTGGTCTATGCGGCTCGCTCCTCGGTTTGATTCTTTACCGGAAGCACCGCTGATTTTTCCCGCATGACTCGATCAACTCCCGCAGAGACAAAATTAGTGATTTGCGTATGGCACCCGTTCACGGAGTGGCGGCCGAAGCCGCTGCTGGCGGAATCGATTCGTGCGCGCTATCCGGAAATGCGCGTGCTGCAGCTGCCGAACTACGAGACGCTTCCGCAGCAATTGCCGGACACAACTATTTTTGTCGGCTACTCGCTGCGCGCGGAGCAGTTAGTACACGCACGCGAACTGCAATGGATTCATTCCACGGCGGCAGGTGTGGCGCAATTGATGTATCCGGAACTGCGACAATCCGGAATCACCGTCAGCAATGCCAGCGGCATTTTTTCCGTGCCCATGGCGGAACACACCATGGGCCTGATCCTGGCGATGGCTCGCAATTTTCCGGATTCCGTTCGCTATCAGGATCAATCGACATGGTCAGTGCAGGCTTTGTGGGACCGGCCGCAGCATCTGACGGAAATCAACGGCAGCGTGCTACTGATCGTTGGCTACGGATCGATCGGCCGCGAACTGGCGCGCCGGGCAAAAGCGTTCGATATGAACGTATGGGGAGTGACGCGATCAGGCCAAGGCGACAGGAGGTATACGGAAAAAATATTTCCAGCCTGGCAATTGAATGAAGCGCTGCCGTCTGCCGACTACGTTGTGATTGCCGCGCCAGAAACTTCCGAGACCAAGCATCTGATCGGCGCCGAGCAGATTGCGCGGATGAAGCGCGGGGCGCGGTTAATCAACGTGGCACGCGGTTCTTTGCTGGACGAGGCAGCGTTGCTAGGCGCACTACAAAACGGCGCTCTGGGCGGCGCGGCACTCGATGTGACCGGAGTGGAACCTTTGCCACCGGAATCTCCGTTGTGGAAGGCGCCAAATCTTTTCATTACGCCGCATACCAGCGCGATCAGCGAACGATTGTGGCTGCGCGAAACGGAATTGTTCCTGAAATTGCTCGACGAATGGTTCAGCGGGGAAGAACTTTCAAATCGGGTCGATTTTTCCCGCGGCTACTGATTGTCCAAAAGCATGTTTTTGCGGCCGCGGCTTTGTTGCGCTCGCTGACGACGGGAAATTACCCGCAGTTTTGGTGTATTACCAAGAAAGCTCGTCAGTCGATGCCGGCCTTTGGGGCAACGTAGCCTTCGCGCGCGTACACCACATATTTTTGTTTCTTACCTTTTTGGTCCAGGACTGTAAGCGGAGCGCCGTCCGGAGCGACCAGATCAATTTTCACTTTGCGAAATTTCCCGTCACGATTGCGATTGCTGGGGCTATAGGTAAGGCTGTACTGATTGCGCAGAAATGCCGCCACTTGCTGAAAGATTCCGGGAATTTCGCCCTCAAATCTCGGGAACCAGGCAAAACCTCCGGTTTCGTGAGCAAACGTCTTCATCTGATTTTCGTCCTGCAGGAAATCGATTTCGCTTCCGGTGCGGCCCCGCATCTCCTGCGTAAGCATAACCACCTGACTCATTCCGACGATGAAAACCGGCACGTCGGTCTGGTGCAGTGCTTTCATGGTTTGATCATAGTTGTGTTTTGAAAAAGTGTCGCGTCCAGTGGCCACCAGCAGAATCGATTTTTTGCCCGGGACGTCTTTCAAACGGTCCACTGTGTCCAGCAGCGCGTCGTACACATTCGATTCGCTGAAGCCGGGAAAATACAAATGGTAAATCGCATTTCGTACTTCATCCTTGTTCTGGGTGAAGTCCACTTCCAGTTTTGGCTTCATGTCGAACGTGACCAGAGCCACGTAGTCCTGTGGCTTCAGATTCGGAAACAGAGCATCCGACCAATATTTCGCCAGATAGGAAAACCGCCCGCCATAGCGGGCGCTGAATTCCATCAGCACCACCATGGTGATGGGAGCATCCGTGGGTCCGAAGTTGGTGACGGTTTGCGGAACGCCGTCTTCGAACAAGCGAAAATTCTCGCGCTTCAATCCGGTGAGGATGTCGCCATGACTGGTTGTGGCCACAACATCCATCGAGACCACCGGGACTTCGACGGCGATCGAGAGTCCGCCTTCCTGGGGCTTTTGCGTGGGCGGCGTTTGCGCCGGAGGCGGCGTCGGGCGCGGCTGGCCGCCGGATTGTGGCCCAGTGGGCGCTTGTGCAGCAGCGAAACCGACGCACAGCATGGCCGAGCCTGCAGCCAAAAGCACCCGACGAAAAGTGTGTCCGACAACGCCGGAAAGTATCCCGTTCATTCCATCCCCCATGTACTTCGCGTGCGGCGCGCCAGTAGCCGACGGTGGAACTTAGGAACGCACAGCGATGGCAGCGGCTGGGCGGTCTCTAGTGGCATGTTAGTATGAAGCAGAAATGCCGCAAAACGTTTGCTAATTGATTGCGCAGATGCGCGATTCCGGCCTAACGAGGAGATTAAACGGTGATGCGCACGCGACTTGTAAAAAAACTGGTATTTTGTACGCTGTCACTGGGAATTTTGCTTCCCCGGGCGAGCGCGCAGATCCCGGGCATGGCGCCACCATCGAGCGCGCAAACCAGCACGCCGCTCGGCGACAATTCGGCGCTGGCGCGCGAAGCGACCGGATGGCTCGCGGACCTGATCAAGATCAACACCACCAATCCTCCCGGCAATGAAGAAGCTGCAGCCAAATATATTGCAACAATTTTACAAAAAGAAGGAATCGCCGCGGAATTGCTGCCGTTGGCACCGGGACGCAGCGCGCTGGTGGCGCGGCTGAAGAGTTCGGCGTTTTCCGATCCTTCGAAGGCCTTGCTGTTGGTGGCGCACCTGGATGTGGTGGGCGTGGAACGCGCGAAGTGGACGGTCGATCCATTCGGAGCGGTGCCCAAGGACGGCTACATTTACGGACGCGGCGCAGTCGATGACAAGGGAATGTTGGCGGCCAACCTGGCGGCCTTTGTCGCGCTGAAACGCGCGAACGCGCGCCTGAACCGCGACGTAATATTCCTGGCCACAGCGAGCGAGGAAGGCGCCGGCGACGCCAGTATCCGAATGCTCATCTCGAAATACTGGGATAAGGTTGCGGCGAAATATGCGATCAATGAAGGCGGAAATGTTTTTGTAAAAAACGGGAAAGTTCAATATGTGGCGGTGCAGGCCAGCGAGAAAGTCGCTGTCAACGTCACGGTGACCGCGAACGGGAAGTCCGGGCATGCCTCCATACCGCTGAGAGACAATGCGGTGACGCATCTGTGCGCGGCGGTGGAAAAGATCGGCGGTTATACCGCGTCGGTGCATTTCACCACCATCGTGCGGCGATATTTTGAAGGGATCGCGCCATTGCAAGACGACGAAATCTCAAAATGGATCCGTTCGCTCGATACCGCAGACCGCGGCGAGCACGCGGCGCGGGTGATATCCGATAGCAATCCGATGTGGAACGCCATGTTGCGCGATACCATTTCGCCGACCATGCTCAACGCCGGTGTCCGCGGCAACGTGATTCCGTCGGTAGCCACTGCGACGCTCAACATACGGCTGTTGCCGGGAAACACCATTACCGCGCTGCTCGGCGAGTTGAACAAAATCGTGAAC
>Ga0193709_1000259_pt1 | contig 20545 bp, 20 predicted proteins | sample H3c2metaG_FD_160571 | JGI IMG/M metagenome (GOLD analysis project Ga0193709, IMG submission 160571) | Soil microbial communities from a riparian zone of the East river system, Colorado, United States - H3c2 | ecosystem: Environmental > Terrestrial > Soil > Riparian zone | place: USA: East River... | reverse complement strand
GCATAGACAGGGGCGGTCGGTCGAGAAATTCCTCCGCGTTGACACAGTATCCTCGAGTACCTACTCTCTAGATGACTTGGAGCCTCAAAAATGAAAATCATTCTTCCTGTAGTTATCCTGGCGGCGGCGCTGTGTGTTTCCACGGTCCTCGCTGACGGCCAGCATCATCATGACGGCGCGGAAAAAACGGGAAGCGTCTCGTTTCCGGTGTCCTGCTCGCCCGCAGCGCAAAAATCTTTCTTACAAGGTGTGGCCCTGCTGTACTCCTTTGAATACGAGGAAGCCGACCAGGAATTTGCAAATACCAGTCGAGTGGATGCGAAATGCGCCATGGCCTATTGGGGCCAGGCGATGACCCGGTATCACCAGCTCTGGGATCAGCCTTCCAAAGCGAATCTGCAGCGCGGCGCGGAATTGTTGGCAAAGGCGCGCAAGCTGAAGGCGCCGACGGCGCGCGAACGCGATTACCTCCAGGCTTTGTCTGTGTTTTACGCGGATACGGACAAACTAGATCACCACCAACGTGCCGAGGCCTACGCCAAGGCCATGCATGGCGTTTACGAACGCAATCCGCAGGACCGTGAGGCCGGCGTCTTTTATGCACTGTCATTGCTTGGTTCCGCGCCGGATCGGGATCTTAATCTGACCAACGCCAAGGCCGCAGTGGCAATTCTCAACAAACTTTTCGAAGAGCAGCCAACACATCCGGGAATCGCGCACTACATCATTCATAGCTGCGACAATCCGCAGATGGCCAGCCTGGCGCTTCCCGCGGCGCGCAAGTACGCCAGCATTGCTCCGTCTTCGGCGCATGCGGTGCACATGCCGTCACATATTTTTGCCCGCTTGGGGCTTTGGCAGGACGACATCAACTCCAACGTCGCGGCAATCCGTGTTGCGGACGGCATGGCGGACATGCACTTACATGTGGTGCACCACAAAGTACATTCCATGGATTTTCTGGAGTACGCGTATTTGCAGATTGGCGACGACGCGAATGCCAAAAAGCAGATGGATGCTCTAGAGGCAATTCGGAAAGGCGATGCCGATCCAGAATTTACCGACTTTGTGGAAGAGGAGCAAGTACGGTTTCCCGTGGTCTATGCGATCGAGCGCCGGCAGTGGAACGACGCGCTAAAGCTGCAACCCGACAGCGAGGTGCCACCTTATGCGCAAATCACCACCTATTGGGGGCGGGCGATCGCTGCAGGACACCTGCACGATGCTACTGCGGCTCAGGATTCGCTGAAGCATTTCGACGAACTTCTGGAAGCCACCCGTACGGGGCCGAAGCCTTACATTGCCGGCGGTTTGAAGGACGACCGCGACGTTGTACAGGCCTGGACCTATTACGCGTCTGGAAAGCCAGATGACGCTGTTCGGCTGCTGCGCTCGGTTGCCGATGACCAAGACAAATTGGGCAAGGGTGAAACCGCTTTGCCGGCACGCGAAATGCTTGCGGATATGCTTCTGGATTTGCAGCGACCCGAGGCAGCGCTGGCCGAATACGAAATCTCGTTACAGACAGACCCGAACCGGTTCAACGGTCTTTACGGGGCGGCTCGAGCTGCCAGCGAGGCGCAGCAAAAGGAAAAGGCAGCAGGGTATTATGCGCAGCTTTTGAAAAATTGCGATGGAGTGAATTCTGATCGTGCCGAGCTCACGCAGGCGAAGACGCTGCTGGCCGCGCGGTAGCAAAGCGGGTCTGGGCGGCCTGATCTGTGCGATTGCCATCGAAGGCCACAGGCGCTGACCAGCCACGTCCCAAAGGCCGTCATTCCGAGCGAAGCGAACAATCTCTCTTGCTAGCGCCACGCAGTAGCTCTATTTTGCGACTGACGGGGCGTCGGACTTTGCCATGCGGACGATGGGCAAGGCGGCGCCGTTATACAACGGGACTTCGATGCGTTCGAGGATGTGGTAGCCGCGGGCGAGGTAGAGTGGAACGCCGGTGAGGGTGGCTCCCATTTCGAAGCGAGAGAAGCCGGCAGCGCGGGCAGCGGATTCGCAGGCTTCAAGAATTTTGCTGCCGATGCCACGGCGTGACCAGTCCGGATGGATGAAGAAAGCGCGGATCTTTGCCGCATCGGTTGCGGGATCGAGAAAATCGTTTTCACGGACGGGGGCATGGTCGCTGCCGAAAAGAGTCTTGCGATAGCTCCAGCCGCCGCAGCCGACGATAATTCTGGCGCAAGCGGCTTTGCCTTCGGCGACAAAATAGGTGCCATCGTCGACGAGTTGCGTGTCGAGGCCGAGCAGCGTGCCTAGCGAGCCGTTGATTTGGTCGGGGGTGTAATCGTTTCTTTGCAGGCCACGGACGGAGGCTTCGATCAGCGCGTGGAGCCTTGGTTCGTCGGCGGATGTCGCTGGCCGCAGCGAAATCGGATTTGAAAGATTTTCCATCGTCGATTTCCGCGAAACTATGAACGTGAAATCGTAGCAAAGATTTTGCAGCCGAAAGAAACGAAAGCACATGGCCACCTGAAGGTGGCCGCTACAAAAAGCGCGGAGCGGACCGAGGCGATGAAGACAGGCGAGAGCGCGGATGACGATGGCGCAGCTCAGATGACTACGAGGCGGGAGGAGGAATGTAGTAACCGGGGCGGGTGGTGATTTTTTTGCCTTGGGATTTGTCTGCCACCAAGGATACCGAAATTTGGTGATAGCCAAAGCCGGCAGGTTGGTCGTAGCGGGATTTTGGCACATAGCTGATCATGTATTGGGAGTGGAGTTCGCCCCCGATTTCGTCGACGGCGTTTTCGATGGAGCGGCCTTTATACGTTGAGTAATAGACGCCGCCAGTGGCAGCGGCACCGACTTCCAGGGAACGCTGAGTGGCGGCGCTTTTTGTGTGCTCGACGAGGACTTGCGCAAGTGCGATCAGATCGAGGCCGGAGTTGTTGCCAGCGCCTGGCGTGGGAACTGTGCCAGGAGGGCCAGGCATGCCGTAGGTTCCAGGCGGCGTGATAGGAACCGGGGCATTGTCGCGCGGCTTGGCCTGCAGTTCAGCACGCGTGGTGGAGAGTCCAACGCTGAAAATCGTTACGTTTTCGAGTTGAGCGCGACGCAGCACTTCGCCGAGTGGCGAATCGCTGCCGGTGTCCAGGGCTTCGGAAAGTATCAGAAGAACTCTGCGACCTGGGACCGGCGAGTCTTTTGTGGATATGCGACGGCCGGAGAGCATCTCGACGCCAGCAGCCATGGCGTCAAACAGGTGAATGCCCGATTCATCGGTTTTGAGTCCAGAAAACGCAGCCTCGATGGCGTCGTGGCTGCGCGTAAAGCCCTGCATAATTTTCACGGAATTATCAAAACCGATGACCGCCGCTTCGGCGTCTGGACCCATTACCTGCTCGCTGAAGAGAATGCCGGTCTTGCGAAGCTGCGGGAGAAATGGATCTATGCGGGAACTGGTTTCGACGAGGATGACCACGGAAATAGGATCGCCGCCGACATCGAAGTGAATGATTTTTTGCGGAACACCGTTATCAGTGATGACAAAATCATGTTCATCGAGATCATGAATCATGGCGCCGTTCGAATCGCGGACGGTAACGGGCGTATTGACCAGGGTCACTCGTGCGGTGATCTTTGCGAGGGCTTCTCGAGGAGTGGGCTGAATCTGCGTGCCGGGAGGAGGAGGCGGAAGCGGGCCTTCAGGAGCTTGGGCCGGAAGAGAGGGGGCATAGAACGAGAACAACAGAAGAAGGAACGCTTGAACAGTTGATCGGCGATCTTTGTAAGTCATTGCTGCTCGCTTAAGCCGTAATGATGCCAGCACCGCGCACAAGCAAAAGATTGTTGGTGCTGCGGAGTGTACCCAATTCGACGCGGTTTTGCGTCGTGGCGTTGCCGCGATGAGCAGGGCTACTTACAATGAAGGTTGCATTGGGAGGCAGGAATGTCCGCGAAGCCAGTGAAGCCGAAGCCGCAACATGCGCCGAAAGCGCCGCACGAAGACCCAAAATTTCTGGAAAGCACTCCGGCCAGGCCGCTGCGCATCCTGGCGGAATATATTAACCCGCTGGCGCAATTGAAACGCGAAGGAATCGGCGACACCATCGTGATGTTTGGCTCGGCGCGAATTCACTCGCGAGAGGATACGCTGTCGCGGCTGGATCGTCTGAAAAAAGTAAAAGCGGGCAAGGGCGCGGAAGCCAAGTCGCGGCACAAGCAAGCGTTAACCGCGGCAAAGAATGCGCTGGAAATGTCACGGTATTACGAAGAAGCGCGGCAACTTTCGCACCGGCTGACGACCTGGGCCATGTCGCTGGGCCCCAGGCCACGACGATTCGTGGTTTGTTCGGGAGGCGGCCCGGGAATCATGGAGGCAGCAAACCGCGGCGCCTATGAAGCGGGAGGAAAGTCCATCGGACTTTCGATCGAGCTGCCGCACGAGCAGTTTGCAAATCCCTACATCAGCCCGGAGCTGAGCTTTAATTTTCATTATTTTTTCATGCGCAAGTTGTGGTTTGCACAGATTGCCAAGGCCTTGATCGTGTTCCCCGGCGGTTTCGGAACCATGGATGAATTGTGGGAAATGATGACGCTTTTGCAAACCGGAAAATTGCCAAAGGACAATCTGATCTTGATTTACGGGAAAAAGTATTGGGATGAGGTGCTGAACTGGAAAGCCATGGTGCGCTGGGGCACGATCAATGAAGCCGAATATAAACTGCTGCAATTTGCGGACAATGTGGACGACGCGTTCGAAGTGATCCGTTCGGGATTAGAGAAATACCATATGGAAGTGGATCCGGTTTTGCAGGCTTATTAAACGCCACGGTGATCATCAGAAACGCCGCTTACACAAGGTTCGCAGCTGGTGTTACCCGTTACGCTGTATGGCGGCGAAACATTCGATGGAGGTATGTTCAACGAACGTTCGAACCAGTAATCATAATTCTAACGGGAGAGGAAAATATGCGACACCGAATCGACCTGGGAAACTGGAATTCCATCATCGGAACGACGGTATTGGCCGCGGGTTTAACCTTATTTGCGGGAGTGGGAATCGCCAAAGCTGACGATTGTCAGGAGCGCATCGTCAAAGCGGACCATCATTTGCACGAGGCCATCGAGCACCACGGCTATGAAAGTAGACAGGCGCAACACGCGCGGGTGGAATTACATAACGCTCGGGAATACTGCTGGGGGCACTCCCACAAGTGGTGGGACGTGGAAGGCAGCCGCTGGCACAGTGATCGAGACTGGGACGATCACGATCACGAACATCATGATCATGATCGCGACCATGACCGCGATCATCAGTAAGTAATAACCGTCAGGCCGACCATGAAGGCAAAGCGCTCCGAGCGGACCGGAGCGCTTTTCGTTTTAAACGCCGAGAATGTTTTGCTGCATGCATCAGCACAGCGTCGTCATCCGCGCCAAAAGCATCGCAACCTTTTCTGCAAACGCGGGTTTCATAGGCAGGTTGGGAGGCGAACATGAAACTATTAGAGAAAATGGGAAGTGGAGTTATTCGGAAAGCAGTATTGGGAGCTGCGCTGATTGGAAGCTTGGCCTTCCTGGGAGCGGGCACAGCGTCGGCGAGGCCGCGAGTGGTTGTGGGATTTGGAGTTGGCGGGCCTGTCGTTGCACGCGGCTACTATGCTCCCGCGCCCTACTGGCACTCCGCGTACGTCGGTCCGCGATATCGGTACGGTTACTACTACGGACCACGGCATCGCTACTGGGATGCACGGCTGCGTTGCTGGCGCTAAATGCAAGGCTAGCTGGATGAAAATTTAATGTGAAAAACAAGAGCGCCCCGAGCAACCGGGGCGCTTTACTTTTCCGAATTGCTTTCTGCGAGGTCAGCCCGCGACAGTCAGCGTCTCGTCTGCAAATACCGCAGCGAAGCGCCGCGTCTCGTCCTGATCGTGCAACAAGACAATGGGAACTACGCGAAGATAGCGTTTGCAAGAGTGGCACTGCGTGACTTCGCCTTGTAAATCCTGCAGGAAGCCGTCTGTAAAGTGATACTGAGTGCGCTCCCGGCGAGCATTTTTCTGATCGCGGTGGCCGCAGTGCGGACAATGAAATTCTACTGTGTCCAGCTGCGGATCGCGGTCCAGAGCTGCCCAGCCGGTGCGGCGCACCCCGATCGTTTCGGGATTATGCCGTTCCATGGAAAGCCTCCGATGACCGCGTTGCGGCCATCCGTGAATTGGATCCACGTCCTTGGTACAAAGATGCAGCGAAGGGCGAAAACGTTACAGAAATCCGGTATTACATAGAAAAGACGATACTTCTGGTACATCCCCCCCGGCAATGCGAACGTCCTGTCCGGAAATCCGCAGCAGTTATCAGCGCGCCCGAAAAGTTGAAAAGACCCGGTAAACAATTCGGGGCACCGAACTACCTACGCGGTGTCCAAGAACACGAGGACGCGCGCACCTCACATCCCTGCGAGCGCCGCGCCAGAGACCGCAAGGCATTTTTTTGCTGAGCGGGAGCTGGCGCGGCAAATCTGCAGGCTCGCAGAAATCTTTATCTTGTTACGGAGGTGTGTGATGTCCAGCGAAGAGCGAGTGAAGGCGGAGGTGTGTGCAGGCAGTTTCAGCGGGTGCCTGGTAGCAGGCGATGCGGAAGAAAACGCCCGGGAAAGAAAAATCAAGCGGCGCGCGGTAGGCATTTCCGTTGTGGTGCAGAGCGCGGCGTTGGCAGTTTTTGTGATTGCGCCGTTGTTTGCGAAGCCTGCGGAATTGACGGGAAAAATCGTGGTGCCGATTCCGCCGTATCGGAATAGTCCGGCCCCTCGGCGGCCGACTCAGCCGTCAACCGGGAGCACCATGGTTCGTTGCGTTTATTGCGCGCCGACCAGCATTCCGTCGAGAGTTCCTACGCTCCAGCGGGATGATCCGCCTGGGCCGCCAGAGATTCCCGGATCCATTACCAACTCGACCGGCAACGGAGACCCGCAGGGCTTGATCGGAATCGTCGTCTCCCTGCCTCAGAGGCCGCAGGTCGAAGACGTTGCGCGCGAGAAAAAGCGGATTCACGAATCGCACATCAATCCGGCGTTATTGACTCGACGGATTGAGCCTGTATTTCCCGCATTGGCGCGTCAAATTCGTCGAAGCGGAAAAGTCGAACTCCACGCACTGATCGGCACGGATGGCAGCATACAGGCACTCGATGTAGTGAGTGGCGATCCACTGTTCGTCGGTTCCGCACTGGATGCTGTGAGGCAGTGGCGTTACCGGCCAACCTATCTGAACGGAAATGCGGTGGAGGTCGATACCTACATTACCGTGATTTATACACTACAACCGTGAATCGTTTTTTTGCCCAGGCCAGCCGCTTGAGGAGCAGAAGGTGCAACGGGCCCACGCCTGCCGCATGGGCCCCTTCTGCCTGCACCGGGCAACCGAAGTTGAAGCCGACAGCGAAGAAAGAGAGATTCCTCGCAGGTCGGAATGACGAACGGACTCGGGAGGAGTCCCGGAATCAGTTGTCTGATATTAATTAGAAGTGGAAAACGACGCCGGTGGAGACGCGCAAATTGTTTTGATTTTGCGCGCCTGTGCCCAATTCGTCGAAATGCGTCATGAGGTAATCCACCTGCACCGGACGAATTGAGAAACGGTGAGAGACTTTGAAGTCCACGCCACCTCCGATGGCCATGGCAAAAGAATTATTCGAAGTGGAAAACGCCAATCCGTTATCGCCACCAATGTGCGCGACGCCAAAAAGCACTTGGCCGAACGGAGTGATGCGTGAATGGTGGCGATAGGAAATGCGCGGGCCGAAAAGATACGTAGAGAGTGTCCCGTCAACTCCAGTGCCAAGAATATTATCCGCGTGATAGCCGCCAAAGTCTGCGACTGCGCTGAACCAGTGATTCGCGTTGTAGGCGATTGAAGCGCTGCCGCCATTCATGCTGAAGCTATCGATTCCAGAAGTGGCGGGATTTGCGCGGACGTAGGAATATCCCGCGAACACATCAAATTTCGGCACGTCCTGTGCTTGCGCTGCCGCGCCGAAGAGCGAAACAAGAGCCAACAGACACACTACGACCTGCAATTTCATAGTTCCTCCAAATGGGTGTTTTATTGCGCGAGCGCGCGCCAGAATGCGCGGGATCACGTGCGCGGCGCGCTTCAGGCAGGGAAGCTGCGATACGCAAGTTCTAAGGTAATTTCTGTTGTCTAAAGAGATGCGAGCCGGGCTGCGAAAGTTGCAAGGACCAGAGAGTGTAAAGTTTTTCTTTACAAAGATATATATGCGCTCGGCCTGGAACTTTGTTCAGAGTAGCGGCTCTCCGGAATAGCGCGCGATCTGTTCGCGTGCGGCATCACGCAGACGGACGACTTCATGCCAGTCGGAGGAATCAGGCGCTGGAGTTTTCGGTGAGAGAGGCGGCGAAAGCGTGATGGTCACTGACGCCGGCCGTGGGAGATACGTTCCATCGCGAAGAAAACGTCGTGTGCCGGCGAGCGACACCGGAACAATCTGCGCTCCGGTAGCGACGGCGGCATTGAATGCGCCGAGCTGAAATGGGCGGACGCCTTCTTGTGGAAGGAATGTGCCTTCGGGAAAAACAAAAACGGAATCGCCAGCGCGCAGGTTGGATTCGATTTGTTGCGCGGCGTCGCGGCGGGCGTTGGAATCGGCGCGTACGAAAGAGAGATGGCCCATTTTGCGGAGGAAGGTGCCGATAAACGGCATCTTGTGGACTTCTTCTTTGGCGACGAAGCGGTAAGGTACGCCGAGGCCCATCATCAATGGGAGCACGTCGAAATAGCTGGTATGGTTCGAAACGTAAATCTTCGCTCCAGGCGCGCTCATGAATTCCTTGCCAACCACGCGAACACGAGTGCCCGAGAGGAAAAAGAGCAGCTTCACCGCTGCCGATGTGTATCGTCCTGCAGCACGGTGATCGCGGAAGGACAACACTCCGATCCACACCGGGATGATCCAGACGATGAAGAGCACGGCAAAATACAAGCCGTAGAGAACCTCCAGACTGCGGCGCACGCCTGCCAGCGTGGCTTGAAATATATTCTTCAGGGCGCCCGACGTTCCGAGGCGCGCAATCTGCAGCCATGCCGGAGTTTTCTTCGCGCTGAGCGTTCCGGCCAGGTACAGGTCCCGGGTTTCTTCGCGGCGCAATTTTCCGCTGGAAGTTTTGGGGATGCTGCCGGGAGGGATCAGTTCTACACGGTCGGGCGGAAGTCCCAGCCCTTGCGACACTTCCTGCGTGACTGCTGCCGCAATCACAGAGCGGCGCGACGGATCGGTTTCCCGCGATTCCGCGACGATCACTAATTTTTCCGTGCCGGCACCAAGATCCTTTAGACCAAATGCCACAATGCAGCCCTTGCGTATTCCCGCGGCGCGCCCGGCGAGTTCTTCGACTTCGTGCGGATAAAGGTTGCGGCCGCCCTTGATGATGATGTCCTTGACGCGTCCGGTCACGAAAATCTCGTTGTCGGCGCGGTATGCGCGGTCGCCAGTATTTACCCACGCGAATTCCTGGTCACTCGCTGGGCCAAGAGGGAAAAGTTTTTCCGTTGCCTGCGGATTGTTGTAGTAGCCGCTGGTGGCGGACGGTCCGCGAAACCACAGGAACCCTTCGCTGCGATCGGCGACTTCGCAGCCAGTTTCGTCGACGATGCGCACTTCGTGATTTGGCACCGCTTGGCCGGAGGAAACGAAATCGATTGTGGCGGAATGTGTTGCAGCGGGAACCGCAGAGCCTTGCGCCGTGAAAATTTCCCGATCAATCCGATCGACGCGAGGTCCGCGATGCAGCGGCGGAAAAGTTACGGCCAGAGAAGCTTCGGCAAGCCCGTAGACAGGAAGCTGCGCTTCGCGGCGGAACCCGTATTTTGCAAAGCGCTGTTCGAAGCGCTCAAGCGTTTCCGGATTTACCGGCTCTGCGCCGTTTAAGGCGGCGCGCCAAGAACTTAGGTCCAGGCCCTCGATGTCTTTGTCGGCGATTTTTCTTACGCACATTTCATAAGCAAAATTGGGAGCCGCGGCGATGGTTCCGCGATGCTTGTGAAAGGCGTGCAGCCAGCGTTCCGGGCGCGTGAGAAACGAGAGCGGCGACATGACGCATAGTGGCGTGCCGTAGTGCAGCAGCGTGAGCCACGAGCCGATCAAACCCATGTCGTGATAGAGCGGAAGCCAACTGACGCCGACATCGTCCGAAGTCAACTCCACGGCTTCGCCGATGGCGCGAATATTCGCAAGTAGATTCGCGTGCGTCAGCACAACGCCCTTGGGATCGCCGGTTGAGCCCGAGGTATATTGCAACAGCGCGATATCGCTGGCTTTGCGTACGCGGCTGCCGGAAAGATGCGCCGGCAACGCGCCAGGAGCGGGTGGCGGAGCTTTGTCCGCAGCGGCAAGAAGCTTTTCCGCGTCGGCGACCGATTCGAGCCAATGGACACGTGGCTTCAACAATTTCGCCACGGCTTCCGCTCGCCGGAAAGTCAACAACAGACACACTTGCGCGTTGTTGAGGATGGCTGACTGGCGCTCGGCGTATTCTTCGATGCGGTCGGCGCGAAAGGGCGGATAAATTGGCACCGGAATCGCTCCGGCCAGCAGAATGCCCGCGTAGCAAACAAAAAATGCGCGCGACGTAGGCAACATCAAGGAAACGCGCCCGCCGGGCGGAACTCCAAGACGCGCCAACTCTGCTGCGCAACTTTGTGCCGCCGAGTAGAGCTCGGCAAATGTCAGAGTAAGGGTTTTGTCACCAGTATCGGAATCTTCTGCGATGTGCAGATGTGTGCGGCCGGCGTCATGCATCGCGCGATAGCGTAAAACATCGAGCAGCGTTTGCGCGGCGTAAATGCCTTCAACCGCTGCAGCGCGATGCAATTGCTCCGCGGCAATCGAGGCGCGCAGAGCCGACGGCGCAGCGTCACACGCTTGATCCTTTCCGGGCGCCGCCAGGATGGCTTCGGCGAGTTCTTCCGGTGTGTTGATTTCCGCCGCGACGCGGTCTGGCAGGCGAACGTCAAATTCGGTTTCCAGTCGCGCGAGCAATTCCACGCGTTCCAGGCTGCCCAAACCCAGATCGCGATCCAGATGCGAAGACGGACTGAGCATCGGCAGAGCGCCTGCGCTGCCAAGTTCGGTCAAGAGCGAGCGCAAGACTTCAACAACGCGTTCGCGCACAGCAGGGCGATCGAGTTGTGTGCTGGCTGTGGCCACCAAACTCCGCAAGAGAAACTCAGCGAGAGGCTACCACGCGGTCGCTTCGATTTCTACGTGTTGAAAATGAGCAGAGGCTCAGGCGGACTTGGTGTCAGCCTTCGCCGATGCCGACTTCGCCACTGGAAAGTTGCGCGGCATCAGCGTTGTGGTCAGGTCCACTCCGGACAGGTCCGCGCCGGTCAAGTCGGTTTCACGCAAAATAGCGACGCCCATGTCCGCGCCAGAAAACTTTGCGCCGTTTACGTTGGCAAGCCGGAAATTGGTGTTGCGAAGAAGGGCACGCTGGAAGTTAGTGTGGGAAAGATCGCAGCGGAAAAACTCCACCCCGCTGGCCTGCGCTTCTTCCAGGTTGGCGCCGGGCAAGTTGGCTTCCGTCAAATCGGTATTGCGCAGATCAGCTTTACGCAGATTGGCGCCGCTAAGGTCCGCGTGAGCCAGCTTAGCTTTGCGAAGGTCCGCGCCTTGCAGGTTTGCGTTTTTCAGGAGCGCGCCGCTTAAATTTACGCCGCTCAAATCGGCGCCGCCTAAGTCTGCCCCCTGCAAGTCCGCGCGCACACCGCCGTCCTTGCCAGAGAAGAACAACTGGTGCGCTTCGAGAATCTCGCTGACGCGCTTGCCGCCGTGAGCGATGCTTTTGGTCTTTTTAAGTGACATAAATCGTAGTTTCCCTCGTCGATTATTGTACTTCTAGTTTACCGGAAGCCTGTCTCGAGCGATACCTTCCGCGCAGGGATGCAGGGATGGCAGGGGTGCGTGCTCCGCGACAATCTTTGGCGAGGCGATTCTGCTTCAGCCACGGATGAGCAGGAGTAGACTATTATGTGATGCGCCGACGAACCCGCTGGCGAGCTGCCGACTGCGAATTTTTGAGCAATGTTTTTGCCGTAGTCGTATTTTGCATACTCAACTTGGCTATTTCTGCGCCTGCGTTTGCGCAAGACAAAGATGATGAAATCGTGGCGACGCTAGCCGGCGGCCGCGTGATTATTCACGCCACGCAAGAAAGCATCACCTTTATCGCGCTGGACGAACCGATCGAAGCAGGCTCCGCTCCGCCGCGTGTGATGTCACTCGATAGTCGCCACGTGGCTGTGCTGCTGGGGTCCTCGGAGTGGCGAATGCCGGCCGATCCCAATCCAATTCGGATGGACCAGGGTTATACGCGGACCGGAGGGCCAGATCCCCGCTACCAGAGCAGTTACAGCGGCGAAGCGGAAGCAGACCTGGAACAAATGGGAGTCGCGTTTCTGGAGAAGTTGACGCCGCTCGCGGCACGCCTTCACCACAAGCTGGACTTTCCGGCCGACCAGGCGCTTTTTGAATTGGTGGTTATTGGATTTGGACCGCGCGACTACGGGCCTGAAGTCTGGACAGTGGAATATCGCATGACCCAGACCAACGTGGCTACACGCGGAGATTTCTGGCAGACCCGGGTGCTGCGTCCCCGCTTTGTACAAATCTATCCACCGGAAAAACACGATCCGCGCAAGCTGGTGGAAACTTGTTATCCCGGCTTGTGTAAGGGGCCAACGCTTCAGCAACTCCTCGAAGGCAATGAGCCAGGACTTGAGAAACTCGCCAAGTCTGACAGCAAAGTCGCCAAAGCCGTGGCGGTGATCAGCAATGGACAAGCGCAAAAAGCAGTCAGACAAGACGCCGACACTTTTCTGCGCGCCGCGGTGCCTCTCATCTATCCAGATCGGCATTTTGTAATGGCAACATTCGAAGAAGAGCACGGATTCCAATGGATGGTGCCGCCGAATGAGCCGATGGAAAGAGCGAAGGTCAGCAAAGACGCGAAAGACGACAAGAATCATCCGACCGAAGCGCCTTCCCTGCGTCGCAGGACCGACCCGCCGCAGTAGCTTCGGGAAATTCTCTAAAGAACCGACGAGGAAGCCGCTGCCACGCGCGCGATCGCGTCGCCGGCGCGAATTGTTCCACCTTGCAAGACTTGGCACAACATCCCGCGCCTGCCATATATTTCTCGGCGCAAGCCCGGCCGTACCTTTTCCAATTGATCGCATGGTGTACAGACGGCACTCACTTGCAGAAGTACCGGACCAATGCGCAATTCTTCGCCCAACCCCAAGCCATTCACGTTGATGCCTTCTGTGGTGATGTTTTCGCGGATAATGCCCGGTCTAAGGTCCATCGCGTCCAGGGTTTCCTTGTCCACCAACAGCACCTGGCGCTGGCTTTTCTTCTTGGCGTGGGCGCAACCGACAAAACCGAGATCCGCGACCGCGTCCGCAGTCGCAACTTCTTCCATAGAAAGCCGCCGTTGGGGCGCGCGAAAGAGATGGACCACCGAAGCCATTGTGTTTCAATCCCTGGCCGAACGGGCCCGACCCACGCCACCGCCGATATCGGTGCGATAGTGCATTCCCTCGAAGTGAATTTTCCCCGCCGCCGCGTAGGCACTGGATATCGCTGCCTCAAGCGTGGGTGCAAAAGACGTCACACCGAGGACTCTGCCGGCGCTGGTAACGAGCATATCTCCTTGTTGCTTGGTCCCTGCGTGCAAAACCTTCACACCAGAAAGTTCTTCGATAGTGGTTAGGCCACGGATAATTCGCTTGGTCTCAAATCTTCCGGGGTAGCCACCGGAAGCGATGACAATACAAGCACTTGCGCCAGATTTCCATTTCCATTCAATGGGATCGAAGCGTCGCGTCGCCAGATTCGCCAGCGCTTCCGCCAGATCAAAATCCGCGCGCGCCAGAATCGCCTGCGTTTCCGGGTCGCCTAACCGGCAATTGAACTCCAATACTTTTGGCCCTGCGGACGTAAGCATGACACCGATAAAAAGAAATCCTTGATAACGAATGCCGTCCGCAGCCAGTCCGCGTAAAGAAGGCTCGACGATGGTTTTCTCGATAGTCGTTTGCAACTCCGGTGGCATCAAATCGTCCGCGGAGTACGCTCCCATGCCGCCAGTATTGGGACCACGATTGCCGTCGAAGGCGCGCTTATGGTCGCGCGTGGGAGGTAGAACTGCATACTTATCGCCATCGGTGACGATAATAAACGAAAGTTCATCGCCCTCGAGCGTCTCCTCGAGCATCACTCGTTTGCCGCCCACGCCGAATTCCTGAATCAGCATCGCTCGTGTCACGAAGTCCCGTGCTTCGCTCTCTGACTGCGCCAACAGCACACCTTTGCCGGCGCACAGGCCATCTGCCTTCACCACCACGGGATAGGGAACGTCAGCCAGTGCGGCGTAAGCTTCGTCCGGTGTAGCAAATTCGCCATAAAGTTTGGCCGTGGGAATCGCATGACGGGCGAGAAACTGCTTCGAGAAGATCTTGCTTCCTTCCAGCTGCGCCGCAATCTGCGATGGACCGACCACCGCAAGGTTTCGCGCGCGCAGAGCGTCGCTTAAGCCGCCTACCAGCGGCAATTCCGGTCCAATTACGGTCAAATCCGGGTGCAGTTTTTGCGCGATTGCCACCAAGCCGTCTACATCGCTCGCTTCGACAGGCAGGCAAGTCGCGTCTTCAGCGATGCCGCCATTTCCAGGGGCGCACCAGATTTTGGTTACACGCGGACTCTCGCGCAGTTTCCACACCAAAGCGTGCTCGCGTCCGCCGCCACCGATCACCAGGACTTTCACAGTTTTTGCTTCGCGTCCTTCCGAAATTGCCAGCATTGACGATAGTCGCGCCATTGGCGAGTGTCAATGCTGCGCGGCGACGGCAGGCCTAGACACAAAGGACAGATATCTATAGAGTTATAGTATTATTTAGTAAATACAGGTGTAGATTTTAAGTTGCCTGAACAATCGTAGCGGTTAGACGTGGCTGAGAGCGCGAATCGGAATGGTGACGCTTGCGCCTGTAGATGCGTCGGAGGAGGCCAGCATGTGGCAGCGGCCATCGAAAATTCCGCCCGGGTCGATCACCAAGCACGGTGAGTGGACTTCGCCGGTCACCACTCCCTTGGCTTGAATTTCCACGCGGCCTTTAGCAAAAATAACTCCGTCATAGCGGCCGGCTATTACCACGCGGTTGCCTTCAATCTGACCTTCGACTTTGGCGTTCTCGCCGAGGATCAAAGTCTGCTCGGAAATAATGTTTCCCTTTACATTGCCGTCAACGCGGAACGTTCCCGTGACTTGCAACGTGCCTTCCATCGTCACGCCCTGATCAATAAATCCAGTCCACTCTTCGCTGCTCCCGCCGGTTGAACTGCCAGGCCATTTCCACGCCATAAAATTCCCACACTCCCAAATCCACGCGGCTTCACGTCCGCCGATAGTGTCACTTTAGCGGGATGCGCGCGCAAGTCAACGCGTCTGCTGCGGAGAGTTGTCCTATGCACCCACTGAACGAATGGGCAGTACACTTTTGCGTAAGAAGATTTGCGCTGGCTCTATTATTTCATCAACCGGTCGTAGAGCCCCATCAATTGCGCGTCTTCATAATATTCCAACACCAGTTGGCCTGGCCGTAATTTGGTGCGCTGACGCAGAAGAATTTTAGTGCCAAGATGGCGTTGCAATTCATCCAGCGCTTCGCGAATATTTGGGTCAACGTGGATTTCAGTTTTTTCCTTTCGGCCGCGGGCGTGGCGTGAAGCCAGACGTTCGATCTGGCGCACCGTTAAGCCGCCGCGCGCGGCTCGCTGCGCATAGCGCATGCGTAATTGAGCATCGCCCACCGCCAACAACGCACGCCCGTGACCGGCGCTTAGCTTCCCTTCCTCGATCCAATCCTGCATTATCGGCTCCAGCTTTAGCAGGCGAACCGCGTTGGCTACCGTTGCGCGGTCCTTGCCGGTGCGTTCAGCGACCGATTCTTGCGTCAGTTGAAATTCGGCCATCAAACGTTCGAAAGCGCGAGCTGCCTCGATCGGATTCAGATCCTCGCGCTGAATGTTTTCTACCAGCGTCATTTCCAGCGCAAGTTCATCCGAAACTTGCCGCACGATCGCGGAAGCTTTCGTCAGTCCGGCCCGCTGTGCAGCACGCCAACGGCGTTCGCCAGCGATCAGTTGAAAACGATTGCCGATTGGGCGGACTACGATAGGCTGAATAATTCCGCTGGTTTTGATCGATCGAGCGAGTTCATCGAGGGCCTCTTCGCGAAATCGCGTTCTTGGCTGATAAGGACTTGGCTCGACCAGGTCAATATCGATTTCCTGCGGTCCGTGATGAGCTGGCTCGCGAGCGGGAGCAGCGGCAGCACCGGCGACGGTAGCCACCGGTGCCGGAGTCTGCGAATCTGCAATAGGTCCGGCCGGTTCAGGCTCCCGAATGAGCGCTCCGAGCCCCCGTCCCAAGGCGTTTCTCGGCATTGGCAATTACCTCCTGGGCGAGTTGTGTATAACCCTCGGCCCCCTTACTATGTATGTCATAGAAAATAATAGGTTTACCGAAACTTGGAGCTTCGGCCAAGCGCACATTACGGGGTATTACGCTCTGGAATACCTGGGTGCCAAAAAAACTCCGGAGATCGGTCGCTACTTGCCTCGACAGTGTCGTGCGTTCATCGAACATTGTCAGCAAAATACCTTCGATTTCGAGGGTCGGATTCAGAGTTCGCCGGATTCGCATGAGCGTATCCAGTAATTCTGAAACGCCCTCGAGCGCGAGGTACTCGCATTGGATTGGAACCAACACAGCATTGGCGCTTACCAGACCGTTTAGCGTCAGGAGGTCGAGGGCCGGGGGGCAATCTAGAATAACGAATCGATAGTTCGGGAGGAGCGGAGCCAAAAAAGCTTGCAGGCGATATTCGCGGTTTTCTGAAGCTACTAGCTCAACTGCGGCGCCCGCAAGGTTCTTGTCGGCGGGTACGACTTCCAAACCATCGACTTGCGACTTTTGTATTATCCTCTCGGCTGGCTCGTTGAGAATGAGGGCGTGGTAAAGAGTCCTGCGTGATGGATCTTTCGGAAAGCCGATCGCAGCAGTGGCGTTGGCTTGGGAGTCACAATCGACAAGCAGCGTAGGCTGGTCAGCGGCGGCGAGGCAGGCGGCGAGGTTAACTGCAGTGGTAGTCTTACCTACGCCGCCCTTCTGATTAGCGACCGCAATAATTCTTGCCAAATCTCCTCCGAATTTCAGTGTGGCGAAAATTTAGCAAAGTGTAAATTCACATGCAAGATGTTTCACGTGGAACCATCGCTCAACCTGTGGAAGATTTGGCAATGTCGCGTTCGATTGTTCCATGTGGAACAATTCTCCATTTTTTCACACTCTTTGTCGGTCGGCCGACGAATCATGACCACAGGGCCCACAATTTCGCGGTCACGGCTATTCTGATGGGCATAGGCGTCTTACTCTCGTTGGCGGACCCAAGGGATTCGTTCCACGTGGAACAAACGGATAGGTCGCTGACGACTTAACTTGAGTGCAGCGCGATGCGCGCGAAAGTGAAGTCGCGCCAAGGCTGAAGAACCCGCCCGCTCGAATGCGAGATGTAAAGCGAATCCACTCAAGTCGACCAGACAGTCTAGAGTTTTTTGAGAAATCAAGCATTTCGGTTCTAGGCACCGCGAAAATGAGAAATGAGACTGTACGAAGAGAGACGCTACTCGACGCGATCACCGAGCAATAGGAATCGTTGCAGTGACTTGGGAACAGCTAGTGGCTCGGACCAACTCCAGGATGGCTGGGTACGTACTTCATCGAGATCCCTACCTCCGAGCCACAGCAGCGCTTGCTTGGCGGAGACGCGAGGTGAAGCGGCCCATTCCAGGAAATTTGCAAAGTCTCCTAAGGCACGCGAACAGACCATGTCTAGCGGCGCAACTTCTTCACCCAGCTCCGCAAACCGGCTAACGAGCACCCTAGTGTCCGTAAGCCCAAGTTCTCTAACAACTTCCGCCAAAAAAGTGGCCTTCTTAAAATTCGATTCCACCAAGAAAACCTGAAGATCGGGCCGCATGATCTTTAGCGGAATGCCCGGAAAACCGCCTCCAGAGCCTACGTCGGCGAGCCGACAGTTTTCCACAGGTAGTAGAGCAGCGCCAAACATAGATTCGCAGAAGTGACGATATAGAATCTCCAGCGGATCGCGGATCGCTGTGAGATTAACTTTGTCATTCCATGTCCCTAGGAGCTTTGTATATTGTTGAATTTGCTTGATTTGGAGGTCATTAAGGGAAAACCGGAATTCATTCGCGGCCCTTTCGATCGCCGCCTTGGAGGGCACCGAACCTACAGTAGTTGTCATAATAGTAAACTGCCCTGTCGATCGGCTTCTGGTGTCGCCTGCTTGCCAAAATACCTGGCTCCGGCTATGCCCGCCACGACGTCAAGAACGGCATGCCAAACTACCACGGGGAAAATGCTGCGGTACGCAATTCGGATTGACGCGAAAAGCACGCCTAGAATTCCAGTCCCGACACTGCCGCCTTTTCCCTGGTACAGATGCGCAACGCCGAACATCAGCGAAGATATAATGACTGCGGCCCAACTGGAAAGCCCGGCGCTAAAAAGAGCGGCAATCACGAATCCACGAAAGATGAATTCTTCGCACATTCCGGCAGTCAGAGCCAACAAGGTGAAAAATATTATTTCTGTTACGGACTGAGGGAAAAGCCGTTCCGCCATGGCGCGGAGCTTTTGTGCCGCAGGATGGTTCGAACCCGCCATGCGCCTGAGATTCATCCAATGGGCTACCGCGATCAGCGTCGCGCCTATAAATGTAAGCAGAAATATTGACGAGGGCCGCCCACCCGCCAGGCCCAGTTGAGGAAGCGTCAAACCGCGCGCGAACGCACGCCAGGCCACGATCGCCGCCAACATCCACTGAAAAAGTATAGTCGACGCATACAAGCGGATGCGCTCGCGGCGCAAGACCTGTGGCTGAGCCATGAAATGCCGCATCCGCTCGCGCCCTCGCCAGGGCAGAACGATGCTTAGAAATAAGAAAATAAACCAGAAGTCCCACGGCATCGCCGAGATCATTTGATTGATGTAACCACGGCCAGTAAACAAAGCGCAACTCGCGCCAACCACGCAAGCACCATACGCGCCGCGCAAAGTCCCCGCAACCTCCTCTATAATGATAATACTGAGGAAGATTAAACAGGAGGCTTCATGACCGATCGCGTCAGGTTGACGTTGATGGCCAAAGCTGCCGGTTGAGCAGCGAAGCTGAGTCCCGGGACGCTGGACTCTGTTTTGCGGCAATTGCCGCGACAAACTGATCCGAACGCACTGGTTGGTTTTGAAACCAGAGACGACGCAGGGGTGTATCTGCTCGACCAGCACAGCGCGCTGGTGCAAACCGTGGATTTTTTCACGCCCATCGTGGACGACCCGCGCACCTTTGGCGAAATTGCCGCGTCGAATTCGTTGAGCGACGTCTATGCGATGGGGGGACGTCCCATTTCCGCGCTGTCGATTGTGGGCTTTCCGGAAAAGGGCGACTCACAGATTCTCGCGCAAATTCTGCAAGGCGGTCTGGCAAAAATGATGGAGGCGAAGTGCACCGTCATCGGTGGTCATTCGGTGCGCAATGAAGACGTTTTGTTCGGTTACGCGGTCACCGGCCTCATTGATCCGAAACGGGTTTGGAAAAATGTCGGCGCGCGCACTGGCGACACAATGTTATATACTAAGCTACTTGGAACTGGCGTAATCTCTACGGCTCTGAAAAACGACAAAGCTCCCGCTGATGCCGTCTCCGCCGCGATCCACTCGATGGGCACACTGAATCGCGCCGCGGCCGAAGCGCTTCACGAAATTGAATCGCAAACGAAATTTGAGAACGCTATTCATGCGGTCACTGACGTCACGGGATTCGGTCTGCTCGGACACGCGCGCGAAATGGCGCTGGGAAATCCGGAAAAGGGAATTGAAACGGTATCGTTCGCATTCGATCATGCGCGGTTCAATTATTTACCGGGCGCGTTGCAGGCTGCCAAGGACGGCCATCTGCCTGGTGGCTTGAAAAATAATCGCGAATTTGTTGGAGATTGCGCAGAATTCGCTCCTTCTGTGCGGCAGGAATATCGCGACCTTCTTTTTGACCCGCAAACTTCCGGCGGCCTGCTGATTTCCATCGCCGAAGAAGCCGCCACTGAAGCGCTCGCCGCTCTACAACGCCACGGCGTGAGTGGCCATCAAGTTGGCCAGGTTGTGCGAAAGAAATCGCGGCTTATTTACGTCACATAAGCATGGACACCATCACCCACGGCATCGCCGGCGCGCTGATTGGCAAGGCATTCTGCGGCGGCGACGATATGTTTCCCGCGAAGCCCATGAACCGCGCCCGCATCATCACCTGGTCGCTAATGCTTGGCGCGATTTTTCCGGACATCGACGTATTGCGCGACATTTTTTCGCACGACGATCTGCTGATGATCACCTGGCATCGCAGCATTACCCACTCTTTGCTGCTGTTGCCGA
>Ga0193709_1000258_pt1 | contig 20576 bp, 20 predicted proteins | sample H3c2metaG_FD_160571 | JGI IMG/M metagenome (GOLD analysis project Ga0193709, IMG submission 160571) | Soil microbial communities from a riparian zone of the East river system, Colorado, United States - H3c2 | ecosystem: Environmental > Terrestrial > Soil > Riparian zone | place: USA: East River... | reverse complement strand
CTTTCTGGAAAATCCATCCGCCAGCGTCGCTTCGCTCCGACCACTGATCGGATCCACCCCGGAACAGTGATCGCGATCAGTTCGGAATGCCGATCGGCTTCATCGGAATCCCCAGCCAGCACGGAAACACTCTCTAGGATGAGTCTAGGTCGCAAACGGCATCGCTAGACCTAGCGTCAGTCCGGGCTAGAATGGCTGCTGGCGAGTCGCTACGCGGCGTTGCGAGGTCTTTGGCTATCTCTCCCGCGCTGTTGAGCAAACGACTAAGGGGAGAGTGAAGTCCAAAGGATTGTTTCAAGGCTTAACGAACATCGAGAGATAACTGGATTGAAATTTGTGGAAAAGGTCGTCCGCCGTTTTCGTATGTGCCAAAATATTTTCATTTAACGGCTGCTGCATATTCAAAATGTTTAAGCGCAGCGAACATGAAACTGTTTCATCCGACTGCGCACTTGGTGGACCAGTCCACCAAGCTATCGTCTGCTTGCCATCGGGACTGTTAGACATCACATATGTATGGCTTGTCTCGGTCATTTCCTGAGGGAGAAATCGTCCATATATTGCGAGAGTAGGTTCAAGTTCAGAAACCTCTCTAGCCTGTTTGAGCTTTGCGGCAGGTATTCCGATAGCCATTTGACTCGCTGCTGCCGATGCAAATTCTACTGGCAGCTTTTCAAGGAGCAAAAATAGGTCACTGAGAATTACTTCTCTCCTTTGCTGCCAATCCTGATACTTTGCATTCCAGCCCGACCAGATTAAGATTTCACTTGGTGAGATTCTTAGCTGATAGTAGGGACGGGCCTCCGAACCATCGCCTTCGGTCAGAATCACTTGTTGGCCCTCTCCCTTCGTTATGGCGCTGAAGAGCTTCTTCTTGAATGCGAAATGTTGCACAAGCCCCAGAATCATTTCGCCAGTAATGCAGTCAAATCGGAACGAAATAGAGCACTGTTGAGTGTTTTTCCCGAAGTCGAGAGTGGTCACAGAGAACTATCTCCTAACAATTTCATGACTTCCCCAAAAGAGCTGTTGAAGCTCGACGGGTCGATGCGACGGACCAGCATGTGCACTCTGATTCCATCGCGCAATGCTTGACTTGTGCACGCCAAGCAGTTGTTCCTCCAAATCGTCAAAACCTGAATCAGAGAATGCATCAATGCAGTACATAAATATTGCGTCTGGCCCCTTAGATTTGGCCATGACGTCAGAAATTTCATCAGGTCGCGGCATAAGGGCGTGAATTATCCCTTTGCGTGCAGCATAGTGGATCAAATTAACAAGGGCTGAAACTGTTTCATCCGGCTGCGCACTTGGTGGCAAAGAGTCTTGATCTCTCATCGGCTCCAACGGCGGCTGGTAAAGGTAATTAAGTCGCCGACAAGCAGATTGTTTCGCTGTCACCCACTCAGTCGCCAGTGCAGCGGGTGTCAATTCTGGACTTGGGGCCAACGTATAAATGGTAGGAACCGAGAACGGCGAACCCTTTATTTTGTACTCTGGCTGAATCGAATGAGCTAACGGATGGACTGAACTCAGCGCCTTCCAATAGTGCTCTTGCGCAATCGGCTCAGTGAACGGAATCCCTAGCGCCCAATCTTGCAACTGAGGGATGATGTCGACCGATTCAGGAATTTGAACTAGCTCGAAGCCGGTATTCATTATCTCGTAATGCGGATGCTCTGTCAGGATAGGATCGGTATTCACTGTTGTCCCAGTTTGTCCGGGCACCGTCGTTTCGGCGGTAGCCGCGACTTCTAGAGCAGTGACTTGGGTAGTTTCGGGGAGGCTCACTTTCGCGGATTGCGGTCTCACGACCATTCTGTCTAAAACGGGTTTGAGTGCAGACAATCCAATCAAGTACGCAAAGGCGAGAACATAGCCCAGAAGGATCGCCGCCAAGATCAATATAATCAGAAACATACAGCAGTGCTCCGCACGCTAAGTCGAATAGCCCACATACAGGATAGCAGATACTAAGATGATGGACGCCAGTCCAAAGGCACAACTGCTCACCGCTCTGAAGGTTGAAACTCCTAGCGGCTTTCCATCGTCGCCCTTCTTTTCTTCGGCCAATTTAAAAGAGACTTGCCGGAGCGCGAGGATCAACACCACAACCAAAAACAAATTCAGCTGGACCGGGAGTGTCGTGCGTACGGTCAGTGCGTCAGTAGCCTTCTTGTCGATGAATATGGCGCCGATTGACCCAAGACCCATTATGGCGAACTCCGGTCCCGACCTCTTCAGCGTTTCTAAGATCGAACTCCAGCGAAACAAATAGTCAAGCAACAGACACGAGAAAGGAACTATGAGAATTGCCACAAAAGGAGTCAGGTCCTTTGGCATCTAAGCAACCATATCCGCGTTTTGGTAAGCTTCATTACGCAGAACGTTATGGCAGAATTACGTACCTGTCAAGAGACCGGCAGCAAGTTGTGCCTCACCTAGAAAAGTGTTCTGTCAGTCCGCCGAGCCAGTCTGACGCAATTCGTCGTCACCAACTATGGAACGGGACTAGAAAACAATGTCAGCGAGAAAAGTTCAAGACGATGGCACACCCCCCGACCTAACACCCGAACGGGCGTTCTCTCTCCTGTCTGACCAGTTGGATCAATTGCAATCGCTCAAGATGCGGAATCACGGCGAAGCGAAAACTATCGAAAAAGAGTGGTATCAGTTTACCGAAAGGCTGGTCAGCCGGAGTTTTGGAAGCAAGCATCCTAACCTAGACAATTTTCAACGATGCTGGTCCGCAGTCCCGCAGCAAAGGCGAGCATTCGGATACCGTGGCCCAGTGGTGGACTCTTACCGCCAGCAAAGTAATTTTGAGGCACGCTTGGTAGCGTTTGAAAGCGTCTTGAAGAATTGCCTTCAAGAACTGCGCCTTGACATGCCCGACACTGGCATCAAAGGTGTTTACGAACCCGGCGAAGAGTACGAGTTTTATCGCGACGTGACGGCCTGTTTAAACCTCGCGCAGAAAGAGATTTTCGTCGTTGACCCGTATTTGAACGCAGACATCTTCAACGTCTATGCTACTGCCATTTCGCGCAGCGTAATCTTTCGTCTCTTGAGCGCGAAGATCCCCGGAGATACTCAGGCGTTGGCCCAAAAATATGCTGCCGGGGGAAACTTCGCGTTGCGAAGTAGCAATTCCATTCACGATCGCGTGCTTTTTGCTGACAACCGGGTCTGGGTGAGTGGTCAGTCTTTGAAAGATGCCGCGAAGAAAAAACCAACCTATATCGTAGAACTTGATGAGTCGCTTATGAGGCCAATTTACGAAGGCATTTGGCAAGCTGCGGCTGTGATGCTCTGACTAAAATGAGCAAGCTAACGAAATATCAGGAGCGGCTGGTGCGAGAATTGCAGGAAATATATGGCCTACTTCCACTAGATTTTTACGACATTAAGAGATATCCGAAGAAGTCACGAACAACTGGGCTTGAGCTAATGAAAAGAGCTGCAATCAGAGCAGAAGTTGTTACGGCCTATACGTTGATAGACGAATTTTTGTGCTGTGAACTTTGTATTCATTTCTTCGGGAAAAGCAAAGATTTTCCGGCTCTGTGGAAGACAAAGAAATTTCAACGGTTCAACTATCATTTGCTAGAGGAGTTAAGTCTGCTGCCTAAGCTGCGCTACGTTAAGGCGTTGAGAAAGGTTCCGAGGCCGGTTGCGTCTGAAATCGAAAAGCTGAACGCGCTCAGGAATGGCGTGGCGCACTCATTCTTTCCCGAAAACCTCAAGAAGTCTCGCGCCGTTTGGAACGGTTTGAGCATATTTTCGTTGGATGGGGTGAAGGCTTTTAGCTCGGATATGCTCAAAGTGGAACAGTTTTTTCAACGGATTCGGCGGGGGCGCTACTGAAATGTTGCGCTTCGAACTTAAAACTTGGTTATGCTTGCGCGTAGACACCCGTGGGACGCATTCCTAGGTGATTCTAGCCACGATCTCTAGTTTGGCGTGGAACAGTACTTGTTATATCAAGTTTAAACGTGGTTATCCTTGTGCGTGAACGCCTCAAAACGAGGTAAAACGACATGCCAAGCCCGGTAACCCCAGTTTGAACAATGTGCAGTTGCTTCGATCTTCCTTCGCAGTATTCCCTTTGTTCTCTCCGTTCCTGCATGCAGGCTTTTGCATACTATGCAGCTATGCCTGATTTGAACGTGTGGGCGGTCGAACTTCGAATTACTTCCGTGATGCTTTGACCGGAATAGCGTTTGGCCGGGGTTTTAGCCTATGTGGAAGTGTTTCAAGGCAGGGTGGAAGTGCTTCTACTTCAGGGCAGGGAAGCGTAGCCTTGCCCGTGGGGATGGCTGGTGTCGAGTCGAAAGCTCTGGGCATTTGTCCGATAGTCCAACATATCAATGACTTAGATAGCTCGACAGGATCACAATGTTACGCTTGGTTCTGATACCCTCTCGATCCAAACGGAATCCGTTCAATGCTTGATAAAAGTGATGCAGGAGGACGAGAACGTGGAATTGAAATTCGGAAGTATAGCGTCGTCACTCACGCTGATTGCCGCATGGGCGTACTCGCTGGGATGGATCAAAACGCTCTATTACTTTTCGACCTTTGGGATCGGTTTGGAATCACTCGAACTGACGCCGCAAGATTATCTTTTTGCAAGTTGGTATACAGTAGAAAATCTGATGTTCTTTCTTCTGCTTTTGTGGATCGTGGCGCTCTCTGGGAGACTCCGGCCGTGGTGGCGGCTCTGGCCTTGGTCAGTCGTCGCCTTTTATCTTCTAGTGCCATTTCTCGGAGAATGGAGCTATGGACATCTAGACTCTCGTATTTGCCGATATCTTGTGGACATCCCCCACTCTGTACTGAAATTCGTCCCATTTATCGTCCTAATCTTAGTGATTCTCATCCATCGGGATGCCATTCCACGATTGCGAGAATTTTCTTGGCCGCACGGCAATTTTGCATTCGCGTTGCTTTTGATTGTGGCTATCGCTTGGTCTATCTCAGCCGCAAAACACTTCGGCAGCTCGGATGCTAAACGAGCGTTGCGGTATCCAGAAGCAAATCTTTTGCATGTCCAGCTGCATTTTGCAGAAACTGCGATGGAGCTAAAGCCGATTGAATCTCGGCAAAGACTCTACATGCTCTACTTTAGTCCCCACAGCTGTATTGTTCTTGACCTAGCTGATTACGATATGAAGAAGGATCAAGGTAAAGACGAAACCGCTTTCCCGATTCACGTTTTTGATGTTCCAAGAGCGAATGTCCGACTGGTTGATGGGACTCGCAAAATCCAAATGAGTGCGGGCGGATTACTATCGCGCCGGTTCTGACCTTCGCAAAAGTGACAAAGTAGTTTGAATCGCCCTACTTCCCCGATTCAACAAGCTTCCGCGCCTCTCAAGAATGATCGCGCAGCGGTTGTGTCGCTCGCGGCTCAACAGCTCAGTGCTCGATTGAGCGCTTACCGGACAAGTGCCGGGACTTCTGGCAGGAATGGAAGTGTAGTCTAGCGGACAAAATTTCGTTTCCACTTAGTTTCCACTTAGACTTTTTTGCTTCTTGGTAAGTGCCGTCAGTTCAGCGAGTTAGAGTTATGTAGCTAGTCCTTGCCAAGGTTCAGGTGTTGGTTCGATTCCGATAGGCCGCTCCAATCTTTTCAAACCCTTACGCCGCCTCATTTTCCATTTTTTCCGCTCACTACGATTATGCGATTGGGTTCCGCGAATCATCCCCATTTAGAGGACAACGGCTACAGGTAAGTTCTGCAAATCCAGGGTGTTACTGTTTTGCCTCGCGGCTGGAATGTTTAGGACAGAACCTCGCAGCGGTTCAGTCGTAGAACTTATCCAGAAGCAACCAGTTCAATCCCGCGAGCGCTTTTAACCTCTGCTAAGCCTTTTCCTTTGCCCAACCTTGGGGCTGCAGGGTAACGAACCCGAGCCGCCGCACTTAAACGTAATGAAGAAGGAGTCAGTGCGAGCGGTAATTGGCTTTTACTGGTTTTTCTGCTCGCTAACGGCCTGCGCCTTTTCGTCGTCGGCCTTTTGCCAGCTGGCATTGGGGTTGTATTGGTTCATCGATTTGGCGACGACATCGGTCTTTTTGCCGAGATCCTTCTGATACACCACTCCATCCTCGCTAACGATGAATGTCATTACGCCAGATGATCGGTATTCCGCTGGGTACGCCACCACAGCGAAACCTTCGCTCATCTTGCCGTTTACGATGTAGCTTTTCGCGCCCCCTGGGCCATTTTTCCCCTGACGCGTCAGGATGCGGTAAAAATAGCCGCGATAAGGACTCGGAGCGCCGTCCTGGTTTCTGGCGCGATAGCCTTCCACAACAGCCGACGCCACCAGCGGTCCGATCGGGCTCTGGGGTTCGCCGTCAGCCGCTTTCCAATAGAGGCCGTTCTGCCGTCCTTCATCGCTGAACACTTTCTGGGCGTACACGTCGTGCTGTGTGGAGTGGTATTCCTTTTCCGCCGCCACAAGCTCCTGGGAAACGCGAATTGCCGAAATTTCATTCCGGCCAATTCTCCGAAACAAGATTTCCTTCTTTCCCGCCTCCGTGTCGAAATACCACGACTTGCCATTGTTCACGAGGGGGATGGGAGTGGGCCAATTCTCTGCGCCGATATACAAGGTCGTGGTGCCGTCCGGTTCTTTCACCAAGCGGTGCATTTCCTGATATTTCTGTGCGAAATTAGCGCGGTTCTGGGCGTCCTCCACTTCATCGCCTGACGAGACGATTTGCTTTCCCTCGGGTCCGAGAATTTCGATCATTGCTTTTTCGTCGTTGCTCTGGGCGGCCGTGACCAACGCCTGGGTCGCGTCTTCCGCCGACGAAAATGCTTTCTGACCCTGTTGCTGCGCCATAGAACGGGTTGGACAGCAGCCCGCTAAGAGAATGGCGAGCGCGGCCAATTTGCGAAGATCGGCCCAAGCAAATTTGCCTAAGTTCAAATTCATTTGCTGCATATAACTTTCTCCATTTTGCAAAATTTCGCTAGGTGCCCGGAAACAACGAACCTTCGATTACCGATGCCGGCCGCCCCCGCCACCGCGAGATCCTGCGCCGCCACGCGCCCCTCCGCCTCTGAAGCTGGCGCTTCCGCGTGACGAAAAACTCCTGGTCTGTCCGCCGCGGTCGTAACCGCTGAAGGCGCCCGAGCGCACGCCGCTTTGACCGCGGGGCTGCGTGTACCCTCTAGCAGCGCGATTGTCTCCGTTGAAAGGCCTCGCCGCTTCGCCTCGGTAAACTCCGCCTCGCTCGCCGATGTTCCCTCTGTTAGGAGCCCTGTTCCCCGCGTTGTTGCGGCCGCGAAAGTCGCCTCGTGGGCCTCCTCGGTAGTAATCCCTACGGTTATAAAACGTGTTGCTCCGGGAGTAGTAGCGGTTGTGGTTGTAAATTGCGTATCGGTTGTGCCAATCAAATCCCCAACGGCCCCAACCCCATCCATACCCGCCATAGAGGCCAATTCCGAAACCGACTCCAAAGGAAAGGTACGGGCCGCCATACCAGATTCCCGGATACGGGTACCACCCCGGCCAGGGTCCTATGGGACCTCCGTAAACCACCCACGGATCGTACGCGGGTACGTAAACGACAGTCGGGTCAGCCGGCTGAATGGTGACGGTCGAGCCTTCGGTCGTTACGGTTTGCTGTGGCGTGGTCTTGAGATTCCCGGCTTGCTGCGCTCTCTGGCGCATCGCCTGCACGGCATCTAGTACGTCCTGTTGCTGATTGTAATAGGCGTCGCCTAGAGACGATGTCCACGAAAGGTTTTTATCCATATTCCCAAGGACGGATGGAAATGCGGCCAGCGCCTTGACACTCGGATCCCAGGGTTGTTGGTCCACGGCTTGAGCCAAAGCGTCACCCTTCAAGTCAGGATGAGCTTGTACCCATCTGTCGGCCTCCACGACTTGCTCGGGAAATGTTGACGCCGCGAGAATCTGCGCCACCAGTGAATCTGGATACAGCGCAATCGGCGCTACCAGCTGCTGGATCTGTTCCGGAGTCTGCGTCGTGTATGGAGGCGCCTGCTCGTCTTGCGGCGCGTCCGGCGGCGGAGCTTGGGCGTCCTGATAGGCCAGCAGATTCTCAGGGCAAGTCGCGAACAGCAGAGCCGACGACAACAGGGAAACGATCATCGCCTTGCCTAAACCAGGCCTTGCGCAACCTGCACGTCCGAAAATGTTCATGTTCTTGAACCTCCAGTGCAACAACTGTGATGGACGCAAGTGCCATCATCTGCTGTCTCTCGGTATGCCTAAGGGATTCATCGTAGAACCAATCGTACCGCATAGATCGATTGTTTGAATCCGTTTCCTCTCTGGATCGAATCAGCGGCGCCGCCGTAACAATCCGATTCGGAAGCGCCAGTCCGGCGAGATCATAAGAACCGAAAATATTGGTCGTGGCTTGACGCGAGGCTGCTCCTGAAGTTCTCAGTTCAAGCGGTTTCGAATTTTTGTTCCTAGCTTCCCCAAGCCTTGGAAGTGGACTCGTTTGAGGAGTTGTTGTTTTCCAATATTTTCCCATTACGAGTTATCAAACTTTCTATAAGTGCCGCAGCGTCTTAGATGACTAAATCGAACTTGGCAAGGTTCAGGTGTCGGTTCGATTCCGATGGGCCGCTCGATTAAACTTCTTTTTCCACAAAATTTAAGCAGACGTTCCGCAAAGATTTTTATGGAATCCAGCGCGTGAGCAGTTTTCCGCAGGCGCGGGAATTCTGCCTGTTCATTGCGGTGGGCGGACAGTACAATCACCTGCACGAGGAAAATTTCTTGAGCGATCTGATCATCGCGGTTGGTAGCGCGCGTAGGCCGAAACTTGCGGCGGTGCGCGAAGCTGTGGATGGGATGCTCGATTTGCTGCCGTCAGGGTCATCCATTGAGATTGTCGGAGTGGAAGTCGAGAGTGGAGTGAATCACACCCCGCTGAGCCGCGAAGAGTCCATGCGCGGCGCGAGGCAGCGCGCCGAAACGCTAAGATTAATTGCCCGCGAAGAAGCCAAGCCGTGGAACTATTTTGTCGGACTTGAGGGCGGCCTGGATTCGGTGATGGAAGATGGCCAGCAGCGCGTTTTTCTGGAAAGCTGGGCGTACGTGAGCGACGGAACGCGCGGGCACTTTGGAAGATCCGGCGCGGTGGAGCTGCCTGGAGCGCTTGCGGAAGAAGTTTTTGTGAAAGGGACAGAGTTGTCGATCGCGATTGACCAGTTTGCGGGCGAGGCTGGGATTCGCGATGCGCGGGGCGCATGGGGAGTGTTGAGCGCCAATAAAATCACGCGACAAGAGGCCTTTCGGGTGGCGCTGATTGCGGCATTTGCGCCATTTTTCAATTCGAATGCGTATCGTAAGAGCGCCGTCGCCAAGATAGGATAGAGAGGAAGGAGCGAGCGTGGATATCGTCAAGGGAAACATGGGCTGGATCGAAGTGGTGGTCGGGCCGATGTTTTCCGGAAAAAGCGAAGAGCTGATCCGTCGGTTGCGTCGCGCGGAGATTGCCCGGCAACGCGTGCAGATTTTCAAGCCGGCGATCGATGCGCGGTATGCGGCGAATGAAATCGTGTCGCACTCCGGATTGGGCATTACATCGGATACAGTTACGAAAGCTTCGGAAATATTGGAGAAAATTCAGCCTCGAACGGAAGTGGTAGGAATTGACGAGGCGCAATTCTTGGGAGAAGAAGTTCTGGATGTCTGCACCAAGCTGGCGAATCTTGGCAAACGCGTGATCGTGGCAGGGCTGGATACTGACTATCGTGGCCGTCCGTTTGAACCGATGCCGCGGCTGCTGGCCATCGCTGAAGAAATTACAAAACTGCTGGCGATTTGCATGCGCTGCGGAAATCCGGCAGTACACACGCAACGATTGGTCGAAAGCGAAGAACTGATCGTAGTGGGCGCAGGCGGTGCATACGAGGCGCGCTGCCGGAGATGTTTTGAACCGAATCCAGCGCAGGTGAAACACGAAGTCCGCCAGCATTTGATGTTCCGTCCGCGAGCAGTGAACTCGGAAAACGAGTAGCAAATCGCGAAATTCATTTTGCGGCTGAATTGTTTAGAAGCGGAGCACCGTGCGCTGAATAAGTGACCTGCCGCCAGTGCGACCGCGTTATGCTGGCAGCGCTCCAGCCATCTACTTCCAGGAAGGATGAGGAAAAACGTTGCGGATTGAATCCAAGGCACCCACGCGTGTGGATCTGGCCGGCGGAACGCTGGACATCTGGCCGCTGTATTTGTTTCATCCAGGAGCAGTGACGATTAATGCTGCCATCACGCGATATGCCTCATGCGTGATTGAAACCCAGGCACCCGGAGACGAAAAGATTCGCCTGGTTTCGCGCGATACCAAACGCGAAGAAAGTTTCCCTTCCTTCGCGGCCATGGTGAAAGCCAGGCGGTACCACCTGCCGCTACTGGCGGAAATCGCAAAATTTTTCGCTCCGGAGCAAGGATTTTCGCTGACCACGGATTCAGAAGCTCCGGCAGGCGCAGGAATTGGCGGTTCCAGCGCGATGGCGGTCGCTATCTGCGCGGCGCTGGACAGATTCACTTCAGCGGGGAAGAGCAAAGTAGACTGGATTCATATCAGCCGCGACGCGGAAGGAATTGTGATTCGCGTTCCGACCGGCACGCAGGATCACTATCCCCCGGCATTTGGCGGCGCGGCGGCAATCGAGTTGCCTCCAGGCGGAGAGCGACGCGTAGAATTGCGTCTCGATGTGAGTGAACTGGAGCAACGCCTGGTGCTTTGCTATACCGGCAAGCCGCGGCAATCGGGAATCAATAACTGGGAAGTTTTTAAGGCGCACATCAATGGCAAGCGTTCGGTGCAAGCCAACCTGGAACGCATTGCGGAAGTAGCGCAGGCAATGCGAGAGTCGCTGGAAAAATCCGATTGGAAAGAGACTGGGCGGTTGATGCGCGAAGAATGGCTGTTTCGCAAGAAAAGCTTGCCTACCATCTCGACGAAGACCATCGATCGCATCATTGACGGCGCGCGCAAGAAAGGCGCCCTTTCAGGCAAGGTGTGCGGGGCGGGCGGTGGCGGCTGCGTGGTCCTGCTGATTGAGCCAGGGGCGCGCGGGGCAGTCGAAAAAGCAGTTGCAGATGCTGGCGGCCAGGTCCTGCCCATGAAAATTGATCGATCAGGCGTGCAAGTTACGGTATTCTGAGCACATAGGCCGGTGCCATGGTTCGCTCACCGCGAGAATCCGTACAATATGATCACGGAATTGGGGTGCTTGGGGTGCCAGGCATCTGTTCAAGCGCTTTGCGGCGTCGTAGAATACGGCATGGGAGCTCCCTCGTACCGTCCATGCATGCGCCATGAACGCCACCGCACTATTACTAAGCATTCTTCTCCTGGTTGAGGCGGATGTTCCGCGGGCGATGAAGTTGCGCTCGGCGGACGCTTCCGTAAAGCCGGACTTCGCAAACGCAGAGCTTCCGCTGTTTTCGACGGGTGCCGACGCCGAGGGTCAGAGCCAGACACCCGCGCAGCAGGGCCAGAAAAAAGCGACGCTACAGGCAACGTCCAAACTCGAATTAATTCGCTATGTTTCCGGAGAATTTGCCAAAGCCGCCAAAGCGTTGCCCGCAGGCAAAGACGGCTTTTTGCTGTTTGTAGACAAACCGCTCAATCAGAATCTACTCGATAGCGCGGTGGCGACGCACGGAGCAGCGGTTCACCCCGGCGAACAAGTGCAGATTACCAAGCTCGATTTCCGCGAGCATACCATTATCGTGGACGTGAACGGCGGGGGCCGGGGCAAGAAACGGTTTATGGACCGCGTACACATTGACATGGGCGGTGTGCCCACCATGCGCACCACCACGGAGGCACAACAGACTGGACCTCCGGGTGTGCAGCCGGGCGCTGGCAGCACGTTGTACCTGGAATTCAACAAGACCATCCCGGATCTTACGCCGGACGAATTGAAGAAAATGCTTTCTCCGTTCCTGGATTTTAACCGGCAACGGTCAGCTTCCGTGCTGTGGATCGATACCTTGCCCACGGATATCAGGAAAGCGATTCAAGATCGCATCGCCAAAGTGGGCATGGATCGCGAAATGGTGGTGGCGGCGATTGGAAAACCTGGGCACAAGGTGCGGGAGCGCGATTCCGAGGGCAATGACATTGAAGAGTGGATTTACGGCACTCCGCCGGACCGTACGTTGTTCGTGAGATTTACGGGAGACAAGGTTACAAGCATCAAGCAGTTTCCGCAGTAGCGATTCGTATTGCAGTGGGTAGCGTGTGGCGCGGATTGTGCCCCTCCTTCGGATAGGCCCCCCCGTTCTGTCCCTAAGAGCATGAAAACAAAGGGCAGCGACACTATGGAAAAGTAAAAACTGCAAATTCATAAGAGGATCAAAAGAAAGGGCTAGCAGGATTTTGCCGTTTGCTAGTCAGTGCGGGTAGGTTTGTTGCGGTGCACCGATATATAGTTATAGACGATACTATAGAGGTAATATATTGTCAAGGGGAAAAAAGGAAGCGGTGACGATTAGGTGGCAGAGAGGTTGAGAAATTCGACTCGCCAGGGAGTTTTGAGGAGGTCCAGGATGGCCAAGGAGATGGGCAGGGAGAAGCGTCTGGGGCCGGCGCTGCCGGGGTTGATATACAAGACACCATCATGCCGGTGGAATTCGGGTTTGTGAGTGTGACCGCTGACGACGATGTGGAAGCCGGCAGCTTTGGGGTTGAGGTCGAGTTGTTCAAGATTGTGAAGGACGTAGACCGAGATATTTTGCAGTTCGACTACAGCGGTAAGCGGAACGGAAGATGCCCAGGGTTCAGTGTCCACGTTGCCGCGAATGGCGAAGACGGGTGCGATGGTTTTGAGCTGGTCCAGGATTTGGGAGTTGCCGATGTCACCTGCGTGAATGATGGATTGGGAGTCTTTGAGTGCAGAGAGGGCTTCAGGGCGGAGGAGTCCGTGAGTGTCGGAGATGATGCCGAGGAGAAAGGATTTCATTTGCCTCGATCATAGCAGCGTCGGGAAGCGCAGGTTATGAATGAAGTAGTAACGCGGATTGCGCAAGGCCTGAAGGGCGTGCCCTGGTCTAAGTGAAAACGACCACCACAGCCTTGCATACCATGTGCAAGGCGAGGGCCGACCGACCGCAGCACTGGGGCAAGAACGTGCAAGCCATCGTTAGGTGCTGCAGGAGTAAGGACCAGAAAAACCTCGAAAGAGTGCCAGCGAACTCACGTTGACATTTATGGCGGCAGCCCCTAGCATTTTTAGTTCGCGTCACGTTGAAGCCCCGCTTGTGAAATCCCCTTTGTGTCTCGCCTATTCACTGGCCAGAGCGGCGAAGGAAAGAAAAGGCAGCCGGGCTGCAGCCTACCTGCGGCAGGCAGGCCCGGCACTACATGAAGAAAAGGCTGTAGCGAACGGCTTACAAATTTTTAACTCGGGGCTTGGAGACTCAGCCCCAGGACTACCTGGAGGAAGAATGGCGATTAAGGTTGGGATCAATGGATTTGGACGGATTGGCCGGAACATTGTGCGCACGGCGATTGACGATAAGGACATCCAGTTCGTCGCGGTGAATGACATCACAGACTCGAAGACGCTGGCGCACCTACTGAAGTACGATTCGATTCTGGGCAACCTGCCGCATGCGATTACCCATACGGAAGATACGATTTCGATCGAAGGCAAGGCGATCAAGGTTTTTAAGGTGAAGGATCCGGTGCAGATTGACTGGGCCAGTGTCGGCGCGGATATCGTGGTCGAATCGACGGGACTATTTACCAAGGGCGAACAAGCGAAGGCGCACCTGCGCGGTTCGGTTAAGAAGGTGATTATATCCGCGCCGGCGGATGGTCCGGACGCCACATTTGTGCTCGGCGTAAATCACCACACCTATGATCCGGCAAAACACAATGTAATTTCGAATGCATCGTGCACCACTAATTGCCTGGCGCCGGTGGCAAAAGTGCTTCACGAGACATTCGGAATCCACAGCGGCACGATGACCACCATTCACTCGTATACCAACGACCAGAAGCTGCTCGACTTGCCGCACAAGGATTTGCGGCGCGCACGCGCTGCGGCAATAAACATGATTCCAAGCTCGACTGGAGCGGCCAAGGCTTTGCACCTGGTGCTGCCTGAGTTGAAAGGCAAGCTGGATGGGTACGCGATGCGGGTGCCGACGCCGAACGTGAGCGTGGTCGATCTGACTGTGTTCGTGGAGAAGCCAGCCACGAAGGACTCGGTGAACGCAGCGTTGAAGGCTGCTGCCAACGGACCGTTGAAGGGGATTCTGGCCTACACTGAGGAAGAGTTGGTGTCGGCGGACTTCAAGGGTAACTCCAATTCGTCGATCGTGGATTCCGAATACACCAAAGTGGTTGGCGACAAGTGCGTAAAAGTTTTGGCCTGGTACGACAACGAGTGGGGCTACTCCTGCCGGTGCCGCGATTTAATCAAGTTGCTGGCGTCTAAGTTTTAGGCGGATAGTGGAAGTAAGTCGTGAATAGTGAGTAGTGAATAGGGCGCGGCACTGGTCACATGTGACGCGGATTCAGCCTGAAATCTTTATGCCTTGCCGAGACGGGGGCGCAATATATTGTGCTCCCAAGCGGACAGAATCACCGCAGTGTTATGGACGGACGCATAAATGGACAAACTGACGGTCAAAGATTTGGATTTGCGGGGCAAGCGCGTCTTTATGCGGGTTGATTTCAACGTCCCGCTGAAGGATGGCGTGGTGACCGACGATACGCGCATACGCGAAACGATTCCGACATTAAAGCTGGCGATTGAAAAGGGCGGCAGGCTGGTGCTGGCTTCGCATCTTGGCCGGCCAAAGGGTGGACCTGATCCGAAGTATTCGCTGCAGCCGGGAGCTAGAAAGCTGGAAGAATTGCTGGGCCGTCCGGTTGCGTTTGCATTGGATTGCGTGGGCCCTGGCGTCGAATCACAGAGCAAAGCGCTGGTCGATGGAGAAGTTTTGGTTTTGGAGAATGTACGCTTCCATCCGGAAGAAGAAAAGAATGACGAGGCTTTCTCGAAGCAACTCGCAGCCCTTTGCGATGGGCTGTTTGTCTGCGACGCGTTTGGCTCGGCGCACCGCGCGCATGCTTCTGTGGTGGGCATCACAAGATTCGTCCAGCTGTCCGCTGCGGGATTGCTGATGGAGAAGGAACTCGCATATCTGGGCAAAGCGGTCAGCAATCCGGCGCGGCCGTTCGTGGCGATTCTGGGGGGAGCGAAAGTCAGCGACAAGATTGAAGTGGTGGAAAATCTGATGAAGATCGCGGACGCGATGCTGATCGGCGGCGGCATGGCTTACACTTTCTTGAAAGCACAGGGACTGCCTATCGGCAAGTCGCTAGTTGAGAATGACAAGATTGATTTAGCCAAAAAAATTCTTGCGGACGCCAAGGCGCGCAGCTTCAAATTTCTGCTGCCGACCGACCAGGTAGTCGCTGCTGAATTCAAGGCTGACGCGCCTGCGACGACCGACGTTGTCACTGCAACTCCCGCGGATCAGATGGGATTGGACATCGGGCCCAAGACCATTGCGGCCTATGCTGCCGAAATTGCCAAAGCAAAGACCATCGTCTGGAACGGGCCGATGGGCGTGTTCGAGATGCCTGCCTTCGCGAAGGGCACGCTGGAAGTGGCCAAAGCGGTGGCGGCCGCGACCATGTCCGGCGCGACTTCGATCGTTGGTGGCGGAGATTCGGTCGCGGCGGTGCACCAGTCTGGAGTGGCGGAGCAAATTTCGCATATTTCTACTGGCGGAGGCGCTTCGCTGGAATTTCTTGGCGGCCGCAAGCTGCCCGGCGTCGAGGCGCTGACCAACCGATGAGTTCTCCCAAACGCCGCCGGGTGATTGCAGGAAATTGGAAGATGTACAAGACGCAAGCGGAAACGCGGGCGTTTTTCGCGGAGTTTTTGCCGCTGGTCGTCAACGAGACGGATTGCGATATCGTGATCGCGCCACCGTTCACTTCCGTTACGGTCGCGGTTGAAGTCACGAAGGGAAGCAACGTTGCGGTCGGTGGCCAGAACCTTTACTGGCAGTCGCAAGGCGCGTTTACCGGAGAGGTTTCGGCGGGAATGCTTGCCGAAGCAGGCTGTCGCTACGTTATCGTCGGCCATTCCGAGAGACGGCAATTTTTTGGCGATAACGACGGCGCGGTGGCGCAGAAGGCTCGGGCAGCGGTCGCCGACGGATTGACGCCCATTGTGTGCGTTGGCGAATCCCTTGCCGATCGCGAGGAGGGACGAACCAAAGAAGTGCTGTCGCAGCAATTTCTCGGTGGTCCCGCTTCGTTGACCCCGGAAGAGTTCTCCCGTATTCTATTAGCTTACGAGCCAGTATGGGCGATTGGGACGGGCCGGACGGCGACGCCCGAAATTGCCGGTGCGGCTCATGCCTTTATCCGCAGCTGTGTGCACGATCAGTTTTCCAGCGAACTGGCTGCGAGTGTGCGGATTCTCTATGGCGGCAGCGTCAAACCTGACAACATTCAGGGATTGAAGGCGCAGCCGGATCTGGACGGCGCGCTGGTAGGCGGAGCGAGCCTGGAAGCGAAGTCATTTGCGGCCATTGTGAGCTGTAAGTAGCCGGCAAAACACCGGGATTCACAGTTAATTTTGAGGTGCTGAAGCAATGCAAGGCTGGATGAAATGGGCAATCGCACTCCTGATTGGGTTTGCGATTATCGTGCTGGGTTTCAGATTCGCGGGATGGCTGTTGACGGCGTTCTTCATACTGAACTGCCTGGTGTTGATCATCGTGGTGCTACTGCAGAGCGGCAAGGCGGCTGATTTAGCCGGAGCCTTCGGCGGCGCAGGTAGCCAGACGGCATTCGGTCCGCGTGGCGCGGCCACCGTGCTCTCCCAGGCGACGACTTGGTGTGCTGTGATGTTCATGGTATGCGCGATGGCGTTGGCACTGCGCTCAGATCGCTCAGCGGGACAGGGCAATTCTGTGATTTATAATACGACCAAGCCGGCAGCAAAGCCCGCGCCTGCGGCGACTCCTGGAAAAACTCCGGCTCCGAGTCCGGCGCCTGCCACGCAACCTCCGACGGCTCCGAACCAGAAACCGTAGTTGTCAGCCGGATCGAAATTCGAGCTTCGCGGAAATTAGCGCCAGAGTTTGATTGATTTTGCAGGGAATTGCAGGACAATCAATATCGATGGCTCAGTGAGATTGATGCTAGCCGCTGTCCTCAAGCGGCGACCACGATCTGAGCGGCGAATAGAAACAACGATTTGATTTTGCGGTGGTGGCGGAATTGGCAGACGCACCAGCTTGAGGGGCTGGCGGTAGCAATACCGTGAAGGTTCGAGTCCTTTCCACCGCACCAACTCTTTTATTTCTGTGCTACTCAGTTTTGCCTGCCTGTTTCCGCGTGGCGCGCTTCCAAGAGAATTCGCGTAAACTCGAACTGTGTTGTGAGCAGGTTCCCGCTGCGGGCGTGCCGCCGGCTGGTTTAGACTTCTTGCCGCAACACCTTGCGCCTGAACGTTTGGCGCTGTGGAAGCGGGGGTGCCACTTATGCCGGGAACATCGGTAATCGACGATATCGAGCTGATCATCGAAGACATCCGCGGCGGCGGGGGGAAACCGCCATCGCGCCGCGACGATGGCCACGGTGGCGACAGCGGAGACCGGAAGCCCGAGCCCGGCCGGTCTAGCCCAAAGAAGTATTCCACGGCGATCGCTCTTGCCATGCTTTCCATCCTGATGTTTTTCATGGCGCTTACGGCGGCATTCGTTGTACTGCGCATCAATAATCTTCATACCTGGTCGGCTGTTCGGCTGCCTTGGATTCTGTGGGTAAACACCGTAGTTCTTTTGGCCAGCAGTGCCACGCTCGAATTGGCCCGGCGCAAATTGCAGCTGCACAGTCTGCGCGGCTTCAAACAGATGTGGGCGCTGACTACAATTCTCGGAATGATTTTCCTCGCGGGGCAGGTGATTGCCTGGCGCCACCTGGCTGGCGAAGGCGTTTACATGGCTTCACGCCTATCGAGCAGTTTCTTTTACGTCTTCACTGCCCTTCACGCAGCGCACCTTCTTGGCGGAATTTGTGCATTGTTGTATGTGGCGTTGCGCAACTTTGAAACCGCACACGTCAGCCGATTCGTCGCTGCGGAAGTTACTTCATATTACTGGCACTTCATGGATGGATTGTGGCTGTTCTTGCTGGCACTACTTTATTTTGGCCAGTGATTGGACGGAACAGGGAATCGCTTTGCAAAAATTAGCCTCGTCGAAAAAAATCTGTGGGTCACTGATACGCTCCAATGGCGGCCGCGAACCCAGGCTCGCGCAGCCCGCGAACCCGATGCGGGATACCGCGGCTTCAGCGTTTTGCAGTGCGTAGCCAGTTGCCCCTCTATCACTCACTTGGCAAGTTACTTGAGCCGGTTTCAACCCACAATTTCTTCTGACGAGTCAAAAATTATTTGCTGGCATTTAGCGACTATAGAATTCGGCGATTGTTTCTGCGACCCGCTGAACTTGTTCTGGCCGCAACTCTGGAAACATCGGAAGCGATACTGCTTCTTCAGCCGCCCGTTCCGCGTGCGGAAACGTTCCTTTAGGGTGTGCGAGTTTTGCGTAAATCGGCTGCAGATGCAGCGGCACGGGATAGTAGACGGCGCTGCCGATGTTGCGTTCGCTCAAGAATTTCTGCAGCTCATCGCGCCGCGGCACGCGGATCGTATATTGGTGGAAGACGTGCTCATATCCCGCAGGAATTTGCGGTGTCCTGACGGACTCTACCGGAGCCAGTATTTTCGAATACATCGCTGCGAGGCTACGCCGTGCGCGTTCCCACTCCCGCAGATAGCGTAGTTTAGCCCTTAGAACAGCCGCCTGAATTTCGTCCAGCCGGCTATTCCATCCCGGCTCCACGCTGCTGTAGCGCGAGGATTGTCCGTGATTGCGCAGGGTTCGAAGCCGGGTGTCCATTTCGGCGGAGTTGGTCACGATCATTCCCGCATCGCCGTAAGCGCCCAGGTTCTTCGTGGGATAAAAACTGATGCAAGCGACATCGCCCAGCGCACCAGTCGGCTTGCCTTTGTAAGTCGCGCCGATAGCCTGTGCGTTGTCTTCGACAATCGGAATCGCGCTGCCTTTGGCGGCATCGCGGATGGCATCCATGTCAGCCGACAGACCGTACAAATGCACCACTATGATGGCGCGCGTGCGCGGCGTGATGCGTTTAGCGATTTCAGCAGCAGAGATATTGAAGGAGTCTGGCTCGATGTCTGCAAATACCGGCCCGGCACCCAGCGCGCTCACCGCGCTTCCGGTCGCCACAAAGGTGAAGGGCGGCAGAATAACTTCATCGCCAGCGGCAACTCCGACGGATCGCAATGCCAATATTAATGCATCGGTACCGGAAGCCACTCCAACTCCGTGGGTTACGCCGCAAAGCTCGGCGATTTCAGATTCCAGAGCCGCGCCTTCGTTTCCAAGCACGAACCGCTGCGAAGCCATTACTCTGGTAACCGCTTCGCGAATCTCGTCGCCAATCGCAGCGTACTGCGCCGCGAGATCCATTTGTGGAATTGCTTCGAATTCAGACATGATGTGTCGAGGCGAACTCATGGCGTTCTCAAGCCCGGATCAGTATACGTCAGCCGTATTTTGCAGCTCGGGCTGACTTTCTATCGAAAGCGGCTTCAGGACTGCAGGTTTCTTAAGTGCGCCAGACGGAAAGGCGATCCCAGATTGGCGCGAAGCTCTGCCCAGTGTTCTTCGGGGATAGATAGAAATACTTTCGCGATTTGAGGATCAAACTGAGTGCCGGCGCAGCGCTCGATTTCATCGCGGGCATGAGACATTGGCAGGGCTCTGCGATACGGGCGGTCGCTAATCATAGCGTCCATGCTGTCGGCGATCGAGAATATCCTGGCGCCAAGCGGAATCTGCTCACCCTTTAGGCCGCGCGGGTAGCCGGTGCCATCATAGAATTCCTGGTGAGCGAGCACAATTTCCGCGGCGTCGCGCAAAAACGGAATGCGGATCAACATGTCATAGCCGATCTGGCAATGTTTGCGCATGATGGCCTTTTCGGCGTCGTCAAGCGGGCCCGGTTTCAGCAACACATTATCCGGAACGCCCATTTTGCCGATATCGTGCAAAAACGCGGCCCGCGCTAGGACCGGCAAATACGCATTCGGTACTGGCACGGTCCTGGCAATCGAAATCGTAAAAGCGGTAACCCGCTGGCAATGGCCTTCGGTTTCTGCGTCCTTCAGGTCCAACGCGCTGCCCAAAGCTTCCAGCGTGTCGTCGTAAGATTGTTCAAGCTTCGCCAGGGCAATCGTCAGCCCCGCGGTTTTTTGCTCCACTTGCTGCTCCAACGTCCGTTGGTAGTTGCGGTTCTCTGCCACCAGTCGCCGGTGCTGCAACGCGCGGTTCACTCCCAGATAAAGTTGGTCCTTCTCAAAGGGTTTGAGAATGTAGTCATAGGCTCCGCGGCGAATCGCTTCCAGTGCGGTAGAGATATCGTGGATGGCCGTAACCATAATCACCGGAATTTCCGGATCGTACTGGCGAAGCCATTCCAACAATTTGATCCCGTCC
>Ga0193709_1000257_pt1 | contig 20678 bp, 18 predicted proteins | sample H3c2metaG_FD_160571 | JGI IMG/M metagenome (GOLD analysis project Ga0193709, IMG submission 160571) | Soil microbial communities from a riparian zone of the East river system, Colorado, United States - H3c2 | ecosystem: Environmental > Terrestrial > Soil > Riparian zone | place: USA: East River... | reverse complement strand
GTTCGAACGCGAGGCCATCGCGCAGACTCTCGAAGCCACGCGCTACCACATCACCAAATCCGCCGAAATCCTCGGCATCAGCCGCAAGACTCTTCTGGAAAAACGCAAAAAATACGGCATGCAGTAATCTTTCGGTTTCGTAGTGGCCGCCTACCTGCCGCAGGCAGGGTCTTCAGACCGGTGTTTTTTGCCTTTGCACGCCTTGTGCTTTGCACTCTAATATCTTCTCTCGATTCCTCATGCGCCTTCGCTTCATCATGCTCGGCAAAACCCGCCGCCCGGAACTGCGCGCAATCTTTGACGATTACGTTAAGCGCATCGCTCGTTCCGCCCTAGTCGAGGTAAACGAAGTCCGCGATGCCGACGCAGCAATAAAACTTCTCGAGGTCGACCGTGCCGCCACCGCAATTCTTCTCGACGCTGCTGGCAAATCGCAAGACTCTGAATCTCTCGCCCGCTGGCTTTCCGAGCAACGCGACCGCGGCACCCGAGAAATTATTTTCGTCTGTGGCGCCGCCGACGGCTTCCCCGAACCGTTTCGCAAACGCGTCCCGCAAAAGCTTTCTCTAAGCCCAATGACCTATTCTCACGAACTCGCGCGCGTTATGCTCGTCGAACAACTCTATCGCGCCTTCGCTATTCTTTCTGGCAGCCCCTACCCCAAATGACCCGCGTAGTGTAGAACTTTGTTATGCCACTTAAAGTGCTCCCAGACTCCGACAAGCCGTTCGTCTCCATCGAAATTCCTCTCGAAAAATCGCTCCCCGATTACGACCTCGAAGATCTCGACAAGCCAACTCCCCGTGATGTGGACTCCGTTCTTGTTTCGCAAGGCTTTCGCGATCTGGTAGACGATGCTCGTGGCGTACTTCTGGAAATTTTATGCGCGCACCACAAAACCATCGCCGAAGAATCGAAAGATCTTACCGATCTCGAACTGACGCCGGAGACGCCCCACCCCATGGAAATCATGCAGCTCACCGGCGCCATCTGCACTGAGCAAGAGAGCTATCGCCCCGGTCTGTGGATCGTACTGCGCGACAATCACGTTCCGCCCAATCAGCCTCTCTCTCCAGCTCTCGTCGAACGCGTAAAACACTACGCTGACGAACTCGTCCGCCGCATGGACGTCGCCTGACCATTTGCCAGCCCACAATTCAGTGGTGGTTGTGATCCTGCGCGAAGCGAAGGATCTCAACTTTTGGATTTTCCAGCTATGTGACCACCTGAGATACTGTTGTTGTTCTTGGTTTCAGGTAGTCTCTTTTACGCACCGCACTGAACGAACTCTCGCACTCTCAGAAATACTTCCAGAGGCCAGATGCCGCAAGAAAAAGGACTGTTGATCGTTTACACCGGCCCAGGCAAAGGCAAAACCACCTGTGCCCTCGGCGCCGCGTTCCGCGCAGTTGGCCAAGGTATGCGCGTCCTCATGGTGCAGTTCATAAAAGGTTCCTGGCACTACGGCGAACTCGACTCCGCCAAAATGCTCGGCGACGACAAATTTGAAATTCGCCCCATGGGCCGCGGTTTCGTAAAAATCGGCGGCGCGGAAACCGATCCCGAGGACATCAAGCTCGCCGAAGAATGTTGGCAGACCGGTCGCGATGCCATCTATTCCGAAAAATACGATCTCGTCATCCTCGACGAAATCAATTACGTCATCAGCTACAAAATGCTGGAAGCGGAAATGATCGTCGACGCGTTGCGCGGCCGGCCAGAGCGCATCCACGTCATTTGTACCGGCCGCAACGCCCATCCCAAACTCGTAGAGCTCGCCGACCTGGTTACAGAAATGAAAGAAGTAAAACATCCCTACACCAAGGGCATTCTCGCCCAGCGTGGTATAGACTATTAAACTGGTCGGACTGGGACCTTCGCAATACTGTTGAATTACCGCATCTTCGTAACTGCGTCGGCTGGCTTGGGTGCAAGCGATGTCCGCAGCAAGAAAAGATCGCAAAATGGCTTGGTTCAAGAGGGAAAAGAAGTCGATTGATCAGGCGACGCCGCCCGAAGAGCGTCGCGTCCGCACCGAAGGTCTATGGACCAAGTGCGAAAGCTGCCGCACCATTACTTTTCGCAAAGATCTCGAAGCCAACTTGTTCGTTTGCCCCAAGTGCCAGTTCCATTTCAAGATGGGCTCAAAACCGCGCCTCGAAATGCTCTTCGACGGTCGTTGGACCGAACACGACGCCGGCATGACCAGCACTGATCCCCTGAAATTCGTCGACACCAAGCCGTATGCTTCGCGAATCAAAGAGGCTCGCAAAAAACTTGGCATGAATGATGCTGTCATCACCGCGGAAGGGCAGCTCAACGGGCGGCCCGTCGTAATCTGCGCGATGGAGTTTGGTTTTATCGGCGGCTCCATGGGCGCGGTCGTCGGAGAAAAAGTTACGCGTGGCATCGAGCTCGCCATGGACACGCGCCAGCCGCTCGTCGTGGTCTCCTGCTCCGGTGGCGCTCGCATGATGGAAGGCACCATCAGCCTGATGCAGCTGGCCAAAGTTTCCGCGGCTCTGGCGCGCCTCGATGAAGCCAAGCTGCCTTACATTTCCGTCCTCACCGATCCCACCACCGGCGGCGTTACCGCAAGTTTCGCCATGCTCGGCGATCTGAACATCGCCGAACCCGGAGCGCTCATTGGTTTTGCCGGGCCCCGCGTTATCGAACAAACCATCCGGCAAAAACTGCCGGATGGATTCCAGCGCTCCGAATTTCTTCTTGAACACGGCTTCCTCGACGCCATTGTCTCCCGCAAGGAATTAAAATCTTTCATCGCTTCCTCACTCGACTTGCTGATGAATTAAAATGAACTTCCAGGAATCGGTCCGCTATCTGCTCTCGCTGGGCCGCGAGCTTGCCGCGCCAACGCAGGCCGCAGCCGCCAAGTTCAATCTTGAAAACATCACGATCCTTGCAAAAAGTCTCGACCATCCCCAACAACAATATCCGTCCGTCCACATCGCGGGAACTAACGGCAAGGGCTCGACCGCCGCATTTCTAGAATCCGTTCTCCGTCACGCCGGTTACCGCACTGGACTCTATACTTCGCCGCACCTTGAAAGAATCAACGAGCGTATCCGCGTGAACAGCGAAGAGATTCCTGATCACGCTTTTGCCGATGTCTTTTCCCGAATTCATTCGGTGATCGAAGAATTACTCGCGGACGGCACATTGCGTGCTCATCCGACCTTTTTCGAATGCGTTACCGCAATCGCTTTCGTCCATTTCGCCCGGCAAGGGGTGCAATTTGCGGTTTTCGAAACTGGCCTCGGCGGCCGCTTCGATGCAACCAACATTCTTACGCCGCGAGTCAGCGTCATCACTCGCATCGATTTCGACCACGAAAGCTTCCTCGGCCATTCCCTGCGCGAAATCGCCGTCGAAAAAGCCGGAATCATCAAACCTGGCATTCCCGTAGTCATCGCCGAGCAGCGCGATGAAGCTCGCGAAGTTCTTCTCGCAAAAGCACGCGAACTCAACGCACCTCTAGTTGAGACCCAAGCTACCTTCGCGATCGAATCGCAAAAAATGGCCGACGGTCGGGTCCGCTCGCTGATAAAAGATATCGCCAGCGGAAATAAATATCAGCTCAACCCGCAGTTGGCTGGCCGCTTTCAACTGCAAAACGCTCTGAACGCAGTCGCAGCCACTCGGGTCCTGCAATCCCAGGAATTCCAAATCGCCGACAACGCCATCGAGCAAGGCGTCGCAACTGCAGTCTGGCCGGGCCGCATCGAAAAAGTCCACTCGCATCCGGACATTTACCTCGACGGCGCACACAATCCCTCCGCCGCGCGTGAATTGGCCGCCTTTCTTGCAGAGACTTTGCGCGGACGGAAACTGATCATCATTTTTGGCGCGTTGCGCGACAAAGCTGTGGATGAAATCGCCGGCATCTTCTTTCCTCACGCCGGCGAAGTAATCTTCACCCAGCCAAACACTTCCCGCTCCATCTCCGCTTCGCAGCTCGCGGAAATCGCCGGGCACCATGCAGCCCGTTACAGAATTATTCCTGACGCGGAAAAGGCGCTTGAATCTGCGATGGCCCAAGCCGCTTCAGACGACGTGATCTGTATTACCGGTTCACTTTATTTGGTCGGAGAGTTGCGTCATCACTGGCAATCAAACGTTCGAACCGGCGACCTTTGACTCGCATTGGCACGTCCACGACCGCGATTTGCCGCATCCAATCGCCATGATTTGGAGGATGACCCATGTCCGATCCGGCCGTTCCTGATAAATCCGCCACGCTGCATTCCGCTTTGCAAGTCCGTCCGCCAGTCAGCGAGCTAATTGGATTTGAAGTCGCGGAAGCCAGCGCGGGCCATGTCGTCGTCGTTCTTCAGGCTGGCACCCGGCATTTTAATCCTATGGGTACTGTGCACGGTGGCATCCTCTGCGACATTGCCGACGCCGCGATGGGCAGCGCTTTCGCCACCACTCTTTCGCCCGGCGAATCCTTCACTACCGTCGAACTCAAAATTAATTTTCTGCGCCCGGTTCGTCAGGCTCTGTTGCGCGCTGAAGGCCGCGTTATTCAGCGCGGCCGTACTATGGGCTACGTCGAATGCGAAGTCACCGACGAAACCGGAAAACTCGTCGCAAAATCCAATTCCACCTGTCTGGTATTGCGCGGCGAGCAAGCCACCGGTCGTTAAACAATCTAGATGGGCGCGGCGAGGTCCGACACTTGTCTGAGTCAGCTGGTCCGAAGGCTGCGCACGATGCAGAAATACGCGATCCAGCAGGCGAAACCAAGCGTCAGGCAAATCCCGAACTCAGTGGAATAATCGCGCAGTAAAGTTCGCGCTGGCCGTTGAACGTCTATAAAAGCCATTCGACAATCAACGGACTAATTAAGGCGTAATATTTCGCATCGGCATTGGAACTCGCACGAATAATCCAAAACCGAAACGCGTGAACCCCTGAAGACGTAGCGAGTCGGGGTCAGACGTGCTTTTGGCGCACCGACAGGACCGTCAGCAAAACAAGTCCCATCATACATGCCCAGGCAAACCAGTCCCCTAGCTTCGAGTAAATCGTACGTACACCTCTGGTTGGAACCTGCGAAACCATTGCGTAGTCCGTGGTCTGAAAATGATCCATCGATGCTAGCTGTCGCCCTTGGTAGTCGTATGCGGCCGAGAGGCCTTCACTTGTTTGCCGAATCAAGTTGAAGCCTTGTTCGATCGCGCGGAAGCTCGACATCTGCGTGTGCCACGGGTCAATGGCCAGCCAATCCTTCGAAGGATCGAGCATCATGTCGGCACGAAGCGCTCCCGCCTGGGCCAGCAATTGTGGGAAGTCCCCGTCAAAGCAAATAATCGAACTCAGCCTTCCGTAGGGTGTATCTAGTTCCCGCAGCCTGCCATCCCCTCGCGCCTGTTGCGCAGCTTCGCCTCCCGGGACTGGGTGTGCTTTGCTGTATTGCCAGGCTATTAGCCCGTCTGGTCGTATCAGCACCAGCTTGTTCTCGCAGGGACAAGTATTCTTGTCGTTCAATACGCCGATTGCCATACCAAGGAAAGCGTGATGCTTCGCGGCTAACTCTGCGCCGCGCTCGATGAATGTCGCCTCTTGCTCCCTCAATAAAAGCGCATTGAGCTCGCTCCAGAACACGATTTTGGCGCCTGCCTGCATCTCTTTTTCAGCCCGCGCCAACAAATCGTCGCCGGTAGCCGCCGACCAAATGCGGAACGCATCCAGATCATCACTGTTAGCGTTGCCGTACCACATGCGGCCCATGATTGCCGGGCTTGGCGGCGTCACCACTTCTCTCCGGGATATCGAAGCGACTCGCACTGTTTGTGAAGACGGTGAATTCAGCGCCAGTCTCGCACCGCCAAGCAGCATCACCGTCGCGATCGTTCCGATGAACACCCAGGCTCCTGCACGCACTCGCCTGGAATCGAGTCCTTCTTCCCAAATCCAATTGCAAACTGCCGCGAACCAACCCATTAGAAAAGTGATGCCCCACATCCCTGTCACCGAAAGAACCTGGAGTAAGGCTAAGTTCCCGTACTGTGAATAAGCCGCCAGTCCCCAGCTGCCGTATGGGCTTCGCGACAGCACATACTCTGTGGCGGCCCACGCAGCTGGAAACACCAAAGACGCCGTCAGCCACGGCAGCCTTCGCCCTAAAAACCGGTCAACCGCATACGGCAGAATCGACGGAACTCCCCACGCAAACAGAAAAATGTAGTATCCCATTCCTGGGATTGGCACCATCCCTCTGAACTGAAATGCGAACGCTGCGACCAGCAGGACGTAAGCTACCAGCAGCCCAACGTTGGGACTCTCCTTGCGCACAAATCGCAGCAGAAACACCGGCGCCAGCCACGCAGCGAGAGAAATATTATTTGCCCCGTTGGCAAACGGCAGCAGTGCCACCGCTGCCGCCAAGCACAGCCATGGGCGCGAATGCGCGACGGCAGCAGAGTCCGTCCGCCGCGACCACTCTTCTAGACGCAATTCTTCACTGTCGGATGATGTTTGCATGGTGCCTCATTGTTCCTGCCGTCGCGTTCGGCGCGGCCAACAGACTGTCGATTGCGGTGCTGATGACCTGCGTGATTAATTTTTTCTTGGGCACCCATGGAAAATCCGGTCTTTGTATCAGCAGCGAGGTGATCCCGTGAACAGATGACCATACCGCCTGGCTTGTGCTCTCCACGTCGATGTCACGAAACCGTTTCTCGTCCACGCAACGCTGCACTATTTGCCGCAGGACCTCAAACGCCGGGTGCGCCTTATACGGGCGCTTTTCGACAGGGCGCCGCAACATGAACGCAAACCTGTAATCGTTTGGGTTGCGCAAACCGAAATCTATATACGCCCGCATCCCCTTCTTCAACTCTTCCACCGGGTCCTGCCACTTCCGTCCGTTGCCTAGACTCGTCAAAGTCTTAAGAAGCCGCGCGAAACTCTCTTCCACCAGGCACTCAAACAGTTCTTCCTTGCTGTTGAAGTGCAGATAGACACTTCCGGGCGAGTATTCGATTTTTTCCGCCAGTTTCCGCATCGAGAATTTCTCGTAGCCCTCGTGCACAAAAATCTCGCGCGCTGCATCCAGGATCACCCTGCGGAGTTCTTCTTTATGCTGCTGTCGGCGGGAGCTTGCATTCATAAATAAACGCTGTTCAGTATACTGAACAGCGTTCAGTTTGGCAAGACAATCTTCTTATTGAAACAAAAACGCTTCCTGCGACAATTTCTGCCGGATGAACCCGCTATTCCGAAACCGACGCTTCCGTTCCGCGCACGAGGTGTGTAACGAGGGCAGGCCCTAAAAAACGTCAAAACGTTGAGTTTACAAGCTGCGGATCGCTGAAAACTTATCAGAAATTCTTCAATCTGCCGCTCATTTTTGGCCGGGTTGACCTCCGATAGCCAGTCATCGCCCATCGGGTGACGGGATTGCATACGCGATGTAACTGCCGGAACGGAGCAGGAGCGAAACTTTGCCATCGAGTGCGACCTTCAGCAACGCACTTTCTCTATCATAATAGCGGGAGCTGTACTTTTGCCGCTCTTCACGTCGAACTGGCAGGTTTCCGAGGTGTTTCCCTTGGTGCTGCTGTACATGCAGACCGTTGACGGCAATGGTGCACACTGCACGTTCCAGAGATTGACGTCTTTGAGGACCAAGCGAGACGTTCCACCGGCTATTGGAACGGCGAAAATAGAAGAGAGAGTTCCCGGGGTAGCAGACTTGGGAATGGAAATATACAAGAGCTCCAAACCGTCGTACGTCACTCTGGGTAGCAAGAGCTGCTCCGCCGCGGTCACTAGACTTTCCGCCAAGGGCTGATGGTTCCGGTAATCTGCGTAATCGAACCATTACCCTGCGTGATGCGTTTCGAGGGCCGGAAATCTTTCCGGATGGTCGCAGCGAGGTGGCTGAAGTTTAGCATTTGTCGGGCGCAGTTTCCGATGCTTGCGACGTTTAGGAAGCTTGTCTCCGCAAACGCGTTCTCGGGCGCTGCTCAAAATTTTCCAAATCATAGCGTTGCGCGATAAACTTGTCGGTCTTACGGGCGGCGATTGGCGCCGCAAAGCCGAGGATCTCTGCATGCCCACGAAAGTCCATTCGAAACGTAAGCACCCGCTCGTTGGCATCATCATGGGATCGACTTCCGACTGGGAGACCATGACTCACGCAGCGCAAACACTCGATGCTCTCGGCGTTCCGCACGAGACCCGCGTCGTCTCCGCACATCGTACGCCGGATCTTCTCTTCACTTACGCCAGCGAAGCCGAGAAGCGCGGCATCGAAGTCATCATCGCCGGAGCAGGCGGCGCTGCGCATTTGCCTGGAATGACCGCCTCCAAGACGCTCGTTCCTGTTTTTGGAGTTCCCGTCGAATCCAAAACGCTCAAAGGTCTCGATTCTCTTCTCTCCATGGCCCAAATGCCCGGCGGCATTCCCGTCGGTACGCTCGCCATCGGCAAAGCGGGAGCCATCAACGCTGCGCTCCTCGCCGCCGCCTCGTTAGGCAACAAGTATCCAAAGATTCGCGAAGCCCTCAGGAAATTTCGCTCCTCGCAAACCAAGAACGTTCTCGCCGTTCGCGATCCTGCCAAATCCCGCGCCTCTTTATCCAAAAGCAAAAAAGGAAAGCGCAAGTGACCATCGGAATTCTCGGCGGCGGCCAGTTGGGCTACATGCTCGCGCTCGCCGGATACCCGCTGGATTTCCATTTTCGTTTTCTCGATCCATCGCCGCAGGCTCCGGTAGGCCGCGTCGCGTCGCGTGTCACAGCCGAATATACGGATTTCGAAGCGCTGGAAAAATTTGCTCACGGACTGGCGCTCGTCACTTACGAGTTTGAAAACGTTCCCGTCGAAGCGCTGCGCTTCCTGCAAAAACTTGTTCCCGTATATCCCTCAGTGCAAGCGCTTGAAACCGCACAGGACCGTCGCAGCGAAAAACTTCTGTTTCAAGAACTCGGCATTCCCACGACCAAATTTGCAGTCATCAATTCCGCGGGCGAACTGCACCAGACCGTAAAAAAAATCGGTCTTCCCGCCATTTTGAAAACCTGCCGCCTCGGCTATGACGGAAAAGGCCAGTGGGTTCTCCGCACCGGCGAAGATGTTGAGCGCGTAAAAAACGAAATCCCTTCCGCTCCGCTGATACTCGAAGAATTCGTGAAATTTTCTCGCGAGCTTTCTATCCTCGCGGTGCGTGCGCGCAATGGGGAAACCGCCTTTTATCCGCTGGTCGAAAATCACCATCGCGATGGAATCTTGCGTCTTTCGCTGGCGCCCGCTCCGCGTCTGACGGAAGCTCTGCAAAGCGAGGCGGAAGCCGCCGCTCGCTGCGTCCTCGAGTCTCTCGACTACGTAGGAGTCCTCGCCATCGAACTGTTCGAATGTGACGGCCGCCTGCTGGCCAACGAAATGGCTCCGCGCGTCCACAATTCCGGCCACTGGACGATCGAAGGCGCCGTCACCAGCCAGTTCGAAAACCATCTTCGCGCGGTTTCCGGTCTGCCGCCTGGTGACACCGGAACTTTGGGCTTTTCAGCAATGCTGAATTTAATCGGCGAGCTACCAGATTCGAACGAACTTCTTTCCGTCCCCGGTGCGCACCTGCATCTGTACGGAAAATCGCTCCGCTCCGGCCGCAAAGTCGGCCACGTAACGGTGCGCGCTGATTCGAATGAGCAATTACAGCAGCGATTGCGCCAGCTTCCCGCATTTTTCCAGCGCCCCGAATTCTGCTTGTCAGGTCGGTTTACGAACTCTGCTAAGTAGATGTAAACAATACAGTTACATGCTTGTTCGCAGCCGTTTCTGGCGAGGTGGTTGCCGCTCCTCGGCGCGAATGCTACGATTTTGCATCTCCATGTCCCCCGAAAATCACGATTCTTCCCAGGCTCAAAGCAAGCCGCGCGTCGGTATTCCGTGGCGCACTGGCGACGAAGAACGCCAGCAGAATGTCGAGAAGTTGATTTACTACTTCGAAGCGGTAAGGCGGGCAGGGGGCGTACCAGAACACGTTTCGCTGGGGCTATCCAATGAGGAATTGCAACGGCAGGCGAGCCAACTGGATGCGTTTGTGCTCCCGGGAAGTCCGGCGGATGTGGACCCAGCACGGTATGCCGAACCGCGCCACGACAAGACCAAGACGCTGGACGCCGATCGCGACCGCACCGACAGCACCATTCTCGATCACGCCATCGCGGTACACAAACCGGTGCTGGCGATTTGCTACGGCTGCCAGATCTTGAACGTGCACCAGGGCGGGACGCTGGTACAGGATATTCCGGCGGAGAAGCCAGGAACCGATGCACACGGGAAAACCGATCTGGCGGCAAGCGCGGCCATGAAGGATCTTGAACACGGCGCGACTTTGGCTGAAGGCAGCCAACTGAAAAAACTTGCAGGTGCTGCTCAAGTGCAGATCAACAGCAGCCATCACCAGTCCATCGATCGACCGGGAGAAAGATTGCTGGTCACTGCGCTCGGCACCGACGGGATTGTCGAAGGTGTGGAACTGCAATCGCCCGACGATTGGGTGGTTGGAGTGCAATGGCATCCGGAACGGATGCCGGATGATGTATTTGCACAGAAGTTGTTCGCGGACTTCGTCGGTGCGGCGCGCAAGGCCCGTTTGCAAACAGCAGAGCAGCGCTGACCAGCGGAAAAGGTTTTGTGACAAGTTAGAAGTAAATCGTTCCTTGGGGGAAACATGATTTCTTTGGCGGGGAAAGCGGCATTGATTACTGGAGGCTCGCGTGGAATTGGCGCCGCCGCGGTGAAACTATTCGCGCAAGCCGGCGCGGATGTGGTGTTCAATTACAACAAGGCCAAAGACGCCGCTGCGCTGGTGGAAAGCGAAGCGCGCAAACACGGAACGCGCGTGGAAGCTTTCAAAGCCGACGTCAGCAAACACGCCGATAACAAAAAGCTTGTCGACCAAACAATCGAACGGCTGGGACGCATCGACATTCTCGTTGCCAACGCCGGAGTGTGGAATTCAGATGATCAGCCCATCGAAAAAATGACGGAAAAGCAGTGGGACGACATGATCAGGATTAACCTCAAGAGCGTTTATTCAGTAATTCATTTTGCCGCCGCGCACATGATCAAGCAGAAATCCGGAAAAATTATTCCCATCAGCTCGACTGCGGGACAGCGTGGCGAATCGTTGCATACGCATTACGGCGCATCGAAAGGCGCAATTATCGCACTCACCAAGGGGTTGGCCACGGAGTTGGCGCCGCACGGAATTCTGGTGAATTCGGTGGCGCCCGGGTGGGTGGCTACGGACATGTCCAACGAGGTGCTGGAGTCGAAGGCCGGGCAGAAGATGGTGGCGGCGGCGATTCCGCTGGGGCGTGCGGCGACGGCGGAAGAGATCGCCGGGCCGATACTGTTTGTGGCGTCAGACCTGGCCAACTTCATGACCGGAGAAATCATCAATGTAAATGGGGGTTCGGTGCTTTGCGGATAAGGTGGGCAAACGCTTTGCTAATGGCGCTGCTGGGCGTCGCGATGCTCGCGTCTCGAGCGCCGTCGGGTACTCCATGGGGAGCACAGAATCCGGATACCATGATGCCGGAAGCGAGCGCGACCAAGGCCAAACAGATTCTTGCGCAGATGCTGGAAGCGATGGGTGGGCAAGCTTTTTTCAGCGTGCGCGAGTCGCAATGCACGGGCCGCGTTTCGCAATTTGGCCACAACAACGATTTGACGTCCTATCTGGAGTTCAAGGATTACTGGCGATATCCAGATAAGAACCGCACCGACTTCGGGAAAAAGGGAAATATCATCGACCTGTTCAACGGAAAAGAAGGCTGGACGGTGGACCACGACGGCGTGAGCGAAGAGCCGGCTGATAAGGTGGATGAGTTTCAAGCGAAATTGCTGAACGATCCGGTGCATCTTTTCCGTTATCGGCAGAAGGAAGAGGGCATGGTGTACCGGTATGGTGGAACGGATTTGATCGACCTGAAGCCGGTGGACTGGGTGGAGATGGCGGACCGCGAGGAGCACACCTACCGGATTGCGGTGCTACGCGACAACCATATGATGGCGCGGTTTACGGTGATCCTGCGGGACGCTGCCAGCGGACAGCAAATCGAGGAAGTGACTTCGTACGCGAACTACCACATGCTCGGTGGAGTAGCCACTCCGTTGCAAGTAGTCAAAACGCGAAATGGCCGGCGAGTCTTCCAGGCGTTTTACGATTCGTGCAGCTACAATCCGAATCTGGCGGCGGACTTTTTTACCAAGGCAGGGCTGGAACAGCGCTTCCGAGAAGTGGGCAGCAGAACCGATAAGAAAAAAGCGGCGAAAGCGCGGGACTGAATCCGTACGAACGGAATTTCGATGCAGCGATAATTGTGGTAAAGGCCGGTCGGTACCTTCAAGCTCTCCCGCCCCATCCTTCTGTCCCTGAAATCCAAGAAAACAGAGGGACGAGGAATTGACGGTGAACCAGTAAAGACAGGTTAACGGTTTAGAAGGACATGAGCGGTCGAACATGAACATGATTTCGTTAAATGTTGGGCTGCCGCGGGAGGTGATTTGGCATGGCAGAAGTGTGACTACCGGGATTTACAAGGAGCCGGCGGATGGCCGAGTGCGGTTGCGCAAGTTGAATCTGGATGGCGACCGGCAGGCGGATTTGACGGTTCATGGAGGCGAGTACAAAGCGGTCTATTGCTACCCTGCGGAGCATTACGAGTATTGGAAGAACGAGTTGCCGGGGCGGGAATTGCCGATGGGGATGTTTGGGGAGAATTTTACCGTTCAGGGTTTGCTTGAAGAGGATGTGCACCTGGGAGATCGATTCAGAGTTGGTTCGGCGGAAGTGGTGGTGACGCAGCCGCGGCTGCCTTGCTACAAGCTGGGAGTGCGATTTGACTCGGACGATATGGTGAAGCGGTTTCTTGCCAGCGGCCGGGGCGGTTTTTATTTGGCGGTGACGCGCGAGGGTGAAGTGGGCGCGGGAGACGAGATCACGGTGATTTCGCGCGACGAGCATGCCGTGCCAGTTCCGGAGATCACGCGACTTTACATTTTGAGACGGTGGGGAACAGAAGATCTCGTGTCCTTGCGGCAGGCGATGCAGGTTGCCGCGTTGCCGCAAACTTGGAAGCACTATTTTCGCGAGCGGATGGGGAAGAGTAGCGTCCAGTAAGTACCGGAGGGTTGGTTGGTTCGTTTCATCCTCCGCGAGGGTTGAATTCTGCTAAAGGCGTTCTTTAAAAGAGAAACTTATTTGTTGCATTGCATGGCGTTTGTTGAGTATGGGTATGCGAGTCATGGCGTAGACATTGTTTCGCGCTCAGTTCTCGGGTGGCGATGGGGCTAGCGGGAACATTGTGTATAGGCAGCGCGTAGTGGCGATTATGAGAAACCTCTTCCGGGTTCTGCCACGCTGGGTTGCGATTCTGAGTTTGACGATGTTGCCTGCCGTGGCTGGGAACGCGCAGGAAAGCACTTTTATTGACGTGCAGGGCAAGAAGGTCCACTACGTTGTGACCGAAGGCAAATCGCCTACTGTCGTATTTGTTTCCGGACTAGGCGAAGCCTACGAAACGTGGGAGCCGGTGCAGAAAGCCTTGCCCGGACTGATGACAATTTCTTACGACCGTCCAGGATTGGGGCTATCCGCTCCTGCCGAGGGGCGGAGAGATGCCAAGACCCTGGCGCGTGAGCTGCACGATATGCTGGCGGCGTTAAAAGTGAAGCCGCCGTATGTGCTGGTGGGGCATTCGCTGGGCGGAGCGGTGGTGCAGATTTATGCGAATTTGTATCCGCAAGAAACGCGCGCTCTGGTGTTAGTCGATCCGGAGGACGGGCGGCTCATCAAAAAAGTGAAAGAACATCTGAGTAAAGATGAGTGGGATCGCAGGGCAGCGGCGGTCGCGCAATATGCTCCTTTGAACGCGCAACAGCAGCGGGAAATGGATGAGGCCGAAGCTTCGGGCAACGAAGTGGCGGAGATTCACCGGCTGCCAAACGTGCCCATAGTGCTTTTTACCGGAACGCAGATGAATCCGGAATTTCCGGGAAACGTCATTGAGCAGAACCTGAAAATAGAAATGCACCGGCAATTGATGGCGGATAATCCCCGGATGGAACAAGTGCTGGTGCCTGAATCGCGGCACTATGTGCAAAATGAGAAGCCAGAAGTAGTGATTGCGGCTATCAAGAAATTTGCGAGCCAATGAGGGAATCTCAGAGTTTCGGCTGATAGCGAAGGATGACGCCGTCGTTGGAGACACTGGCTTAATGACGCGGGGTGGGTTCGTTTTTTGCGGAGGATTCGACTTGGATGAAGAGTTTGTCGAGAGCTTGACGGGAGAAGTAATGGCCGTTGCAGATGACGGCGGCGATCTTTTGGGTGTTAGAGATGTCCTCGACGGGATTGGCGTGGAGAAGGACGATGTCGGCGAGCTTGCCTGGTTCGATGGCGCCGAATTGATCTTCGAGGTTGAAGAAGCGAGCGGGATTTAGCGTGGCGGTTTGTAGGGCTTCGAGGGGAGTGAAGCCTGCCGAGACGAAGCGTTGCAGTTCTTCGTGGAGACTGAAGCCCGGGAAGATGTATACGCCGGGCGGAGTGTCGGTTCCGGCCAGGAATGGAACGCCTTTCTCGTGCAGCAAGTGAACGATTTCGAGTTCCTTGGCGAGGAATTTCTTGCGAATGGTCAGGTCATCGTTGCCATAGCCTTGCGTGATTTCATCGGTGAAGCGCTTCCAAGTCGTGTTTTTCCATGAGGCGGGGACGTATTTGGCGCGGGTGTCTTTTGAGAGATCGGTGATGTCAAGCAGGTTGCCGCCACGTTCCCAGACCAGTGTGGGACATTGCCAGGTTTGATTCTGCGCGAGCAGTGAGGCGAGGGAGCGGGCGTGCGCGCTATCGAAGGTGGCGAGGAAGCGGGATTCGGTTTTATTGCCTTTCAGAAAGTCGTCTTCCGCGGGCGAGCTTCCTTCGAAGATGCCGATCAGGTGCTCAAAACTTTTCATTCCGGCTGCAGACATCTCGGACGCGCGAACGGAATCGGGTACGTGGCCCTCGAAGGGGATGTTTTGTTTTTTGGCTTCGTCGGCGATGGCGAAGACGGCTTCGCGCGGGATGAGCGATTGCAGCTTGATGAAATCGGCGCCGTGGTGCTTGAGGTCAGCAACCCCTCGGCGCGCGTCGTCTGGCGTGGCAATGGCGACGGAGTTTGGGAAACGAGGCTTGGGGCCGTCAAGCATAGGTCCCGATGTGAAGATGCGTGGGCCGACGAGGCGTCCGGCATTGATGTCGCTGCGCCATGACTGGACGACGTCGAGATCGCTGCCCATGTCGCGTACTCCCGTTATGCCGTTGGCTATGAAAAGAGGCAGGAGAATTTCCTTCGCGCCGGGGAACCAATCGCCAAAGCTCAGATGGACGTGCATGTCCCACAGGCCAGGGATGGCGAAGAGGCCGGTGCAGTCGACGCGTTCAGCCTTGACGGTAAGTTTTGCGGAGCCGGCAGCACTGACGGCGATGATGTGATCGTGGTCAATAACCACTGTTTGTGAGGTATGCAGAGCACCGGTGCGGATGTCGACGACGGTAAGGTCGGTGAGGACGAGCGACGCGCCTGGGTCGGGGTCGGGCAGCGCGGGAGTCTGGGCGTCGGCTGAGACGACGTGCAAAGCGGCGAAGGCTAAGATGGCGAAGAGAAGGTGCCGAAGTAAAGGCATGCTGGAGGATTGTAGCCGGTTTCGCGCAACCGGGGATAACCGCGACGCGAACGATGGGCCAGGCAAAATCGTCCAATGATTTAAGCCTGCGCCGCCCACGGACGCTGGTGTTTCGCTACATCGTCGGGTAGGAATTTCGGCGCGTGGTCCGGTGGAACCGTGCAGATTGTGCTGTTTAGCCCTGACCAGAAATCCATCCATCGGAATAGCTTCGAAAAGCGAGCCCCGGGCCTCACCATTTTTCTCGCGCAATTCCACCGGCCTACGCGAGGCCGCCGACTTGTATCTCCTGAGCCAAAAATAAGAGACCGAATCGCCCGCTCTACTTGCCTTCGTCGGCCGAGGGGCCGTAGATGGCGGGGACCTTTTGCTGGTTGAGGCGCAGATAGACGGTGAGTTGTCCGCGGTGGTGGGCCATGTGATTGAGTACGCCTTCGCGGATGGCTTCGTAGCGTGTCTGCTCCATCATCAGTTTGCCTTCGTACAACATGCGCCATTTGGTGTTGAGCAAGCGATCGTCAGTGGTTTTCTGCAGGACTTCACGGCCCTTCTTCAGGCTGTTCTCGAATTGCTCGAGTAGTTCGCCGCGAGTTTTCCATGGCTGCGGCTTGAATTTCGGTCCACCCGGCGGATTGATGTCGATTTCGTCCATGTTCACGACCATGTCAAGCCATGCAGGGATGTTGGCGACGATGGTTGCGAGATTGCCGAGCGGCATGGATTTTTCGTGAGGCTTCCAGTCGTTTTTTCCTTCCGGAACATTTTGTAATGTTTTGCGAATGCCGACGGCTTCCTGGTCGAGTTCCGTCAGCAACAATTCAGTGATCTTCATGGCCCATCCTCCCGTGTTTGTTTAGATGCGGATCGGTGGAGCCGAGGGTTCATGGTATGGCCCCCAGCATGTTGACCTCAGGCGAGCGCGATAAGTTATTTGGCTAGTAGCGATTTCCAGCGGGCCCAGGCTTCTTCGCGGGCTTTCTTGTTGGCGGGATTGGGGTCGTCGGGAGTTTCTCCGGCGCGCATGAAGCCGTGGCCAGCGCCTTCGTAGGTGACGGGTTCGTAGGTTTTGCCGGAGGTTTTCATGATGGCGACGGCGTCGGGAATGGTGGCGTCGATGCGCGCGTCATTGCCGGCGTAGAAGCCGTAAACCGAGGCTTTGATGCGCGACATGGCCTCTTTAGCGGGCGGCGGCCCGTAGAAAACGAATGCTGCGGACAGATCCGCGCGATTGGTGGCGAAGCGGAAAGTTTGTCCGCCGCCCCAGCAGAACCCTGCGACGAATAGTTTGCCGTTCGCGGACGGAAGTTTTTTGCCGTAGTCGGCGGCGGCGTTCAGGTCTGCGGTGACTTGATCGGGATTGAGTTTGCTGACGGCTTCGGTGACTCCGCCTGAGGTGAAAGAGTTGGTGCGCCCGCCGTCCGGTCCCATGCCGGAGAGCAGATCGGGAGCAACGGCGATGTAGCCTGCTTCGGCGACTTCGTCGGCGAGTTCCTGCGCCCAATCGCTAAGTCCGAAAATTTCGTGAATGACGAGGACCACGGGACGCTTTTCTTTGGATTCGGGATAGACGATTAATGTTTCGACGTTGCGGCCGTCGTGTTTTATGGTCAGCCATTCGCTGTGGCGCGGTGATTTGGCGATGCGTTCGCGGGCCCAGGGCTGTGACCACTCCTGCGCGGTGGCGGTCTGTGCGACGAACGCGATCGCGGTGAGTGCGAAGATGATTGCTGTATGACGCTTCATGGTGCACCTCGTTGGGGGCTGGCTGAGGAATATTATTGGCGTTGGCTGATGGCGGCAAGGGATTTGTCTTGGTATAGCAACTCGTGGAAGAAACCGACCTCGGCGTCCTGAGAAATTTGCCTGCGCATGAATCGAAGAGAGATTTTTCGCTTTGCGTGCCTGGGGCAGGCAGGCAAAAGCGAATGACGGGCCTGCTTTTTTCCCAGCAGCTGGGAAACTATTTCGGCGCGTAGAAAAGGTAGTCGGCGGAGTAGGCTACGCGGACCTCCTGGTTTACATGATCGGAATCGCAGCCGGAGGCTGGAGATTTTCCGCCTTTGGTGTTCAGGCGCTGGATGGTGGTGGCGCGCGAGAGAATACCGCTGCCGGTATGGCTGGCAACTTTGAGAAGCAGCCAGGGGATGGACTCGGCGTCGGGTGAATCGACGCTAACGAGGAGTTTGCCCGTGACGCGGCTGCCGTCGTTCGATTGCCAGGTGGGCCCGGCGGAATGTTTGCCGAACGGTTGTCCTTTGATATCGGAGAGCTGGGCTTCGGGAGCTTTCAGCGTCCAGTATAATTGCCCGCTTTCGCTTTTGCAGGAGTAAATCTGGTCACCGTTTCCGTGGAGCTGCAGAATAAGTTTTTCGTCGACCGGAGGCTGCAGCGCCGGAGGGATTTCCTGTTGCTCTGGTTGCGTGGAATATTGCGCGAAGAGAGGCAATGAGCAAAGAAGAAACGTGGCGATTAAATTTGCGGATTCTGCCGCGATTTGCTGGAAGCGAGAAAGGTTGCGCATGGATCGGCTCCTTCCGTAGAGACTGAGAAGCGATGTGGACGGTCTGATCAGCGCGATTATCGAGGGTGCCGTCTGGAACTGCGATACCAGCGATAGTCTACTCCAAGCGCAGTGGCTTTTGGCCGGTTTTTTGCAACCTGGAGTTGAGAGCTGCCAAGGCTTGATCGAGACCAGATTTCCAGCGCGCGAGGGCAGCCTGGCTTGATGTGTCCCAGGCTTTTGCGGCTGTGATTAGGTCTGCGGAGGGAGCGACGTCGGCACTTTGCTCGACGATCAGCAAAGCGGTGAGTGCGAACTCGACGCGAGGAAGCGGCTCGTCAGTTTTGTCGGGGAGAGCGAGACCGAAGAGCATAAAGTCATCATCGCTGCCGGAGTCGGCGGCGACCTCCATTTTCTGATCGAAATTATCGAGGGCGGCGAGGACCTCTGATTTACCGGCGGCATCTTTTTTGCGTTCATCCATCTGTTTGCGGAGATCTTTTGCCTGTTGCAGGGCCATCGAGACTTGTCCCAGTGTTTTGCTGAGTTGCGAGGCCAGCGCGAGTTGCTGTTGAAGAGCGTCGGCACTCGCGTTCGAACGAGGATCCATCTTGATGGTCAAAGGTTGCGCGGTGGTTTGGCCGTTGGCGGTGAGCTTAACGGAATAATTGCTGGGTATGGCCCAAGGCCCATCGGAAAGGTATGACGAGCGAGGCATGCCTTCGGGGAGCGTGTGATGCAAATCCCAGACGAAGCGATGCATGCCGGGTTCGTTGAGAAGAGGCTGCGGGTCGCGCACCCAGTTCATGGTCAATTTAACGGAGTTCGGATCGGTCTGGTACAGTCTGTCATCGCTGGCAAAGCGGCGCACGGGTCTCCCTGCAGAGTCGAAGATTTCGAGTTGAACCGGGGAGCCGGATGTTTCTCGCAAATAATAATCGAGCACGGCGCCATCGGGAGGATTTGCGGAGACAGGTTCGTCCATCGGGACTGGAGTGCCTTGATCATAGCCGGGACGCACGCGAAGCGCGGTTTGCGGAACGAAGAGAAAAGCCTTGCTCGCTTGCAGTTGCGAGTTGAGCTGCCGCAGTGGAGTGACGTTGTCCAAAATCCAAAACGAGCGGCCGAAGGTGGCGATTACCAGGTCGTCTTCGTGAACGACGAGATCGCGCACGGAAGTAATGGGCAAATTTAATTGCAGCGATTGCCAGTCGTCTCCGTCGTTGAAAGAGACATAGACACCCTTTTCGGTGCAGGCGTAGAGCAGGCCTTGGCGCGCGGGATCTTCGCGGACGCAGTTCAAGAAACTGCCGTCGGTGATTCCACGGGTCACGACACTCCAAGTTTTGCCGAAATCCCTGGTTCGATAGACGTAGGGATTTAAATCTTCGAGGCGGTGGCGGTCGATGGCCGCATAAGCAGTGCCAGCATCGAAATGCGAGGCTTCGACGTGAGTGACCTTGCTCCACGAAGAAATTTCCCGCGGCGTGACGTTGGACCAGGTTTTGCCTTCGTCCTGCGTGAGGTGGATTAAGCCGTCGTCGGTGCCGGTCCAGATTTCTCCTTTTTGCACAAAGGAAGGCGCGATAGTGTAGATTACGCCGCGACGTTTGTTCGCAGGAGCGTCTTTTGCGGTGACTGGATCAAGGTTTGCGGGAATGCCGGGATCCTCGCGCGTAAGGTCCGGGCTGATTTCATGCCACGAACTGCCGCCGTCGGAAGAGCGAAAGAGAAAATTCGAGCCGAAGTACAGAATGTGCGCATCAATCGGAGAAAAAACCAGCGGCAGCGTCCAGGTTTGTCGGAAGGTTCCGATTTGCGCCAGCGTTGGCGGCATCATTTGAATTTCTTCATTGCTGAAACCCTGGCGAGTGACGGTGCCGCCGTAAATTACGCCGCGATTCAGCGGATCGGGCGCGATGTAGCCATTTTCTCCGCCGGCCTCGATGGGACGCCAATCATGAAAATTAAGTGAGCGGTAATTGCTGCGGCTTGGCGTGGCTATGGCGTTGCTGTCCTGCTGTGCGCCGTAAACCCAGTAGGGAAATCGATTATCGGTGTTGACGTGATAGAACTGGCCGGTCGGCTGGTTAAACCAGGAACTCCAGGTTTCGCCGGAGTTGCGCGTGACAATAGCGCCCTGATCGCAGCCCATGATCATGCGCTGTGGCTGATCGGGATCAATCCACAATTCGTGATAGTCGTCGCCGCCGGGAGCACCCTTCCAGGCGTTGAAACTAACGCCGCCGTCAGTCGACTTGTACGCAGTAGTATTGGGAACGTAAACGATGTCCGGATTCTTGGGATCTACGGTGAGTTCGCCGAAATACCAGCCGCGTTGCCAGATGCGGCGGTCGTTGGAGAGGCGCTTCCAATTTTGCGCTGCGTCGTCGGAACGATACAGGCCGCCATCTTTTGCGTCCACGATCAAATAAATTCGTTGGGGATCGCTAGGAGCAATGGCGATGCCGCC
>Ga0193709_1000255_pt1 | contig 20836 bp, 16 predicted proteins | sample H3c2metaG_FD_160571 | JGI IMG/M metagenome (GOLD analysis project Ga0193709, IMG submission 160571) | Soil microbial communities from a riparian zone of the East river system, Colorado, United States - H3c2 | ecosystem: Environmental > Terrestrial > Soil > Riparian zone | place: USA: East River... | reverse complement strand
GGATCCAGCGCGTTTCTTCCGGACTCGCGGCGCACGGATGTTTCGTACGGCAGAGGATAAAGCGCTTTCCAGGCGCTGAGCGGTAATTCGTTCAGCTTACGGGAATCGAAACTGGGAACGCCCAGCCGCGCATACGCCATGCCAGCCGCGAAGTGGCCCTGGTCAAAGGCCGCTTGCGATGCCTCAATTAGAAAACGCGGCGCGCCGGTGGCAAAAAACGCATTCTTCAATTCCAGTTCGGCCGAAGAATCAAAAGCAATTGCTCGCAACGCCTGGGCGCGTGCCCAACGATCCACGGCAGAAGGCGGAACCGGCTCATCGAATGGACGGAGCGGCGGGGGCGGCGGAATACTTTCCAGAAATTCCGGCGGATTCTCTTGACCCGGGCCGAGTTTGCTGAGGCGCTCGGCAGCAGCGAAACCAAAATAAGTTTCCGGAAAGCGGTCCATGGCCTTGTTATAGAAACTGCGCGCATGCGCAGGATTCCCGCTGCGTTCGGAAAAGCGGCCAAGCCAGTACAGCGCATCCACGGCATTCGCGGAAACCGGATAATTGAGCAGAAATGTTTTCAGTTTCTCGTCGGCATCAGGCTGGCGAAGGACGTAAGCAACCCAGGCAATCCGCCATTCAGCGTTGTAATCATTCTTTCCGTTGGGATTCACTTGCAGCACGCGTTGGTAATACCCAGCGGCTTTCGGCCGATCGAGCAGCACCCAATAGTAATTTCCCGCCTGCATGTAGCCTTCTTCAGTCCACTTGTTTTCGGGATATTTTGTGCCCAGGTCTTCAATGGTGGCCAGCATCGCGGGTTCATTTTTGGCGGAGCGCTGGAATTGCGAAAGAACGAACAGTCGCTCGGCATCTACTTCCAAGTCGGGTGTGACCAGCGAGGAAAGAAGCGTCAAAGGAAGTTTGAGCTGCACCTTGCATTGCGCCAGGCGAAGCTGCGCTCGCTGCCGCACCCGATTTGCCGGATCCTGCAACATTCCAACCAGTTTTTCGAATTCGGGACGCGCCTCGCGCCATTTGTGAGCGTCGGCCAGCGCTTGCGCGCGTTGTTCCTGCATCTCGGCAGTGGCGTAGGGAAATTCACTGCGCAATGCTTTCTGCAGTATCGGAAGAGCGGCGCCGGCGGCTTTGGCTTCGTCGCTGAGCGGATATTTGTAATAAATCGCCTGATAGTCTTTCGCCGCTCGAACCGTTTGGCCCGCGGACTGATAAGCGTGAGCGCGATCGAGCAACAGTGCAGGCTTGCTGATTGTGCCGGAATAGGAATTTAGGGCGTCGATGGCGTCTGCAGCGTGCCCAGTCTCGGTTGCGGTCACCGCCAGCGTATCGAGGACTTGTTCCTTAATCGCAGTGTTGGGAAAATCGCGGCGAAGCACATTCAGATCGGCGAGTGCCTCCGCGTTGCGCTTCAAAGCGCGCTTGGATTGCGCGGTCCAGAAAAGTACGTATTCGCTGAGCACTGTATCGCCCTTTGCTTTGCTAAACCATGCAAGAGCCTGGGGTGCTTTGTTTTTCTGGTAGTCGTCATAGCCGAGCGCCAGAGCCGCCCGCGCTCCCCAGATATCGCCGGCATGCTTGCCAGCAAAAGCAGAAAGTCTTTCATAAGCGCCGGGCGCGGCGTTGTGCACATTTCGCGCCAGCTCTGAAAGCTGCTTCTGAGAAGTGGCGTCATCCGCCGAACTGGTCCCTACGTCCGGCACGCTGGTATCGGGTTTGCATCCTGCGCGGCATGGCGCGGACTTCGGTTTCTTTGCTTTCTTGTGTTTGGTTTGCGCGGACGCGCCGGACAGGATGGTTAGAGAAAGCAGCGCAGCGAGAACTACCGGGAATAATTTTCGCGCCCGCTGGCAATGCGACGTCAGAAACTCTTGTGAATTTTTAGTGATGACGAGCTGTAACGGCGTAGGGATATTCGCCGAGCGCGCTGGCGTCACCTTCCGCGAGAATTTCCACCATCCACCGATAAAAGTAATCCACTGGATGGTCCATGATGGGTTTAAATCTACGGTCGTATTCGCGATGAGCTTTCTCAATGTCGTCTTTCAGTCTGATACACAGATCTTTATTTTCACGGCCCTGGCGTACCTGGTCGGGATGTAACATTTTAATATCCTGCATGGATACTTTGGCCACACGATTTGCACGACGATGTAGCTCTTGTTCCTCAGTCGTTAACCTGTTGACATCGAACTCCGAGGAGTCCGCGCGCCCCTGGGGCTGTTCCATTTCGGGAGCGTGTGAGTGCTCGTCGGGCGGTGCCGCAGGCAGGACCTCGGCGGGATCGTAATGCTCGGAAGCTGGACCAGCGGCCACGGGCTGAGGCGCTTCAGAGGAGGTAGCGGGTGCACGCTCAGTAACGACCGCGGGAGCCGCCACTGCAACCGCGGAAACGATGCGGGACATCTCCGCTTCCAGCGGGGAACGGGTACCGGGCTGGAGCGTAAGCGCAACAAAACGGGATAGTACCTCAAGCGATGCCGCGAGCGAGGCAGCGCCGGTCTGTGCACGGAGCAGAAATGGAAGAGCGTTGGTCGGCTTATTGCTGCTGCACGCCGATACCACGTCATTTACGGCGTGATGCAGCTCGTCTGAATTGCGCTGCAGCCGCTCCAGGCTATCCCGGAGGGCGCGAGCGACGGCCTGTTCGACGGCATTAGCTTCGTTGGACATAGCCAAGTCGGCCCGATTCGGCCGCAAGCCTCCCAAGATTTCATTCTGGTAGGGGCAGGTCGCGGCGTCAACCAGCCTGCGCTGCCCCTGTGCCCAGTTAAATAGTTAGCCTTTCGCCGTGCGGCTCGCCGCACGCGATCTCTAGCCCCTGCCGCGGGAGCACTCCCGGCGTCAGACCTCGACGGCGGCGCTGGCTGGCGACCTAGCGTAGTTATTCCGTGATCAGAGAACCAAGCTCAAGTCCGACTTCAAAATCGTTCGGTCACTTTCCAGCAACCAAGGTCGGAATGCTATACCCACACCCAGAGGGAAATACCCGGGCTCACTTGTCGATACTCGTCTGCGTCAAACGACGTTATGATGGCGAGGTTTAACCCAATGACCTCACGAAGCCCGGCGCCGTGGGAGGGCGGAGTAAACCGAGACTGGTAGCTGCGGCTACCGCAGTGGACTCAAACAAAATCAATCGAAGGAAAGGGACAAAACCATGGACGGAAAACCGACGCATGAGCAAGCGCAACTTCATCTTCAGGTCTACGACCAACGGCGAGAGGCCAAGCTACGCCAGGCGCGCGATTGGTTCAGCAAGAACTACATCGTGAATTCCATTGACGACGCCATGCGCATCGCGCCGATGGGAAGCGAATCAGGGATCTACGTAGGAATGGTAATCGGTTACTGGGAACAAGCCTGCGCTTTGCTCGATTACGGCCTTCTGCACGAAGACCTATTTTTTGAAACCAGCGGCGAATTCTTCGGCGTTTGGGAAGCGCTAAAGCCCATCGTTCCGGCCTTCCGCGAGCGCTTTGCCAACAAACAGATCCTGACACATCTGGAACAGGCGGCGAAGCGATACGAAGCCTGGTCGGAGCGCCGCAACCCTGGCCATATCGCCGCGATGCGGCAGATGATGCAGCAAATGCGCGCTCAAACGGCTTCTGCCGCAAAGGCATGAGCCGGACGCAGATCGACTACTGAGAGGGGACGGCGAAAACCGTCCCTTCCCGAGTAACCCGCGCTAGTTGAGCCGGCTGCGAAGGAAGAATGGCGCTTGGGCAATCCCCTGGGCCAGAGACTTTATTCAATACAAAAACCGCCGTCCATAGCCGAAATGCTCGACCTGGCCAACGGCAGGGTGCAGCCGCCATCAACTGTAAACCCCTATCGTGCAGCACAATCAACAACCAACCACCCAAAGCCCGAACCCCCCAGAAATGCTAAACTATATCCGGAGGGGGCGACACGGTTTCGACGGAAGCTGTCGCGTCCCGAAGGCATGCCGGGGTCCAACCGCCCGTAACTGGATGGAAACTAGAACTGCCAACAACAACTTGGCACTTGCTGCTTAATTAATTAAGCGCACGCTTCCCCGGACTTCGCTCATGGGTCCGGATCGAGGCGTCACACAGTGAGCTGGCCCAAACCTTTCGGTCCGTAAGGTGCGGGCGAGATCCATCGGACTAGTCGGCTGCGTTTCTTGCTCGTTCTAAGCGCGGCTGGCGAAACCAATCGAACTGAGATAAGCATGTAGGCTTCGTGGCGTAGCGCTTTTCGGACGGGGGTTCGACTCCCCCCGCCTCCACCATATTAAAGCTTCTGTAATCAATAAATTACAGCGTTACGAGTGTGCCCGCATTCCAGATGAGTTCCATGGGCGTTCTGGTACTGGAGGCGGGGAAGATGGGATCACCTCCACTTCGTCCGGAATCAGGTATAGGAAGCGAATGGATATAGATGGATAATTCTGGTATAACAGTTATACCAGAATGCGCTTCGACTTTGACGCACAGAAGAGCAAACGCTTAAGGGCGAATCCCAAACGCGGGATCGGCTTTGAGGAGGCGCAGGAGATCTTTGAGCAGCCCTACTACCTTGACCAGCGCTCCGACATGCCAGAGCAGTATCGGGCGATTGGCGGGTGAGACAAAAGCTGTACGCTCTCATTTTTGAAATAAGGGAAGACGAAGACGGCGAATACTATCATCTCGTGACACTTTGGAAAGCGACAACCGAGGAGCAACAACTTTATGAGGAGCATTCGTAAAAAGAAGAGAGGTATGTCCGCCGAGAACATTGCCCGTCTGGCCGACAAAGGAAAGGATGTCTCGCGCTTTTTCACGAACGCGGGTCAAATGATGAGCCCAATCCAACGCGTAAATGTAGACTTCGCGTCGCCGATGCTGGACGAATTGGATAGTGCGGCGAAGGAACTAAACATTAGCCGCCAAGCCGTAATCAAGACCCTGATTCGGCAAGCGCTTGATCAGCACTATCTGGCAACAGCACGCCAGTCCGTTACGAAGCAGAGATAGGCAGGTCGACCAGCGACTCGTTCTGGCAGCCTGAGGCTGTGTTCCAGATACGTTCCAGTTGGCCGCGTTTTTCGAGTTTTTGGCGTTTTGTGCGTCTCGAAAAATCAACAAGTTGCGCGTTTTCAGTACCACTATTTGTTTCGACTCCCCCCCCGCCTCCACCATTATAACTTATTCATAATATATCGATTACAGCGCCTTTTCACGGAGTACATGAAGGAAACTTTGCTGGACTTTATTGGACCGTGCACCTTGATGCCACTGCGCCCGATGGCAAGCGAGCGTCGTATACGCTGATACTGGAGCCCTTCGAAGGGCGACTAACGCACGTTTTTCAGAATTTCCAGTGAGCATTCGTTTGTCGGGCTGCTAACCGTCAGCCGCAAAACTGACGGCGGTACTCGGCAGCCTACCGGATGCGGGTGCTGCTAATACCGACAACTGACCGGACGCTTGCAAAGATTCGCGTCCGTTCGAAGAAGAGACTCGCACATTGCCTCGGCTGCGAAGTGGGAGATTGCAGTGAATCTGTCGCGAACCCGCTTGCCACTCGCTCGACCTGCGGTTATACTTTGGGTATGAAAACAGCCGTTTCTATTCCCAACGACCTCTTCGAAGGCGCAGAGCGTCTTGCGCGGCGTACGCGAAGGTCCCGGAGTCGATTGTTCAGTGACGCGCTGCGCGAATATTTGGCCCGCCACACGCCGGACAACGTAACGGAGTTAATGGACAAGGCCCTGGGTCAAATCGGCGCCGGGAAGGACACGTTCGTTTCCTCCGCGGGGAAACGCACTCTCTACGAGATCGAGTGGTAATCTCCCAAGGCGAGATTTGGTGGGCTGATTTGCCAGCACCTACTGGCTCGGGTCCGGGCTTTCGAAGGCCGGTCGTCGTTGTCCAAAGCGATGCATTGAACCAGAGCCGAATCGCTTCGGTTGTATGCGTTCCGCTGACCAGCAACCTGAAGTGGGCCTTGGCGCCGGGAAATGTGCGTCTTTCTACTCGTACGACAGGCCTGCCGAGAGACTCCGTTGCGAACGTATCGCAGCTGCTGACTCTCGACAAGGAGCTGTTGACGAAACGGATCGGCCGGCTACCGCGCGGCAAACTGGAATTGCTGTTTTTCGGAATCGATCTTGTGCTGGGCAAGTAACGCCAAGAAAACGGGCAAGAAATAGGGGCTAGCCATGCTCCAAACAGATGTGGCGAAAAACTCTGGGCCTACCAAGCGTAACAAACGGGAAGGGTCCTCACAGGCTGGAAGAAGAATGGGGATGATAAGTGGATCGCCGAAAAGGACACGATCCCAGGCGAAAGCACAGCCAACACCGGAGCACGGCCGGACATCGAAGGGCTCAGGTGGAAGTGGATCCCGGCGTGGGCAAACACACCGGCGGGCTGTATGAGAGTGGCGGCCGAGGCTGGGTTATAATGCCGACGCCCAAGGGTGAACGAGCGCTAAAGCCAGGCGAATGGAATGATCTTGGGGTGTCAGTTCGCGGCAATCATAGCGTAATTCATCTGAATGGCTTTCAGGTTACGGACTACAATGAGCCTCTCCGAAATTCACGGATGGCATGATTGGCTTGCAGATTCACACCGGTGGAGGCGTGAAGATGAGATGGAAGGACCTTTACATCAAGGAGAAGTAGAGCCTTTCTTTTTTTCACGCGGCTAGTTAAATTTTCTTTCGCAGCTCATGCTATGAATAAGCGACATCGTCGCGCTTTTCTTCAAACTTCCGCCGGGGCTTTGGCAGCCAATCTAGGCCCGGCGGCGCTCGCCAAGCTGAACCTCCATGTTATTCGGGACGCCATTGCGACGAGAACTGGCGCAGCACAGGTCGCTCAACCCGTAGCCTCCAATGAAGGAAGGAAGCCGCTGCGTCTGGGCCTGATAATTGGTGTCGGCGAAGACCCTGACGCCTCCATGGCCAAGGTCCACGATTTGGGCCTGCCAACTTGCCAGGCATTCGTGGACGATTTCAAGCCGGGACTAGCGGAACGCTTGCGTCAGGCCCTGGACAAGCACGGAATCGAGGCTACTTCGCTGGTCGTCGGCGGACCTGGAAAGGAAGTATGGGATTTCTACCAAGGACCGCTGACCATCGGTCTGGTTCCACGGGACACGCGAGCAGCTCGCATCGCGCACATCAAGAAAGCCTCGGACTTCGCCAAGCAATGTGGCATTCCGGCGGTCCAGACGCACTGTGGCTTTATCCCCGAAAATCCCAATGACGCGCTATACCGAGAAACGGTAGCGGCAATGCGCGAAGTGGCTGCCTATTGCAAGGGCAATGGCCAAGATTTCCGTTACGAGACCGGTCAGGAGACTCCCATCACCTTGGTTCGCGCCATTCAGGATGTCGGAATGGATAATCAGGGCGTTAATTTCGACCTTGCCAATTTAATCCTGTACGGCAAGGCGAATCCGGTCGATGCTATCGAACTCATCGGCCCCTACGTGCAGGGGATTCACGCCAAGGACGGGCTCTGGCCGACAAACCCGAGGGAACTCGGCGAAGAACTGCCGATCGGCAAAGGTAAAGTGAATTTTCCGCTGATTATAACCCGCCTGAAGGAGATGAATTATCGCGGCGCGGTCACCATCGAACGGGAGATTTCTGGGGCGCAGCAAGTGGCGGACGTGCGGGCTGCGAAGGCTTATCTGGAAAAATTGATCGGATAATTTTCGCCGTGCTGAGCAAGCAAATAATTTTCTTACGTAAGATAAAATAAGTCTCCAAGGATTCACCGAGAACATAGCGGGGATGCATTTCGCACCGGGAGGAAATATGCCAAAGGATTTCAAACAGCGGCCGAACTCCTCGGACAAAATCGCTCGCCGTAAATTTATCGGTGTAACTGCGGCCACGGCTGGTGCGATGTTGATCAAGCCCGCGCTGGTGCACGGCACGGCAGCGAACTCCACGATTCGAGTAGGCCTGCTTGGTTGCGGCGGACGCGGCACTGAGGACGCAACGAATCTGGTGGACACCGGCGGCGCTAGAGTCGTGGCGCTAGGCGACCTCTTTCACGACCAACTCGATGCCGCTCGCGCAAACTTCGATAAAATCCAACAAGCCAAGGGTTACTCCGCGATCGACGCGTCGCAACTCTTCGCCGGCCCCAACGCGTATCAGCAAATCGCTGAGTGCAAGGAATTAGACGCCATCGTAATTGCCACTCCGCCCTATTACCATCCTCGGCATCTGGAAGCCGTCGTGGCCGCACGCAAACACGTCTATCTCGAAAAGCCCGTTGCTGTTGATGTTCCTGGCGCACTGAAAGTGATCGAAATCGGCAAGCGCGCCGAGGGGAAGCTCAGCCTGGATGTCGGATTCCAGATTCGCGATTGCCCGCCGTTCGTCGAAATGGTGCGGCGCATCCATGATGGGGCGCTCGGTAAGATTGTCTGCGGAGAAGCTCACTATCTCACCGGCTACATCGACCGGCCGACATGGCCTAACGCCTCACCTGCCGAACATCGCTTGCGCAACTGGGTATATGATCGTGTTCTTTCTGGTGACATCATCTTGGAACAAAACATTCACGTGATCGACATTTGCAACTGGATCCTGAAGGCTCATCCACTGAAGGCTTCTGCGGCTGGCGGGCGTAAAGGCCGGCCGGCCAATGATGGCGACGCATTGGGAAATTACAACGTGCTTTTCCACTATCCGGACGACGTCGACGTGACCTTCAGCTCCACACAATTTGCCAAAGGCTGGTGGGACGTCACCGAGCGCTTCTTCGGTACCAAAGGCACCTCGCAGTCTCCTTACATCGGCCCACTCGGCATCTGGGGCGATGAACCGTGGCAGGCAGCTGGTTCTCCCGCAAAAGATAAGGCGGAGAATCAGGCGTTCTCGGTCACCGGAAGCTTTACTTCCAATCTCGAGTTCGCCGATCCGGAAAAGAAAAAAGCCTTCGTCGAGAGCATCCGCAGCGGCAATTTGCATAACCAAGCGGCCAAGGGCGCCGAATCTGCTCTTTCCTGCATGCTGGCGCGTAGCGCCGCATATCAGGGACACGAGGTCAGCTGGGACGAACTCATGAAGTCGACCGAGGTATGGGATCCGAAGATCGACCTGAATAAACTAGCGTAGCTGGAGTCCTGCCAGGTTGCGAGGGCAAGCCGCAGAGGAGGTATGCAATGCGCCGAGCATCGCGTCGCGAATTTCTGAAGTCCTCGGTCAGCGCCGGCTGTTCCGCAGGTCTTGGCGGCAGCTTATCCGAATATATTGCCGCGGCGGGCGTTAACACGCCGCCCGCAGCTTCGGCCACAACGTCATCGTCTGCTCCGCTGCCCATCAAAAAAGGCGCCCTCCTGGCGATGCTGCCGGAAAATCTCAGCTACGCCGACCGTTTCAAACTGGCGCGTGCCGTAGGTTTTGAAGTTGTACAAGCACCCACCGAGCCTGACGAACGCAAGGCCGAAGAAATCAAGAGAGCCGCCGATGGTGCCAACATTCGGATCGATTCCGTCATGAACATGGACCACTGGAAGTTTCCGCTGTCTTCCAGCGACTCTGCCGTGCTGGAAAAGAGCCTAGCGGGAATGCGCACATCCCTGCATAACGCTAAGCTCTGGGGTTCGGATGCGGTTTTGCTTGTTCCCGCCGTCGTGAATCCGGAGACCTCTTACCGCGAGGCTTGGACGCGCTCCCAAAGGGAGATCCGCAAACTTATTCCTCTTGCCGAAGATCTGAAAGTCGTGATCGCCATCGAGGAAGTTTGGAACAAGTTCCTTCTGAGCCCGCTTGAAATGGCCAGCTACATCGACGAGTTCCACAGCCCCTGGATCAAAGCGTGGTTCGACGTCGGCAACGTGCTGCTCTACGGCTATCCGCAGGACTGGATTCGAACGCTGGGCAAGAGGATCGTGAAGGTACACCTCAAAGATTTCAGGCGCCGGGAAGATGGATACGCCTGGGTTAATCTCGGCGACGGCGATGTAGACTGGACGGCAGTGCGCCAAGCCTTCACTGAAATCGGATACGCCGGCAGCGCTGTGACGGAACTGGAAAAAGGCGATGAGCCCTACCTGCGTGACGTAAGCAAGCGCGTGGACCGGCTGCTCCTCGGCCGCTCCTGAAAGTTTGCAGCAGGCGACCGATAGCTTGGCAATTCGTCCTAGTTCGCTTGGCGAAAAGTGATTTCGATGGGCACCCGCGTAGGCACAGGCTTACCGTCCTTCATCGCCGGTTTGAATCTCCATTTGCGCACGGATTCGATTGCCTTTTCATCCAAGCCCAACCCTGGACTCTTGGCAACCGCGATGTTGGTTGCCTTGCCTTCAGAAGTCACCACAACGAGAAGAACTACGACGCCCTCATACTTCTTCTTTTTTGCTTCCTTAGAATACTCTGGGTCAGGACAATATTCACACCGTGGCATGCCTACGCCGTTGACGCCAGCGCGCGGAATCTCCGTTTTCGATTTGTCGTCAGCGGGTTGCTGCGCCATGGCAGCCAAACCGACAAATAGAAAAAGCGGGGCAAGTCCGAGGAAAAGACGCTGCCGGAACGACAAGCAAGAACTCATGCGGCGGAGCGTATCACCGGAGGACGTTCGAAAGGAATCTATTCTTGGTCAGCGGAATCTTATACCGGAAAATAGGAAAGCCCACTAAGCTCAGTGCCAGCACTCCCATGATAGAATCCGCGCAATCTTCTGGGATGATAAGAATCCCATGCTTAACTGAATAGAAAGCCTGAATGGGCCGCAAGAAAAAACCGGAATGGGAGTTGCCAAAGGAGATGCGAATTGTCTTCGAGTGCTCTCCAAACTTCATGCCTTGCAAGAAGTTCCGGCACGCCAACATCTACCGCTTTGCAGATCACATGAGGGAAGAACGACAAGTGCCAACAGTGCATTGACTTCTTCGTGCAGGCGGAATTGAAAACGATTAGGCTGTTGGCGGCGTGGCGCAAGAGCAGGAACAATTGAAGAAGACCAAACCCGAAATCAAATTAGGGGCGACGGTTCGTCTCAGGGTTCACTCTGGTGAAATTGTCGAAGGCCGCGTCGTACATCTGTGGGAAGAAAAATACGCGCGGATGGTCCGAGTTGCAACTGGAGACCTCGTTTACAACGTTCCGGCGAGTACCGTTGCCCGAAACGGACATCCGACGTCTGCGGCGCGGGAAGATACCAAGACTTACGTTGTCTCTTTTGATGAGATTATTTCGTTACGCATCGCATAGTGAACAAGTTCGGCCAGAGAATGCAGGCCAAGCTTGAGCATGATTTTAGCTCGGTGAGTCTCGACGGTCCTGACAGTGATTCCCAGCAGTGCCGCGATCTCCTTGTTCGTTTTCCCTGCTGCCAGGAGGCGAACGATTTCAAGCTCGCGAGGTGTCGTTGCCGGGCCGGCTCGCTTCCCATGCTGATGCTGGCTTCTTGGCTTGAGAAATCCATCCAGCACGATTTCGGATACTTTGGGAGTGAGGAATCGCTTGCCCTTAGAAACGGCTTCCACGGCTTTCGCAAGGCACTCCGTGAGATCGGATTTCAACAGGTACCCGCGAGCCCCCGCTTCCAGGGCGCGGCGTACCATCTGGTCTGACTCGTGCATCGTGAGCATTAGAACTTTGGTATCGGGAACTGCCTCTCGGATTTGACGTGCTACCTCTACTCCATCCAGCTCAGGCATGCTGATATCAACGACGGCCACATCCGGTTTCAGTTCTATAGCCTTTCTTACCGCCTCACGGCCATTCGCTGCCTCACCGACGACTCTCCAGCGCCGTCGCGAACAGAGGACCGCCCGAGCACCACGCCGTACCAGCCCGTGATCGTCAGCTATCAGAATGCGCAGATTTTTCACGTTCGTTCTCCTCCGAGGGGTATCGTCACACGCACTGTGGTGCCGTGGCTGCTAGATTCGAAATCAAACCGCCCTCCGATCAACTTCACTCGCTCCTGCATGCTGGGGACACCGACACCAACTTCGAACCGAGGTTCCTCTTCCCCTTTCTGCACATTGGCAGTGACTCCCCGGCCGAGATCGCTAATCTCCAGCCTGAGATCCGAGTTGCGATCAATCCGTATTTTGGCTTGCTGACTCCCCGAATGGCGCTGTATATTGGCGAGGCTTTCCTGCACCACCCGGAACACAGCCAGTTCGATATCTCGTGCCATCCGTCCAACTCGCGGTGAGAGCTCCAATTCCACCTGGATTCCACTTCGACTGGTGAAGCCCTTTACATAATCACGAATCGCGTCCTCTAATCCGGCCTGATCCAACACGGGTGGGTGCAACACGTAGGAGAGCGTGCGGATTTCACTGATGCACCGGTCTGCCAATGTCTGACACTCGGAAAGAAGCTTACGTGACTTTCGATCGCGCAAAGGGATGGAAGGACGGAGCTGGCCCAGCATGGTTGCTAACGCAACGAGGTTTTGACCTGTGGAATCGTGCAAATCCCGCGCGATTCTCCGTCGCTCCTCGTCCTGCAAACGCAACAGCTGGCCGGATAGGCGACGCAGTTCCTCCTCGGCTCGCACGCGTTCGGTGATCTCACGGCAAGTGCCTGCAACACGAATCGGTTTTCCTTCTTCATCATGAAAAGCTTGCCAGCGTTCTTCGAGAATTTTGAGGCGGCCATCCGGCATAACGATCCGATATTCGACCGTGGAAGGCGGGCGCTTGTCGAGGGACGCTACGAAGGCTGCATCCACTTTCGCGCGGTCCTCGGGATGAATGAATTCTCGGAACTTTTGCCGCGTAGGGCGGAAACGGGACGGATCAGTCTCAAAGATGCGGTGGGTTTGCTCTGACCAAATCACGTCCAAGCTCTGCAACTCAGCTTCCCAACTTCCCAATTTCGCCACATCCTGCGCCTCCACCAAGCGAGCGCGTTCTCTTTCCAATTGCGCGGCTATGTGGCGCTGCTCCATCTCGCTCGATCTGAGGGCTTCTTCCGCCCGCTTGCGATCCTCAATATCGACGGACACTCCGTACCATTTAATGACGATTCCCTGCTCGTTGCGCAAAGGTGCGGTGCGAACTAGGAACCAGCGATATTGGCCGTCGGCCCGACGCAAACGCATTTCATCCTCGGAGGGTCCCCCCGCAGCCAAATCCGCGAGCCACTTTTCGATGACTTTTGGAAGATCTTCGGGATGAACTACGCGGGTCGGTTCTTTAATTTCCTCCTCCAAAGAAAGGCCCGTATAGTCCAGCCAACGCTGATTGACGAACTCAACGACGCCATCAGGCCGGAGGGTCCAGACCATCGTGGGAAGCGTGTCGATGATGAGCCGAATGCGATCTTCGGCATTTTTCAGATCTTCGATGTCGGTGGAAATTCCATGCCAATGGGCAATGTTTCCCTGTTCGTCTCGCAACGGCATGGCGCGAATTAAAAACCAGCGATACTGCCCGTCGGACCGACGGAGACGCGCCTCCTTCTCAAAGGGTTTCCCGGCCGCCAAAGCCGTACGCCATTCCTCAATCAAACGGTCTTCAGGATGAAACGCATTCATCATCCATCCCCAGCCCAGACCTTCCTCCAACGAAAGGCCCGTATACTCCCGAAAATTCTGGTTGAGGAAATCAGCCGAACCATCAGGCAATTTGCGCCAGACTATTGTAGGGATGGTGTCAATGATGAGCCGCAGGCGCTCTTCGATCACATTCGACGTTTCGTCAGAATCGCTGGAGTGTTTGTCGGACCTGGTTTGGCTCATGGGTGCCCCCTGCAGATGGGATGCACATCGGTACGATCACCGTGACGGGGACATGGCAACGATTTCAGCAACTACCAGCGTAACCCAAAAAGCAATCGTGGTTATACTAAGACTTACGTACATAGTTTTCCCCATCGGTACTAGTCCTAGTGTTTCGCCAGTCCCGTAGCCGATCGCATTGTACACTCTGCGGTATTGTGCTGACTTCGCAGTTCAGTGAACCTCTGGTACGCCAAATTTGCAATAGAAAGCCAAAAAAATGGAAAAGCACGCGGCCCCGCCACGCGTTGCATTATTGAGGGAACATATCCTGGATGGATTGATTGGTAATTCCGCGCCGATGGGTCTACTCAACGAGTTGATCGGAAAGATCAGTCGGAGCGATTCCCCGGTTTTGCTCTTTACCCCCGATAGGAATGAACTTGTCCGGCTCACGGAAATCGAGCGTCGCGCCGTTTTGCACGCACTGCGCAAAACCGGAGCAGATAAGCACGCCGCCGCACTTGTGCTCGGCATTGGAAAGTCCAGCTTTTACCGCAAAGCTCAAGGGGTACACCACACCACACCTCCCCTGCCAAAAGATCAGGAACCGAGAGCGGGGCACTAGCCAATGGCGAATGGACTTAAGAGGCGCGCCCCAGTCAAGGCTTGGATTGAGAACGGAGAACTGGCAAGAATCTTGCTGGACTCCATGGCCGAGGCCATCTATGCGATAGACATGCTGGGCAACTGTACGTTTTGCAATGCCGCTTGTCTTCGATTGCTCGGGTACAAGGACCCGGTCGAGCTCATCGGCAAGAACATGCACCGCGTGATGCATCATACTCGCCCGGATGGAGCGCCTTACCCCAGCGACGAATGCCGTATTTACCTGGCTTTTCGCCGAGGCGAAGGCAGCCACGTGGATGACGAACTCGTCTGGTGCGCCGACGGAACCGGCGTTCCAGTTGAGTATTGGTCCTATCCAATGCGTGAGAAGAACATTTTGATCGGTGCCGTAGTAACTTTCATCGACATCACCGAGCGCAGAAAGGCACAGCAGGCCCTACAGCAAAGTGAGGAAATATTTCGCCAGCTGGCGGAAAACATCCGGGAAGTCTTTTTCATTGTAACGCCAGATCCGCCGAGAATAGCTTATATCAGCCCGGCTTATGAGGAAGTTACGGAAAGACCCCGTCAGGAACTTTACGAGCGGGCCGATGCGTGCATCGAATCGGTTCATCCAGAAGATCGCAATCGCATGGCAAGCGTTTTTGAACAGTCCCTGCAAGGCGTTGCAACGGCCATGCACTACCGGTTAGTGCGGCCCGATGGATCGGTCCGATGGATCAAGGCACGAAGCTTTCCCGTTCGAGACTCACAAGGCAAGTTTGGCAGCAGTGTGGGTATTGCTGAAGACATTACCGACCGCAAGAAAGCACTGGAAGAGATGGCAGTCGCCAGGACGGCCGCAGAGTCCGCAAATCGGGCAAAAAGCGAATTCCTCGCGAACCTGAGTCACGAAATCCGAACGCCTTTGAACGGCATTATTGGGATGACCGACCTTCTGCTCGACACGCAGTTGGCTCCAGAGCAGGCAGAATACCTTCAAATGCTAAAATCCTCGACTGATTCGCTTCTGACGATCGTCAACGACATCCTGGATTTCGCAAAACATTGAGGCCGGCAAATTGGAAATGGCTGTCACCACTTTCGATTTGCGGGAGAACCTGAAAGAGATGAGGAAAGTGCTTGCGATCAGGTCCCATAGCAAGGGCCTTGAGCTCCAGCGGTTTCACCACAGGGTGCCCACTTTGCTGGTGGGTGATCCTGCGTGATTAAGACAAATTCTTAATAATCTGGTGGGAAACGCCCTTAAGTTCACCGAGCGGGGAGAAATTGTGGTCGAAGTGCGAAAAGAGACGGAAAGCTGCAACTGCGTCCGAGATACCGGGATCGGGATTCCCCTCGAAAAACAGCGGCTGATTTTCGATGAATCTTTCCAGGCGGATTCATCAAACACAGGCAAGTTCAGAGGCACGGGACTCGGACTTGCTATCTCAAATCGATTAGTCAAACTGATGGGGTGGCCGAATTTGCATCGAAAGCGAAGTTGAGCACGGCTCTACGTTTCACTTCACCGTTCGGTTGGGGCTCAGATTATAGAAAAGCGCCAGCGTCATTCGCCTGATTCCGACCTTGTTCCGGTTAGTCCACGCTAAACGTCGACATTGTTTGGGATCGAACTGCGCTCGGAATGCTATTCTTTCCAGCCTCCGCCGAGTGCTCGGTAAAGTTGCACCAGGCTCTGGTACTCGGTTCCGCGAGCCTGCGCCAGTGTAAGTTCAGCGGCAAAGAGCGAACGTTGTCCGTCCAGGACTTCGAGGTATGCGGTGGTGCCGCCCTTATAGCGCATGTTGGACAGCCGGACGGATTCCTGCAGATCCGCGACGGTACTTTCCTGGCGCACACGAACCTCATGGAATTTCTGATAGCCGATCAGCGCGTCGGATACGTCTCCGAACGCTCGCTGAATCGACTGCCGGTAAGCGATCAAAGCTTGCTGGTTCTGAGACTCCGCCAGTCGCAGATTTCCGCGCAGAGCGCCCGCGGTGAAAATGGGCTGACTTACTTGCGCGCCATAGGACCAGATTCCAAGCTGCGAACCCATCAGTCCGGAAAACGCGCTGCTGCGCCCGAAAGCACCGCCGCCGGAGCCAGTCAACGAGATTTGCGGAAAGAATTGCGCTTTGGCCACGCCGATTTCGGCGTTGGCCGCAACCATGATTTGTTCGGCTTCGCGAATATCGGGGCGGCGCTCGATGAGCGATGACGGCAGGCCCGGCGGAACTTCGGGAGGAAGCGGCTGCTCTACCAGGGGACGCCCGCGCGGAACGGCTTGCGGATAATTGCCCAGCAGAATGCTGATGGCGTTTTCTTGCTGCTCGATCTGCCGCTCCAAGTCCGGGATTTGCGCATTCGCGGAATCGAGGACCTGCTGAGATTGCAGAACGTCGAGCTTGGTGGCAACCCCGTGGTCCAGGCGAAGATTGGTCAGCTTCACCGAAGCTTCCTGCGCCGCCACGGTGTTGCGTGTGATCTGCAGTTGCAAGTCGAGTTGCAGCAACGCGAAATAATCGCTGGCCACGTCGCTGACCAGCGTCAAAATGACCGTCTGCCGCGCATCCTCGGTTGCAAGCAGTTGCGCGCGAGACGCTTCCGTCGCGCGACGCAACTTCCCGAAGAAGTCCAACTGGAAGGCGGCGTCGGCGGTCAGAGTCAGAAAATTGAATTTGGTCTGAAAGTTAGATTCTTTTCCACCGCTGAAAGTGCCGTTTCCCTGGACCTGCGGGAACTGGCTGGCACGAGTTACGGCCAGCTGCGCGCGAGCGCTATTGATTCGCTCCGTGGCAAGTTGCAAGTCGTAGTTTTGCTTTATGGCGGTGCGGATGAGTTCTTGTAATTGCGGATCCTGGAAAACCTGCCACCAGGGAAGATCAGCATAGGAAGCCGCTTGTGCCTGGATCTGCGGGTTTTCGGCAGCCTCGCGGAAAGCTGTTGGAGTCTGCATGGCGGGGCGATGATAGTTCGGGCCGACGCTGCATCCGGCGAGCAATGCTGAAAACATCATGGCCCATTTGAGTGCCGCTAATTTCTTCATTGGATTGCTCCGCCGTACTGGCTTCGCGCATTTCGTCAGTGCGGCCATCTCAATCCCCCGGCGCCGGAGAAGGCGTTGCCGGCAGCGCTCCCGTAGCGTGCTCTTTGCCGGCACCTGACCATTTCTCAACCGCATAGAAGACCCCCGGCACAAAGAAAATCCCGATGATGCTGGCGGCCAGCATTCCGCCGATGACGGTTGTGCCCATGATTTGGCGGGCGACCGAACCGGCGCCGGTCGCTACCCAAAGCGGCACGCAACCGAGAATGAACGCGAACGATGTCATCAAAATCGGTCGCAAACGAAGCCTGGCTCCCTCCAGCGCGGCATCCGCCAGCGGTTTGCCTTTTTCGAATTCATCTTTGGCAAATTCGACGATCAAAATCGCATTTTTGGCCGCCAAACCGATCAGCATGACTAGCCCGATTTGCGAATAAATATCGCTCTCGATCTGCACCATGTAGGGCGGCAGGAAAAGTCCCAGCAGCGCGCGGCGCAACCAAAGAACTCCAAAAGCTCCAAAGATCGCCACCGGCGTGCTCAACAGTACGCTGAACGGAAGGGACCAGCTTTCATACAACGCCGCCAGAATGAGAAAGACGAACAATAAAGAAAGTCCGAAAATAACAGAAGCGGGTACTCCCTCGCGCGCTTTCTGCTCCTGAAAAGACATGCCCGAATAATCGAAGCCCATCTCGCGCGGCATAGTCTGTTTGAAAACGTCTTCAAGAGCTGCGGTCGCCTGGTCCGCGCTGTAGCCCGGCGCCGCGCTGCCGTTGATTTGCGCCGAACGGAACTCGTTGAAGCGCATCGTGAACTCCGGCCCCATGCGCGGTTTTACAGTGGTTAGCGTGGACAGCGGGACGTTTTCGCCTTTGTTGTTGCGGACGTAGAACTGCCCGACATTTTCTGCTTTAGCCCGATACTCGCTTTCCGCCTCGATGTACACCTGCCACTGACGGCCGAAGCGATTGAAATAGTTGATGAAATATCCGCCCATGAAAGCTTGGATGGTCCGGTAGACATCGTTGAGGGGCACGCCCTGCTTCAACACTTTGTCGCGGTCCACTTCGACAAACTCCTGCGGCACGCTGGGCAGAAAAGTGGTGCTCAAGCCGGCGATCTCCGGGCGCTTGCGCGCTGCTTCCAGGAAAGTGCCAAGATTTTTGGCCAGGAATTGCACATCATTCCCCGCGCGATCCTCGAGCACGAAAGTGAAGCCGCCAGAAGTGCCGACGCCGGGAATCGCGGGTGGCGAAAAACTGAAGGCAATGGCCGCGGGCAGTCGGCTCAGTTCCCTGTTCAGGTGCGCTTTGATGGCTTGGAATTGTTCCGGACGGCTCTTGCGCTCATCCCACGGTTTGAAGGTCACGAAGAAGAACGCGTTATAGCTGGTGCGTACGTAGCTGAGCAAACTGAAGCCGACAATGCTGGTCGAATATTGAACGCCTGGAGTATTCGCCAGAATTTTTTCCACATCGGCTGTTACCGCGGTCGTGCGTTCGAGGGAAGCTCCGTTCGGGAGCTGAAGATTTATGAAGGCGTAGCCCTGGTCCTCGTCCGGCAGGAAGCTCGATGGCACCCGGTTGGCAAAAAAACCGGCCGCGACACTGAAGGCCACCAACAGTACCACCAAGACGACGGTTTTTCGCAGGAGTACGCTGCTCCAACGGACGTAGCCTTCGGTTGCGCGTTCGAACAAGCGATTAAACCAATCGAAGAATCGCCGCAGCAATCCTCGGCTCGGTGTGCGCGGCTTCAGCAACAACGCGGCAAGCGCGGGACTGAGGGTAAGGGCGTTGAACGCAGACAATAGCACTGAAATCGCGATGGTAACGGCGAACTGCTGGTAGAGCCGGCCGGTAATGCCCGGAATGAAAGCTGTCGGCACGAACACGGCGGAAAGAACCAGAGCGATGCCAACGACCGGACCGGACAATTCCTCCATTGCTTTCAACGCCGCGGCTTTTGGCGTCAGGCCCTCTTCGATGTGCCGTTCTACGCCTTCGACAACCACGATGGCGTCGTCAACCACGAGACCGATGGCCAACACCAGACCAAAAAGGGAAAGCGTATTGATGGAAAATCCGAACACGGGAAAAAGTACAAAGGTGCCGACCAGGGAAACCGGAACGGCCAGGAGAGGAATCAGGGTGGCGCGCCAGCCCTGCAAAAAGATATAGACCACCAGGATTACCAGTGCGAGCGCAATCAACAGTGTGACTACGATTTCCTTTATGCCTTCGGTGACCGCGCGAGTGGTATCCAGAGCGACGATGAAATCCATGTCTTCCGGGAAGCGTTGCTTCATCTGCGCCATTAATTTATTGACGCCTGCTGCCGCGTCGACTGCGTTCGAGCCCGGCAATTGGTAGGTGGCAATGACAGCGCTGGGCTTCCCATTTAAGCGGCCGGAGACACTGTAGTCCTGGGAACCCAGCTCGATGCGGGCGACGTCTTGTACACGCACGATCCCGCCGTCCGGCGTTTCGCGCACGACGATCCGTCCGAATTCCTCTGGTGAGGCCAGGCGGCCCTGCGCGAGAACCGAATAAGTGAATTCCTGGCCCTTGGGCGCGGGCTCGCCGCCAGCCTTTCCGGCGGGGTTCACAGTGTTCTGGGCTTGAATGGCGCTGACGATTTCCGGAACGGTGATGCCCAGTTTGGCCAATTGGTCCGGCTTTACCCAAAGCCGCATCGCGTATTGACCCGCACCGAATACCTGAACGTTGCCGATGCCCGGCGAGCGCGTGATCGGATCAGTGATATTGATGTACGCGTAGTTTGCGAGAAAGTTGGCATCGTAGGTCCCGTGCGGCGAGTACAGGGCAATGAGCATGAGCGGCGCGGACACCGCCTTGCGAACGGTGATTCCGTAATTGTTGACATCAGCGGGGAGTTGCGAGGCAGCTTGTGTCTCGCGCGCCTGGGTCAGAATCAAGTCGGTATTCGGATCAGTCTTCACATCGAAATTCACGATCAGTGTGGTGTTGGAGTTTCCAGTGGCATTCAGCGAGTACATATAATTCATGTTGTCCACGCCGCTCATCTGCTGCTCGATGGGAGTGGCCACTGCCTGCTCGAGTGTTTGTGCGTCGGCGCCTACGTAGGTAGCCAGCACCTGAATTTCCGGCGGAGCAATATTGGGAAACTGGGCGATGGGCAGATTCAGTACGGTGATGGTGCCGACCAGCACAAAGACAATCGAGATGACCATAGCGACGATGGGACGATTGATAAAGAATTTTGACATCGCGTCACCTTCCCTGAGTTTCCGCGGTGAATGGCTTGGGGCTCACTTGCATGCCGGGGCGTACTTTCTGAATGCCTTCGGCAACAACGCGTTCGCCTGGTTTCAGTCCTTCCGCAATAACCCACTGGTTGCCGACGCGGTCGCCGGCTTGGACCGTCCTAATGCTGACTTTGTTGGCGCTGTCCACAACTGCGACTTGATAGCCGCCTTGCAGCTCTGAGACTGCGCGCTGCGGTACCAGCAATGCGTCCGGTTG
>Ga0193709_1000254_pt1 | contig 20870 bp, 9 predicted proteins | sample H3c2metaG_FD_160571 | JGI IMG/M metagenome (GOLD analysis project Ga0193709, IMG submission 160571) | Soil microbial communities from a riparian zone of the East river system, Colorado, United States - H3c2 | ecosystem: Environmental > Terrestrial > Soil > Riparian zone | place: USA: East River... | reverse complement strand
ATCGAAGCGGATAAAGCGCTCGAAATCGTTGATACCGGTGACATAGCGGTAGGTAACTTCCGGCTCGATGGTGTGCTTGTATTTTCGTTTGGACTTCGGGCGGTCGAAATATTTTTCCAGTGTTGGCGGACGAAGCTCGAGAGAAAATTCGCCGTCGTTTCGCGTTAGGGGTTGCGTGCTTAGGTTGCCCGCGGTGTCGAGGGATGCGCCGTAGCGTGTGGTGCGCACCGCGGCCGTAGCGGCGACGTCCAGCCAGGGGCCGAAATGAAGCGGGACAGTTACTTTGGGCGCGATCTCCGAGCGCTGTACGGCAGCGGGCGTCGCTAAATTTTCGTCCTGGCGATGAAGTGCGCCGATGGAAGAATCGAAGCTGAAATAAATTGGCAGGTTGCGCCACGGGGCCTGTTCCACCGAGCCGAATCGCGCTTCCGGCACATTACGGAGCGAAACGCTGGTTTCCGGGCTGATGGTCAGAAAACTTTTGTCGTTCACGCCCGCGAAATTCAGGCTGAAGCCGCGAAAATTGTTGCTCAGAAAAACTGCGCTGTTCACTTCGGAATTAATCGCGTCTCCATAGGTGTCGGCGAACGCCAGCCGAAACGTGAGCGAAGACAACTGGTTGAAGTCGGCCACGAAGCGCCAGCCCTGCGGCAACACGGACTGCAATTCGAGCCGCTGCTGATGGCCGCCTTGCGATACCAGTACGCCATTCGCGTTAGGCAGGCCGCGGTCAATTACGCCGTAATAGGTATAGCTGAACGATGTATTTTCGGCTGGTCGCAAGCGAATTTCGGCACGCTGGGAGGAGCCGCGTTTGGTGTAGTCCTGCACGCCAATGGTTGCGTCGGCCCAAGTGGTGGGCGCCCAATAATACGCGTCGCCGAAAACGTAACCCTTGGTGGAACTGTTGCCGATATCGGGGAGCAGAAATCCGGATTGGCGAATTTTCTGCCCGGCCGGCGCGGTCGCGTACGGCAGCCAGAGCAAAGGAACTTTGAACAGGCGGAAATTTGCATTGACCAGCGCGACCGATTTGTTCAAGCGAATCCTGGCGCGTGGCGCATACATCTGCCACGTGGGGCGCTCTTGATCGCAAATTGTGATCCACGCTTGATGCACCACGAAGACATTATTGGCGTAGCGTTCGACCTGGCGCGCTTCGAAATATAAGGGATTGTCCGATACCAGCACCACAGGGTTAGGCCTGCGCAGAATTCTTATGCTGCCGCGCACGTTCGCGAATGTGCCTACGCCAGTCGTAAAGTTGAAGTGCGCTTCGTCGCCCTCGAGATGCTCGTTTTCGTAGTCGAATTGCACGTGACCCTGCGCCAGGGAATCATGCGTGGTGTCGTTGTACTCCAGGTGATCGGCGCGCAGGCGCATGGTCGCGTACTGCAAATCCACATTTTTATCGGCGATAAAGACGTCGCCTTTGCGAGTCTGCGGCCCGTCGGAAGAAAGTTCCGCGTACTGGCCTTTTCCGGAGGGCAGCCGCACCTGCTGGGCGCGGCAGGGTACTGCCAGCAAAAGCAAAATTGCCGCGCACAGTGGGAACAAATTGCGGCGCAGGGTTATAGACATGCTCTGCAGAGTCGGATGAGTGCGCAACATGCGGTAGAGTAAAAACAGTTCGATAGCTTATCACGCGATTTAGGTTGCGTGCGCCGCAGGAAAACTCCCAGTGGCGACGCGACGCGGCCCGGTTTGTTTGCCTACGGCATGTATGCCGCTTGGTTCGCAGCCGGAATCCGACCTTATCCACCTGAAATTCATTTGCTGCATAGCAGCGTCCAGCGCGGTATCATTCGCGACTCCGCTCCGGGCCGCGGAAAAATATTGTTGGAGGCTTCATGGCGACGAAGTGTATTCGTTTTATTCTTGCCTGCTGCTCGATGGTAGGTCTGCTGGCGCTTTCAACTCCCGGCCAAAAGGAGCAAAACAAGAGTAACAAAGGCAAAGAAAAGCCTGCTATAGCAGCGAATGCAGATACTGCTAGCGAACCAACGTTGACCGACAAATTTAAGGCCCTGGCGTTTCGCGAAATCGGCCCCGCCGTCATGGGTGGCCGGATTGACGATTTCGCAGCTGTAGAAAGCAATCCAAACATTGTTTATGTGGGCGTAGCGTCCGGTGGCGTCTGGAAAACGACCAACAACGGCACTACCTGGGAATCCGTTTTTGACCAAGAAGGCGTGTCGACGGTCGGAGATATTGCGATTGCGCCTTCTGATCCGTCGGTAATTTGGGTCGGCAGCGGCGAACCGAACAATCGGCAGAGTTCTTCCTGGGGCGACGGAATTTATAAGTCCACTGACTCAGGTAAGACCTGGAAGCATATGGGACTGGCGGAAACCCACCACATCGGACGGGTGGTTATTCATCCAAAAAATCCCGATGTGGTTTACGCAGCGGCGCTTGGCCATCTGTGGGGAGCAAATCCGGAACGCGGTGTGTACAAAACATCTGATGGCGGCAAAACCTGGAATCAGGTTCTGAAAATCAGCAACGATACCGGCGTCAGCGACATCGCCATGGATCCAGAAAGTCCTGACACTCTTTACGCAGCGGCGTATACGCGGAGGCGCACTCCGTTTGGCTTCAATGGTGGGGGCAGGGAAAGTGCAATTTACAAAACTAGCGACGGCGGAGCGACCTGGAAAAAGCTTATTAAAGGTCTGCCCTACGAAAATGCAGGCGAAACCGGACGCATTGGACTCGATATCTATCGGAAAGATCCCAACATCGTGTACGCATTGGTGCAGCATGAGAAAGGCGGCATCTACCGCAGCGAAGACAAAGGCGAAACGTGGAAGAAGATGAGCGACACCGATCCGCGACCGTCTTATTACAGCCAGGTGCGCGTTGATCCCAATAATGATTTGCGGATTTGGGTGCTGGGCGCGGCCATGTTTTTCTCCGAGGATGGAGGAAAAACTTTCACTACGCGGCGCGTGCAGAAAATTCACGGCGACTTCCACGCGCTATGGATCGATCCTTCCAATTCGAGTCACATCATTGCCGGAAGCGATGGCGGCATTCACTGGAGCTACGACAACGGCAAGACCTGGGATTTTCTGAACAACATCGCTATCGGCCAATTTTATGAAATCGGGCTGGACAACGAAAAGCCTTATCACATTTGCGGCGGTTTGCAGGACAACGGCAGCTGGTGCGGCCCGAGCGCAACGCCTACGCGCGACGGCATCGTCAATGAAGATTGGACGCTGATTCACGGCGGCGACGGATTCTACGCTCAGATTGACAATGTGGAACCCTGGATGGTTTACACCGAATCGCAAGATGGCTATCTGGCGCGGCGCAATTTACGCACTGCGCAGGAACGCTCTATCAAGCCAGAAGCAAAGTTTGGCGAACCGCATTATCGGTTCCAATGGAATTCGCCGGTGGCTGTTTCGGTTCACGACCACAACACCATTTACTACGGTGGAAATTATTTCTTTAAGTCCACCGATCGTGGAGACTCCTGGATGCGTCTGGGCAACGATTTAACGAGCGGGATTGATCGCAACAAGATGCAGATCTTCAGCAAGACTCCCGACAAGCAAACGCTTTCGCGCCACGACGGAGTCGAAGAATATCCGACGATTACGACAATTAGTGAATCGCCGGTCACCGCCGACGTACTGTGGGCGGGCACCGACGACGGCAACGTGCAGGTTACGCGGGACAGCGGAAAGAGCTGGAAGAACGTGGCGTCACAAATTCCTGGCGTCCCGAAGGGCACTTACGTCAGCCGGGTGGTGGCTTCGAAATCTGCCGCTGGCTCGGCCTACGTTACGTTCGATGGCCACCGCACGGACGATTATGCGGTGTACATTTTCGTTACATCGGATTACGGCGAAACGTGGCAGGCCATTCGCCACGGTATTCCCGATACCGCCGGATCGGTTCACGTGGTTCGCGAACATCCGCGCAACACCAGTCTGCTTTTTGCCGGCACTGAATTTGGCTTGTGGATCTCTTGGGATCGCGGCACGAACTGGACCGCTTTCAAAAATAATTTTCCTACTGTTCCGGTGGACGACATCGAATTGCAAGCTCGGGAAAACGATCTGGTGCTTGCAACGCACGGGCGGTCCATTTGGATTTTCGACGACCTCACGCCATTGGAAAAAATGGACGCAACGGTTGCGGCCAGCGACCTGACATTTTTTCCGCCGCGCGCGGCGAATGTCTGGCACATCCACAACCGGCGCTGGAGCGCCGGGCAAAAAGCTTTCGCGGCCAAGAATCCGCCGGCCGGAGCGGTCATCAACTATTACCTGAAATCGGCTCTACCTCCTGCGGAGCTCAAGCCGGATTCCTCGGAAAAGAAAGAAGCGACAGCCGAATCGCAGAAGCCCAAAACCGATGAGCCCGAAGCCAAGCCCACAGGTAAGCTTTCGGAAAAAACCGCCGAAACGCCGGCTGCGCCGAGCGAGGATAAAGCTACGGACAAGAAGGAAGAAAAACAGGAAACAAAAAAGGAAGGAAAAGTCAAAATCGTTGTTACTGACAAGGACGGAAAAATTGTTCGCGAACTGGACGGACCGGGGGCTGCGGGAGTAAACCGTACCAATTGGGATTTGCGCTATAACCCGCCTGCCGAACCTACGCCGGAACAGTTGGAAGCAATCGCGGCAGGATACGGTCAGGGCCCGCGCGGGCCGTACGCTGAACCCGGGCAATACACCATCAAGATGACCGCCGGCAGCAAGGAAACTACCCAGAAAGTTACCGTTGAGGACGATCCGCGGCTGCAGCTGAGCGCGGAAGATCGCGCCGCGCGGCGTGCCGTCATTGAGCAGCTATACGCCATGGCAAAGTCCAACGATCAGGATCGCAAAACGATTCTGGGTGTTCAGAGCGCCCTGAAAACGGCGCGCGAGAATTGGAAAACGGAAGCAGCGAAACCTAAGGGCACGAAAATACCGGAGGCCATTGTAAAGAGCGCCGACGAGCTACAGAAAAAAGTCGACCAGGTCGCCTTGAAGTACCAACGCGAGCAGCAAGGCCTCGGCAATGCCGGGCCGCCGTTCGAATGGAAGCCCGAGCCTCTTCCCGCCCAGGTACAGGACCTGATGGAAGACCTGGACGACTTTGCCGCCGCCCCGGGCACCCAGCAGAAAGAAAAGCTGGCCGAACTGGCGCCACTGGTTGCCGAAGCTTCCGCGCAAGTGAAAAAAATAGTCGACGAGGATCTGGCGGCCCTCAATAAAAAGATGAATGAAGCAGGAATCCCTCATATAGTGCCAGCGCCGCCGGCGCCGCTAGGTAGCGGCGGAAATGATCAAGACGATGACCACGGCGGACGCTGAAAATGGCGATTTCTGGAAACCATTTAGCACACCGCGCGTCTAACCGCCATCAGAGTAGGTGTGGATAATCACGTTTGGATTCGAACCACATAACACAGCAGGTCCCTGGCTGCAGCCAGTCTGAACTTTGCCAAAAGCAAAAGTGCTGCGACCACATGTGCCGTATCGGTGTACTGCGGCCGACGGAAACCTTAAGGAGAAAAGCATGAATGGGACGTATGGTAACCGGCGGTCGCTGGCGTTTTATGTGCTGGTCTTGACTCTTGGCCTTAGCGGCTTGACCGTAACTTCGCGTCTGCGTGCCCAGGAGATTGCGCAGGAAAAGGACAAAAAGGAAGAGAAGAAAGACGAAAAGAAGGACGAGAAAAAAGGGCTGCCCCTGAAGTCGGATCGCAAGGTCAGCTTCACCACCGACGAGGGCACCTGGCTCTCGCTCGATGTTTCGCCTGACGGCAGGACCATTGCGTTCGAATTGATTGGTGACATCTATACCCTGCCAATCGAAGGCGGCAAGGCCAAGTTGATTGATGGCGGCATGGCGTTTGACAGCCAGCCAAAATTTTCGCCCGACGGGCAGTGGATCGCGTTTCTGTCTGACCGCGAGGGGAGCGAAAACGTTTGGATCATGCATGCCGACGGAAGCGGCGTGAAGCAAGTTTCCAAAGACCCCAACGGCGAATTCGCTTCGCCCAGTTGGGATCCCAGCGGCAAATATGTCTACGTTTCCAAAACTCACTTCGGCATCGGTCCACGGGAAATCTGGATGTACCACGTGGATGGCGGCGGCGGTGTCCAGATCACCAAAGCAAAGCCGACACCGACTACCAAGCGCGAGGACCGCACCAGCGTCATGGGCGTTGTGGCATCGGCCGACGGAAAATATCTTTATTACGCGGAACGGCGCCGGGATTTTTCGTACAACTCGATGTTTCCGTTGTGGCAGATCAAACGCAAAGATCGCAAGACCGGCGAAGAAGACACGATCATTGAGCAGCCGCGCAGCGCCATGCGGCCGCTTCTTTCCCCGGACGGAAAATTTCTCCTCTATGTAACCCGGCACGAAACGGAGAGCGGATTGCGACTTCGCAATCTGCAAACCGGCGAAGATCACTGGGTTCGCTATCCCGTTACGCGCGATGACCAGGAAGCCATTTTTTCCCGCGACCTCTTTCCTGGGTACGCGTTTCTGCCTGGAGGAAAAGAAATTGTTTACAACCAGGACGGAAAAATCCGCCGGCTCAGTCTAGAATCCGGTGCCGAATCGGTGATTCCGTTTAGCGCCGAGGTTTCACAGGACCTCGGGCCCAAGCTCGATTTTCCGCAAAAGGTAGAGCAAGGCCCGGTAAAGGTTCGCCTGATTCACGATCCGGCAGAATCTCCCGACGATAAGAAGCTGGTCTTTTCCGCGATGACCCACCTATATACGCTCGATTTGCCGGGCGGAAAGCCGCAGCGGCTCACCAGCGGCAAGTCGACGGAATTTCAGCCTGCATGGTCGCCCGACGGGAAATGGATTACCTATGTCTCGTGGTCCAGCGAGGGCGGACAGCTCTGGAAGATTTCCGCTGATGGCGGCAGCCCGCTGCAACTTTCCAAGTCGCTCGCCGTTTACAGCAACCCGGCATTTTCGCCCGATGGGACAAAAATAGTTCTACTGCGTGGCAATGCCTACGACCGTGAAAACAGCGCATTCGATGGCGGACAGACCGGCAATGCTGATCTGGTCTGGATTTCCGCGGATGGCGGCGAACCGAATCTGATTCTTCCGGCGCGCGGCGCGGGTGGCCCGCATTTCACGCACGAGAAAGAGCGCATTTACGTTTACACTCCCGGCGGACTGGTTTCCTTGCGCTACGACGGGACGGATCGCCGCACACACCTGCAAGTGAAAGGACAAGGGCTGTATTTCTTTGAAGAGCCGATTCCTGCGGACGATTTGATCCCCAGCCCGGATGGCCAGTGGGTTCTGGCACACGTCCAGAATCAGCTTTACGTGATGGCCATGCCGCCTGTGGGCGGAGAGGCTCCCACAGTGATGGTGAGCGGCCCGTCTGTTCCATTGAAGAAAGTTACGGACATCGGCGCGGATTATTTTGCCTGGGCCGATAACGGCAAGACGGTCGCGTGGGCCGTCGGCGCAAGCTATTTCCGCCAGCCATTCAGCTCGATCTCCTTCGAACCCCCCAAGGATGAGAAAAAAGACGGCGAAAAGAAAGACGGCGACGCCAAGGACGCGGACAAAGATAAAGATAAGAAAGATTCCACTGACGCAAAAAAAGAGGAAAAGAAAGACGAGAAGAAAGACGAGAAAAAATCGCAGAAATTCAAGGAACAGGAAAAGGACGTTCAGGAAATCGCCATCGACATCGAGCTTCCGCGCAAAACTCCCAAGGGTACGATTGTGCTACGCAGCGCAACTGTCGTCACCATGAAGGGCGACGAAGTGTTGAAGGATGCCGACGTGGTCATCGAGAACAACCGCATCACGCGCGTAGGCGCAAGAGGCAGCGTGCCCTCTGGCGCGAAAATATTCGACGTCAAAGGCAAAACCATCACGCCCGGCTTTGTCGACACCCACGCGCACTGGTTTGAAATCCGCCGCGGCATTCTGGACACGCAGAACTGGGCGTTCCTCGCAAATCTCGCTTACGGCGTCACCGCCGGCCTGGATGTGCAAACCGGAACCAACGACATGTTTGCGTACCAGGATCTGGTGGACACGGGAGACATTCTGGGCCAGCGGGCATTTTCTACCGGGCCCGGAGTTTTCTCCGACAATAATTTTCAATCCGAGGAAGAAGTCAAAGGTGTGCTCACCAAATACCGCAAATATTACGGCACGCACAACATCAAGAGCTATCTGGTGGGCAACCGCAAGCAGCGCCAGTACATGGTGCAGGCTTCGAAAGAGCTGGAAATGATGCCGACCACGGAAGGCGCGCTGGATCTGAAACTCGACCTTACGCACGTCATTGACGGTTTCCACGGAAACGAGCACACGCTGCCTATTACACCTCTATTTAAAGATGTTCTACAGATGTTCGCGCAGTCGGGCATTGCGGAAACTCCTACCCTGATCGTGAATTACGGGGGGCCATTCGGGGAGGATTACTGGTACGAATACAGCGAGGTGCATGACAACGCGAAACTGAACCGCTTTACGCCACATAGAATTATTGACGAAAAAACCAAGCGCCGGCCGAGTTGGTTCCGCAAAGACGAATACGAATTTCCCAAACTTGCGGCGCAGGTAGCGAAACTGGAACGCGCCGGAGGGCTGGTTGGAGTTGGCAGTCACGGACAGTTGCAGGGCCTCGGGTACCACTGGGAAATGTGGATGCTGGCCAGCGGCGGCATGACGCCTCTGGAAGTGTTGAAGTGCGCGACGATTAACGGATCGAAAATTGTTGGCCGGCCGGATGATCTTGGCAGCATCGAACCGGGGAAACTCGCCGACCTGGTGATTTTCGACAAGAATCCGCTCGACGATATTCACAACACCAATACCATTCACTGGGTGGTGAAAAACGGCGAAGTCTTTGAGGGCGATACGCTCAACCAGGTGTGGCCGGAACAGAAAAAACTGGAGCCGTTGTGGTTCTGGAATAACTACGATGTGCCGAAGAGCGGCGAGTCACTGAGTTACGGTAAGACCGTAACGCCCTGAGAAAGAGATCAGAGAACAGAGACTGCTGGCTGGTGGGCGGTGGATAGAGAGCAGTGAGTTTTAGGTGCCAGCTTGGTGTTTCTGACTCACTACTCGCTACTCACTACTTTCTGTTTTGCGGCCTTTGCTTCGGATTCCTGGTACCAGGCGAAGGTGCGGCGCAGGCCTTCAGGGAAATCTACTGTGGGATGGTATTTCAGGGCTTCGCGGGCCAACGTGATGTCAGCTTGCGAGTCGCGAATATCACCGTCGCGAGGCGGGTCGTATTTCGCCTGCAGTTCGCTGGCGTTGATTTCGCGCAAAAGCTGCAATGTCTGGTTCAGAGAAATGCGCGCGCCGGTGCCGATATTGATGACTTTTCCGCTAGCGGCTGGCGCTTCGCAAGCCAGCAAATTTGCTTGCACCACATTGTCGATATAGGTGAAATCGCGCGTTTGCTCGCCATCGCCGAAAACAACCGGGTCGGTTTTTTCCAGGAAGGCAGTACAGAATTTCGCGAGCACGCCGGAATAGGGCGACGTAGGATCCTGGCGCGGGCCAAAAACATTGAAGTAGCGCAGGCAGACGTTTTGCAGTCCGTAAACTTTTCCAAAAACCTGCGCGTAAAGTTCGCCAACGTATTTGGTAATGCCATAAGGGGAAATCGGCTGCGGCTGCATGGTTTCAACTTTCGGCAGCGTGGGCGTTTCACCGTAGGCGGAAGAAGAAGCCGCCAGCACCACACGTTTTACTTTGGCGTCGCGCGCAGCAACCAGGACATTCAGAGTGCCTTCGATGTTTATTCTGTTGGTTTCAAGAGGATCTTTTATCGAGCGGGGAACGGAGGTGCGCGCGGCTAGGTGCAACACGTAATCGGCTTCGTGCATGGCGCGACGAACCGCTTCCAGGTCATTGATGCTGCCCTTGATGAACGAAATTTTGTTGCGGACTTCGGCGAGATTGTCTTCCTTGCCGGCCGAGAGATCGTCCAGGACGACGACGCTTTCGCCGCGGCGAACCAATTCATCGACGGTGTTGGAGCCGATAAATCCCGCGCCACCGGTAACCACGTATCGCATTCGAGTTTTCCTTTGTTAACTCAGGGTTTGTAAAACGACTTGTTGGCCTCAGGTTTGCAAAGCAAACCCTGCAACCCTGCAACCCTGAAACCCGCGTTGCGTCGTTCGCGATCCTCCCGAGCCAGTTGGCCCGGGTGAACATGCACAGAGCTTCCCCAAGACGCCCGAAAATGCTTCTGTTAACCTGAAACAGCGCGGTCCGGAAAAGATGGTTCGCGTGACACTGTATTTTACGACGAAAGCCGAGCTCTCAGGATTCCGAATAAAGGGGCACGTCGCAGGAAGGTTATGAGCCGTCAGATTGCTTCCGTGCTTGCCGTGATTCTTGCTGTGGTGTGCGCCGCGGCGGCATTTGTGTGGCTGCATGCCGGCGGGCAGAGCAAGACGGAAGTGCAGTTTACTCCCGATCCTCCGGCGTCGAGTTCCAATAGCGCGAATGAAAAGGCAACGACGGCGGCTAGCGCGAACGGATCGTCGGCAGCCTCCGGCGCGGCAAAGCCGGCATTGAATGCCGCGCCGGCCACGGTATTCACGCCGGTGTCCGGAGAAGTGCTGGAGTTTACCGGCAGCGTGGCAAAGGTCAGTAACGTGGCGAGCCTGCGGTTGGTGGTCAATGGGCGCAAAGAATTGGCTGGCAAAGATGCCTGGCACTTGCAAGCGTTCGCGCACACGCAGAATCCGTTGCGTATGGTGTTTGAGCTAGACGACCAGTTCGACTCCTATAGCGCGCCGGGAGATTTTGCCAGCGTGCAGTATGAAATGCGCCTGAACGAACGCGGACAGAAAGTGCAATCGGTGCAGCGGATGGCGCCGACGGGCCTCGAGCCAGCGACTGCCGGAGCCTCTGAGGCACGGGTATTGCCGGGAACGCGCGATCCGCTGGGCATGATGCAGTACCTGAGATCGGTGGATTGGGGCAAAACTCCTGTGGTGCATGGCCCGGTGTATGACGGCCACAAACTCTATGAAGTGCGCGCGCAGAAGATTGGTTCGGCGGAAGTAGAAGTGCCGGCAGGAAAGTTTTCGACTGCAACGGTGGACATCAAAGTCTTCGACGATGGCGCGGAAATGAAAGACGCGCATTTCACCGTTTATTTGGCGAAGGATGCGGCGCGGACGCCAGTGCTGCTTGAGGCGGTGCTGCCATTTGCCGCGGCGCGAGTGGAGTTGACGAAGAAGCAGTGACTCGTGATTTGTGAGCGAATGCGACGGAAACGCGCGAAAACAAGGTTGTTTCTTGCTGTTGCGAGGATGGGCCCTTTGGAGGTTCCTTCTCCAGTTCGTGTTTCACCGTTCTTTGAGATTGGCGTTAGGAATTCGCTCCTGCATCCGCGTCAGCGCATCTCGCCAACGCTGCAATGTCGCTATAGTTATCTGCTAGCGCGGAAAGCAGCGCTTCGACAGCAGGTTCGTCACCTACTCTTTCCAGCACGCGGACAACCAATTCATGGTCTGTGGGGAGCGGCCGAAGGGTAGCGCGCCGCCGCAGAGCGCTTGAGGCCAAGAGATTTTGCAAGGAAACTATTGCAGTTTGGCGTATTCGGCTTTGGCTTCTTTGAGGACCGGGATGTCTGGGTCAGCGTCCTTCCACATGGCCAGGAAGTCCTGATAGCCGGTGCGGGCTTTGGCCGGATCGCCTTGCAGCGTGTAAGCGCGCGCGAGCTGCAATTGCGAAAGCGGAATCAATTCGCTTACGGCCATCCGGCCACGGAAGTCCAGGATCTTCTTAAACTCCGCCGCTGCTTTGGCTGGCTCCTTCGCCTGCAAATACGCAGTGCCACGCAAATAGAGAATGAAATACGGCGCGTTCGGCGGCTGGCCAGCCAATTCGAACCGGCGGGCGGGCTCGAGCGCGGCCAAGGCACCCGGAGCATCCTTCCTTTGCAGAGCGCTCAGCGCTTGCACCAGCGGCACAAAAATTCCTTGCACCAAAGAGTCCGTGGAATGCGCCTGGCTTTCTGCCTCAATGAGTTTTGTCGCGGCCGGATCGCCACAACGGGCGAGAGCCACGGCAGCGAATCTGCGGTTATCTCCGTCAGGCCCTTCTGCGAGCGACGCTTGTATCGACTTTTTTGCAGCGGCACAATCCCCATAAAAGGCTTGACGCACACCTGTATGGGCCTTCAGAAGAGCCGCGAACTCTTTCATGCCGGCGGCGTGGGCAGCGGCTTCGGCCTGAGTGAGCCATTCTTGTGCCGACGTCATCTTGCCGAGAAGCCCTACCGCTGCCGCTTTCCTCGCAAGCAGGAAAGGCGCTCCTTCGCTCCCCTTGCTTGCCGTGCCCCACGCGAGCTGGCGGTCCATACCAGCCTGGTCACCTTTCAAGAACGCGAGGTCGAAAAGGTGCATGTGGATCGGACCACTGTCCAGTTTCTTTGTGATGGTTTCGTCAGCAACGGCGCGGGCCTCGTCGAAACGGTTTAGGCTCAGGTAGGCATATACAGTGTGCTCGCGAGCGTAGGCGTCAGTGGGGTCCAGTTCGAGAGCCTGCTTGGCGAGGGCAAGAGTTTTCTCGAATTCTCCGGTCGCGATGTAAGCGAGTCCCAGGTTGTCCAGAGGAATTGAGTCACGCGGATAGGTCCGTGCCCAAGTTTCATAGGTGTCTATGGTTTTGTCGAGTTCGCCCGTCACCTCACCGTAATAATGCGCCTGAATATAGAAATGCTCCGGTTCGGTGGTGCGGTCCTTGAGAGCGAACGCTTTTTTCAAGTTCTCTTCGGCCGCTTTCATTTCGAGGTTGTTTCCGTTTGCTACGCCAAGCGTTGCATAAGCCAGTGCAAAATTCGGATCGAGTTCGGTTGCACGCTTCAGATGCGGAATGGCCGTTACATCGTTTTCCATTAGATGAGCCGCTTCGCCCGCGCTGAACTCCTTCAGTGCGTCCAACGACGAGGTGGTGGCCAGTTCGAGGGGCTTGGCGAACTGCTGCACGGATGCAAGCGACTCGCCGAGCTTCTGCCGAAGCTGCGATGCGCCCTGGTCGAGCGCTTTCAGCACCTGCTCTTTGCTTTCGGCTTCGACTTGCTCGCTGGCTAGCGTGTCGCCGGACTGCGCGTTGACGGCACCGAGCGTGATCACGTAATGAGAGCCAAGATTCGCGATGGAACCGGTCAACATGGCTTTGACGCCTACGCGCTGGCAGATTTCGCGGCCTACGTCGCTGGTGACGCGCTCTTCGGGGGGCTTGCCCATATATTTCAGCGCATCCTGAATTCGCGATTGCGGAAAAACATTCAAATACGGCGACTGCTCGAGCTGCACCGCCAGCGCTTGCTTGAGAGTGCCATCAAAGACCGAATCGCCTGTGGTGTTCACAAACTCGGTGAGAAGAATCGAATCCTTTTCTGTGAGAGCGCTGGTGCGCCGGGTAAACACGAGTCCAATCGCTAACGCAACGACCACAAGGCCAGCGATTCCCGTCCAAAGCCAGTTCTTCGAACGAGCAGGAGAGGCGACTGTTGTAGACGATGCCGCGCTCACATTGGAGGCACTGGCGACGGGACCTGCGGCGCCCGAAGGGGCTGACATCGACGCGGGCTGATTCGCGCTTGCCGAAATGGACGATGAAGCACTAACCGGGGAATTGACAGAGCCGCTGGCCGGTAGAAACACACCAGCGCCTGAACCTGTGCCTGCATCGGAAGCAACCACGGCTGCACCGGAGCTGTGCGCAGAGTCAAGTTCGCGCTTCAGTCGCTTTAGATCGCTGCGCAAATCGGCGGCGGACTGATAGCGGAGCTCGCGGTCTTTCTCAAGCGCTTTGCGGATGATGCGCTCGAGTTCGGGAGGAAGATCGGGATTGAGGCGAACTGGCGGGACCGGAAGGCGGTTCATGATAGCTTCGAAAATCACTGCAGAAGTTTCGCCGCGAAAGGGCAGCTGTCCCGTGCCCATTTCGTACAGCACGACGCCGAAAGAGAAAAGGTCGCTGCGCGTATCGAGCTCTTTGGCGCGCACTTGTTCAGGCGACATGTAGGCGACAGTCCCGATGGTGCTGCCAGGACTAGTGAGGTGCTCGGGATCGACGACCTGCGTCGCTATGGTTTCAATGGAGGAGGCGGAGCTGCTCTCGACGAAACGAAGTTTGGCCAGGCCGAAATCAAGAATCTTGGCATGGCCGCGTTTGGTGACAAAAATATTGGCGGGTTTGATGTCGCGATGGACGATACCTTGTGAATGAGCCGCATCGAGGCCATCGGCGACTTCGATGCCGATGTCCAGGAACACTTCCATGTCCAGCGGCCGGCCCATGATGGCGTGCTTGAGGGTCCTGCCGTCGAGGAATTCCATGGCGATGAAGGCTTTGCCGGCTTCGTCCCCGATGTCATAAATAGTGCAAATGTTCGGATGGTTTAAGGCCGAGGCCGCTTGAGCCTCGCGCTGGAAACGGGCGAGAACCTGAGGATCGCGGGCGACGTCGTCGGGAAGGAATTTGAGCGCGACAAAACGATGCAGCCGGGTGTCTTCGGCTTTGTAGACAACGCCCATACCGCCGCCGCCGAGTCTTTCGAGGACGCGATAATGAGAGAAGGACTGTCCCACGAGAGAAGGCGTGTCGGTCATGTTGGCGCTATCTTAGCAGGCTCAGGAAAAACGCCATAGAGCGTCATTTTCGCCGATACGCGCGGCTGCCGAACGTGACTGCAAGAAATTTTGGCTAGGCCGTTCTAACGGGGATGCCGAAGGAGGTGTCCCATGAGGAACGCGATCGTTGCGCTGGTTTTGAAGTTTCGCGCGCTGTCTAAGATGCAACGTAGTTTGCTGCTGGCGCTTGCCGCGGTCCTGTGCTTTTTGTTGCTGGGGCAAGCGGGTCGCACGCACTTAAAGCAACCAAGTCCGCCCATTGCCGAGTTTCAACAAACCGAGAATTGGCCCAGCGCACCTTCCATGAGCCCGGACTCGCTGGTGGACGACGAGAAGCAGAAGGATCTGCGGGCGCAGAGAGAATCTGCAAACTCTCGAGTGGACGGGAACAGATTAGCTCCGGCGGCGATGCCGTATGCAACTCCATTGATGGCGCACACAGCGGAACTTGCTGTGGCGACCCATGAGTTCGCCAAGTCGCGAACCTCGCTGGAGGAAATCCTGGAGCGGCACCGCGGTTATGCGGCGAAATTGCGCATGGCGGGACGCCATAGCGGCAGCGTACTTTCGGCCACGTTGCGAGTTCCTTCGGCGGAATTGGGCGCTACAGTGAGCGAGCTGAAATCTCTGGGCGAAGTGGAGCAGGAAGAACAAGCGGCCGACGAAATCACGCAGCAACGAGCGGACCTGGAAGCGCGGCTGGCCAACGCGCAAGGCACGCTGCGGCGTTTGCAGGAGTTGTTAAAGAAACAGACCTACCCGGACGGGAACGTGCGCGAACTGCAGCGACAGATCGCCAACGCCAGCGCCGAGGTGAATCGTTTGGAAGCGGAGCGGGACGCTTCGGAACATCGCGTGATTTTTGCCAACGTGCAGTTTTCCTTGCGCGAAGTGGTAACCGCTCCGCAGGAATCGCTTGGCGCGCAGTTGCATGCAGCTGCAGCCGCGGGATTTGGCGAAGCCTCGGCGAGTTTGTCCGCGATTCTGCTGTTCTTGATTGGGCGTGGGCCGATAGCACTCTTATGGATGGTGATTTTGTACGTTCCGGCGCGATTGGTTTGGCGGCGGTGGTTGGCCAGTGCGGTTCCGGCGGCGGCGCCGGTCGCGCAGGTTTGAGATATCGCTCAGAGTAGGATTAAAAAAATCGGAGGCATTGAATATCAATGCCTCCGGTGATTTTGGTTCGGGAGAATGAGTAGTGCGGTTCAGTTTATGGGTATGGCAGATATCTCCACAGATCGCTGAGCAAGCCGTTGCCGTTCGTTCCATTGGCATCAAAGCCCTCTCCGCCGAACATCCAGAACTCGCTCGAGTTGTCATTAGGATTGAACACGTACCAGTAGCCAGGAGCAAAGCGGGACCCTGGGCCGTTGCCCACGTAAGGGTAAATAATGGGGCCGGGAGTTGTTGTGCCATAGATGCCGGGCTGGCTGACGGAGGCAGAACCCTTCACCCAGGTCCATTGCCCGCCCTTGTACTCCCAGACATCGTTGAGCGAGCCGTTGCCAGTGGAATCGAAGCCTTGTCCGCCGAAGAGCCAGAGATTTCCGCTGGCGTCAGCCCAAGCGGCGGAACTCCAGCGCGCCCCGGGAACATTGGTTGCGGCGGCGACGCCCTGGGTTCCATAAACGCCTTTTTGATTGACGACATTGGCGCCACTCATCCAGGTCCATACGCCAGCTTTGAACTCCCAGAGGTCGTTCAGTGCGTTAGGGTTTCCCTGGGAATCGAGATCGAATCCGCCGAAAAGCCAGAAGTTCCCGGAAGCATCGAGCCAGGACATGGAAGCCTGGCGCGCACCGGGAATGTTTGTGGCCGCAGGGGTGCCCAGAGTGCCGTAGTTGCCAGTTTGGTTCACGCTCTGCGAGCCGCCAATCCAAGTCCACTGGTTGGTGGTTATGTTGTAGTTCCACAGGTCGTCGAGCAGGCCAAGAGTGCCTGCTGAATCGTAACCAAAACCACCAAAAAGCCAAACCGTGCCCGAAGTATCAATCCTGGCGGTCGCGCCCCAGCGTGAGCCGGGGATGTTGCCGGCCGCAGGAACGCCTAGAGTGCCGTACACGCCGGCTTGATTAGTAGTGAAGCCACCGACTTGAGTCCAGGTGTTGGTGGCAATGTTGAATTTCCAGAAATCGTTGTAGAAGTTGAGGGCATGATCTTCACCACCAAAGAGCCAGAGATCACCACCAGGGCCAGGAGCGGTCCAAGTCACAGCTCCCGTGCGAGGCGCGGGGCCGACTCCTCCGGATGGATTGGCGGGTTGCAGATTATTCCAGTAATTGTAGTAGCTGCCGAAGTAACTTTGAGTGTTGACATATTCCCACATGTCGTTGAGTTCTACGGCCGGGGGCGTGAAGCCAGAGGTAAAGGTCAAGCCGAAACCACCAAAAAGCCAAAGGTTACCGTTAAAATCGGTCCAAGTAGCGGGATACCTGCGCCCGCCGGGGGAGCTAGTATCGAAACTAGGAGCTGCGGGAGGAGGGGGAGGAGGAGCAGCAGATGTCCCTTTTTGATCGGCGGTATTCGAACCATCGAACCATGCCCAGTCATTGTGGCCGCAATCGATAATGACACTGGTGACCGCGGCGGTGGCTGTGCCCTGGTAAAACCATGAGACGATGCCGACTCCCGGTTGAGTGCTTGGTCCGACGAACACCGTGACGTCGTAGGTGCTGCCGTCGGCGATCGGAGTGTTAAACGTAAAGGTGCCATTGCTCGAGATGGTCAAATTGTCGCCGCCATTGTTCTGCAACACCATGCCGCTCTTGCTGCCCACAAGGCCGACCACAGTACCGCCGATGGTGTGGAAAATGGCCGGGCAGATGACTTGAACGTTGCTGACGTTGGCATCCGCGGTGCCGGTGCCCAGGGAAACCGTGCACGTCTGGTTGGGGCCGGCAGGCTGGGTGAGTATCGAGACGCTATAAGCGCTGCCAGCGGGCACGAGTTTGGGGAAGGTGAAGTTGCCGTCGGCTTTGACAGCAAGGTTATCGCCGCCGTTGTCCTGCAATACTAAGCCACTGCCCGACCTGGCGAGCCCCGTAACCGTGCCGCCGATGGAGATGGTTCCGGTGGAGCACGTAACTTGAATATTCCCGACGTTTGCTGTGGCCGTGCCGCTAGGGTTGGTTATGGTGCAGGTCTGCGCCGGGCTGGTTGGCTGGGCACCGACGGTAACGAGATAGTTGCTGCCGATGGTCACAGCGGTCTTGAACGTAAAGTTGCCGCTGATGGCCACTGAAAGGTTGTCGCCGCCGTTGTTCTGGAGAACAAGGCCGGTGCCAAGTAGGCCCACCACCGTACCACCGATGGAAACAGTCCCCGTGGAACACGTTATCTGGACAGTCGTAACGTTGGATGTGGCAAGGCCACTACCGCCAGCGACTGTGCAGGTTTGCACGGGAGCGCTGGGCGAAGCAAATACGGAAACGCTAAAGGCCCCGCCACTGGCGATGGCGGTTTTGAAGGTGAAGGAGCCGTTTCCGGTGATGGCAAGATTGTCGATACCGTTGTCCTGAAGGATCAGACCGGTGCCCGCCAATCCAGTGACTGTTCCGCCGATGCTGAATGTCTTTGAGCCCGAACCGGAGCCAGAGCCGGATCCCGAACCGCCTCCGCCAAAACCTGCGCCCTTCGACCCGCTGCAACCGGCCAGCACTATGGACAGGCCAGCGAGCAGGAAAAGGGGAGAATACTTGAGCGGGGACTTCATAATGTGTTGACTCCTTCGTGAGATCGCTAAAACTAGCCTGTGTCTTGAGCCTCTACCGGCAAGAAACCAACGCTTTTACAGCGTCAGGAGCCGTCGCACAGGGCTGGAGCGCGTCGCTGGAAGCATGGGCCGAAACGAAGGGCCGCAAAAAAGACGATGCACTGGAGATGAGGATAAGGGGGAAGATAGGCCTATGAGTACTAGAATTGTGCAAAGGTGTGCTTAGGTGAGCACGATACTTTTCGCGAACAATTCAAATGGCCTACTTAAGACGTATTTGCCCGCAAATCGCAAAAAGTACGTACAGGCCCGCTTTACCAGGGCTGGTCTTCAGGTCAGCAAGCCACAATGCGTTCGCGGTTGCGGGTGACGCGGCGCGTGGCATTTCGGGTATCCACCACAAGCTTTGAGCCGTCCACGATGGCGTGGTAATCGTAGCTGGAATGATCGGTGGCGATGATGGCGGCGTCGTACTGGGCCAGCGATTCTTTGGAGATCGCGACCGATTTCATGTTTTCAAAATTGAAGTGACGCATTTTGTGCATTTGCGGAAAGTACGGGTCGTTGTAATCGATTTGCGCGCCGCGCTGCTGCAGCAGCTGCATGATTTTCAGCGCAGGCGATTCGCGCAGGTCATCGACGTCCTTTTTGTAGGCCACGCCGAGAATCAGCAGTCTTGAGCCGTTGAGGCTTTTCCTGTGGCTGTTGAGAGAATTGCTGATGGAATCCACCACGTGGTAGGGCATGGCGGTATTTATTTCTCCGGCCAGTTCGATGAAGCGAGCGGCAAAATCGAATTCGCGTGCTTTCCAGGAAAGGTAGTAAGGATCAACGGGAATGCAGTGACCGCCCAGGCCGGGGCCGGGATAAAACGGCATGAAGCCGAAGGGTTTGGTAGCGGCGGCGTCGATGACTTCCCAGATATCGATGTTCATGCGCGTGGCCAGCAGCTTTAGTTCGTTGACCAGCGCGATGTTTACGCAGCGAAAAATGTTTTCCAGGAGCTTGGCCATTTCGGCGGCTCGTGTCGAGCTTACCGGGACGACTCTAGCCACCACCTGCGCGTACAAGGCCTGGGCCGCGCGGCTGCTGGGCGGATTCGCGCCGCCAACCACTTTTGGAATTTGCGCCAGGCCGTACTGCTTGTTGCCGGGATCTTCGCGTTCCGGCGAAAAGGCCAGAAAAAAATCGGTAGGGATATTTTCGCTTTCGATGCCGGTGGTAATTGGGCAGCGCAGCCCGCTCTTTTCCAGGATCGGCAGTACCAGTTCTTCCGTGGTACCAGGGTAAGTGGTGGACTCCAGAACCACCAGATGGCCTTTTTGCAGATGAGGTTGGATGGAGATGGCGGTTTGTTCAACGAAGCTGAGATCCGGCTCGCGGCGCTCATCAAGGGGAGTGGGAACGCAGATGAGAACCGCGTCGGTTTCTTTTAGCTTGGAAAAATCCGTGGTGGCGGTGAAGTGGCGGCTGATCACAAACTGCTGAATCTTGTTTTGTGGGATGTGGTCGATGTACGACTTGCCGGCATTGAGCATGGAGACTTTAACTGGATCGGTATCGAAACCCGTCACCCTGTGTCCGGCTTCGGCAAAACGCAAGGCCAGGGGAAGGCCTACGTAACCGCATCCGATAATTCCAACTTTTAGTTGCGCACCCTTGAAGAATTCTGGTTTCCGGTCGGCAGGCATCTGAATCGAATCGCTCCTCGCTCTCAAGAGAAAAATAAAGTGAAAGAAACACGCGCGCGCGGCGCGAAGGGCTGAACTACCAATATAGCAGGTTGGCAAGAGCAGATTGCTCGGTGAAGAAGTGTATGTTACGCGTTGTTTGCGATGGGCGGCGTTGCTTCAATGGCGCGCTGCGGACACAATTAAGAGCGGCCGGAATTCATAGAATGTCTGGTGTTAACGCTGGGAATCCTTACTGGCATTCTGGTCGGACTGCTCGGCATCGGCGGTGGCATCGTGCTGGTGCCGGCCATGGTGTACGTCCTGCGTATGGACCAGCACCTGGCGCAGGGAACTTCGTTATTCATATTGCTGCCGCCGATCGGGCTGGGCGCGCTGCGGCAATACTGGAAAGCCGGGAACGTGGATTTACGCGCGGGGATTTTGTGCGCGCTGGGGATGATTCTGGGCGCTTACGTCGGCAGCAAATTTGCCGTGCCCATGTCGGCACAAATGTTGAAAGGGTTATTTGGAGGATTTTTGATTTTTTCGGCGGTGCTGCTGTGGAAGAAAACCAAACCGGCTGCCGCTGCGGCCGCGGATAGGGAAGGCGGAGCTTGAATCGGCAGGTGCTTATCGACGCCGGAGTCCTGTTGGCCGGAGTGACCACGGGAGTTGCATCGGGAATGTTTGGAATTGGCGGTGGCGTGATACTGGTGCCAATTCTGGGATTGCTGCTGGGATTCAGCCAGCACCGGGCGCAAGGAACGAGTCTGGTGGCGTTGATACCGCCGACTGGATTGCTGGCGGTGATCGCCTACGCGCACGCGGGATACGTTTCCTGGCAAACGGGATTGCTGC
>Ga0193709_1000253_pt1 | contig 20897 bp, 23 predicted proteins | sample H3c2metaG_FD_160571 | JGI IMG/M metagenome (GOLD analysis project Ga0193709, IMG submission 160571) | Soil microbial communities from a riparian zone of the East river system, Colorado, United States - H3c2 | ecosystem: Environmental > Terrestrial > Soil > Riparian zone | place: USA: East River... | reverse complement strand
CTGTGGTATACAAGATGTCATCTCTGGGTGCTCCGAAAGAGAATGCTGGGTTCGCTAAAACCCAGTGTTCATCAATCCTTTAGAGCACCTTTTCTTTTTTTGCTAGCAAAATCGTGAATAATCCAGGCTCGGTGATGCGCAACCTCTTGGGAGTGCGCGTACGAATCAATGTTTGCGTATGGAATGGTCAGTCGGACGGAAGAAGATACAAAGACCAATTCGGTCTGTGACCTGACATCGAATTTCCCCAGGCTCCCCTCCTTCAAATTCTCCACGGTCCCGCCAGCATAGGAAACGTCGCCATCGTTGACGGCTAGTGCTGGCCAAGCAAGAAGCAAAACCAAACCAATAGCAGCCAGTTTTTTCATCGCGATGCCCTTCCCAATCACAATCATTTCGGCGTGCTCGACAAGGATGGCGTTCTTGCGGTGCATCTGGATTGCCGCGACCGAAGCACTGAAAGTCCTTTGTTTTGACCGCCGTTCCTAAGCGGCCTTGACGCAAGAGTGCAAGCACTAACAGACACCGACACATTTACGCTCCACAGACTGGAGTGGGCGGTCCGCTTCATCAAGAACTGGGCAGAGCAGCAATTGTGGTCGAACCGCTTATGGCGCTCCAGCCCTTTTGCGCGTTATGGATGGCGTTTAAGGCTTTCCGCGATGAGAAGAATCGTCTGCCCTACGTCGCAGCAATTGCGCTAGTTCCGCTGGGATGGCTGTGGTACTACGTTGAACGGGTCAGACCCCGAGTTCGCAATCGCGGTCGGTAGCTATGCACTTGTCCGATTTGGCGACCAGGAGTTGGACCGAATCACTCGATAGGGATGAAATGCTTCGGCTCATTCGGTCGCAGGAATTACTGGGCCATGCCCATATTTTGAACGCGCTGTCTATCTAACTGACACTTCGACTGGGCTCCAAGCCGAAGCAAACTACAAAATTATCCCAAAGGACAATATATTCAAGTACTTCGCCAGCGTCGGCCCACACCCAGACTTGGCAAGTGGCATGCAGCATGAAGACCCAGAAATGATGAGCTGTGCCATATCGATATTTTCATTGCGAGCGAGGAAAAATGGGAAAGACCATGCACGAAGACAAACAAAGGAAAAGATTTTTTCAGAATACATAGGCGCCACCGCGGAGGCTTTGTGATTCCGAAGATTCTGATATGTAAGAACGCTGCAAATGTCGTTTTGTTATCGACTTGCGGGAAGGTAGGCGCACTACGCCACGGTCGTCATTGATAAATAAATTGCTGCCCGCACGGCAGTAGCGACTGGCTGGACCGATGCCCCTTCTGCTCAGCGGTTCTCGATGTTAGTTGGAAACAACAGCTACCCCATTGCGCCGCGCGTCATCAGTCTTTTCGCCCAGTGCGACCGCATTCATCTGACGCACAACATTAGAGGCATTGCCACGATGCTCGTGGAAGTATTTCGTCGTAAGAGGAGAAGCGATGTCCACTGCAAGTCAGGAAGTGCAACGCCTTAGCGACCTTCGACACCAGCTCGAAGCAATTCTGAGTTGCGTAAAGTCACTGCATGCCACGCTCAGCGCGGTCATGGCTGATGTCGCAGCCATTCGTAACACGATGTTCGAAGACCAGGACAACATTGACATTTACAAGAGTCATCTGAAGCTGGCTATAGAGACCGCCAAACCCCTTGTTGAGCAGGCAATGGTTTATTACGACCTTCAAATGCAGAAAATTGTCGGCTCCCTACAGTGGGATAACTGACCCTGCTACCGACGATTCTGGATAGCAGCCCTTGAAGGGAACACGAACATACAGATTCAAAATCTTTGTTAATCGAGTGTTGGGCCTCATGCCGCCGTAAGTCCTGATTAAACGCACTTACCGAAGAAGTGGTTTCCAGTATTGATTCTGACTCGCGGATTAGGCGGCAGCTTGCCGCGAATTGCTTCCTTCAACGAGTTCAATTGCTCTTTCTTCATTACCAATTTGCGCCACACCAGTTTTCTTCAATCTTCCAGATTCATTTACCAAGCGGCAGACGGTGGCTCTTGAGACCCGGTGCTTCTTCGCCACTTCGGTCAGGGTCAGACCGGCAAGGCGGTCTTGCACGATAGTCTTGAGCGACATCGCCTCGGACATCGCGAAATTAGAATTGGGCAATTTGCTTGGGAAAAGTCGGTTGTACAAAGGCTCACTCACCGTGAAGCCCGGCTCGGAAATGCAGCGCGAGCAGGGGCCGATTGCGAAAAGCGTGGCGGAGTTGGGCGAAGTAGACCGCAATTTAATTCGCATCGCCGGTGACAAAGTAATCGAGTTGATTCGAGAGGAAGCCAATGTCAGCATTGCGCTTGAGCACGTGGAAGCTGCCGCAGCAGGAATTGCGCCAGGAAAAGCTGAAAATAGTTCGCCAGATAATCTCCAAGATGACAGCAGAGGGTAAAAAGCGACAACCCACAGACTCAGGCCGCGGAATCCTATTTGGCCGAGGTAGAAGTCAATCGTGCTAAAGTTGGAATCAGCGGCAGGAGAACTCGGTTTGGCAAATAGCACCACTCCGGGCCACGGCCGCTTTATAGGCGAAAAAATGGCTACTACTAAACCCTCCAAAACGACTACCGAAGAGCCAAAGCCGAGCCCAAGGAGGTTCATCATCGCTGCTTTGCCGCGCTCAAAGAAGCCGAACGAGCAAACGAAGCCCGCTCCGAAATCCTAGAACCAATGTGTGAAGGCGACGAACTGGCCCCCTAATGCGTGCCCGGCCGGATTAAGTGTTTGCCCAAATCGTTGCCCAATTTCGTGCCGACCCCGCCCGTATCATGCCAAATTGTTGCGGGGAGCCGAACCGTTCTGACTCCAACTGACTCCAATTAGAACCTGGCGGAAGCTGCAACGTCATCATTCGCCGTGAGTTGGGAGTTGAATGTTTGGGTTCGACTCCCACACGCTTCCGCCAACTTGTTCCTTTTCAATTGCTTAGTTGAGTGACAGGCACAATTGGAACAAGTGTCCCAATTGAAAGCCCTTTGAGCCTTTCCATCACATCTCGCTGTGTCTGAGGAATCGCGTGAGCGTAGATTCGCAACGTGGTCTTTATGTCCGCGTGGCGCATTCGCTGCTGCAAGACGGTGAGCGGCACAGGCCAATCCGAGATGTCCGTTAGGGCTTGGCACACGGCTATTCTGCCGGTCCCTCGGCCAGGTCGTTCGCTTCTAAATCTTCTGCACGTTGCCCAAATCTATCGTTACGACTTCGCCCTCGTCGGGCAGGGCGCTTAGATGCAGTTCGCACCAACGTTCGGTGTCCTGCTTCGCCTGTGGCCGGGTTGCTTGGCTCCTGTCCGCTTTGCCGAAGAACCTGCGTGTCGTCTCGCCGTCTCTACCCACGATTTGACAATAGCGAAATTTGGCGTCCAACTCGTTGTCCCACTGCTTGTCGTAGTCGGCTGAGTATTTCGGTTTTGGATTCGATAGCGTCATGTTGCCTCCGTGACTTCCGTCCGTTTTCCGAAAACCGAGCCGCGCGGTCATCCATTTTCCGAACACTAGGGAAAATGTCATCGTGGCCTCTCTCGTCTTCTAGCCTACACGTCCGAGCAGTTTTAGATATTGCACCAGGACCTTCTTGGTCGTACGATTCAGGCTCGCAGGCTTCATATATGCTGCAGCAGCAACCAGTTTCCTTTTCTAGAAGGCGTACTTCGCGAGTCGAGACGCCTAATGAGGGTGTCTGGGTCTACTGGGGCTGCGGTCGGCGCGATGACGTTTCAAGAGTTCGGAATCTAAGCCCCGGTGGTCTATTCGTCGAAACGCGCGAGCCAAATGTCGTGGGTGCAAGTACAAGACTTGACTTTCTCGTCCAGGAAGGACAAATCAGAGCCGAGGCCATCGTGCGGCATGTAGATTCCGGTCGTGGCGTGGGTCTAAAATTCACAGCAATCAGGGATGAAGATTGCTCGCACCTGGCCGCTTTGCTGAATCGGGTGAAGCAATCGTCCTAAAGTCCTCCGCTTTCCGGACGTCCTATCGTTACTTTGCAATCCGGCGTCAGCGGCTGGCCCTGGACAAATAGCCAGCCTATTCCGTCGCAACGCTCACAGGTGCCAGCGCTCGTCAATCCGGTTACCGACAGAACAAACCGGACATTCGCTCTCTGACGTAAACGCAGGTGCTATTGCACGCCAGGCGGTGGCGGGAGCTTATATACCTCGGCAGGAATTTGGTCAGTCGCAACGAATGCCTGAGCCAGAACTTTCCACTGTCCAGACCGCTTCTGCCACGTATCGACAGCCACAAATTTCGCGTTGGGAACGTCGTAACGCGCATCTTTATGGCCGGTGGCGTTGTATGTCCCTGAATATGTCACGATAGCAGTGTCGCCAGAAATTCTTACCTTGATGTCCTGAATTTCGATGCTTGCCTTAACGCCAGGGTCAGCCTTTCGCATCCCTAAAGTCATTTTCTCGACGTCGCCCGGCGTCTGGTCGCTAACGTGACCCAACGGGTCCACCGTTATCACGTGTTCCGCATTAACGGTCTTTCCGAACGCGATATCGGCGTCGCTCGTACCAGCATGCTTGGCTCCCTCAGTTTCCAGCTTTTTGAGGGTTTCTTCGTCGGATGACTGGGACGAAGTTCGAGTCGTACAAATCACCAACATCAAAAACGATAGAAACAAAGCAGAGATTAGTCGGTTCATTGGGAGGGCCCTCCTTTGCGCTGGAGCCTAGCATACACTCGCGCCCGGCGCGACAGGTTCATTTTCCGGACACGCTACTCTCTGCGCCAATCAGGCTAATGCGACTGCGCGAGGCGTTGCTTGGTTCCTCTCGGGTGTATAATCCGCCGCGCTGAAGGTGGAACGCCGCATGCGCATGATGCTCAAGTTTTCAAAAATCCTTTTTCCTGGTAGCGTCTATCGCTCTACCATCACTCGGCAAAGCGCAGGCCCCTGTGTTCGTTGTTACGCCGGAAGGCAGTTCGATTAAGTTCTTCGTAAAGGCATCGGTGGCTATAGGCGGCACTTTCGACAAATGGGACGCCACCCTGACGTTCGCGTCTCCTGACGTTACGACGGCTGTTTTAGACCTCAAGATTCAGGCAGACAGCGTGAATACTGGGAGCGGCATGAAGGACGGCAAACTGAAGGGCAAGGACTTTTTCGACGTGAAGCAGAGTCCGTTGATTACGTTTCTGTCAAAGAAGGTTGTACAGACCGGTCCTGACATCTTTGAAGTACAGGGGGACTTTACGATACGCGGAGTGACCAAACCGGAAAAGTTGACGCTAACGCTTTCCGGTAAGGGGACTGGCACCGGCAACATTAAGGGGACACTGGCTTTCGACCGCCAGGACTATGGGATGAATAGCGGCATTCCCTTCATCAAAATCGCCAACCGTGTCGAGGTTACAATCGGCTTCATCGCGAAGCAAATCAGCGGGCCTCGGGTCGTCTACCAACAATAGCCAAGCCGGAGGATTCGGACTTTCTTCCAAACTGAGGGATGCGCAATTGACTGCCATCCGAAAGCGCTTCCAGTGCGGGAGTTCGCAGGAAGTAATCGGTGGCCAGGGCACTCCGTTTCGCGTCTTTAACCGCAGGGAATTGGAACGACTCGGGATGACTTTCCGTCCGCGACGCCCCTTCGAGTTGAGGAAGAGATAGCCGCCCGGGTTGGGTTTGTATCGCTTCTCGGTCCAGTCGCGCAGATGCTTCACGAGCAGTTCGGGCATGTGGAGCGGTGCCTCGCTGTTGTGGCTCTTCGGAGTGCTATGGCCGTTGCAATTGGAGACCTATCAATTCCATAGGCTCGGTGACCATTAAGGCGAGCCGCAAAGATCGTCGTGCCCCGCCCACAAAACGGGTCAAGCCCACGCAGCCGTGGTTTGCCCACCCGTTTCAAAACAGAAATCGGGAACTCCAATGGAAACATTGTGTAGTAAGGGCAGACGGCATTCAGTGCCGCTGACGGCTCAACGTGCAACGTCCGCCCTCGATGGTTCATAGTCTGCGCCATGCGACTACGTTCGTTTACTCCAGGAGTTATTTTAGAGAGTGGCCGCATCAAAACGTAGGTCGCCACGCCGCGTCAAGAAGGCAGTGAGGACGCCACATTGTCGCCAATCGAGGTGCTTCCTTTAACGAGCCGCGTTCACGCTAGCGTATGCGCCAAAGTTCGTAAGTGTTGGTTGCGACCGTGTTCCATCTCCATGGCAGATATCCGAAGCGGTTCGAGTAAAGACCTGCGCCAAAGCCCACGGTGCGTCCGTGACGGGAAGTGTAGCTCCGTGAGTCTATCAACTCGCGATTCGGAAAGCGTTTCAGTGTGGAATCCCCGCCTTCCATCAAACCGACAGCGAGTAACTCCCCAGGATTCGGACCGGGCTCGCCGGGTTTGGAGATTCTGGCTCCGGCCTCTTGTGCGTACCAATAAAAACCCCACTGTCCTCCATACCAAACCTTTTCGCCCGCGGCCACGCGAGGAGCAATCAATTGCGAGGCAGCGCTGCGGCCATACTCTGCAAAATCTGCGTCAGCCCGCAACAAAACGAAAGAATAAACCACACACGCCAGCATCATTGCTCCGTAGGCTAAGCGCGCGCGCGATTGCGAAAGGCTCGAGAGTAGTCGAATAAGGACAAGGGCGATCGCTGGCAGCACCGGTACGAAAAATTTGATCGGCAAATGAACGTAAAAGACAGCGGGCAAGGGCATCAACAGCCAGAGACTTAACAGTGTGCCTAGGCGGTCGCCAGTGCGCAGGCAAGTGCGAATCATGTCGACAAGCACCGCAAGGCTGTAAAGCTCACCAACCAGCTCGCATCCACGCAAGAAGGTCACCGGAGAAAATAGGATTACGCACAAAATAACCATCGCAATCAGAGTGGAGATCAGCAGAAATGTCGCTCTTCGCCACTGCACGCCCAGCCACGCCGCCGCAAACGGAATGGGGAAACAAAGATAAAGCAGATATGCGTTCAGGTTAGCCTGTGCATATCGGGTCCCGACCAATACGTCGGTGGTTTCTAATGCCGCGCCGCGCTGGCGAGTCAAAACTGTCACGACGATTAGAATGCAACCGCCGATCAGGATTGGCGTCCACAAGACTGCTTGCCGCCGGAATTGAGCCAGCGCCGCTCGGAGCTTGAATTCATCGAAGAGCCACAAAGCACCCAGCGGCAGGAAAAGCGCTGCGTGCGGACGAGCATATGGTGCAATGCCCAAGGCCAGGCCCGCGACGATCGCCTGATGCCATCGTCTATCATCTTTCCACGCCAGCAGACGTTCGATGCCCGTGAGTCCTAGTGCCAGAGCGAGTATGTCCGGCATCGCTGTGCTGGCCATGGAAAGAAATGGCGGAATGGCGACGACCAGCATTCCAGCGATGGAGGCCTGGACCCTGCTGAGGCCGAGCCGCAATGCCAGCCTGACCATTTCCATAACCACCAGGCAGGCCAAGAGGATTTGAAGCAGATGAGCGAGCCACTCGGTGCCGCCCGCCAGAATCACGGGAACCAGAAGGTATCCCAGCAATCCCTGCCTCGCGCAAACCGCCCACATGCCCGCCTGTGGAAGGCACGTTTCGTCACCGAGCCAACACATCGGAAAAGACCAGGGCTGCAGCGGGGTCTTGAGAATCTGGCGAGCCTCGAGAAGAAAGAATGGATCGTCGACAGTGTAGGCTTTATTAAGAAAAGGGACCAAGCAGACTACAGCCAATAAGATGCCAGGGAGCACCAGCCCAACAATGTTTTGTTTCGACCCGGGTTTCATTGGGCTTGTTAGTTCGTACCTTTGACGCCCTACAGATACGAAAGGGGTTCATCGGCGACCGCTCCATGCTCACAATCCATCAGCCTGATGTGCAGTCGTCGGAAATTCGTATATTCTGACGGTAATCTAATAGCGCCTGGTGCTCAATCCCTAGCAACCGTCCAACTCTTAACACATCCCACCGGTGTGTTCTAATTTTCTCTTATCCGTCAATGGCCTCACCGGCTCTGTGCAGTTTCGAATCTGACTAGCTGCCGGTGCTGGTCAGCCATCCGTTTGTCAGCCCAGACCCCATGCGAAGGTATTTTATGCGAGTAACAGTATGTGAACACTTTTATCTTTCTTTTTGATGCTTATTATTCTCTGTCCTAATGAAAGGGATCATGGACGCGACACCAATCCGCGAATGCCGCGTGTGCGGAAACCGGGACCTCGTCAAGGTTCGCGATCCGGGGCTCCCAGGCCGCCACCGGCATGTTCCCGAAGTCTGCTGAAGAAAGAGTCTTCAACGGCCCCCTGAAACTGATCAAATGCATCGAGAATCCGAGCGGTGATACTTGTGGATTGGTGCAGCTCGGGCATCGTTACGATCCCGCTGTGCTCTATGGAGACCATTACGGATATCGCTCCGGGTTGGACTCTTCCATGGTCGCCCACCTGCGAGGCAAAGCCGAACGGATCAAGCAGCGCCGCCCTGACTTCGGCGACGCTATCCTAGACACTGGGAGCAACGACGGTACCGTCCTCGCACCTTTGATCGAGCCGGGCGTGACCGCCCTTGGGGATGGACCCTTCAGCGGAAAAATTCCGTAAGTATTGCCGCCAGGAAATACAGATCATTCCGGAGCTCTTCTCCGCCGCTGGTTTTCGTCGGCATTTTGGTGCCCAGAAGCTGAAAGTCGTGGCCTCGATCGCGATGTTCTATGAATCCTACGCCCGCACCTGAGCCTGTTGCCTACCAGCGCTTCTCGAAAATTTCTACTGCGGAAACTGCTATCGATTTGGTCGACCTGAAATCACAGAGCAAAAATTACAATGACGGTATGGTGTCCACTAAACTATTTCCGTTCGTCGCTGTGCTCTGGTTTTTTCTCTGGGCCTGGCTATTGCTGGGGTGCCTGGGTTCGTCCGCAACCTACATCGCACAATCCGGCGACGAGAGCCATCAGCCACAGACCTGAAGGTCGCGAAGGTTGTTGGATACAGGGGACTCTTTTTTGGCACTGCTGCGTTGATTCAAGGATTGATTCAACTCATCCGCTAACCGCGATCTGCCATTGCTTCGTTGCCCACTCAGCCGCCGACTGTAATTGATCGTTGCCAGAGTGGTGTTCGATCGTTCGATCTGCGCTGCCAGTCTGATAGCAAGCGCGGTACGAACTTCCTCGCTCTTGGACCAGCCAATCGGAATCGGAGCAACAGCTTGTCGTAATAGCCTAAACTCTTTGAGCGACAATAAACGAAGGCGACCAGAAGGTCGCCCCGTTTTTCGAATGTAGATATCTAGTCGGTTCCTACAGAACTTCCTGAAGGGCTGTCGGTGTGTGATTGTCCCGAGGCCAGTAGAATCGCCGCACGTGATACTGGAATGCTGAATACGTTGTCGGCAGTCTCGATCTTGCTGAGGAAGTGCTCGTCCCCGGCTGTTTCGAAGCTCACGTGAGATTTCTCGGCGGGAGCGCTTTCCACTTCATTGGGAACGACTATCGCACTGGCACGATTTTCGAAGCTGCTTAAGATTAGCCCCGCCCATCTATCATCTGGTGACACACGATTCACGCGGTATGTGCCCGCCGGAAGTGTTTTGCCCGCGACCACAAACTCGAACGGTATGGTCACAACGATTTGGTCTGCAACCTGGGCCTTGGCCGTGATGCCTAACCCAGCGAAACTGACAAGCGCTACTGCAATACGCAAGCACAGCTTTTTCATCATTATCTCCTTTGAAAGTTTAGAACCGTCATTAGAGGTAACTGCCGGACCTGGGTTTTGTTCCGCACATCTGTGTCAACAATCATCCTCAAAACGACTACCGACCGTTGGACGCGCTCGTCCCCGTAACAGTCACACCATAGGTTGTAACGATTTTGTCACCGCCAGCGGCAGCTTCCGCACGCTTTGCACCGGGAATCGTTCGTGCCGACTTCAATGAGCATTTTGGCAACCCTATTCTTTTCGGCTGCGACGCTGTCATTTTTTTTGTTTTTTTTGGCAGCGGGCCGCGTGTACGCAAATTGCCTTTATCCCGCATCTAACTAAGTGACAAGAGAGAGAGAGGAGTTTATTAAATGAACAGCAAACTGCATTTCCAGAGGGCTCTGCTGCTGGCCGGAATGGCTGCCGCTTTGACCCCCATGGCGGCACAGAGCGCTCCGCCGGAGCCCGGCGCCGTCACCGTTACAGTGACCGCAGTGGGCAAGAAAGACGCTGCCTCACGCGCAGTGAAGAGAGACGATGTGGAGCTGTATCAAGGTAAAGAACGCAAGCAAGTGGCTGACTGGAGGCGTGGCGAAACGCTCTTCCTGGCGGTGCTGATCGACGATTCACTGAGAAGCGACATCGCCAACCAATGGAATGATCTGAGAGCGTTTCTTATGGCTCAGCCGCCCTCCACTTACATTGCCGTCGCGTACGCACGCAACGGAACGGCTATGGTGGCGCAGGATTTCACCAAGGATCATGCGCTCGCCGCAAAGGCTCTTCGCTTGCCGTTGGGCAGTGGCGGGGCCTTCACCAGCCCTTACCTCGCGGTCCAGGACTGGATGAAGCGCTGGCCCGAGTCCCGGGAACGCAAGTCGATTCTCCTGTTTTCCTCGGGCATTAACTATTTTCGCGGAGGCTCTGGTATAGCAGATCCTGACCTGGATTCGACCATTGAACGGGCCCAGAAAGAAAACATCAATATCTGGACAATCTATGCTCGCGATGCGGGTGGTGGTAGACGCGGTTCGTTCCGCACTTTCAATGCCCAATCCAACCTGACGCGGCTTTCGGAAGAAACTGGCGCCAAGTCTTACTACCTCGGTTTCGGCGAACCCGTTAATCTCAAGCCATACTTTGACGAAATCCAGATGCATCTTAACAACCAGTATCTCCTGACGTTCGACGGTGGTAACGGCGGCGGGAAAAGAAAAGGCCGGTTCGATCGCTTCCATGTGGGGACCGAGCTTCCGAACACAAAGTTCCTCACGCCGTCGGCGGTGTTCCTCCCCGCAAACAGGAGCTGAAAGAGCAAGTTAAGAAAAATCGGGCAAACAGAGAGGCGCTCGCCTTCGGGTGCGCCTCTTTTTTGTGTGGCCTTGTTTGCGGCGATTTCTTGCGGGCGTCTCCCTTGAGAACGCTGCGTTCGGCCCGCTTCAGCTGCTTCGTTTGCTTCTGAAGGCGGACACAATAACAACATGGAAAAATCCCCGCAGTTGACGCCTCGCTTCAGCCAAGCCGTGGATTACTCACGTCAAAGTTCACGTCAGCCTTCGCAAGGGGACTCAAGTGCCGTATATGGCGCACCTGTTGGGTGTCGCCGCGCTCGTGCGATGCAGGCTTTTGCACACTATGCAGCTATGTCCGATTTGAACGTGTGGGCGGGTCGAACTTCGAATTGCTTCCGTGGCGCTTTGACTGGAATAGCGTTTGGCCAGGGTTTTGATCTATGTGGAAGTCGTTCGGGCAGGGGCGGAAGGGCATCCACTTCAGGGCAGGGAAGTCTAGCCTTGACCTTGGAGATGGCTGGTATCTTAGGGAGTTCATAGAACCTGCTAGATCGTTCAAATGTCACAGCAGAGTTCACGTGGGTCTGCAAAGCGGCAAGGACAGATTTGAGAATACCAGGAGGCAGATTCACGGTTCTTGCGCCTGCCCTCCGCTTCGTTCAATCAACTGCTGCACCGGCTCAACCACCCTAAGCAGCAGGTCGGCTTTTGCAGTTCTTGCCCGCTCAACTAGTGCGAGTTGCTGCGTCCTCCACAAGTTTGGCGAGGGTTCGGATTTATCGAGATAATCGAGCGCGACTAGGCCCGCTGCTCCCAAGCTGGAAAGATCTGCGGAAAGGGGCGAGAGTTCGTTCAGCAGAAAAGAGCTTGCCAGAAGAGAATGTAGTCTCGCATCGTTGTCCCGCCAAGCGAAAAGACGTGTCCGAATCTCTCTTTCGGCGGCCTGGTCCTTATAGCCGCTTGCGATATATGTTTGCACCACATCACGGAAACGCCGCGCCTGATCGCTTTCTGGACGAGCTATATCTACCAGTCGGTTCAGCGGGCCTCGGAAGTCCCATATGGTTTTCAGACTGTCCATTCGGGTGTAGTCCTTAACCGGCTCTACGGCGTCGGCAAGGGTGCGAAGCGCAGCAATGTCATTTGTTCCCGCCATGCGGTAGAACGCAAGATCCATGGAAGATCTGTGAGTCACGCCAAGCCATTCGAGCTGCCGGCTCAACGCATTCAGTCTTGCGTACATTGAACCTGGATCCTGCACTTCGGGCGGAGACCACAGGCGTTCCGCAATCGCAGCATTACGTGGCCAGATTCTCGAATCGATATTCTCCGGAGTGATCCACTCCGACCACATGCAGGCCTCGCCACCCAAGATGCGGCTCTTCTCCTCCGGTTTCAGAGAAGCGGCGGCGCCGCTCATGGGGTCCACGGCGTAGTGCTGCGAAGCTGGCCACATCAGGTCGAGGTAGTATCCGAAAGAAAGCAGGCCCCGGTAACCTTGTTGAGCCGCCATTGCCAACGACTGCTGCCCGCGCCAGGACTGCACGACAACTGTCTTGGGCAAATCAGGGTGCAGCACTTCATCCCATCCCATCATTATTTTGTGGTGCTTGCTCAAGATCTTCTGCAGACGTTGATTGAAGTACGCTTGCAGATCCTGGTTGCTTTTCATGTCATGAGAGCGAATGAAGGCTTGGATTTTAGGATTGGCGTCCCACTGTCTGCCGTTGACCTCATCTCCGCCAATATGAAAATAGTCATCCGGGAAAAGCCTGGCCATTTCCTCAATCAGCTTGTCGATGAATTTGTACGTCCCTTCCTGCGTCGGATCTATGACTGCATCGGCACCACCTGGTTCAATCTTGTAGGGTCCCGGCCCGCTGGCTAGTTGCGGATATCCAACAAACAATGAGCGGCTGTGGCCCGGCATCTCGAACTCAGGGACGATACGGATGCCGCGATCATGAGCGTAGGCCACAAGCTCGCGAATCTCATTTTGCGTGTAATACAGCCCGTCCGACCCTTCTTCCTGCAGCTTCGGGAAGTGTCTGCTCTCGAGGCGAAATCCCTCATTGTCGTATAAGTGCAAATGCAGCACATTCATCTTTACCGCTGCCATTCCGTCGAGATTACGCTTTAGCACCTCCAGCGGAATGAAGTGGCGGCCAACGTCAATAAGCAGCCCCCGCCACGCGAATCGGGGACTGTCATTCATCGTGATGACGGGCGCAGAAAATCCGTTTGCGGTTGTTTCAACCAGTTGAAGGAAGGTTTGAAGCCCATGCAGGATTCCCAGGGAACTGGGTGCCGTAAGGCTCGCACCCGATGCGCTGATTACCAGTTGATAGGATTCATCATCGCTGAGTCCTTGCACTTTTTCACGAACGTGAACGGCATGGAGCAACAAAGTCGGACTGGGCGAGTCGACCGGTTTCCGTTTGAAAAATAATCCCGTCTGGCGGGAAAGTTCAGCAAGAAATCTAGCTGTTCCGCGCTCCAACGTTTCATCCCTAATACCTGCGATCGAAACGCAAAAAAACTGATCAATTGGCAATCGCCCTACGCCGGGCTGAACAGAAGTCGGCATGGGCATCAGATTGAACGCGGTTTGGGATTGTGCCTCGGCATGAGAGGCAAAGAGAAGTGCCGCACCGGCGATTAGTCGGATTCGCATGTTTTTCAAAGAGCGTCCTCATTTCAGGATGTGGCCATCCCGCGTGGTTCGCGGTTAGGTCGAGATTCTAACCCTGGGGCACCTCGAAGTGGAGTGGCTGGGGCCGTCCAGTCACCATCGTTACCAGAAATTCCCACCCGATGCATGAGTAACGCAAACCGACAAGTGGATCGGTCAAAAGGCACATCTACAATAATGCGAAGATTTTCCCGCTGTCTCCTTGACAGCCCTGATATACGTATAAAGCGGGGTAGGTGTGGACTCGATCGAGGCGAGCCGGGAAGGATACGATTATTTTAGACTTCGTTTTCCCCTTGAGCGTCGCGAGATCGTCCTGGCCGGTGGTTCTGCGGGCTATTCTTGTCCTCGCCGGTATCCTTTTGTCCTCCGTCACCCCACTTCGCGCGCAATCTACGAACGCGTCGCTTACTGGCCGTATTACCGACTCGACTAAAGCAGTCGTCGCGGACGCGAAAGTGATTGTGATCAACACTGGCACGCGCATCCGCTACGAAACCATCACCAATCAAACCGGCAGTTACTATGTGACGAACCTGCCTCCTGGAACTTATCGCATTGAGGTGGAAAAGCTCGGATTCAAAGTTGTGATCAAGGCGGATCTAATTCTGCACGTGCAGGATTCGGTGGAAGTTAATTTCGAGATGGTGCTAGGCTCGGCTACGGAGAGCGTGACGGTGCGGGGAGGAGCCCCATTACTGGACACGGAGTCGTCCGCAATGGGGACGGTAGTGGAACAGCGGAAGGTCAACGAGCTGCCCCTCAATGGTCGCAATGTATTTAATTTGATCGAACTCGCGGCGTCGGTAGTTCCGCAAGGCAGCTCCACCGGAACGCCCGTTGGAGTGAACCCTTTTGGTTGGGGCAATTATCAAGTTAACGGCTCTTTTGCGAATGAGAGCGCAGAGTATCTCGATGGTCAGCCACTGAATATCGGTTACATTAACCTGCCGGTTCTGATTCCGACGCAAGACTCGATACAGGAGTTTAAGGTTCAAACCAGTAATCTGGGACCCGAATGGGGAAAATTTTCCGGAGGGGTCACCAATCTCAGCACCAAGGCGGGTACAAGTTCGCTGCACGGAGAAGCGTACGAATATCTCCGTAACAAGATCTTCAACGCGAACGACTTCTTTCTCAATTCGGTTGGCAGGGCCAGGCCTCCGTGGGTACAAAACCAATTCGGCGCGAACGCCGGCGGACCCCTGAACGTTTCGCGGTTTGGCGGACGCAACAAAACGTTTTGGTTTTTAAGCGGAGAAGGCTTCCGGTTGCGTACTCGCGAACCATTCACTGCCACCGTTCCGGACGCGCAAGAAAGAGCCGGCAATTTTTCGGAAATATGCAAGTCCGGTTTCACCGCCGGCATCTGCAACGACAGAGGCATGGATGCAAGCGGCAAACCGGTGGTGATCGACCAAATTTATGATCCCTGTGGAGGAATCGTAAACGGGCAGGGAACGTGCCCGGCCAGCAATGCCACTCCGACACCATTCGCAAATAATATCCTTCCGGCCGGCCGGATTAACGGAACGTCCGCAAAGCTTTTGCATCTCTGGCCGAGCCCCAACAACCCAAGCACTAGCAACAACAATTTCACGACCGCGGCGGCGACCGGAGGAAATCACAATCAAGTCGTCGCGCGAATCGACCACAACATTACAAACAAGCAGAGACTCTTTTTCCGTTTCAGTTACTGGAACGTTCTGGATTTGCCTGTCGATCCGCTGGGAAGCGGCTTGTGCGCCGACCGCTGCTTTGAGGACTATCACAGCACTGCTATCGCCGCGAGTTACACGCACAACATCACCCCCACAACGGTGTTTGGCCTCAACGCCAGCGTTAGCCGCTTCATGTATAACCGCAGTCCGAAGAATGCAGGTTTTGACTTAACAACAATTGGCTGGCCGGCGAGTTACGACGAGGTTATTCCCGCCGAGATGCGAACTCCACCGACGCCATGCGTGGCCAATTGTGCGGATAATGTGATGTGCACCCAGGGTCAAAGCTTTATCCGTGATCGCAACACGCAATACTACTTTTCGCCAAGCTTGTCGATGCTGCGCGGGCGTCATCAATATCACGTGGGCCTGCAATTCGAAGTAGGGCGCGACAACTATGCGCAATCCAATATCGCCAGCGGGTCTTTTGACTTCTGCGTTTCCGGTCAGGCGTGCTTCACCTCGCTACCAGGCGTCTCTGGAACAGGTTTTTCGTTTGCTGATTTCTTGCTTGGATATGCCGACAATTTCAACAATTTCGAAAACCATTTTTTTGCGCAGGCAGTTGTTCCCGCGTTTACCGCGGGCCAGCAGATCTACAAGGCTCTATATTTTGACGATTCCTGGCACGCCGCGAACAACCTCACGTTGAATTTAGGGCTTCGTTATGATCTGCGAAACAAGTCAGTGGACCTCCATTGAGCCTGAAACAATAGCAGCAGGCACGCAACCTGAGCACCCTCACAACCGCGTGCACCGCGCACGTACCTGATTTCTGAGATCCGGCAGCGCTGCGGAGAATTGTCTCTTGGCCTCGCGTTTTTCGAGGGAGGACAATTGTGGGAACAGTGCTGATTTGGTGGGAAGTGGAGCGCTGGAGGTTGTGTAGAATATTTTTGGAGACCAATGTTATGCGTGACGAGAGCGCGAAGCGGGCAGCGCAGGAGTATTTGGCGGGGAAACTTTCGGCTGAGGGGCAGAGACACGAAGACAAGCTAAATCGGGAGGTTGCGGAGAAGCTGGGTCCGGCGGTATGGAAGAGGGTTGCGGACACGGTGATTGCGCAGTGCCGCGAATGGAATGGGATCGCGAATGAGCAGACGTTTACTTGCCGGGAAACGATGCTTGGCGACCTGCGGATATTATGCGCAGGACGATCACAACAAATGGTGGTGCATTTCGATTCGCGGAAGTTGCTGGTAATAATCAAGAATTCGGCGCGACTGGAACATGAGAAAGACGTGGTGCTGTTTGTTGAGGGGTATGCGACTGAGAGTGGGCGAGATGCACGCTTGATGCGGAATGGCGAGCCGGTTAATTTGGATTTGCTGATCACCGGGGAGTTGCGGGTGTTGGCGGGGCTTAGCCGGCAGACTTAGGTGATTGCCAATCGCCGGCCTGCACCTGAGAGGGTGACGTGTAAAAAAAATGGTTGATTGCCTTAATCGTTGTGGTCGGGATCATTTCTTTATTCATGTACCCGAAGGTTTACGTGGTCCGAGGGTCGGCCGGCGGCATGCTGTACGACAGCGTCGGAGGCTGGTCAATGCGAGTCTTCGGGCGAACTCCTCCCAAAATATGACATCGTCTTCAACGGACAGCCCGCGACAATAATATTTCACCGGGAATCGTGGCTTCCCTGAACCTTTGGCTCTAGAGTTGATCCACTCTGTGGCTGCGGAGAGTTGTACCACGACGCGATTCATGAAGAAGTAGACGGCAATGCCGTAAAAGACGCCGGACAGAACGGCGTGAGTGAGCAGAAATGGCATGACGCGGCTTGCGAGGAAGAAGATTGCGGCGGCTCCGAAGGCGATGACGAAATGCAATGCGAGGCCGAAGAGTGCGGTTGAGATACCGCCAGAATAAGTGCGCGGGCCGAGGATACCGCCGGCGATTCCTTGTAGTAGACGAAGCGGTTTCGATCCCATCAAGCCATAAACGACCAGAGCGGCGGAGATGTCCATAACGCCGCAGGTTAGTCCTGCGACGAAGACTGCTTTTGCGGGATGGATGGTGGGCATTGCTGCGTACCGTTGTATCAGTTTTTTAGGCGGACGGAGGCGCGAATAGTTAAAGGCAGCGGTGGTTGCCAGGGGCCGAAGTCGAAGAGAGATCCTCGCTTCGCTCGGAATGACGGGGTACGGGAAAGATGAGGTAGGCGTTACTCAGGGGGCTTGAGGTAGGCGGCGCCGTGGCGGAAGAGTCCGGCGGAGCGGATGGGTTCGGAGAAGACGATGCGGATCGGGACAAAGATGGCGCCGGCTCCGGGTGTGAAGGGGACAGCGACTTCGACGCGAGTGCCCTTGGGATATTCGTTGCGGCTGCGGAAGGCGATGCCGCCCTTGGAAAGATCTTCGCAAACGGCAACTTCTTCCTGAAAACCGCGGCGACGAATGCAGGCGAGAACGCGGGCTTTGACGCGGGTGCGATTACGGCGGGGGATGACGCGATCTTCTTCTCGCTCGGCGCGCGCGGTGGGCGAGTCGGCGGGAGCGAATTCGGATTGCGCTTCGATCCAGACGGCTGGCGCTTCGCAGACCTTGCAGACGCGGGCGATACACTTGCGCGATTCGAAGGACTTTAGTTCGAGTTCGTTCAGATAGACAACTTCGCGGCGCTGGCAGAAGCCACATTCCATCAGGAGCCGAGCAAGTGCTTCCTGGTCGGCCTTATGAGGAGTAGGGAATTCGATATCCCAGAAATCGGAACGCGGTTCGAGAATGTGGATGGCGTAAAGGAAGCCTTCCGGTTCGCGATCGATTTCGGCGACGATGCGGGCACGAGCGGTTCTGATGCTATCGCCATCGGGCAGGCGCTTGAGAGAGACTTCCTGGCCGGGGAAAAACTTTTCTGTGATTCGTAGAACGCCGCCGTTGCGGCTGACGAGCAGGGATACGGCTGCAATGCGGCGCACCATTCCGGAGGCGTCCATCCAGGAGGCTTCGAGCGGGATGCGGAAGGAGACGCGGTCGCTCTGGCGAAGGACTTCTGTGCGCATGGTGGTCATGAGAAAGGCAAAAGCACCGCCTGAAAGCCAGTTTAGCAAGGGAGTTGCATGCGTTCTGGCTGCGGAATGGCCGGATTGTCGTAGCCACTAATACCGTGCAGGAAGCATCGGAGAAGCTCTGTACGGTGGGACAGATGTTGTCGTTTTCGCAAAATCTTTTGCTGAGACAGGTTGGAGCGGCGCTTTTTCCTACACACTTGTAGTACCAAGAAGTGAAGACAAGTCTAGCAGCCGGACGGACCTCAGCCGCCGTGAAGAACGTCATCTCTATGGACCATCACTTGAACAAGGGAGGATCGCGCCCGCTACTGGTGCGCGACCGTCGCTACGCGATACGGCATCCGTTTGCCGCTGATGTGGAATTCATCGATCTGGAAGCGGGAAATGCCGGAAGCGGAGTGACATCGGATCTTTCGATGGGCGGCTGCTTTGTATGTACCAGCAAGCCGTTGCCGCTGAACAGCCGAGTAAAGCTGAAACTTACGCGCAAAGATCAGGTGGTACAGTCGCTGGCAGTGGTGCGCATCGTGAAGCCACGCATCGGGATGGGCATCGAATTTTTGGACGTGGACGAAAAGCACCACGCTACGCTGGACCGCTGGCTGGTGGAGTTGAAGCGCGAGCGCTGAGGGATACCTCGAAGTAGCTTGGTATTAGGTAAAGCAACGTTATATAGCCAAAGTGCGTTTCGAAGCGGGTCTCGCTCGGTTACCGTGCGCTTGAATCGAAGAGAGGTTCCGCGCTGCGCTCGAAATGACGGACTCGGGTATGTATTGCGGACCGCTTATTGCTTGGTGTCCAGTGGATGATGGCTCTTCTCGAAAAATTCATTTTGCAATCTTAGGCTGGCGTTGTCGGCTTTTACGGCGCGGATGGCTTCTTCGATGGTGTCGATCCACGATTTAATGTCGGCCTCTCCCAACTCTTTGCTGGCGATGGAGCCATCTCCGGAATAGTGATCGGGAAAGCGGGCGTACCACCAGATACCGGTGTAGACGGTTTCGGGAAGCGGGTCATGCTTTTGATCGGCGCCGGATTCTTGTGTGACGCGATCCATGTGCACGAGATCGGGATGCGTGACCATGGTGTTGGAAGTCTCGGATTGCCCGGCATGCATATCGAGCGGATCTTTTTTTAAGGCGTTCTTCGGATGCGAATTTTGTCCCCACTGAACATAGACGACGTAGTCGTGTGGTTTGTCGAGTTGCGTTTGCGCGAAATACGGAAGAAGGCTTTCGTTACCGCCGTGGCCGTTGACGATAAGAACTTTTTTGCAGCCATTGCGAGCCATCTCGTCGGTGGTTTCCTGTAAAAGATTCAGCTGAATTTGCCGGCTGTATGCGACGGTACCGGGCTCATGCTTGGCTTCGAAAATTTGTCCGAAATAATATTCGGGAAAGACGACAGCGAATTCCTTTTCGGCGGCGTGCAATGAGGCGTAGCGGACGTTGAGCAGATCCGTACCGAGAGGAAGATGCGGGCCGTGTTTTTCCAGAATCCCAATGGGAAGGATGCAGGTGCCCTTGGAGAGATCGATGGCATGGCGAAAATCGTCGGCGGTGAGTTCTTCCCAATGAGCAGAAATCTTTTGTTGAGCGCGGAGGGAAGCAGCCGACGAGATAAAGATGAGAAGAAAGAAAAAAATGCGGCGCATGAATGCTCCTTCGCGAAAAATAGCCGTTGCAGATTGTACTGCGAAGAGGAGAGAAACGGCAGGGTTAAATCGTTTTTATGAGGCGTGAGAGATTGGGCGAGACCGTTCGGTACTTTTTGGAGCACGACGCAGCTATGGCCACGACGGTGAAAAAGATCAGGATGGGATCGATGGGATGACGGTAACGGAGAGAAGTGTGAGTAACGCAGAAGACCAGCGGATAGAGCACGGGAAAGACAGCGAGTGGCCCAGCGAAAGGATTTTTCGAGCGAGCGACGAGCAGCACGCCTGCGGCGGTACCGAGTGTAAGCAAGAAATTGCAGAGAAGAACTGTGCGAATGAGAAACGAGTTCGCGTGAAGAAAGTCGTTGAAGGGATGATCAGTGCCGATCCAGGTGGCAATGATTCTTCGCCCGGTTAGATGGAGGAAAAGCGCTGGTTTTTGGCGGATGAAATTGGCGGCGCGGGCCCACTTCTCGGTGAGGTAGGCGTTTTCGCCGAGTTGCGCGTAGTGGCGCGTTTCTTCGAAGCGGGTGATGCGCTGGATGCCGCTGATGGCGTGGGGATCAAAGATGTCGTTGTTGCCGATCCAGAGTTCGAAGGGGAGGCTGGAGCGGATTGGAATGAGGCGATGAAAAGCAGCGTAGTTGCGAATGGTCCACGGGAAGCAGCAAAGAAGAATCAGCGCAAAGGTGGTGGCGGGAATGCGCCAGGGGAGTCGAACGAGGCTGTGGGCGCGCAGGGCGGCCCAGATCAGAAAAAAAGGCAGAGCGATGCCTAGTGAAGGGTTGCTGAGAAGCGCGATGGCCCAGAGCAGGCCGTAGGCCAGCCAACGTTTTGGATTTGCAGAGCTGGAAAT
>Ga0193709_1000252_pt1 | contig 20915 bp, 21 predicted proteins | sample H3c2metaG_FD_160571 | JGI IMG/M metagenome (GOLD analysis project Ga0193709, IMG submission 160571) | Soil microbial communities from a riparian zone of the East river system, Colorado, United States - H3c2 | ecosystem: Environmental > Terrestrial > Soil > Riparian zone | place: USA: East River... | reverse complement strand
TGGAACTGCGCGACAGTCTCGGTGCGACCGTCGTCGTGGTCACCCACGAACTGGCCAGCATCTTCACCATCGCCGACGACTCCATCTTTCTCGACGCCGATTCCCGTACCATGCGAGTGCAAGGAAATCCGAATGATTTATTGAAGCACTCAGACGACGCAAAACTAAAGGCCTTCCTCACTCGCGGCGAATATTCTGCCGAAACTACCGCCCAACCCTGAGCCGTATCCATGCAACTAGAACCACGGACAAACACATATAAACACGGATTTTCCAGTGATAGAAATTTATCCTTCCATGATCTTGCCCCTCATGATCTTGCCTTCATCCGTGTCTATCAGTGTTCATCCGTGGTTGAATTCCTCATCGTCGTGGCTCCCCTCCCCTGTGTCCATCCGTGGTTTGAACTGAATTGTTACGGCTAAGCATCATGAGCAAAAAAGCAAACCCAACATCCATCGGTTTGTTCCTCATTTTAGGACTCGCAGCCGGGCTCGCTGCCGTGCTCATCTTCAGTTCGCGCAGCCTTTTTCATCCGCGACAAAAGGTGATTCTTTACTTCGACAGCTCACTAAAAGGATTGAACCCGGGCGCTCCGGTGAAATTCCGTGGAGTGCCCGTTGGTTCAGTGCTTGAGGTGCTGATTCGCCACAATCAGGCCAGTAACGACTGGTCCATGCCCGTTCTCATTGCCATTGATAAGAAAGTGGCTGAGGCAAAATCCGATGTGTCGCTGCAGATCGGCGACCCGGACAGACTGGATCGCAACATTAAGCAAGGTTTTCGCGGTCGCCTCGATGCAGAAAGTCTGGTGACTGGCGTCCTTTACGTTGATCTGGCCATTGTTCGCGATGCGCCGCCTCCTGTATTTCATCAAACTACGCACGAGTACGACGAGATTCCGACCATGCCCACCGAAGTCCAGCAACTTTTGGCGAATCTCGGCCACTTGGACGTCAATCGTATTTCAGAAAACCTGAACCGTTTATTGACTCGTTTGGATTCCAGTCTCAGCCAGGTGAGCGTCTCCGATATCAACGCGGGAGTAACCAACCTGCTCGTGTCAGCAAATCGTCTGGTCGAATCGGACGATCTGACGAACTCTGTGGCGGCTCTGAAGCAGATGTTAGTTCACGCAGACACGTTGATCCGGCGAATTGACAGTCGCATCGACCCGCTCGCCGATGGCGTCACCAATACTTTGTTTGATGCGCAAAAGACCATGGCCGGCCTGCGCGTTGCCATTCGCAACGTTAGCGATATGTTGGATCCTGACGCCCCACTTCGGCCTGATCTCATTCAGGCGTTGGAGGAACTCAGTAACGCCGGGCGCTCCGTCGCCGACCTCGCAGAATTCCTCAAACGCAATCCCCAAGTCTTGTTGACGGGAAGAAAACCGCCAAAGCCACAGCCATGAAATCACGTTCTTGCCTGATGCTTTTTTTGGTCGTCGCCGTCACTTGTACAGTCTTCACAGGTTGCCTGTTTAAGAGCGCGACCGTGTCACCTCGCCACTTCGTTCTGGCGCCAATTACAACAAATGAACCGGCTTCGGCCCCAACGGGGCATCTGTCGGTCGGAATAGCGCACGTAAAGATGCCACCATATCTTCTGCGAGATTCCATCGCCTTCCGCGATGGAGCAAACGAAATTGGATACCTCGAGGACGCTACGTGGGGCGAACGCATCGATCAATGTTTCCAACGAACGCTTGCCGCCAACCTCTCGCAATTGTTGTCCTCAGATAGCATTTACGCTGTGGACTCCGGGCATAATCAAACGATGATGTGTGTGCTCGTCAATATTCAGCAATTCGACGTGGACACCCGCGGCCACGGCACATTGATCGCCCAATGGCGAATCACAACTCCAGACAGCGACACGCCATTAAAGACTGGCTACGCGCAACTAGCTCGGACAGGCGCTTCACCGCATGGCAAACCAGAAGTCATCGCCAGCACCCTGAGCGATTTGGCAGCCGAATTCAGCCGCGACCTGGCACAGACGATTCGTGGCGCCGCGCTGTATGGACATGCTCACGAATAATCGTTGCCCGAAATGAGACAAATCCCCTCCGCTTCGCAACTTTTATGCAGAAACAACTAAATTGTTTAGAATCGGTTTCAAAATTCGTAGCCGGGGCAACGAGGCGGATGGTTGCGCGTCTTCAAGGAATCTCGCCTCCCAACGAACGAAGATTAAAGCGGCATGGGGCTGCCGCACTCCAAGACGCTGTCGCGCCCTCGATGGCGCCACTCCGTCCGCGAGGTTTTGGAGTGCGGCAGTCCTATGCCGCTTTTGTTGCTCCCATCCGGGAATGGCGCTGCGTTCATTCGACCCATGCTGCTCGATTTGGGCGGTTGAGTTTTCCTTACGTCGGCTACCGAACGCAAAACCCATTTCTAAACTTACTTGTAGTTATTTCCGTTGCCTTAGCGACTTCCTCGAACGCACAACTGCTGGACCCTTCCCCAAAACGCGACATCGAGCAGGGCGCGGAAGTCGCCAAACTGGTCGAGCGGCAGATTGGTCTCTGCTCGTTGCCCGTCACGGAGGCTTACCTGGGTGAAGTTGGAAAACGACTCGTCGCCGCGGCGAACGACCCGCGTTGGAATTTCCGTTTTCAGATTGTGGACCAGGAGGAGCCCAACTCTTTCGCGGTTGCCGGGGGCGGCATTTATGTGTCCCGTGGGCTCCTGGTGCTGCTCGAGCGCGAGGATGAACTGGCATGCGTGCTCGGGCACGAGATCGCACACGTCACACAACGTCACCTGGCCCGGGAACAGCGCAAGGCCATTCTACCTAAACTGTTCGCGCTGCCGGGCAATCTCGTGGGCCACGTTGTGAGTGAAAACCTGGGCGCATTGATCAACGCACCGATTGACGTCGCCGGCGGCGCGTGGTTGAGCCATTACGGCCGCCGCCAGGAAACCGAGGCCGACCGCATCGGCATCCGCACTGCGGCCCAGGCCGGCTATCAACCCACGGCACTGGCTGACATTCTCCAGCGCCTCGACCGCGACGTGAACAGCCAAAGCGGTAAGGAGCGGCGCTTCAGCATCTTCGACTCACATCCGATGACCGCCGCGCGACTGAAGGACATCCAGCGCCTCTCGAAGTCGCTCAGTCCGGCGGCGAAAGCCCTCGTAGCGGCCGACACCGCAGCGTTGTTCGCCAAACTCGACGGCATCTGGTGCGGCGAAAATCCCGAGGCTGGCGTGTTCCACAAGGACCAGTTTCTTCAGCCGGTGATCGGCTTCACACTTACCCTGCCGGCTGGTTGGAAGCATCGCAACACCCCGCAGTATGTGATCTCAATGCACCCCAACAAGGAAGCGATGCTGCTGCTGGGCCTCGCCGAGCCCGCCGCCGACCCGGAAACGACCGGCCAGGAATTCGTCCAGCAGATGCGCGCCCGGGCCAAGATCGAGCCGGTCTCCGCGCGAAAAAACACCATCGGGAGTTTTCCGGCCTTCCTGGCCACCTACATCGATCGGTCCGGTCGCACGCCCGTTTATCTGCATTTCCTTTGGGTGACCATGGCTGAGAGGACTTACCAGTTGATTGGCCTTGCGCCGGAACAACACCGGGAAACTCTCAGGGATGCAGCCCTCGCCTTGCGGCCAATCACGGAATCCGAGCGAGTGGCGGTGACTGGCAAGCGCCTGCGAGTTGTCGCTGCGCATCGCGGCGAACGACTGGAGAACCTCGGTGCCCGCTCGGGGAATGCCTGGTCTCCAGCCTATACCGCGCTCGCCAACGGCCTGGAAGCCGAGACAACGCTCTCTGAAGGACAGCTTGTGAAAATCGCGCGCGTTGAGCCAGTGCCGCGCTGATAGCGCATGATGAGATTGTAGGAGACGACGTAAGGAGACTCTAATCAACAAAGGTCTAACAAGGCACGTGCAGTGCGGAGTGTTTGATGTGGCATCTCGTTCCGATCAGAACAAACCCGGTTACGGGTTGCCTGTTTATAGAATAACGGTCCCCCACAATTAATTTTTTGTTTTTCAACGGCGCTCGATCAGACGCTGCACGGAAATCACACGCGGTGGCATCGCGCGCCGCTGAAAAACAAAAAGGAAGGGGGGTGGGTTGCCGTTGCGTGCTATAAACAGGCAACTGCTACGCAGTTTCGAAAACTCTCCGCGTGGTCATCCAGAGGCCATCGCCACCACCTTAAGCGATCTGGCGGCTGATTTCAGCCGCGACCTGGCTCAATCCATCCGCGAATCGGCAAACTCGAGCCTGTGAGCGCAGAGAGACAAAAACCATAGATGCACTCTGATGATAAGAACCATATATTGAGAGGACTACGGTGTTCTCATTTCAGTTGGTCGGCGACCTGAAGGAGATCTTGGTTGGGCATGCTCGCCAAGTTCATGAGGTTAAACATATCTTGGCCCAAGCCTTGAATTCGCATTTTTGCCGGTGCCACATCAGTTGGGCCGAACAAGACTTCGCCGCTAAAGTTTATGAGACCTCGGTGGTACAGGTCGAGGATTTCGTATAGAAGCTGGTAGATATCCCGCGCGAATGTTTCTTGGCCTCGGAAGTCATTTTTGCGAAGTGAGACTTGTTCTGTCAGTGCGGACAGCTTTAAGATGCAAAGTTGCCTATAGGTGAGTTGTTCCGCGATTTTGATAATCTGGTGTGCCAGTTCTGAGTTGATGTTTCTATCGAAGGCAATATTGGCGAGTAGGTGTGCCATGTACGGAAGCTTTTTCTCTTCAGCTTCTTTTTGGCTTTTCATCAAAATACTCTCTGCAACTTCCTCGGCTTTGGGCCGCTCGCTTCCATTGGCCTTGAAAAAGTCATCGTCTCGAACTTTTTCTCCCTTTTTCGTCCTGTCGTGAATTTCCGCGGTTGCGAGCGCCAACACCGCGCCAATTCGCGTTCTTTCGCGAGGTCCAAGGCACCTCTCGGACACCTCTTGGCCAATGTGCTTAATTGCGAGGGCCGCTACGGCGCCTCCCGCTCCACCGACCGCGGCACCCACGGGCCCGGCAAAGAGGAAGCCGATTGCGCCTCCGACTGCTCCACCCGCTATCTCGGCACCACATTCGATCATTTTTCGCAGCGGCTCGGACTTTTCCGGAGCGTTCATATTCATTCGATTTGCACATACCATATCGGTCGGACGACCGATGAGAATTACAAACTAATATTTACTTTGGAAATACCCGCTTGGGACGAGGTCAATACCGGGTCAGGACCGCATTCCGAAAAAGGGTCGATCATCGAGATTGTCATATTCCAAGCTTTTGCAGTTCCACGATCGCGACCTACAGCTTACAATCTCATTGACTGACACCCTTCTGACTGAAACCCTTCCCCGATTCACAGGTAGAGCGGGCTCAACACGCCAAAGAAGAGAAAGGTAGCTTGCGCAGTCGGTGAACCAGTTCATTGATGAGAAACGTCGGCACCCCTAGCCGCCAATAACAACCCTCTACCTACCGCACATCTCGATGAAAACCCGAATAGCATGCCTTCTCGTGGTCACCTCTTTGTCGCCAGATATATCCTTTTCGGCGCCCCGCATTCTGGGATGGGGCTACAACTTGTACCAGGAAACAACTATTCCACTCGGTCTTACGAATGTTCAGGCGGTCGCAGCAGGTCGCCATCATAGCGTTGTACTGAAGAACGACGGGACAGTCGTTGCCTGGGGAGACAACACTTACAAACAAACGAACGTTCCCTCTGATTTGACCAACGTGATTGACGTCAAAGCCGGTGACTGGTTCAGCATCGCGCTCACGGCAAGCGGCAGGGTCGTCGCGTGGGGAGACAACTTGCTTGGCGAGACGAATGTTCCCCCTGGCTTAAGCAACGTAGTAACCGTGGCTGCTGGCTCAAGTCACGCACTCGCACTGACAACCGATACGACCGTCAGGGCTTGGGGCGGAAATGGATCGGGTGCAGACATTACACCTCCAAGCGGTCTCAATGGAGTTAAAGCAATCGCTGCCGGTTGGGCTCACAGTCTCGCGCTGAGAACCAACGGTGCACTCGTCGCCTGGGGTTATAACAACTACGGGCAAACTAACATTCCGTTCGGAACCTTTACAGCAATCGCCGCTGGTGCGTACCATTCTCTAGCCGTACGCGCAGATGGAACCGTCGCTGCTTGGGGAGGTCAGAATCAATATGGAGAAATCAAAGTTCCACCTAACCTGAGTGCCGTTGTAGCTGTCGCTGCGGGTGATTACTGGAGCATTGCCCTAAAGTCGGACGGCTCTCTGATTGGATGGGGCCTGAACAACGCCGGACAAACCACCCCGCCCAACACCGTGACGAACGTCGGCGTGATCTCTGCTGGGTGCATGGGGGAGTTCTGCTTGGCGCTGACTCGAGATGTTGACACCAGCCTTCAGTTGTACGCAGGCATTACCCTACGGGGTTTGGTTGGTTGCAGCTACCGCATTGATTTTGTTGACTCCGTCGCGGGCGGAGAAGGTTGGACCACGCTCACGAACCTCATCTTGCCGACAAGCCCATACCTATTCATCGACACTAGCTCGCCAGGGCGCTCGAAGAGGTTTTACCGTGTAACTTTCCCCCTGAGTTCGTGAAAGATCCGAGAACTGAGTCACTCCCACATTTCCGTATGTCTCTCTTTCCATTGCGGGTACAACCGAAACTTCGGAAGGCTGAAAGAGCTACAAATTCGTGGGACCGACCGCGGACTGATTCTTGCCTGCAACGCGGCTCATGAAAACGCCTATTGACGAATTTGCTGTAGGTGTGTATATACACTACATGAAGAAACAATTGGATATGACGTCGGTGGAAAACTGCGTTTGTTTCAATATCCGACGCGTATCCCGGCTGATCACCCAGTTCTTTGATTCAGAGGCACGCCGAAACAGCATTCGGCCCACGCAAGCGCCAATCCTGAGGGCGTTGCAGGCGAAATCCGAGTGGAGCATGGCCGAACTGAGCGAATGGCTCGGAATGGAGCGCACTACTCTCTTGCGAAACCTGCGCCCTTTGCAACGGGACGGCCTGGTTCGAGTCAAGGGCGGCGGAAGAGGCAGCCACGTGAAACTCGAGATCTCCGAAAAAGGCCGCAAGGTCTTAGCAAAAATGCTTCCGGCATGGCGTGCGGCCCAGGACAAAGTGGTTGCAACCCTCGGAAAGGAACGATGGTCAACGATTATCACTGATTTGGCAGACGTCGCGACGAAGCTGAAAGGAGAATGAGTAGAGTGGTTCCAAAATTCCATCTTGCGTGTAGCCGACGACGTGAGAACCGTAATTCCAAAAGGGAGCAGCATGAAGCCAATGAGCGGAAAGGCGATCACCGATTGGAGCTACAAAAGCGGCATAGGGCTGCCGCACTCCACGACGCTGGCGCGAATTCGAGGGTGCCACTATTTCCGCCAGGTTTTGGAGTGCGGCAGCCCTATGCCGCTTTGACTTTCGTTCGTTGCCAGGCGGAATTCTCTGAAAAGTCGAAATATCCGCCTGGTTACCTCGGCGACTACGAATTTTGAAACCGGCTTTACGAACAAAGGGGGTATTTTTAAGAACGGAGTAGTGTATATACACACAATCGTGTGCGGCGATTTCTCGAATGAACTCAGATAAGGCGATGCCTTAACAGCGTGCAGGTGAAAACGGCCAAAATAGCAAACAACGCAACAAACAACAAAAGGAAACATATGAACGCAACAAATCAAAACATGGAAAGCATCAACATAAACGTAACCTCAGAACTCAATGATAACCGTTCGAGCATCAGGTTGCTCGTCTCCGTGGTATTAGCACTATGGTTCGGGCTTGTGTTTTTTCTTGGCTCTCGAGGGGCCTTCGTTGGCGGCGCGGATTCGCCACCCCTGCCGATATTTCTCGGTCTGGCAACTCCGTTGGCGCTGTTTTTTGTGGCGTACTTCGGATGGAGCGCGTTCCGTGAGTTTGTCCTCAATGCCGACCTCCGTCTCGTGACGGCAATTCAGGGCTGGCGATGGGCCGGCCTTTGCTTCCTGTTCCTCCACGCACATGGTGTTCTGCCTGGACTCTTCGCTTTCCCGGCTGGACTTGGTGACATGGCAATCGGCGTCACCGCACCATGGATCCTACTCGCGTTGATTCGCGACAAATCATTTGTGACTAGTCGGCGATATGTGATTTGGAACCTCCTGGGGATCCTTGATCTTACTGTCGCCGTGTCAATGGGAGTAATCTGTTCAGGCTTTATCCGCGGGCTTACCCTGACCGTCACAACCAGTGCGATGGGCCAACTGCCTTTGGTGCTCATCCCGGCATATCTCGTTCCCCTGTTCATCATGTTGCACTTCACCGCGCTTTCCCAGGTGCGACGGATAATTCGCTTCGGAAAATCCATGCCCGCAAAAGGCCTCTGACCGTTCATTGGAAGCGAGGGACAGCATCTGCCGCCCTCGCCTCTTAACGGGCCGCATTTCCGTATATCCTCGTTCCGTTGCGTCCTCCGAGGCGCTCCCGGAACGCATTCACCTTTCAATCCCGTCATCACGCGCTACTATCGTGTTCGGCAAAATGACTTTGTCCCACTACCATTGTTAGCAGAACAAAGGTGCCCCGCGTCTATGCCAGGCAGGAAAATAGATTTTGATGTAGTCCGAGAGATCGCGCTGGCGTTGCCCGGCGTCGAGGAAAGCAGCCTGCATGGTTTTCCATCTCTGAAGGTGTCTGGGCGGTTGTTGACTTGCCCGGCGATTCACAAATCAGCCGAGCCCCACTCACTCGCGGTGCGGATTGGCTTCGATCAGCGCGCCGAGCTGCTGGCCGCCGAGCCGGGCATCTATTATGTGACGGCTCACTACGTCAAATATCCAGCAGTGCTTGTGCGATTGGATGAAATCAACCGAAGCTCCTTGAAAGATCTGCTGGACCTGGCTTGGCAATTCGTAACTTCAAACGCAAAGGCGAGCAGGCGAGGAACTCGCCGCAGGCACGCCAGCTAATTCGCCTCACTCGCCGGTAGGGACGACTTCCACGTCGTCCCAATCAGATTTGTTCAAAGAAATCGGACGACGTGGAAGTCGTCCCTACCATCCACTTCTAATCGCACCCCAACCTTGCCCAGGCGAGAGTTGGTTGTAACCAAAAGGCTTAATTCAAACTCTACCTTTAGTGGTAGTTGTCGACACTTGACGAAGCGAAAAATCGATCTTATTTACCCGGTGAATGCGGTGTTGCGACAAATTGGATAAGCACTGAATGGGTTCAGCTCATGCCGCGCGCGCCGATTTTTAACCCAAATTCAAGAAAACGTTGCAGTGACGTACGAATTACTGGCTATCGCGTATGAAGTAAAAACCAAGTCTGAAATCAGGAAACAGCCGGAGGAGATCAACGGTTTGCTACACTTGCACGACTCCAAAGTTGTCGTGCAAGGTTCCCGGACACCGAACGCGAGGTCGAGAGGTTGTTCCTGCACGTCGCTGCACATAACTCACAATGCACTACCGCCCTCTCAAAGACGCTATCGCCCTGCCGCTTCATCGCTTCGGCAACTTTATCGCCGGGCTTCCGGAGAAATTCAGACGTGCTATTCTCGCTTCCATTGGAGGTCTGGCCAAAGCGGGTTATTTTGTCCCGGGCAGTCCCATCCCCCGTAGCGTTGACAATTTCTGCCGCGCTGCCGGGCGCTCCGATCCATGGCCGGTTTATTCTCAGATGATCCGCAACGTGGAACATGCTGCCTCCCATTACGCCACACTCTACCGCTACGGCCGGTCAAAACTCCTCTCCCAAATCGTCATTGACCCCAGTTGGGCCGTTGAATATCAGCGATTGGGTAGCGGCAATCGCGGTCTGATTATCCTCGTTCCGCATTGCGTTGGTGCTGTCCTCAGCAGTGCCGGATTGAGCAACTTTTGCCCCACCACTTTGCTTGTGCGCGAACCGCGCTCGCCTGCTCGTTGTCAGCTTATGCTCGAGTACGTGCAAAAACTCGGGCCAAAATACATTTTGTCGCGAAACACGCCGCCGGCCACCGTCATGCGAAACATCGTGCGTGCTTTGCGAGAGGGCCAAGTCGTTGTGGGAACCACTGACGTTGTGACCCAGGGACCCGACACAGTTGAAACTGAGACTTTCGGCCAGCGCATCCACAGCCCTGGGTGGCCCGCGAGGATTAGCGCTCGCTTCGGCGTTCCCATCGTCCCCGGTTTTATCCGCATGGACGGACCTCAAATCACGCTCCTCGCAGCCGAAGGCTACCACGAGGCGGATATCGAGAAGAGCACGCAGCGTTGGGTGTCCCACTTCGAAAACTGGTTTCGGCGCTATCCTTCCGACTGGGCTTTCATGCTCGATAAACATTGGGCCCGCGTTTTCTCTGCCGCGTCCGCCCCGGCTCCGCAGCCAGATCGCTTCGCCTCGCAAACCAGGGCGGGCGCGCACGCCCGCAATTGGGTCAATAAACCTGGCAGCCCCGGGACTGACGGCTCGCTGACGGCTTCCTGACGGTTTTCTGACGGTTCGAACTTTTGTAAACACCGCCTCTGCGCCACAACTCGCGACTTCCTCGCAAAAAACCCAAATCCCGTTAGGGATGACATGGCTGCAGCCCAGGGTAAATGAGGAACAAGCGCCACCTTGGGAACATTTTGTCGTGTGGTTCATCTTACATCGTAACCCAGTTCGCGGGCACAAATATTAATCAACCTAAGCTATGAAAATGCCCTCAGTTTTCAACTCGATGCTCACCCTATTATTCGCAGGTGCGATGGCCCTTGCCTTGGGTGGCAGCCTCACCCTCCAGGCTCAAACCATTAACGCGAGCGGCCAGGTAAGCGGCGTCCTCTCCTCTCCCGGCGTGTATCATTATAGTTTGACCATCGGCGAAGGAACTGGCACCACCACACCCATAGCCTCCATTTGGTATGCTTGGGTGCCCGGCGTATTCTATTTGCCTTCGGTTCCCACCAGTGCCTCTGGACCGTCCGGCTGGACAGCCAATATCGTGGCCAATTCCATCCAGTTCTCCGCTAATTCGTCCTCGGATGACATCGCGCCCGGAACTTCCAAAACCTTCGATTATTTCGCCACATTTTCCCCGGCTCAGTTGGCCGCTGCCCCCAACTCAGGCCGTTCAGTCGCTTACGCCGGGGCCGTGGACGCCAGCTCCCCAAGCGAAATCTTCACTGTCCAAATCGCTCCAGAACCTTCTGCAGCCGCCCTTGGTTTGGTCGGATTATTCCTGTTGCGAAGGCGCTTGCGGGCGTAGCTCTTTGCTCGCTTTCTTCTTTGAATGAGGACCGAGAAATAGTTTGGTTCCTCGATATTTTCAGTGGAATACTTAAACCCACCCGTCAGGCCAGCAGGGATTTTGCGAATGTAGCACCCTGGATCGCTGTTTTATATAAGCGGGCTTGGCAGTGTAGCACTGTAGCACCCTGTACCCCCCAAAAGCTACCTCCACCATCGTTCTCCTCCTCGATCCGATTCTCCTTTTAGTCCATGGCATTCATAGCATTCACGTCATCTCCCCCCAAGTCCAACCCAGTCCAACCAAATCCAAGCCATACCCACTCTCTCCAAAGGGCTAGACCGAACTCTATCGCAAGGTCAATCCCTTCACCCCACCGCGCCGACTACATTATTCCATTCAGCGACGCTTCCAGTATGAGCGACCGGAAGGCCTGATTCAGGAAAGCGATGAAGTTATTCAGCACGCCCGCGGACCGAAAAAACGTCGAACTGCTCCGACAGCTCGATGTCTTCCGCGATCTCTCCTTCAACGAGGCTCTCGAGTTGGACGAACTCCTGCACGAGCGGGTCTTCGAGAAAGGCGAAATAGTCTTCGAGAAGGGCGATATGGGCCACGGCATCTTTGTCGTGATCAGCGGCAAAGTGCGAGTCGATCCCTGTGGCGAATTGTTCAAGGACGCAGTGCTCGAGTTCGGCCCGGGCGAAATGCTCGGCGAGCTGTCGCTCTTTGAGGAGGCGCCCCGATTCACCACCGTCATAGCCGTCGAGCGCACGGTTGTGGTCGCCCTTTTCCGCGCCGAGTTTTCCACTCTATTGACCAAGAATACAAAAATCGGCGCGAAGGTCCTGATGAGATTGTGCACCACCATGTCCCAGCGCTTCCGGCGTCTTCTCCTCCGCGAGCGCCACTCGCCAAGTCTATGAACACGTTCCGGCAACCAGGCCCCATCACCATGATCGTGACGATTCTGGTTACCTGCCTGGCGCTCTTTCTCTTTCAAAAGATTATCTGGCTGGTTGTGCCCAGTCTGCTGGCGTTGATGATTTATTATTGCCTGCGTCCGCTGGTGGAGAGGCTCGTTTTCCGCGGCGTCAGGCATGGGATGGCCGTAACGGGAACTGTCAGCGTGGTGCTGCTCATCACCATCGCAATCGTCTTCGTGTCTGCGCCATTTCTTCTGATCAGAATTGGGCAACTGCAAAACACCGTTGACCATTACTTCGGCGGAGGACAAAACCTCCTGCGAAAAACCATTCAAGCTTTGGAGGAGGCGATTCCGGCGCTGAAAGGCGCCAGTTTGGGCCTGAAGGTGGACCTTCAAATCCAGGAGTTCACGACTCACTTCGCGGATCGATATCTTGGCAAGCTACTTCTGCAGCTCCTGGAATGGCTGCCTTCGCTCTTTCTCGTGCCGTACCTCACCTACTTCCTGCTCAAAGATTCGACTCGTTTTAAGAAATTCCTGATTCGGAGCATCCCGAATGCGTTCTTTGAAAAGTCACTTCTCTTGTTTGCGCGGTTGGACGAAAGCCTCCGCAGCTTCTTCCAGGGCCTGCTCGTGCTCACATTCCTCGACACGCTGTGCCTCGCTATGGGCTTACTGGTTTTGGGTGTTTCGCCGGCATTTCTTCTGGGATTGATCGCCGCTGTTTTGGCGTGGATACCTTACCTCGGATCGGCGATTGGCTGCATAATGGTGGTGCTGGTTGCCGCCACTGACTTTCCGAATCACCCGTCCGTCGCCTACAGTTGCCTGGCCCTCTTCCTGTGCGTCCGGTTGCTCGACGATTACGTATTTTTGCCCCTGACGATTGGTCGCAAGCTCCACATTCACCCGCTGCTGACCGTGTTGATGTTCTTTCTCGGCGCGACTGTAGCTGGCGGCACGGGATTGGTTCTGGCCCTGCCAGTTTTGGGCGTTGTGGCCGCAGTCGCTGGAATCGTGGCCGAAGTCCTCACCGATCGCAGGTTGCGATTCCGTTACCAGGCGGCGCGCGCTCTCGTTGCGGCGTCCGCAAGATCTCAACCTCATCAACTACCTCCAATTGCAGAGCCATGAATCCCCCCTTTGTGTGCCGTCGCGGTCTCCCAAAAGGAGAGATCAGGAACACGCCCAACGTGCAATGGATGCAAGCCCGGGTCCCCCGCAGATTGAAGGTGAAACAAAGAACAGTTCAAAGGCATGAAAACAGCCTCAAAGCTGGCTGCACAGTGGTCCCACGTTTCGACTCAAATGAAACGCCGAGCCGCTTGCATTGCTTTCATAGTGGTCTCCTTTCTGTTCGGAAAAGGCGTGGCGGTCGTCCGGGCTAGTGGAGGAGGAGAGCGCGTGCAATCGCAGGAAGCATCGTCCGTGGTCAAGCACCTGACAGCGCCTGCCAGGCCTGACGCGCCATGGTCCACGCCCGACTTGCGGACTTTTTCCGAGCCGCTGCGAGAAGAGCGTCCCTCTGAGTTAGATCCCCAAAACGAATACGAGTTGGCCGAGCTCATTGACGTGGCGGAACGCACCAACCCTGAAACCAAGGTCGCGTGGGCGCGAGCGAAGGAAGCCGCCTCCGCGGTTGGGCTCGCCAAGAGCGAATACTATCCGACGCTCGCTCTGAAGGCTTCCGGCGTCTGGGCAAATTTGCCGGTGCCGCTGCCCGTATCCCCCAATCAGGCCAGCTATCTCAGCGTTGAGGCGCAGGAGGCGCAGGCGGTCGCCTCTCTCGAATGGGTTTTGCTCGACTTCGGAAGACGCGCCGGGGCCGTCGGTGCCGCGAGAGAACGATTACTGGCGGCGAATCTCGGCTTCAACGGCCGGCACCTCGAAATTGTTTTCAATGTTCAATCGGCCTTTTACAAGTTATCGACTATCCGTGGCCGAATCACAGTCGCTCAAGCAGCCCTGGATTCGGCTTTGAAAGTCCAGGAGGCCGCCGAGGAAAAATTCAAGCACGGGCTGGCCACGGCGCCCGATCTGGCGCTGGCCCGCCAACAAGCCGCTCAGGCCGCCTTCGACTTCGAGGAGGTCAACTCCAAGGAACGGGACGCTCAGGTGACTTTGGCGGAGAGCATGGGCATTCTGCCCACAAGCCCTATTCGAGTGGCCGACTTTTCACGCCTCGCCTTGCCCACGAATCTGGAAGAGCGGGTGGAAAAAGTGATCGATCGAACGTTGGAACAACGACCCGATTTGCTGGCGCGCGTCGCGGTCTTGCGCGAAAAGGAAGCCGATATACGCCGGGCGCGCGCAGCATATTTCCCGACGCTTTCAATTCTCGGCAACGCTGGCGGCGCATATGAACGTTCCCAACTGACTTTCCAGAACGACACCTCCACGCCCTGGGTGGACACCAAACAGCCAACCTGGGCTGTGGGCGCTGTTTTAACATGGCCTTTGTTCGAAGGTGGCGCGCGCAAACGCAAACTCGAAATGGCACGCGCGGAACGAGAAGCAGCCCAACACGAACTTGAGGACGCGCGCGACAAAGCCATTTCGCAGGTTTGGCGATTTTATACCGATACGAAGCTCGCGATTCGCCGCCTCGAAGTGGCCGCTGCTTTGGTCGACGCTTCCGAGAAATCCTATCAGCAGACCTTCGAAGGGTATCAGAATGGACTCACCAGTCTCGTGGACGTTCTTGGCGCACGACGCGAATTGAGTGGCGCGCGCTACACGCTGCTCGACACGCGAGCAACACTGCTTGAATCGACTGCGGCATTGGCGTTCGCCTCAGGCGATCTCGGACCGCGACTATTAAACCGAAAGCCGGCAACCACAAACACTCGACCATGAAGGGATTCAAATCGCTCGCTTTCGCGGCCCTAATCTTTCTTTCCGGTTGCAAGGCGCCACCATCGATCAACCTGGTAGGATCATTTTTCCCAGCCTGGATGCTCTGCGTTGCCATCGGATTGATCGGCGTGTTGATTTTGCGAAGAGTCTTCGTCCGGACGCAAATCGAAGCCCACCTTGGGACGCTGCCCCTCGTATATCTTAGTCTCTGGGTTCTGCTCACATTGGGTTCATGGCTGCTTTTTTTCAGGGCTTGAATTTATGGCAGACTCAAACACTTCTTCAGCTAAACCGGTTCGCAAAGTTATCGGGAAGAGCCTTGGCCTGGCCATCGTTATCGGCGCAGCGCTTGTTTGTTTAATCGCCATCTGGGTGTACATCAACCGGCCGGAGACGGACGATGCCACAATGCGGGCCAATTTTATCGGCATCGCGCCGCATGCCAGCGGCCATATCGTGCAGCTACTGGCAAAGGACAACCAATTTGTTCACGAAGGCGACTTGCTCTTCACAATTGACCCGCGCCCCTACGAACACACGGTCGCGCGCGCCAAAGCCGGCCTGGTGCTGACACGCAAGGAAGTGGACGCATTGGAAAAAGCCTTGAAGGTTGCAGACGCCGCAATTGTCAAGGCCAAGGCACAGCTTTCGGCAAGTGCAGCCGAAATCGAGCGCGCGGAGGCGCAGAGCATTGCGGCGGAAGCCGGCGTCCAGCGCGCGCAAGGCGAGTTCAAGGAGGCCGACGATCATTTCAAGCGGCTGGAGCCGCTCCTTGCAAAAGAGCTGACTACAGCCGATTTGGTCGAAGCCGCACGCACACGACGACTGGTAGCGGAAACTGGCGTGAGCCAGGCCGAAAAGGCTCTAAGCGCGGCGAAGTCCTCTGTGGCTGCTGCGAAGGCACAACACCTCGCAGTCGAGGCCGCGCTCGAGCAGGCCAAATTGGACCGTCTCCGATCCGAGGACGCTATCGGCCAGGAAGGCGATTTCAATGCTCGAATCGGCGCGGCGGAAGCGCAACTGGCGGAAGCAGAATTGGACCTCGGTTACTGCAACGTGCGTGCTCCGTTCAGCGGCAAGGTGGTGAACCTGAACATTTCCCTCGGCGAGTTTGCTCACTCTGGAACGCAGGTTTTCACCCTTGTGGATACCCGGACCTGGTATGTCGTCGCCAATTTCCGCGAGACCCAGCTTAAGCACATACAAGAAGGAGCTCCGGCGCAAATTTATTTGCAATTCAAGGGCGGCAAACGGTTTCGCGGCAAGGTCGTCGGACCCGGCTGGGCAGTTGTTCCCGAATACGGGACCAGCACGATGGGCCTTCCAAACGTGCCGCGCAATCTGGATTGGGTGCGGCTCGCCCAACGTTTCCCGGTGCGAATTGAGGTGGAAAACCCCGATGACACCTTTCGCATCGGAGCATCGGCCGTAGTCACGATCACGGGCCGATCCCCGCCGCCGCAAGTCGCAGCCTCGAACCACTGATCGTCCCTATGGACAGCACCGCCAGTTTTCCGTTAGTTGGATTGCGCGCGAGGCAGCTGCTGGAGCTTTTGCGTGCCGAGCTCGTGCCAACTCCGAGTCGATGGCGTGCCACCCTTCGCATCACGCTGGCTTGCGTGGCGGCAAGCTGGCCCGTCATGGCCTTCCACCTGCACGTGGCCCTCCTTGTCATGATCCTCATGTTTCTTATTACCAGGGAGGAAACGACGACGACTTTGCTCGGAACAGTTCTTGGGCTCATCGGTGTGACGATTGCCTGCGGCATACTTCTGCTCACCTATATCTGTTTTGCCGATCTCACCTGGCTGCGGATTTTGTTGGTGCCGACGTTCATTGCGCTGGGTCTGTACCTGAATCGAATTCTGACTCTCGGACCTTTGGGCACCGTGCTCGGTTTGCCACTTGCCCTGGGCATGATCGCTCCGGACATCATTCCTTCAACGGAATTTCTGACTCGTTTTCCATTCTACGTTTGGTGGGCTGCCGTTTTGGGTCTGAGTGTAAATCTGACAGTACAGTATCTATTAAATCCTGAGCGAGCCCAATCCGTCCTGGCCCGCGGCATAACCTCCCGTTTGGAAGCTGTCGAGACTGTCCTCCTGGGTCTCGCTGGAGAACCGAGCTGGCAACCGTCAACCTCCTTGAGGGAGCTTGCGATCGAGGGCGCCGCCGAGCAACTCCACCTCCTGAAGTTGGCAAGCGCAGCCGAGCCCTTTCTGAAGAAACATCATGAAAAAATCGCTGTCCAAGTCATCCTCGTCGATAGGCTCGTGACTGCGTCCGCCGTGCTCGAGGAACAGGCGATTCGGTTGCCTGATGAGGCGGTCAAGACGCGGCTGCGACACATCGCCGCAGCGGTGGCCGCATGGCGACAGGCTGTTCTTGAACGCCGTTGGCCGAAATTTCAGGAACCATTTGAAACCCCAATATACGTCCCGGAAGTTCCTCCGATGCTGTTGGAGATGGAGCGGGTGCTGCATTTGCTGTCAAAAGCGGAGAATGGTCTGCCAGACGAACTAAAAGACTTTCCGATTTCGCCAAGAGGTGGCGCTGTCGTGCCCGATGCGTTTAAGAATCCGGAATACATTCAGTTCGCGATCAAAGGCGCGCTGGCCGGATTTATCTGCTACTTGATTTTCACACTTTCTGCTTACCAGGGGATTTACACCTCGGTCGTGACTTGCATCGTTTGCTCCCTTTCGACGATTGGCGCCAGCGTCCAGAAAGGCGTCCTTCGCTTCGCGGGCTCTGCCGTTGGAGGGACGCTCGGGGTCCTCACATTAATGTATGTCTTCCCGAATCTGGACTCGATTGCGGGATTCTGGCTCCCCTTCGCTGCGGTTACTGGCTTGGCCGCTTATGTGACCTTCGGCAGTCCCAGTGTTTCCTACGCTGGCTACCAAATCGGTCTGGCCTTTTACAAATGCGTTCTCCAAAGCTACGGTCCCTACACCGAGTTGCGGGTCGTGCGTGACCGCCTGATTGGCATATTGCTCGGCCTTGTCGTTTTTGGACTCATTAACAACACCCTTTGGCCAGTCAAAGCGTTGGACACTGCCCGCGCAAAGCTCGCTTCGGCTCTGCGCACTCTAGCGAAACTGGCTGGATTACCTGACGAAGAAAAAGATCCCGCACCGCGCCTGGCGGGGGCTTATGACCTGCGCCTGCAAGCCTATCAGGAGTTTCGCGCAGTCCATGAGTTGCTCGAAAGTGCGAAGTTCGAACTCGATGAGGATGTTCGTCACAAACTTGAGCAGATCAGTTCTGCCGCCCAGCGGCTTCTTTTGTACTTGCTCGCCGTCATCCAACATCGTCCCGACCTGCGACCAGACGCCGTGCCCGAACCTTTGCGCGTCGCGAGCTCGCGCTTCAGAACCGCGTTGGCGGATGAACTCCAGGTCCTCGGCGACCACCTGGTCGGAAAAGGCGACCGCGCGGATTTTGATTTGCAAGGCGCGCTCATTGGACTTGAACGGATGGTGAGCTCTGAGGTCGGGCCGCTAGCCAACGCCGATGTCGCCGCCCAAATCCGCGCTCGACTTCTGCTGTATCAGGAAGCTGTCCCGCTCGTGCAACAGATCACTCGGCTGAAGTTGGTAATATGAAAGGACGTGGCGCATGAATTTGTTCGTGGTCGGATTGAACCACAAAACAGCTCTTGTCGAAGTTCGCGAGCGACTCGCGGTGAACTCGTCGGACCTCGTCAGCCGCGCCCGTGCGCTGAAACTACGCGAGAACCTCGACGAAATCGTGCTCCTTTCCACGTGCAACCGCGTTGAAATTTACGCGACTTCCTGCCGCAAAATCAGTCGCAACAATTTGCTTCTCCGCTCGCTTTGCACAGAACCGCCCGATTTCTCGCCTTACACCTATCTCTACGAAAACTTCGACGCCGCCCGCCACCTGTTCCGGGTTGCTTCTGGTCTGGACTCGATGGTGCTCGGCGAAACCGAAATCACCGGCCAGGTCAAAAAAGCTTACGAGATCGCTCAAAGCGCGCAACTCACTGGCGGCACCTTGAACCGCGTCTTTCAAAAAGCGTTCCAGGTTGTGAAAGAAATCCGCACGCGAACTGGTATTGGGCGCGGGGCTACATCTGTCGGCGGTGCGGCTGTAGAATTGGCCGAAAAAATCTTTCCGCGCGATCTCTCGAACCAATCGATTATCATCATCGGCGCTGGCCAAATGGGCGAGGCCTGCTTCCGTCATCTGATTAAGCGGGGCGCGCGCTCAATTCTGGTTTCCAATCGCTCCTTCGACCGCGCCGTCGAACTGGCGGCACAGTTCGGTGGCCGCGCGGTGCGATTCGAAGATCGTCTCGCCGCAATGGCCGACGCGGATATCGTTGTGGCTTCGACCGCTTGCCCGAAAACGCTCCTGCATCGCGCCCACATCGAACACGTGATGCAGACGCGCCGGAATCGCCCGCTGATCCTCATCGACATCTCCGTTCCGCGCAACGTCGCTACCGACGTCCAACAGCTCGACAACGTGTATCTCTACAACATCGACGACCTGAATGCGATTGTCTGCGAGAACATCCGAAATCGCGAGCAAGAGGTGGCGTTGTGCAATCAGCTCATCGAGGCCCGCGCAGCGACGTTGATGGAAAAACTCGATTCCCGAAACGAGCAACGTCATGAAAAGGGACTTCAATTCCAGCCAAATTGGCTATCTCACGGCGCGGCTGTTGGTGCTGCCTGATCTGATCGAACTGCCTCAAAAGGAGCAATGCAAAATCTCGCGCGAGTGCAATCGAGGCCGCATCTCCCATCGCATAGGTTGAGAGCGAAATAGAAGTCTTTTGAAAATGTTATGAAACTCTCGACCGATTTGTTGCTCAATCCAAAGCGATTGTTCGTGCCTATCAATGAATTTGAATTCAACACTTTTGCTGTGCGCGTCCGGCGTCTTGCGTCGCGACAGGTAAGAGCGGCCCAGGATGTCTCGCCTCAACGACGTTCAAGAAGCTTCTGGGTTTTGTCGCCGGTTGCCGCGGACTTGTAAAAGAGAAAACCCTTTCCGAAGCGTTCCAAATCACACGAAAGAGGCAGCCGCGAATGTTCCGCAGGTCGCATGGCACTACGAGTTCCCGCGCCGTAAATTTCATCACTGTAGTAAATATGCAAACCAACATTTGAAAACAAAAATGAAACTGAAAATCAATGCACTATCCACTCGCTGTCTCTCGGTCCTTTCCCTTTGCGGGATGCTGGTGGCGCCTCTGCAACATGCGTCCGCTCAAAGCGATCAGGATCTAATCGAGGTCGCGCGAAGCGTCATTACCGCCGATCGCAAAACCATCGTCGTCGCAGCGATGCAACTTACCGACACGGAGGCAAGAGATTTTTGGCCGCTCTATCGCGAGTACCGTTCGGCGATGGACAAAATCAGCGACGAACGCGTGAAGCTGGTAGTCGAGTACGCCAAACTCTACCCGAACGTCCCCGAGATCCAGGCGAAAGAAATGCTCGGCACTTATACCAGTCTGGAACAAAAGCAGGTCGAGAAACGGAATGCCTACCTGAAGAAATTCAGCAAAATCTTGCCTGCCGATAAGGCGTTGCGGTTCGCCCAGGTCGAGACCCGCCTCGACGTGCTCATTCACCTGAACCTGGCGGCCCAGATTCCTCTCACGCCAATCGCTGACACGAAGTGAGTCACTTAAATCGTTATCCATTTACCCAAACACGAAACCAAAAAGACAAAACTGATATGAAACAAACCATCCGTCTCTCAATATTGACCACTCTCCTGCTGGCATCAGCTTTTCCAGTAGTAACCGCACTCGCCGACGGCGACGAGCTTAACGCCGAGGCCGACAAAGCGATCAAAGTCTTTGAGCGCGCCGATTCCGGATTGACAAACCTCTTCAACGGTTCGGCTGGATTCGCCGTATTCCCCACCGTCGGCAAAGGCGGC
>Ga0193709_1000251_pt1 | contig 20957 bp, 19 predicted proteins | sample H3c2metaG_FD_160571 | JGI IMG/M metagenome (GOLD analysis project Ga0193709, IMG submission 160571) | Soil microbial communities from a riparian zone of the East river system, Colorado, United States - H3c2 | ecosystem: Environmental > Terrestrial > Soil > Riparian zone | place: USA: East River... | reverse complement strand
GCTGCGCCTGGTGATCAACCAGCCGTTCGGCATCACCGAGCGGACCGGCCAATATGACGTCGTCGCCACGGTCAAGGGCGGCGGTTTGTCCGGCCAGGCCGGCGCGGTGTTGCACGGCATCGCCCAGGCGCTGACCCGCTTCGAACCGGTGCTGCGCACCACGGTCAAGCGGGCCGGTTTCCTGACCCGCGACAGCCGCGTCGTCGAGCGCAAGAAGTACGGCCGCGCCAAGGCCCGCCGCAGCTTCCAGTTCTCGAAGCGGTAACCGCAATCGCAGCGAACAAGATCGGGCGGTCCTTCGGGGCCGCCCTTTTTGTTTACGCGCAAAAATTGGGTGGAGCGGCCGTGCCGCACCGCCTAAGCGCGCAACCATGAGCGACGGCGACTATCTTCTCGGAACCCGCGATGACGAGATCGCACGCCTCGGCCTCCAGCACCGCCTGTGGCGCGCACAAATGCTCGAAGGCTTCCGCAACGCCCGCTTCGCGCCTGGCCAAACGATCCTCGACGTCGGCGCCGGCCCCGGCTTTGCCACCGCAGACCTCGCCGACACCGTGGGCCCTGACGGCAAGATCATCGCGATCGAGCGCTCACCCAATTTCCTTGGCGCGCTCAGGGCGCGGGCCCTGCCCAACGTCGAAGTGCGCGACGCCGACGTAGTCGAGCAGGACTTCGGCGAGGAGATCGCCGACGGCGCCTGGACGCGCTGGCTGCTGGCGTTCCTGTCCGATCCGGCGCGCACCGTCGCACACATCGCCCGTGCGCTGAAGCCCGGCGGGGTCGCGCTGTTCCACGAATATATCGACTATGAGGCGTGGCGGCTGGTCCCGCCGAGCGCCGAGCAGCACCGCTATCGCGACCTGGTGGTCAAAAGCTGGCGCGACAGCGGCGGCGAGCCCGACGCGGCGCTCGAGCTGCCGCGCCACCTCGCCGCTGCTGGCCTTGAGCTGGTCGCGATCCGCCCGATGGTCGAGATCATCGCCGCCGACGATCCGTGGTGGCAATGGCCGGCCAGCTTCATTGCGATCAACGCACAGCGCCTCCACGAACTCGGCTATTGCAGCGCCGAGGAGGCGACGAGCTTCGCGTCAATGCTCGACCGCGCGCCACCCGGGACCCGTATGCTGACCCCGGTCGTCGCCGAGATCATCGCCCGCAAAGCTTAGCTATCGACCGTCAAGGGAACCGGTTGATCGACATTATGGTCGATCGTCGTCAGGGCCAGGGCGGAATAGCGCTCGCCAGCGGCCGCCCCAGGCGGCAGGATCGCATCGAGCCGATCGAGTTCCTCGCGGCTGAGCTTCAAGTTCACCGCGGCGATATTCTGGTCGAGATAAGTCCGTCGCTTGGTCCCCGGGATCGGCACGATGTCCTCGCCCTGCGCCAGCACCCAGGCGAGTGCCAGCTGCGCCGCGGTGCAGCCCTTGGCCCTGGCCATCGCCTCAATCTCATCGACCAGTGCGATGTTGCGCTTGAAATTCTCGCCGGTGAAGCGCGGATGATGCCGGCGAAAATCATTCTCGGGGAAATCGTCGGGATGGCGGATCTGGCCGGTGAGGAAACCACGCCCCAACGGCGAATAAGCGACAAAGCCGATGCCAAGCTCGCGCACCGTCGGCAGCGGGCCCTCCTCGGCATCACGGCTCCACAGCGAAAATTCGGTTTGCAGCGCGGTGATCGGGTGGGTCGCATGCGCCCGGCGGATCGTCGCCGGCGCGGCTTCGCTGAGACCGAGGAAGCGGATCTTGCCCTCGCGCTTGAGCTCGGCCATCGCCCCGACCGTTTCCTCGATCGGAACGGTCTGATCGACGCGGTGCTGGTAATACAGATCGATGGTCTCGACCCCCAGCCGCTTGAGGCTCGCCTCGCACGCCGAGCGGACGTAGGCCGCGTCGCCCCTGACCCCGAGGAAAGCGCCATCGCTTCCACGGACATTGCCGAACTTGGTCGCGAGGAACACCTTGTCGCGGCGGTCGGCGATTGCTTTGCCGACCAGCTCCTCATTCTTGAACGGGCCGTACATGTCGGCGGTGTCGAGGAAATCCACGCCCTGATCGAGCGCGTGGTGGATGGTGGCGATCGATTCCTTATCGTCGGTCGCGCCGTAGAATTCCGACATGCCCATGCAGCCGAGACCAATTGCCGAAACCGTGGGGCCGTCGCGGCCCAGCCGCCGCCGTGAAATGCTCATATCATTCTCCTTCCGCTGACCACTTAACGAATGAGCCGGCATCCGCTTCCGCCCGCGGCAGGCGAACCGTCACGATCTTGTGTCGGCTGGTCGCGATCAGTCGGCCATCACTGGCCGCTCCCCGCCTGGCCGCCCACTCTTCTTCATCAGCAACAGCAATGGCAGGACCGCGAAGGTCACAATCATCATCAGCTTGAAGTCGTCGAGATAGGCGATGAAAACCGCTTGCCTGGTGACTTCGGCGTTGATGAACGCCAGCGCGGTGCCTCCCGGAATGCCGAGGCTCTGCAGCAAGGATACGGCGGCGATCGGCACTTCGGATCCGATGTTGCTCGCCATGTCGGCATGGGCGACCTGGGTCATCCGCACCAATTGCGAGCTGACGATCGAGATGCCGACCGAGCCGCCGACGTTACGGGCGAGGTTGAGCAGGCTCGCCGCCGTGGTCCGCAGCCGCGGCGCCAATGTCTCGAAGGCGAGGGTTTGCAGCGGCACGAAAATCAGCCCGAGCCCGAGCCCCTGGATGATCCCGCTCCAGATCACCGGACTGGACGGCTGCTCGAGCGCGAAGCCGGTCATCATCCACAGCGAGGATCCCATCAGCACCACGCCGAGACCGACAAGCAGGCGCGCATCGATCTTGCCGACCAGCCGTCCGGCGAGCAGCATCGAGATGAGCGTGCCGAAACCGCGCGGTGCCGTCAGGAAGCCCGACTGCAGCACCGAATAGCCGTAAAGGTTCTGGAGGAGCGGCGGCAGCAGTGCGAGGCCGGCCAGCAGCAGCACGCCGGTCACCGCCATGAACACCAGGCTCGTCGCGAAATTGCGGTCGGCGAACATGCCCCGCTCGAACAGCGGCTCGCGCCCTGTCACCGTGTGGACGACAAACATCCAGAAAGCGGCGACCGACAGGCTCGCCTCGATGATGATTTCCCAACTGTCGAACCAATCACGCTGCTCGCCCCGGTCGAGGAACAGCTGCAGGGCGCCGACCGCAACGGCGAGCAGGATGAAGCCGAATGCATCGAACTTGCGCCGGACCGTGTCGGTGGTCGGCAGGTAGCGCAGCAATAACAAGGTGCAGATCACGCCGACCGGCAAATTGACCAGGAACACCCAGCGCCAATTGTAGCTGTCGGTCAGCCAGCCGCCGAGCACCGGACCGAGGATCGGCCCGATCATGATCCCGCCGCCGAACAGGGCCATCGCCTGGCCATGCTTTTCGCGCGGGTTGATATCGAACAGGGTCGCCTGGGCGAGCGGCACGAGGAAGGCGCCGCTGACGCCCTGGATCGCGCGGAATATCACCATCTCAGTCAGCGATGTCGCGCCCGCGCAGAGGACCGACGCGATGGTGAAGCCGATCACCGAAACGACCAGCAAGGGCCTGCGGCCGACACGGTCCGCCGCCCAGCCGGCGATCGGCAAGGCGATGGCGGAAGCGACGATGTAGCTGGTGAGAACCCAGTTGATCGTATCCTGCGTGGCGCTCAGGCTCGCCTGCATGTGCGGCAAGGCGACGTTGGCGATGGTCGTGTCGAGCACTTGCAGCAGCACCGCCATCATGACGGCGATGGTAACTATCGCCCGCTCACCGCTGGGAAGCGGGTGCGTGACCATGCCGGGCGCTGCGCTCGCCATGGCTTATTTGGCGGAGTCGAGGTCGACCGTGACGTAAGCCGAAAGGCCGGCGATCATCGGCCGCGACGGCGTCCCGTCAAAGACAATGCGGACCGGCACGCGCTGCGTGACCTTGACCCAATTGCCGTTGGCATTCTGCGCCGGGATCACCGAGAATTCGCTGCCGGTACCGGCGCCGATGCTCTCGACATGGCCCTTGAAAGTCTGTCCGCCATAGGCGTCGATTTTGACCGTCGCGGTCTCGCCCGCGACCATCCGCGCCAGATCCTTTTCCTTGAAATTGGCCTCGACCCAGGCGCCCTTGCCGCGCACTAACGAAAGCAGCCCGACCCCGGGCGCGACCGCCTGGCCAACCTGGAGCCGGTCGGAATTGGCGATGACGCCGTCGAACGGGGCACGAACCTCCGTGCGGGCAAGGTCGACTCGCGCCTTGTCGATCGCCGCCCGCGCGGCCAGGACACTGGGCTGCTCTCGGGGGGAGATCGCCGAAACAGCGTTGGCGGCTCGCGCATTCGCGTCGGCCAGCGCGGTTTCCGCTTTGCGCACCTCGGCGACGGCGTCGTCATAGTCGGCACGGGTCGTGAAGCCGCGTTTCAGCAGGGCCGCCTGGCGGCTCATTGCCCGCCGCTGGATTTCCAAATCGGCCTTCGCGCCAATGATGTCGCCGCCGGTGCCCGCTGACTGGGTTCTCAATTGATGGGTTTGAAGCTCGGCCGCGGCCAGCTGCGCCTGGGCTTGCTCGAGCGCGACGCGGAACGGCGCTGGGTCTATCCGGAACAACACATCGCCGCGCTTCACCCGGACGCCGTCGTCAACGGTCACTTCGGAAACCGGCCCGACGACCTGGGCGCTGACGGACACGATATCCTGCTTCACTGCGGCATTATCGGTCGACACGCTGTGTCCGCTGGTCAGCCAGAAATACAGCAAAACCGCGACAATCAATGCCGGCAGGGCAAGCATGATCGCCAGGCGGCGGCGCTTCTTGGCGGGGGCGGCCCGGTCCAGCTCGATCGCTTCGCCCGTTAGCGCTTCGTTCGTCATCTCGTTCATGCCGACACCTGCTTGGAATGGGTCATCGCCGCGCACAGATTGCTGCGGATGCGCTTCAAAGAGGCGCGCATCTCTTCGGTGCCGTCCTCCCCCAACCCTGCAAACGCGGTTTCGGCCAGCTCGGTTGCAAGCCGCCGCAAACCAGCGACCACCGGTTCGGCCTTTGGGGTCAAATGCAGCCGCCAGGCCCGACGATCGTCGGGATCGCGCTGGCGCTCGACCAGTCCGGCTTCCTCGAGCCGATCGATGATACGGCACAAGGTAATCGCTTCGACGTCGAGTTTGTCGGCGAGAGCGATCTGGCGAAGGCCAGGCTCGCGCGCCAGCCAGGCGAGAACGCGCCATTGGGCGCGAGTCACTCCTAGCGCGGAGGCGCGGCGATCATAGGCGCGACGCAAGGCGTGCGCGGTCTCTGCAATTTCCCAAGCAAGATTTTCCATAACCGGCCATATAATAAGCGTACTTATTAAATCAACGGTTAAGGCAACAATTTGGTTCCTTGATCGAAATACTCAGCCTTTGGCGAGATCCCGCGTGAATTTGCGCACCCGTTTGGCGTTCATGCCAAGGTCGCTCCTGCCGACCCGGCTGACCGATCGCACGTCGACGATGCTTCCCGCGGCATCGGGCCGCGCCCGGACGATGACGTCGTCCTTGAAGCGGAAGAAGCGCGTCGTCGCGGTCGCCTCCAGGTGGCCCGCCTGCGGATCGGAGCTGGCGATGACCCAGCCGTTGTCCCGCGCCAGGGCTTCGGCCTTTTTGATCGCTTCGGCCGGCGGCACCGCCAGTTGCACCGGTTTCAGATTGGGATAGGCCTCGCCGACCAGCGCGCGCCACCGCTCGATCGGCGGAAGCGCCTTCCATCCCGGTCGGCCCTCATCCGGGATCGCATCCAGATTATCCTTGCGCAGCGACAGAGTGACGAAAGCCGGTGGATCTTTCAGGTCGGTCGACACATCGTGGATCGCCGGGACCGACGTCGCGGACCGGTAGAGCGATAGCAGATAGCCTGAGAAAGCCAGCCCGAGCAGGATCGCGACTGCCGCCACCATATTATGCCTCTCCTTGCGCCGCACGCGCGCGACGATCCCCAGCACCAAGCCGGCGAGCGAGATGAAGAACAGGTAACGCAGGGCCTTCAATCCGGCTCCGAACGGCCACCAGCCATTCGCGGTGCCAAGCGCATCGATCAGCGCTGCGACGATCGCCCCGCCGGACAGCAAAAGCGCCCATCCGGCCAGCCCATATTTGGCGTGGAATCCTTTCACCATGCTGCCCTCCCCTGTTGGCCCGACTGTGCACCCACTGGGCGGCCTCCTGCAAGCGGGGGCTTGTTTCATCGCCACGCAGCGGCCAATCGTCACGCGATGAACCGTTCACAGCAGATCGCCCGAATCCTCGACGAACTTTGCGCCGTCTACGAATCGTCGGTCGCCAACCTCCGCGATGGGCTCAACGCTTATGCCGCATCGGGTGTCCGCCCCGACCGCAAGGCGCGCGACGATGGGTGCTTCGCTTATCCCGAATTGCGTCTCGAATATGATGCGGACGTTCCGCCAGCCGCTCCGACCCGTGCCTTCGCGCGATTGAACCAGCCTGGCATCTACACAGCCAGCATCGCCCGCCCGGCCTTATTCCGCGACTATCTCACTACCCAGCTCGATCACTTGATCCGCGATTATGCGGTGCGCGTCTCGGTCGGCCATTCGGCGAGCGAAATCCCTTACCCGTACGTCCTCGACGGCGATTTGAAGCTCGAAGGCATCGCCTCGGCCGAGCTGTCGCGCTGGTTTCCGTCGACCGAGTTGGTCCACATCGGCGATGAGATCGCCGACGGCGGCTGGGATTTCTCGATCGATCCGACCCGGCCTCTGGCCCTGTTCGATGCGCCGCGCACCGATTTCAGCCTGGCGCGGCTTAAGCATTACACCGGCACCCCGGCGGAGCATTTCCAGCATTTCGTATTGTTCACCAACTACGTCCGTTATGTCGATGAATTCGTTCGCTTTGCTGTCGACGAACTGCGCAAACCCGACACGCCATACAGCGCATTGTCGGTCCCCGGCGGTCTGTTCGAAACTGGCGAACTGGTTGATGCCGAAGCGCAGATCGCCGCCGGAAGCTGGCGACGCCACCAGATGCCGGCCTATCATCTAATGGCCAAGAGTGGCGGCGGCATCACCCTCGTCAACATCGGTGTCGGCCCGTCCAACGCCAAGACGATCTGCGACCATATCGCGGTCCTCCGCCCCGAAGTGTGGCTGATGATCGGCCATTGCGGCGGGCTTCGGCCGAGCCAGACGATCGGCGATTACGTTCTCGCCCACGCCTATCTGCGCGACGATCACGTGCTCGACGATGTGCTGCCGATCGAAATCCCGATCCCGGCGATCGCCGAGGTCCAGACCGCCCTGTTCGAAGCGGCCGCCGCCGTCACCGGCGAGGATGAGGACTCACTAAAGACCCGCCTTCGCACCGGCACCGTGGTCACCACCGACGACCGCAATTGGGAGCTTCGCTACACACTCTCCGCGCTGCGCTTCAACCAGAGCCGCGCCGTCGGGATCGACATGGAATCGGCCACCGTCGCCGCCCAGGGCTACCGCTTCCGTGTCCCCTACGGCACCTTGCTGTGCGTCTCCGACAAGCCGCTCCACGGCGAACTCAAGCTCCCCGGCCAGGCCAACGCCTTCTACGAGCGAGCCATCAGCCAGCACCTTCGCATCGGCATCGAGACTCTAAAGCTTCTCCAGCGCGAAGGCGACGCGCTCCACAGCCGCAAACTTCGCAGCTTCGACGAGCCGCCGTTCCGTTAGTCCTTGGTCCGCCCAAGGGCCGGCACCGGTTGGCCCTTCGCTAACCATGTCTCCATCGCGTCAAGGTCCAGCCCGCCGTCGACGGCATCCGTCCCCACCGCGAGGGCGGAGAAACCATCGCCGCCGGAGCTGAGGAAGTTGTTGACGGTAACGCGATGGCTGGCCGCCGGATTGATCGGCTTGCCGTCATATTCCATCAGCGTGACACGATCGCCCTCGGGACGCGCCAGGTCATAGCGGAAGCGGAACCCGGCTGAGGGGATCAGCAGCGACTGGACGCGCCCCGCGCCGTCGACGGTGCGGAACTGCTGCTCCAGCGCCGCCTTTAACTGCGCCCCCGTATAGCTTTTGGTGACGAGGTTGTTGCCGAACGGCTGCATCTGGAAAATCTGGCCGAAATTGACCGATCCATCGGACTTGGGAAACAGGCCAGTGCGAACACCGGTGGCATTGGTGAAGGCGATCTGGGCTTCGCCCTTGCCGGGGAACCGGGCCGCGGCCAGTTCGGCATCCGCGACCAGCGCCGCAGCCGGCGATTCACCCTCGCTTTCGGATCGGGGCGCCGGCCCCGCGAGCTTGCCGACAATCCGCTCGGCCACCGGCGCGGCGGCCTTCACATAACGGGCGGTCATGGCCTCAACTTTGGGGTCGACTGCCCCCTCCGCATTCACCGGCAAATTGCGCCCCGCCGTCGCGAGAAGGCCGTGCGTCGATGGGTCGAAGTTCAGCCGGATATCGGTTACCATGAACCCATATTTGCCGGCGCTGGTCAGCAGCCGCGACGCCCCACCTCGATCCAGCGTACAGGCATAGGCCTGATGAGTATGCCCGGACACCACGGTTCGAATTGCTGGATCGAGCCGGTCGAGGATGTCGAGGATCGGCCCGGCAAGCCCCTCGCAGCTCGATACCTGGTAGGCCTTGGGGGCCTTGCCGCCCTGATGGATCAGGAGCACGATGGCGTCGGCGCCCTGGTGCTTGAGTGCAGGAACCAGCGCGTTGGCGGTCGCGGCTTCGTCGGCGAAGGTCAGGCCAGCCACGCCCGCCGGGCTGGCGAGGATGCCGGTGTCCTTGAGCGTCATGCCGATAAAGCCGATTTTGATCGGGCCATATTGGCGGATCGCGGTCGCCGGGAACAGGGTCGCTCCGTTGGCTTGGCGGACGTTGGCCGCAAGATAGGTAAAGCGCGCGCCCCTGAACGGCTCGAGTTGGCACGGCAGCCGCGTCGTGAAACTCTCGCAACCTCCTCGCTGCATCCGCATCAGCTCGCGTGAGCCCTTGTCGAACTCATGGTTGCCGACCGCGGCCAACTCCAGCCCGGCCATGCTCAGCGCATCGATCGTGGGCTCATCGAGGAACCAGGCGGAAGTCAGGGGCGACGCACCGATTAGATCGCCGGCCGCGACTGTGATGCTATTCTTATGGCCGGACCGGAGCGCCAAGAGGGTGGCCGACAGCTGCGCCGCGCCGCCAACCCGGCTGTCGACGCCCGCCCCATCCGCGCCGGTGATCGGCACGCTTCCGTCGGGCGTTTCGAGATTGCCATGAAAATCGTTGATCGCGAGAATTTGCACCTCAACCGGCGCGGCCGGACGCGGCGGCGCCGTCATGCAGGCCGCAAGCAGGAGTGTCGAAGCGGCAATCCAATTTCTGAAATTCATTCTATCCACCCGCCAATCGCACTCGCCCAACGGCTTCGCAGTGTCTAAAGTCACTTTCATGAACGAAGACGCTCTTATCGAACACGCCCGCGGGGCGACGCGCAAGGCCTATGCGCCTTACTCGCATTTCCACGTTGGCTGCGCGGTCGAATCAGTCGACGGCACCGTCGTCACCGGCGCCAATATGGAGAACGCCTGCTACCGGCTCGGGGTCTGCGCGGAGATCAGCGCATTGACCGCGGCGCAAGCCTCCTTCGGGCTCGCCAAGATCGCGCGAATCGCGGTCGCCGGAGGCAATTTGGCATCGGGCAAGCTGTCGGGTGAGCAAGCGGTCACGCCATGCGGCGGCTGCCGCCAGTCGATCCTCGAGGCCGCCCAGCTCTCGGGCATCGACATTGAGATCCTGTGCGCCAGCGGAGATGGCCGGAAGGTCGAACGCCACCGCATCAGCGAGCTCCTCCCCCACGGCTTCGGCCCGGCCAATTTGAAGGACGCGGGCTAGGGTCTGGACCCTTAATCTTCGCTCGTTCATCTCCGGAACAGCAAGGTGTGGCTATCAAGTCACGCGGAAGACGCTTGGCGGCGCGACGATGCTTTGGCGCGCCAAATGGCGATTTCACGCCTTGATACGGAAAGCCGGACATGGCCTTATGTGGATGATTAACGGGAGGGAAACGTTGGTTTCGCCATATCTTAAGATCGCGGGTGCGCTGTCCTTCGCCGTCGCGCCGGTTGCGGCCCTATCGCAGCCTCTGCCCGCCGCGCCTTCGCCGGCGCCCGTCGCTATGGCTTCGCCGAACGCGGCCGCGGTCGAACGCTTCTATGCTTCGCGCAAGAATGCCAGCCTGTGGCTGACCAACCCGGAGGCGCAGGCGCAAGTCCTCACGACCTTGCGCGAATCCACCGTCGATGGCTTCACACGTGGCCCGGAAGTGGCGACACAAGCTGAGGCGCTGATCGCCCGCGCTACCGCCGGAGATACCGCCGCCGCGCGTCAGGCCGAGCTGCTCCTCACCGACGCATGGGTCAGCTACATGCAATCCTTGGCGACGCCGATCGCGAACATGATCTACGGCGACAATTGGGTGCGTCCGCGCGTGCCATCGGCCAACGATGTCTTCTCGCGGCTGCAATATTCGCCCAATCTCGCTGCCTACGTCCGCTCCGCGCCCAATCTCAACCCGATGTACGGCCAGATGCGTGCAGCTGCGGTGGCCGAGCTCAAGCTTCCGGGCGGTGGCAAGTCGGCGCTGCTTTCCGAGAACATGGCCCGGGCGCGCTTCATCCCGCCCTCCAAGCGCTATGTGGTCGTCGACGTGCCCTCGGCCCGGTTGTGGATGTACGACAACAACCAGCCGGTCGATTCGATGAAGCTGGTCGTCGGCATGGACGAATATCGCACTCCGCTGATCGCCAGCGTGATCTATTACACGACCTTCAATCCTTACTGGCACGCTCCCGATCATCTCGTCAGGAAGGCGATCGCGCCTAACGCGCTCAGGAACTCCGGCTACCTTAAGGCCAAAGGTTATGAGGTCTTGTCCGAATGGAGCGCCGACGCGAAGATCATCCCGCCCAGCGAAGTTGATTGGAAGGGCGCCGCGGCCGGCACGGTCCATCTCAAGGTGCGCCAGCACCCCGGCGGCGACAATTCGATGGGCAAGATGAAATTCCCGTTCGAAAATGGCGACGGCGTGTTCCTCCACGACACCCCCCATCGCGAGCATTTCGCCAAGGCCGTGCGGACGATCAGCAACGGCTGCGTCCGGCTCGAGGATGCGCCCCGTTTCGTCCGCTGGCTCTACGGCCGCGACGTGCACGCGGAAGGCGTCGGCCCCGACCAGAATGTCGTCCTTCCGACCCCTGTGCCAGTTTACCTGCTCTACATGACCACACGCCCGGAAAACGGCACCATCGCCTACGCACCCGACCCCTACCGCCTGGACCACTCCGGCCGCGCAACAAGGTCGGTCGCGGCGAAGTAGGGCGAGGAACGTGTATCCCTGCGAAGGCAGGGATCCAGTCTGGGCCCCTGCCTTCGCAGGGGCACAATCTACTTTGACCGACGTTAGGGAATGAGTCCGAACAGGGCCGCCGTCGCCACCATCGCTCCGAGTGCACACAGCAGCAGCCACAATCCGGTTAGCAACCAAATACCGTCATCCCGGTCGAAGGCCTTTGCAATGCCAAAGGGAATACCAGCCATCCAAAGCAGGTTCCAAGGGGATCGGAAATTCACGAAGTCGGTCGCAAGGGTGAACACCACAATCAACGCTGCAACGAGCACAACTTGAAGCGCTAGCCTGGTCAAGTTCATGTGATCGCCTACTTAAGCTTAATCTCTTTGAGCCGCTCCTGGAGAAAATCGTGCGCGGTGATTGGCCGCCATTTCGGCGCCTCGCCCGCGGGCACCGTCTGAGGCAACGCTTCGATCAGAAATTCCGGGTGAAAGTGGAGAAAGAAGGGCATCGAATAGCGCGCATGGCTCTTGCGCTCTGGCGCCGGGTTGACGACGCGGTGGCTGGTAGAGCGCAAACGTCCGTTGGTCAGCCGCTGCAGCATGTCGCCGATGTTGACCACGACTTCGCCCGGCTTGGGTGACACCGGGATCCAGCGGCCGTCCTGCGTCAGCAATTCTAGTCCGGCTTCCTCCGCGCCGAGCAGCAAGGTGATGGTGTTGATGTCCTCATGCGCGCCCGCGCGGATATGCTTGCCGACGTTGGCGTCCTGCGGCGGATAATGCAGCATCCGCAGGATCGAATTGCCGTTCTCGACCGTCGCGCCGAAATAATCGGGCTTGAGGCCGAGGTGCCGCGCGATCGCGGTGAGGATCTTCAGCCCCGCCTGGTCGAACGTGTCGTAGAGCTTGAGGAAGGTCTCCTTGAAACCCGGCACCTCGTCGGACCAGACATTGTCGGCCATCGTCTCGCGGAACCGGTGGCCCGGCGGGAGTTCGCGCCCGACGTGCCAGAATTCCTTCAGATCGTGCGACGTCGCGCCCTTGGCCGTCTCGATCCCGAACGGCGTGTAGCCGCGCGCCCCGCCGCCGCCGGGGATGGCATATTTGCGCTTCACCTCCCCGGGCAATGCGAAGAAGGCCTTGGCCTTGTCTTCGGCGTCATGGATCAGGTCGTCGGGAATCCCATGGTCGGCGATGATCGCGAAGCCATATTCCTCGAAGCTCTTGCCCAGTTTCTCGGCGAAACCCTCGGGATCGCGATCGGCCTCGATCAGCGAAACGGACGCGATATTGTCGGCGGTGATGGTGCTCATGGCGCTAATTTAAGCCGGAATCAGCAATCCGGCCAGTGCCGCGCTCATCAAATTGGCAAGGCTGCCGGCAATCAGCGCGCGGATGCCGAGCTTGGCGATCATCGGCCGCTGGTTGGGCGCCAATCCGCCGGTCACCGCCAGCTGGATCGCGATCGAGCTGAAATTGGCGAAGCCGCACAGCGCAAAGGTGACGATCGCGCGGCTGCGGTCGCTGAGCGCTGCGGCCGGCCCCGCGGCATTGCCCAAATCGATGAACGCGACGAATTCGTTGAGGACGATCTTGGTCCCGAAAAGGCCGCCAGCGACCCCCGCCTCATTCCACGGCACCCCGATCAGGAACATGATCGGCGCGAAGATATAGCCGACCAGCATCTGGAAGCTCAGGTCAGGCTGGCCGAACCAGCCGCCGATCCCACCGAGCAACCCGTTGGCGAGCGCGACCAAGGCGACGAATGCCAGCACCATCGCGCCGACCGCAACCGCGAGTTTGACGCCGGTCTGGGCGCCCTGCGCCGCGGCCATGATGACATTGGCCGGCTGCGCGCCCTCCTCGAATGTCTCGGCGACGTCGACCTGATCATCGGCCACTCCGCCTTCCAATGGCAGCTCGTCCTCGGGCGGCTCGTCGGGCATGATGATCTTGGCCATCAGGATTCCGCCCGGAGCCGACATGAACGCCGCCGCGAGCAGGAAGGGCAGATATTGCGCGCCGAGCAGCGCGGCATAGGCGGCCAGGATCGTCCCCGCGACTCCCGCCATTCCGACCGTCATTACGGTGAACAATTGCGCAGGCGTCAGCGCCGCCAGATACGGCCGGATGACCAATGGCGATTCCGATTGCCCGACGAAAATGTTGGCTGCCGCGCTTAGGCTTTCGACCCGGCTGATCCCGGTGACCCAGCCGATCGCCCCGCCGACCCAGCGGACGATCCGCTGCATGATCCCGAGGTAGTAGAGGATCGCGACAAGAGACGCGAAGAAGATGATCACCGGCAAGGCGGCGATGGCGAAGGTGTGGGCGAGCGGATTGTTTTCGCTCGGCCCGAACAGGAATTCGGTGCCCTTGGTGGCATAGCCGAGCAAATTTGCGACGCCGAACGACAGCGACTGGATTCCGGCGCGGCCCCAGGGGGTATAAAGCACCAGCACCGCAAGCCCTGCCTGCAACGCGAATGCCGCCCCAACCACCCGCAGCCGGATCGCCTTGCGGTTCGAGGAGAGCAACGCCGCAAGCCCGAGAATCACAAGGATCCCGGCAATCCCGAGCAATTTTTGGTTCATGAAATCGCCCCTCCCCCGGGCTTATCAAACGCTTACCAGACCATCCCTTGTGCCGCGCCGGCAATGGCCGCGTCCAGCAATTTGATCGCTTCCTCGGGCGAATGGGCCATCAACAATTGCTCGCGCCGCGCGCTCGACAGAAAGCCGGACGCAACGACCTTGTCCATGAACTCGTCGAGGTCGTTCCAGAAGCCATTGACGTTGAGCAAGGCGAACGGCTTGGCGTGAAAACCCAGCGCATTCCACGTCCACGCCTCGAACAATTCGTCCAAGGTCCCGATCCCTCCGGGAAGCGCGACGAACGCCTCGGTCAGCTCGGTCATCTTGGCTTTGCGCTCATGCATCGTCGTGACGACGTGCATTTCGGTCAGGTTGGGATGCCCGACTTCCAGGTCGATCAGCGCGCTGGGGATCACGCCATAAACCTTTCCGCCCGCATCGAGGACGGCGTCCGCGACGATCCCCATCAAGCCCAGCCGCCCGCCGCCATAGACCAGTTCGATGTCCTGCTCGATCATCGCCGCGGCCATCGCCCGCGCCATGTCGGCGAACGCCGGATCGTTGCCCGGCGCCGAACCGCAATAAACCGCGAGCCGTTTCATAGCCGTACCAGCTCCTTCAGATCGGCCTCGGGCCGCGCCCCGAAATGGGAGATGACCTCGCCGGCCGCGATCGCTCCGGTCCATAATTGCTGCTGCAAGTCATGGCCCTTGCACCGCGCGGCCAGGAAACCGGCGGCGAACAGATCGCCCGCGCCGGTAGTATCGACGACTTTCTTAACCTGGAACGCCGGGACCTGCGCCCGCTCACCCTTCTCAACTGCCAGCGCGCCAGCGGCGCCGCGTGTGACGACAACCGTCCCGACCTTGGCCGACAATTCGTCCAGCGCAGCGCGCAAATCCCCTGCCCCGGTCAGCTGCAACGCCTCATCTTCATTGGCGAACAGCAAGTCTATTCCTCCGCTGTCGATCATCGCAGCGAAGCCTTCTTTGCGCCCGGCGATGCACACGCTTTCACTCAGCGTGAAAGCCACCTGCCGCCCCGCCTCATGCGCAATCCGCACCGCTTGCTGCATCGCCGCGCGCGGCAATTCGGGACCCCACAAATAGCCTTCGAGATAGAGGATCGCCGCCGACGCGATCAGCGCCTCGTCGAGCACATCCGCGCTCAATTGGTGCGACGCGCCCGGCGACGTGTTCATCGTCCGCTGGCCGTCTTCGGTGACGAGGATTAGGCAGCGCCCGGTCGGCAGTCCGCCGACCAATGGCGGTGTGTCGAACTGCACGCCCAATGCGCGCATGTCGTGGGTAAAAATATCGCCCAGCTGGTCGACAGCGATCTGGCCGACAAAGGCCGCTTTGCCGCCCAGCGCGGAAATTCCAGCCATGGAATTGGCCGCGGACCCGCCGCTGATCTCCCGCGCCGTGCCCATCGCCGCATAGAGCGCGTCGGCCTCGGCGACGTCGAGCAATTGCATCGACCCTTTGGGCAGATTGTGCCGCGTCAGGAACGCGTCGTCGCAGGTTGCGATGACGTCGACGATGGCATCGCCAATGGCAACGATATCAAGGCTTGGGGAGGTCACCCAAAACCGCCTAGCCGCGACGCGTGGCGGCGGTCAACTTGGCGGCAAGTTTCGCTTGCCGCCCCGTCCAAAGCCGCTACCCCTCGCCGCCATGACAACCGAACTCGCTGCCGCAGCCGCTGTCGTGTCTGACGAAACACGCATCCCGCGCTCCTTATTCGTCTTCACCACTTTATATGGCGGCATGACCGTGCTCGCCGGCGTGCTTGGCGCCAAGCAAGTCGCGCTGGGACCGCTCGCGGTCGAGGCCGGCATCTTCGCCTTCCTGCTGCTGGTCGCGCTGTCGAGCGCGGTCGCGGAACTGCACGGCCGCGCCACCGCCAACCGGATGGTGCGCTTCGGCTTCATTCCGCTGATCACCGCGATCATCCTGACCTACATCGTCATCCAACTGCCAACCGACGAGGGCATGTATCCTCCCGCGCAGGAGGCGTTTCCGATCATCCTCGGCCAAAGCTGGCGGCTGATGGCCGCGGGCGTCATCGCCTACGGCGTATCGATGACCTTGAACGTCTTGATCTTCTCGAAGCTCGCCAGCCACGGCAGAACCCTCGTTGCAATCCGCGCCGCGATCGCCAGCGTTCTGAGCCAGATTGTCGACACGTTGATCTTCATCACCGTCGCATTTTATGGCGTCCGCCCGATCGCCGAACTGATCGCCGGACAGATGCTGTCGAAGATCGCATTGTCGATCGTCCTGGTGCCGCTGGTAATCACCGCGCTGATCGCTCTGGGCCGCAAACTCGATCGCGCTTGACCTCTTGAAAAGCCGCGCTGGACCTGCTCTTGGCGAGGGCGAGTCGCGGGGGTGGCGATGAGCGGCGTGTCCTTCAGGCAACGCTAGGAAAAGATTCGGGTAATACCCCCATCGGGGCGTCACCCGCCTGTCTTATTCGGGCTATAGCCGCCCCCAATCACTTTCTGAATCCGCGTTCTATTTCCATTGGGGGAAATCGTGAAAAAACTGCTTTTGCTCTGCTCGACGGCTGCCTTTTGCATGCCCGCCGCCGCCTTCGCTCAGTCGACCGGTTCGGTCGATTTCGAAAAAGACACGATCATCGTCACCGGCACTCGGACCAAGGACGTCGGCGGTGTCCAGGTTCCCGACACAACCAAGGCCAAGGCGGTCCTCACCCAGGAAGTCATCGCCCGCTCCAATCCCGGCCAGACGATCCTCGACACGGTCAATTTGGTCCCCGGCGTCAGCTTCCAGAACAATGACGCCTACGGCTCATCGGGCGGAACGCTCAACATCCGCGGCTTCGACGCATCGCGCATCAGCCTGACCTTCGACGGCATCCAGCTTAACGACAGCGGCAATTATGCGATCTTCTCGGGCCAGCAGCTCGACCCCGAGTTGATCGAACAGGTCAACGTCAATCTGGGCTCGACCGACGTCGACTCGCCGACCGCTTCGGCCGTCGGCGGAACGGTCAACTACCGCACCATCCTGCCGCAGAAGGAAATGGGCGTCCGTGCCCTAGTCTCGATCGGCGAGTTCGATTTCCACCGCTTTTTCGGTGTCTTCCATACCGGCGAGATCGGCCCCTGGGGCACGCGCGCTTTCATTGCGGCCTCAAGCGCCAAGAACGACAATCCGTTCAACAATTACGGCAAGGTCAACAAGCAGCAGTATAACGGCCGCATCTATCAGCCGCTCGGCGCCAACGGCGACTTCCTCAGCCTCGCCGGCAATTACAACGAAAACCGCAACCATTTCTTCGGCTCGTTGCCGCTGCGCACAGATCTGACGCAAAGCGCGACTGACCCGCGTCCGCGCAACGTCGGCCCGCTTTCGACTCAGCGCTACCCCCGCAACGGCGACGAGCGCGAATATGACATCAACTATCCGTGCAACACCGATACGCCGCAGACCGGCGTCGTCGACACCACGTCCGCGCCGACCCTTGACCTGGGAAGTTGCGGCACCGAGTTCGACCGCCGCTACAATCCGTCGAACACCGGCAACATCCGCGGCGCGTCGCGCTTCACGCTGGCCGAGGGCGTCGTTCTCACCGTCGACCCAAGCTATCAATATGTGAAGGCCAACGGCGGCGGAACGGTGATTGGCCGCGAAGGCGTCCGCACCATCGGTGGGGTCAATTACACCGGCTTCATTGGCGGCCAATATTACTTCGGCCGCGACCTCAATGGCGACGGAGACATTATCGATACTTGCTCGGCAACCGGAGCGTCCTGTTCAAGCACGAATTTCGCGGGCGTAACCTTGCTCGCGCCGAGCCAGACTCACACCGATCGCTACGGCCTGATCGCCGGCCTCCGCTGGGACATCAACCCCGACAATACGGTGCGCGTCAGCTACACGCTCGACGATGCGCATCACCGCCAGACCGGCGAGCTTGGCTTCCTCGGACGCGACGGCGAACCGGACGACGTCTTCCCGATCAACGATCCGATTTCCGACGTGAACGGCACCCACGTCCAGAAGCGCGACCGCAAGTCGCTGGCGCGGCTCAATCAGGTCTCCGGTGAATATCGCGGCGAATTCTTCGACGATCACCTGACCGTCAATCTTGGCATTCGGGCGCCGTTCTTCATCCGCAAATTGAACAATTATTGCTTCACCACCTCGGCTTCGGGCTTCGTCGATTGCTTCGGCCAAGATGCCGTGCTGGAAGCCGCTTATGCGTTGGCCAACCCGACGTTCCAGGGCCCGCAGAAGCGCACGTTCAAATATGACAAGTTGCTGCCGAATCTCGGCGTTGTTTACGACTTCACAGGTCAGATCAGTGCCTTCGTCAACTATTCGAAGGGCCTGTCGGTGCCGAGCACGGACAACCTCTACAATAGCTTCTTCTTCGCTCCCGACACTGACGAGGCAAGTCCGAAACCTGAGACCACGGACAGCTTCGACGGCGGCCTGCGCTATCGCAGCAGCAAGATCCAGGCGCAGGCCTCGGTCTGGTACACCAAGTTCCACAACCGGACGGCTTCTGCCTTCGATCCGGAACTCAACCAGTCGGTGTTCCGCAGCCTTGGTGACGTCAACAAGTGGGGTATCGACGGCTCGATCGCCTACAACCCATTCCGTCAATTGACGGTTTATGCCTTCGGTTCGTGGAATGACAGCAAGATCAAGGAGAACGTCCAGACTGGCGCCCTGCCCGTCGGCGTAACCTGCGATTCAGTCGACCCGAGCTCGGTCAATGGTCTTCGCAACTGCGCCTTCACCAAGGGCAACCGCGAATCCGGCACGCCGAAATATACCTACGGCTTCTCGGCTCTCGGGTCGCTCGGACCGTTCGATCTCGGCGTCACCGCCAAGCGCACCGGCCCGCGCACCATCTTTGATAATGGCGCGGTCATGTTCCGCGGCGACATCGGAGTCACCACGACGACTCCGGGACGCATCGTGCAGGAACAAATTTTCGGCGCGACCGCTCCCGCCTACTGGCTGGTCAACCTCGATGCGCGCTACAATCTCGCGCATCTCTCGCCGCAGCTGAACAAGACCTACTTCCAGCTCAACGTCTATAACCTGCTCGACAAATTCTACGTCGGCGGGTTCAGCGGCGGGCTGTCGCAGGCAACCTCGACCCGGACTTGCAATGCGACCTCGACACCAAGCTGCGTTCCCACAGTCACGGTCCCGACCTGGGGCGCTCCCCCGTTCGTCCAGATCGGTGCCCCGCGCACCATCTCCGGAACGCTCAACATCGGATTCTGATCTAAGGTTAGTATGCGTAAAATCGCGGCGTCGCCCGTCCGGGCGGCGCCGCTTTTTTGTGCCGCGTCCGCGTACTTGCCTGTTAACGAAAAATAAATTGCACTTCCGTTTGATCCGGTAGATAAATTCGCTTCCAGTGTGCCGACGCTGACTCTGATCCTTGAGGGCGGGATTTTTCCCGCCGATCAAGAGGAGGCAGCCATGTCGCGAGACGGCACAAGGATCATCGCCAACGCGCGAATGGGCATCAGCTGCGTGTTTCCGGTCGCCTGCCCCACCCGCGATGCCTGCCGCGCCCTGTTGGGAGGGCGGACATGAGCATCAAGGTCCGCCGCCGCATCCGCATTCCATGGAGCCCGTTTCATATCGCATTGGCACCGCCGGGCGGCGCGATGCTGCCGGTCCCCTATGTTATGCAAAGCGCAAATAATTGGTGCTGGGCAGCATGCGGCGAGATGTTGTTCCGCCACCGCGGGCAGCCTAGCCTGACGCAATGCGCGCTTGCGGCCGCGCAATTCCATCAGACATGCTGCATATCGCCAACGCCGTCAGCATGCGATCTCGGTTGCTGGCCGGACGAGGCATATCCAGCGCATGGGATGACGGTCACTCCTGTCTACAGCGCCATGACTGTCGCACAGGTTCAGGGGCAACTTGCGGCGGGTCGGCCGGTTCAGGTCTGCTATAAGTGGACCGGTGGCGATCAGACCCACGTCGCGCTGATCATTGGCGAGCATCCCAACGGCGATTTCGAGGTCCTCGATCCGTACCGCGACTATGGTCGGGCCGCGCGCCGCTTCAGCCAGATTACGGGCGCTTACGGCCTTGGCACGTGGATTCGAAGCTTCACTTTTTGAAAGGCGCGGACGATGGCGGCGGATAAGCTTGCACCAAATATCCTGAGCGACATCGCCGCGCAGATCGCGGAGCGCTTGCCCGCCAGCATGGAACTTGCCGCTCCCGGCGCGGCGCCAGGCCTCGGCGAGAGTCTCAAGATCGTCATGCTTCCGCTCGATGCCGTTAAATCCGGCGAGGGCCCGCTCGCCCAGCGAATCATCGAGACCGGCCAATGGCATCACCAGATCTATGCCGGGCGCAAAGCCGTCAATTTCGCGCGCTCGATCGCTCCCCCCGGTGCCCCGAACGGGCGTCATGAAGTCGTCGAAGTGGCGACATCGACGCTTCCGGAAGCGTTGAAGAAAAGCATTCAATGGGTCGACGCCAATATGCCCGACGCGACGGACGCGGAGGTGTTGGTGGCGCCCGCTTACTTTCTCACCGGCCTGTGGATCCGGGGCGAAACTGGCGATTCGGTCGTCATCTCGTCGATGGCGGACGGGCTAGACGGTTTGGACCTGAACCAGCGCATCGACTCCGGGGAATTCCTTAGCCGGCTGGCAAATAATGAGCCCGTCCAGGGCCTTGGCCAATTGCCGAAGCTCCATGGGGACGAATCCGAAATAGGGGAACCGGCATGATCAAGTCACGATCCGCGGCAGCACTGTGCGCCTTTGTCGCCTTGGCGGGATGCAGCAAATCGCTTGAGGTAAAATCGATCACTGATGCTGGCCCGCGCGAGGGGATCGGCTATGTCCTGCCGTTCACGCAATATGCGATGGCTGTCACCTGGCGGCTCGATTACTGCCCTGAAGGCAACCAGCTAAGCACAGTCGGCGAGGAAAAGGCTAAGATTGCGGTCAAGGTCGATGCGGCCAGTGGAAGCGCCGATGACAAAAATCTCGCCTTCATGATCAATCCGCAGGATCTC
>Ga0193709_1000250_pt1 | contig 21143 bp, 20 predicted proteins | sample H3c2metaG_FD_160571 | JGI IMG/M metagenome (GOLD analysis project Ga0193709, IMG submission 160571) | Soil microbial communities from a riparian zone of the East river system, Colorado, United States - H3c2 | ecosystem: Environmental > Terrestrial > Soil > Riparian zone | place: USA: East River... | reverse complement strand
TTGCAGAAGCGCCGAGGAGGCACAGTGAGAGCGGACGGACGGGGCGCCGATCAGATGCGGGCATTGAAAATCACGCCGGACTTTATCTCCACCGCCGAAGGCAGCGTGTTGATCGAGCTCGGCAAAACGCGTGTGATCTGCACCGCCAGCGTGAATGATGGAGTTCCAGGATTTCTGAAGGGCGCCGGAAAAGGCTGGGTCACCGGCGAATATGGAATGCTGCCGCGCGCTACCGAAGAGCGCACCGCGCGGGAAGCGGCGCGCGGGAAACAGTCCGGCCGCACGCAGGAAATTCAACGGCTGATCGGGAGGTCGCTGCGCGCCATCACCGACCAGGAAATGCTGGGTGAACGCACCGTCTGGCTCGATTGCGACGTGATCGAAGCCGATGGCGGAACGCGAACCGCCTCCATCACCGGAGCCTGTATCGCGTTCGCGCTGGCGATGGAGCGCATGGTGGCCGCAGGAATCCTCAAGAGTTCTCCATTGATCGATACCGTAGCGGCGACCAGCGTGGGAATTGTCGACGATCTGGCGCTTCTGGACCTGATGTACGAAGAAGATTCCCGCGCCGAAGTGGATATGAACGTAGTGATGACCGGAAGCGGGGACTTCGTGGAAATTCAGGCCAGCGCAGAAGGACGCCCGTTCACCGGGAGCGAAATGCAGGACTTGCTGGCGCTGGCTGCTGCAGGTATTCGCCGGCTTGCGGAAGCACAGCGGGCCATCTTGCCGGCCAAGTTTCTGGCGCGCGGCCGCTAACCTAAGATGCGGTGATACCGCTTGCCCGTCATTCCGAGCCTGCCTGCGCAGGCAGGCGCAGCGAGGAATTCCTCTTTTCCTTCGGTTCGCGCAAGCGGGATCCGGGCCGCGCCGGCGAAGTTTTACAAAGACGACTTAGAATGATTATCGACTCGACAAAAAGGCTCAATCTCGCGTCATCGAACTCCGGCAAGCTAAAAGAGTTTTCCGCCATCGTATCGGGGATTCACCGGCCGATCGAACTGGCTCTGCTGCCGGGCTTTTCGGAACTTGCGCCATTTCTCGAAGATGCCCCCACATTCGCGGAAAACGCCGTGGGTAAAGCATTGCACGCGTCAGCCATTTCCACAGAAGCAGTCTGCGCGGACGATTCCGGGCTGGTGGTTCCCGCACTCGGTGGCCAACCAGGCGTTCGTTCCGCGCGCTATGCAGGGCCTGATGCCACTGACGCGCAAAACATCGCAAAACTTCTCGCAGCCATGATGGACAAAAAGAATGAGGAACGCGTGGCACATTTTGTCTGCGTCCTGGCGGTTGCGCGAAAGGGAAATGCGCTGGCGGTGATCAGCAATCGCGTGGATGGCTTGGTTCTCGAGACGCCGCGCGGCTCAGGTGGCTTTGGCTACGATCCGATTTTCTACTTTCCAGCTTTGAACAAATCGTTTGCCGAACTTCCCAGCGCCGAAAAGAATCTCTACAGCCATCGCGGAAAAGCGTTCCGGCGGCTGCTGGAGGTTTTGCCGGGCATGCTGTAGTCTGGCCAGCATGGCCAAAACAAAAAAAAGCAAACCTGCAAAGCAAAGCAATTCGCGGTCAGTTGTAAAACTACGGACAAAGAACCATGCTGGGAAAAAAATCTCTACCCGCCGCGGTACACCTGATCCGACAAATCCCAAGCGGGTGGCGGCAATTCTGACCAGGCTAGAGGAAGCGTATCCGGACGCAAGCTGCGAATTGAAGCACGAAAACCCGTTTCAATTGGTGGTTTCGACCATTCTTTCGGCGCAGTGTACCGACGTCCGCGTAAATCTGGTCACGGAAAAACTCTACAAAAAATATTCCGACGCAAAAGCATTTGCGTATGCCGATCCGGCGGAGCTGGAACAGGAGATTCGACCTACCGGATTTTTTCGCAACAAAACCAAATCAGTGATGGGTGCCAGCAAAGCGATTGTGGAACAATTCGGTGGCCAAGTGCCGCGAACGATGGAACAGATGCTCACGCTGCCCGGAGTGGCGCGCAAGACGGCCAACGTGGTCCTGGGCACGGCTTACGGAATTCCGAGTGGCGTTGTGGTCGATACCCATGTGCTGCGACTGGCACGGCGGCTGGAACTCACAAAGCACGAAGAACCCAAGAAGGTCGAGCAGGATTTGATGAATATTCTGCCGCAAAACAAGTGGATCCAGTTTTCCCACCAGCTGATTTGGCATGGTCGCCGGGTTTGCGTCGCTCGCAAACCGCGATGCATCGCTTGCAATCTCGAATCGCTCTGCCACGCAAAAGACAAAACCGTCTAGCGGCAACAAACCGGAACGTCGGGCAAAATAAAGGCCCCTTCTGTCCTGGCGGAGGCTAGCTTTGAGCAGGGTTTAATGATTGGCGAAGGAATTCTCTTGTCTGGCTGCGGGTTATTTCTTGTTTCCACATCAAGAAACTGAATCCGCCGCCGCACAAATCACACTCCCTCCTCTCCCGCCATTGTCTGGCTTCGAAAATTGCCTGGTGCGATTCTTTCTGGCCTCGCATTTCCTCGACATCGTTTTTCAAATATAATACCTGCTAAGCTCAGTCATCTCTCCATGGAGGTGTGCTTTGCATCGACCCAGTTTTCGATCCAGACGCTTTGGTTACCCCTTTGTGTCTTTTGCTCTGCTGGTCGGACTTTCCGGTTGCCAGAAGCCCGCGAATCAATCCGCAACGCCCGACACCGCGTCCAGCGATTCTTCCAATACGGCTGCCAACAATTCCCCTGGCGGCCCAACGAATGGTTCGAATCCTTCCAGAAATTCCGGCGTCCGCGAAGCAATCGCGGCAAAACCTCTGGTGGTTCCGGCCGACACCACCATTACCGTGGTTCTGGATGAGTCGGTCGGCTCCAAGATTTCGTCAACCGGACAGAATTTTTCGGCCACGGTTTCTTCGCCGATCGAGGTAGACGGCAGGATTGCAATTCCTAAAGGAGCGCGGGTAACCGGAATTGTACGTGACGCAAAATCAGCCGGGCGCTTCAAAGGCGGCGCCGTTCTGTCGGTGTCGCTGGCCAGCGTGACCGTGGGCGACGCCAGTTACGATCTTCGTACCACGAATCGCTCACAGACCAGCACCGGCAAGGGAAAACGTTCCGCGGGCATGATCGGAGGAGGAGGCGCAGCGGGCGCTCTAATTGGCGGACTCGCTGGTGGAGGCAAAGGTGCGGCCATCGGTGCAATCGTCGGCGCAGGCGGCGGCACGGCGGGCGCGGGCTTAACCGGCAATCGCGAAATTGTGTTCCCGGCGGAAACCCCCTTGACCTTCAAAATCCTGGACCCGGTCGAAATTAAGTCCAAACGCTGATCCTGACAGGGCCGCAGCCGCCGAGCGCGGCAACCTATGGTGTGCTGCAGCTGGCCGCAGGCAAGCCCAGCTGCCGCTTTTCCCGCAACGTAAAAACGTGCCGATCAGCCGCCGGTTTCAAGCTGCCCAGTCACGCGAATCGCGCCTTCACCTCTTCCGGAATGGCCGCGCCGCGCATCCCCTTTTTCGCTTGTGCATCTCGCACCGTCCACACGCGCTTTTCCGCGCACTCGGCAGCCAGCACCTCGCCGTTAAAAAGTTTGTGCTCTACACGGAAACTGCTGCGCCCCCATTCCACAATTCGCGTCTCGATGCTTAACGTTTGTCCAAACGAAGCCGGCGAGTAGAACTGCGCGCGCGTGTCAATCATCGGAATTCCCAACAATCCATACGTCTTCAGGACTTCCGCTTTCTGGAATCCCGCCCTCTCAAACAATGCGTTGGTGCAGGCATCGAAATACTCGAAGAATCTTGGGTAGTAGACAATTCCAGCGGGATCGCAATCGCCCCACTCCACATGAATCTGTTTTCGATTACTCAGCATGTTTGCCTTTCTCCAGGATAATCCTGAGGAGTCTACAGTATCGCCGTCGCTCCGCGGAATCCGTTTTTCTTGCTTGCAGTTCCCATTTACACTCTTGGCATGCACCTTTTGGATGGCTTCTTCCGCTCGCCCTCCGTCGAACCTCTTTTCAGCGATGCTGCCGCCGTCCAGGCCATCCTCGATTTCGAAGCGGCGCTGGCTCGTGCACAAGCGCGCGGCGGACTAATCTCGGGCTCTACGGCCGCGGCCATCACTTCGTCCTGTCGCGCCGATCTTTTTGATTTACCTTCCCTGGCGCAAGCCATGCCGGCTGCCGGGAATCTAGCCATCCCGCTTCTGAAACAACTCAACGCAATCGTTGGACGCAACTCACCCGAGGCGTTGCGTTATGTTCACTTCGGCGCTACCAGCCAGGACGCGCTCGATACCGGCCTGGTTCTGCAATTGCGCAATGCGATTCGCGCGATCGAAAACGATTTGAACGCCATCGCTGCCGCCCTGGTACAACTCACCGAAACCCATCGCAACACTCTACTCGTCGCTCGTACCTGGCTTCAGCATGCTTTGCCCACGACGTTCGGCTACGTCACGGCGGGCTGGCTCGACGCGTTCCTGCAACATCGTAAACGTCTCGAAGATCGACTCGAGAATTCCCTGGTACTTCAGTTCGGCGGCGCTGCGGGCACTCTCGCTGCTCTTGGCGATCGCGGCACGCAAATTGCCAAGCTGCTGGCCGAAGAACTAGCACTTCCGCTTCCTCGCATCCCCTGGCACGCGCAGCGCGAACGAATTGCTGAGACCGCAACAACTTTGGGCCTGCTCTCTGGCACCATGGCAAAAATTTCCCGCGATCTTTCTCTGCACATGCAAACCGAAGTCGGCGAACTCTCCGAGCCCCCTTCGACCGGACGCGGCGGTTCCTCCACCATGCCGCACAAGCAAAACCCCGTGGCCTGTGCCTCGATCCTGGCTTGTGCGTCGCGCGTTCCCGCGCTGGTCAGCACCTTTCTTTCCGCTTTGGCAGGTGAATACCAGCGCAGTCTTGGCGCGTGGCAATCGGAATGGGAAGTCGTTCCGGAAATCGCGCGGCTAACGGCTGGTGGCACGAATCAACTGGCGGCGCTGTTGCCAAGACTTACTGTCCATTCGGAAAAAATGCGCGCAAATCTTGATCTTACCCACGGCCTGATCTATGCCGAAGCCGTGTCACTCGCTCTCAGCGAAAAACTCAATCGCGCTTCGGCTCACAAACTCGTTGAATCCGCATGTCGCAGTGCGCAGTTTGAAAAACGCCATTTGCGCGCAGTTCTCTCGGAAGACGCCGACGTAAGCGCAATCTTGAAGCCAGAAAACATAGCGAGTCTTTTCGAACCGGCCCATTATCTCGGCTCCGCCGGAACATTCATTGAAGCCGTTCTGGCCGCTGCCCGTGAACAACTTCCTCAAAAACCGTCCGGGAAAGGATAATTATGCCGTTCGCCGATTTGCCGCACGCTCGCATCCATTACGCGCTTTCTGGAGAAAGTTCTCTTCCCGCTCTCGTTCTGTCTGCTTCTCTCGGTACCAATTTCTCCGTCTGGGATGCCCAGGTGCCGGAATTTGAGAAGCATTTTCGTCTGCTTCGCTACGACATGCGCGGTCACGGCCAATCCTCGGTTCCTCCTCCGCCTTATTCTGTTCCCGATCTGGTCTCCGACCTTTTATCCCTAGTGGACACTCTAAACATCGATCGCTTTCACTGCTGCGGTCTTTCTGTCGGCGGAATGATTGGAATGACACTCGCTTTAAAATCTCCAAGTCGTCTGCGGAAACTCATCCTGTGCAGCACTGCTCCCAAAATCGGAACCCTCGAATCCTGGAACGCAAGAATCGACACGGTTCGAACCCAGGGCATGAAAGAAATTGCCCGCGCCACACCGCCACGCTGGTTCACTCCGGACTTTCAAAATAATTCTCCTGACGCGGTCGCCGCCGTCGTTCGCTCCATCGAGTCGCTCAATCCTGATGGCTACATCGGCGGCTGCTGTGCCGTCCGGGATTTCGACGCGCGAAATACCGTCTCCGGAATTCGCCTTCCGGTGCTGGTAATTTCCGCCACTCACGATCCCGCCGCTCCGCCCTCCGATGGTCGCTTTCTCGCCGATCAAATTCCCGGCGCTCGTTACCTTGAATTGAATGCTTCCCACATTTCGGTCATGGAAGATCCGCAACGCTTTAGCAATGAAGTTCTGACTTTTCTTACAGAATAGATATTCCCGGCTGCATCGGAGGTTTCACATGGACGAAGGTAAACGACACGACCAGGGGATGAAGACTCGCCGCGCGGTTCTCGGCGACGCACATGTAGACCGCACGTTAAAAAATCGCACCCAGTTCAATGAGCCATTTCAGGATCTGATCACGCGCTACGCCTGGGGAGAAGTCTGGAGCCGCCCTGGCTTGCCGCGCAAAACCCGCAGTCTGCTGACCCTGTCCATGCTGGTGGCTCTGAACCGCGAACCGGAATTTCGCATGCACCTGAAAGCCGCACTCTCACTCGGCATATCCCGCGATGAAGTTCAGGAAGTTCTTCTGCAGGCTGCCGTTTATTGCGGCGTCCCGGCCGCCAATTCCGCCTTCCACGCCGCGCAAGAAGTGTTCGAACACTGCGATCGAAAGAAATCCAAATAAGAGAGTTTGCACATAACTGCAATTTCGCTTTTCGAAGCCTCTGCGTTAAGCTATATAGCGCTTAGACTGCAATACTGAGGCCCGTAAAACCGTGTTCACTCTTCCCCAAGTGCTTTCGAAACATCTTCGCTTCGAACTGCCGCGCCATTCTTTTTCGTATTCCGTTTCGCGCCGTTGGAAAATTTTCCCTCTGGTCGCATGGCAATTTTCGCCTCGGTGGAATCTGAGGTGAGTATGCCCGCCAAGCAACACTCCGCCATTCCTGCCTACCAGCGCATACAGTCCTCCATTCGCAAACGCATTGACGCGGGCCAGCTCCGGCCGGGTGATCCGGTTACCTCCGAACGCGATCTCGCAAAACTTCACGAAGTCAGCTTAATGACCGCGCGCCACGCCCTCGCCTCTCTCGAACGCGAAGGCATCGTGGAGCGCCGTCGCGGCATCGGCACTTTTGTCGCGGAACCAAAAATCCATTTCAACAAGCTGATGAGCTACACCGAACAGATGGCCGCTCGCAGTCTGGTCGCCGCTTCCAAAATTCTGTTCGGCAAGATGATTGATGACGAACCCGAAGTCGCCGCCCGCCTTGCTCTTGCTCCCGCTGATTCCATCGTCAAACTGCAGCGTCTCCGCCACGCGGACGAAGAGCCATTTGCTCTTGAAACCTGCTACGTTTCCGCGGTGCAATTTCCCGCGCTGCTATCTGCTCCGCTTCAGCGCGATTCCCTCTTTGCCATACTCGAACGCGATTATGGCGTGAAGTTGGGGTACGCCGACGAGGAAATTGACGCAACCGCCGCCGATCCACAGACCTCAGAACTGCTCAACGTGCCCCGGCGCGAACCGCTTCTGCGTATTCGCCAGCTCATTTACTCGACAAACGGAAAACCTTTGATGTACGTTTTGGGCATCTATCGCTCAGATCGTCACAATTTTGTCATTCGGCGGTACCGCTGATCCCGCTACTCCACTACATTTTCCCCGCCGAAAGGCTGTGAGATGCTGGTCGTTATAAAGAAGGATTACGAAGAAGTCAGCAGCGAAGCGGCGCGCATCATCGCCGGCGCCGTCCGTTCCCAGCCCACAATTGTTCTGGGCCTGGCCACCGGCAGCACTCCACTGGGGCTGTACAAAGAATTGATTGCGCTGCACCGCGCCGGCGATCTCGATTTCTCGCAGGCAACCAGCTTCAATCTCGACGAATACCTGGGGTTGCCCGCTTCTCATCCGCAGAGTTTTCATTTCTTCATGAAGCAGAACTTTTTTTCCCATGTAAATCTGTCTGCAGCGAATGTCCACATTCCCGACGGCACTATCTCCGGCGATTACGATGCCTACTGCGCGCAATACGAACAGTGCATCAAGGCTGCTGGCGGTATCGATCTGCAAATCCTTGGCATCGGCCGCAATGGCCATGTCGGCTTCAACGAACCAACCTCCAGCCTGGCTTCACGCACTCGCTTGAAAGCACTGAGCCGCGAAACGGTTGAGGACAATCGCCACTTTTTCGCCCATGAATCTGAAATGCCAAAGTGCGCCATCACCATGGGCATTGGCACTATTCTCGATTCCCGTCGGGTTCTTCTTCTTGCCTCCGGCCGTTCCAAAGCCGCTGCCGTTGCCAAAGCCATTGAAGGCCCCATCACCTCCTCCGTCAGCGCTTCCGCCTTGCAGTTGCATGCCGACGTAACCTTTATCCTCGACGAGGATGCAGCGTATTCTTTGACGCAGCGCGATTATTACCGCCACGTTCTCGAAATGACACAAATTTTCACGCCGCAACGTCTTTCGTAAAAAAGGAAGCGCAGCGTAACAAATGCTAATCGCTGGAGACATCGGCGGCACAAAATCTCACCTCGTCGCCTACCGGGCTGATTCCAACAAACTCACGGTCGTGGCGCGTAAACGCTACGCCACCCGCGATTTTTCTAGTTTCGAAAAACTGATTGAAGAATTTTCGCGCCATGCCTCCGCTTCATCGGACAAGAATAATATTCAGGGCGCAGGTTTCGGCGTTCCCGGCACTGTAGTCGATGGCCGGCTGCACGCCGCGCATGTGCCGTGGGTACTTGATTCCACTTCGCTCGCCGCCAGTCTGGGTTTGCCGCGCGAGCGCGTGGTACTGATGAACGATCTGGTCGCCACCGCGCGCGGTTTGCAAAACCTCGAACCGCAGGATTTTCTTTTCCTTAATCGCGGCGTTGATCATCCCGAAGAAAATATCGCGGTAATTGCAGCCGGAACCGGCCTGGGAGAAGCTGTTCTTTACTGGGACGGACACGGCCACCGTGCTGCTCCCTCCGAAGGCGGCTCCGCTGATTTTGCTCCGCGCACCGATCGCGAAATCGCTTTTCTCACTTTTTTGAAAAAACGTCTATCACGAGTTTCCTGCGAAGAGCTTTTTTCCGGTCGGGGATTTCGCCCCATTCACGAATTTCTCGCGCCCGATGTCCGCCACGATTCTTTCAACAAACCGGCTGCGGAATCCGCTCAGGAAATCACGCAGAACGCTCTCGCCGCCACTTGCCCGGCCTGCATCGAGACTCTGGAATTTTGGACCGACGCTTTCGGCGCCGAGTCCGGCAACCTTTCACTCCGCGTCTTAGCCTACGGTGGCGTCTACCTCGCGGGCGGAATCGCCGTAAAAATCTTGCCACTCCTGCAAAAAAGCATGTTCTGCCAGGCCTTCGCCGACAAAGGACCACTAGCGCCACTGCTCGCCAATATCCCCATCGCGGTGGTCTTGAATGAAGATGCGCCGTTGCTGGGCGCCGCGCATTCCGCTCTGACAGTTCTGCGCGGAGGCAAACTCACCTGATCCGCCGAGACTGGCACCAGTTTGCTCACTCGTTTTCCATCGTCAGCTCATTCACTTTGCGCAATTGCGGGAACATCCAAGCCCACAGGCCGGTTACGACGATGGCACCAATTCCGCCAAGAATCACGGCAGGCACCGCACCAAACCATTGCGCTGTGATTCCTGATTCAAATTGTCCCAGCTCGTTGGATGCTCCAATAAAAATCATGTCCACCGCATTCACACGTCCGCGCATTTCATCTGGTGTCTTCACTTGAATGAGCGTGGCGCGCACGATTACGCTCACCATGTCCGTCGCGCCCACCAAAAACAATGCCAGCAGCGAAATCGCGAAGCTGCGCGACACGCCAAAAACCACCGTGCACAAACCAAAACCCGCCACGCACCACAACATCGTTGCGCCTGCACGATTTTTTAACGGGCGATGCGCGATGGCAATGGCCATGATTCCCGCGCCGACTCCCGGCGCGCTGCGCAAGATTCCCAACGCCCACGGCCCAGCATTCAAGATTTCTCGCGCGTACACTGGGAGCAAGGCGACTGCGCCGCCGAGCAACACCGCAAAAAGATCCAGCGAGATCGCGCCAAGAATCAATTTCTCCCGCCAGATGTAGCGGAATCCTTCAAACACAGTCGAAAGGTTTGCTGCGGGTCGGGCGCGCTCTTTTTCCCGGGCTGGGAGCTGCAACGTCAAAGCGATGGCTACGCCTGCAGCCAGCGCGGCGCACACATACACCGCAACTGGCCCGCGCGCGAACGCGTAAATGAGGCCTCCCAGAATCGGACCAAGGATTGTCGCCGCCTGAAAAATACTGGAGGCCCAGGCGACTGAGCCTGCGAAATGTTCCGGTGGAACCAGATGCGGCAGCATGGCGCGACTGACCGGCCCATTGAAGGACCGCACCACGCCCAACAAGACCAACACTGCAAATACCGCAGCAATCGAAACAGAGCCGCGCAAAGTAATTGCCAGCAACAGCGCAAAGCAAGTTGCAAAGCCAACGTCGCAAAGAATTAAAAGATTTCTGCGATTGAAACGATCGGCGACATGGCCAGAAACAAGAAACAAAACGATGCCGGGAAGAAATTGCGCCAAACCAACCAGTCCCAGATCCAGCGGCCGCTTGGTGATTTCAAACACTTGCCAGCCAACCGCGACTGCCTGCATTTCGGTGGCAACCACGATAAAAAAACGCGCTGCCTGAAATTTCAGAAAGGCGGGATAGCGGAAAGCCGCGCGGGCGTCTGGCGTCGTTACCGGTCGTGCGGCAGGCCCGTTACTCACCGGTCGATCGCTCGTCGCAGGATCACTCGCCGTAGGGGACCCAAATATTTTTCACCTGGTAAGCATGTTGCAGATAAAAGCGGCCTTCGCCTTGTTGGCTCGTGAACAAATCGCTCGCGCGGCCTTCATTGGTCCAGACTTGCTTCAAGTTCCCTGCCGAAAGCGCTTTCGCAGCTGCGCACATTTGCTCGTCGCCATAGCACCACAACGCGTCGACATCATCGTGTTCCGCAAGCACTCTTAGCAATTCGGACGATCTGCCAGTGACGATATTCACTACCCCGCCGGGCAGGTCGCTGGTTTCCAGTACCTGATAAATATCACTGGCAATCAGCGGATATTTTTCCGATGGAACTGCTACCACCGTGTTGCCGGCCGAAATCAACGGAAGCACCAGGGAAAAAAATCCCAGAAGCGGTTGAGCACCGGGACAAACCGCTCCCACGGTGCCCAGTGGTTCGTTCATGGCAATCGAAATATTCCGGAAGGGCGGATTGTGCACGGCTCCATCAAACTTGTCCGCCCAGGCCGCATAGGAAAATAACCGTTCCATGCTCAATTGCACTTCACGCGCGGCTTGTTTTTTCCCCACCACGGCCGCCAGTCGCTTCTGAATCTCTTCTGCGCGCTGGGAAAGATTTTCCGCAATGTAAAAGAGGATCTGAGCGCGATTGTGCGCGGTGGTTTTTCCCCAGCCCTCGGCTTTGCGCGCCGCTTCCACCGCGTTGCGAATGTCTTTGCGATTTCCGAGCGGCGCCTCGCCCAACAATTCTTTTTTTCGTCCATACACCGCTACGCTGTAACCCGAATCCGGTCTGGCTTGTTTTCCGCCGATATAGAGTTTTACAGTGCGATCAATTCCGCTGGATGGACTGGCAAGTTCCGGTGCGTCATTCGCAGCTGTCGAATCGGCCGCCAGAGCCGGCGCGTTTTTGAACCACGCCGGTTCTAAGTATTCGAGCAGGCCTTCCCTGCCGCCTTCGCGCCCGAATCCGCTTTCGCGATAGCCGCCAAATCCGCACCCCGCGTCAAACAGATTGGTGCTGTTCACCCAGACCACGCCGGCTTTTATTTGCGCGGCCGCCTGCAGCGCCAGGTTCACGCTTTCGCTCCATACGCTTGCCGCCAGTCCGTAGACAGTATTGTTCGCCAACTCCACCGCTTCGCGCGGAGTGCGAAAGGTCATCGCGGCCAGAACCGGGCCGAAAATTTCCTGCTGCGCGACAATCGAGGTCGGATGCACATTGCTCAACAAGGTCGGTTTGTAAAATAATCCGCGGGCAGGCAAAACAGTCTCAGGCTGCCAGCACGTTGCGCCTTCGGCGATTCCCTGCTTGACCAGACTGTCGATACGCTCCAGTTGCACGCGAGCAATAATCGCGCCGATATCGATTGCCTTGTCGAGCGGCGATCCGATTCGCAGTGTGCTCATACGCGTCTGCAATTTCTTGGTTAGCTTCGCGGCAACGCTCTCCTGCACCAGCAGGCGCGATCCAGCGCAACAAACTTGTCCCTGATTGAACCAGATCCCGTCCACAAGTCCTTCGACCGCGGAATCGAGATCGGCGTCCTCAAAAACGATGAACGGTGATTTTCCACCTAACTCCAAGGAAAGTTTCTTGTGGGATTGAGCCGTCGCGCGCCGAATCGCGCGGCCAACTTCGGTCGATCCGGTGAAAGCAATTTTGTCTACATCGTTATGCTTCACCAGCGCCTCGCCGGTCGCGCCATCGCCGGTAACAATGTTCACCACTCCCGCCGGCAAGCCGACTTCGTTGCACAACTCCGCGAATGCCAGCGCGGTCAGCGGAGTGTACTCCGCCGGTTTCAGCACCACCGTGTTTCCCGTGGCCAGCGCGGGAGCAATTTTCCATGCCAACATTAGCAATGGAAAATTCCACGGGATAATTTGTCCGACTACGCCGCAAGCGGCGTAGCCGGCAAACTCCTGATCCAGCAGTTGCGCCCAGCCGGCATGATGATAAAAATGGCGCGCCACCAGCGGTATATCAATGTCGCGGCTTTCCCGGATGGGCTTGCCGTTGTCCAGAGTTTCCAGCACCGCCAGGCGCCGCGAATGTTTTTGCACCTGCCGCGCCAGCGCATACAAATATTTTGCGCGCTGGTGACCAGAAAGTTTTTGCCAACCATGCAATGCAGCACGGGCCGCCTTTACTGCCGCGTCTACGTCCGCGACGCTGCCTTGCGCCACGTCGGCAAGTTTTTCTCCGGTAGCAGGATCGCTAGTCTCGAAATATTTTCCTTCCAGCGGCGCGCGCCACTTGCCGGCAATAAAATGTCCAAATCGCCGCTTACTTGCCTCCAGCCATAGCAAGGATTCCTTGGCATCTTCCGGCGCCGGCCCGTATTCCATGGTTCCGAATTTTTCCATGACGCTCATTGCTCTCGTCTCATTTACGCAATCGGATGGCGATGTTCCGCCGAGTAGCGACCCGTCACATGGAATTCCAATTGGCGCTCAATATCAGCGAGCATGCCACTGCTGGCACCAAGGCGAAAAAGATGCGGTGCCAGCCAGGCATCACCGAGCTCTTCCTTCATCAACGCCAGCCATTCCAAGGACTGCTTGGCGGTGCGAATCCCACCCGCGGGTTTGAAGCCCACCGCCATGCCAGTTTCTTCCGCGTATTCGCGGATTGCGCGAGCCATCACCAATCCGACCGGGAGTGTCGCGTTCACGGTTTCTTTACCGGTCGAAGTTTTGATGAAGTCCGCGCCCGCCATCATCGCCACCACGCTGGCTTTGCCCACGTTGCGCAGCGTCAACAAATCGCCGGTTCCCAAAATCACTTTCAAGTGCGCTGGTCCGCACGCGTCTTTGAAGGCCAGAATTTCGTCGTACAACTTCTGCCATTCCCCGCCGAAAACGTGCGCGCGCGTGATCACGACATCGATTTCCTGCGCGCCGGCTGCGACAGAACTATGAATTTCCGCGATGCGCTCGGGGAGCGGCGAAAGCCCTGCCGGAAATCCCGTCGACACCGCCGCCACGGGAATTCCGCTGCCTTCGAGAGCGCGCACTGCAGTTTCTACAAACAAATGATAGACGCAGACGGCGCCAACGCGAATCCGCAGGTCGGCGATACCCAATTTGTCAATCAATTCATTTTGCAGTGGCTGTCGCGCCTTGGCGCACAGTCGTCGAACTCGCTCGTCGGTATCGTCGCCAGCGAGCGTGGTCAAATCCATGCAGGCGAGGGCGCGTAGCAGCCAGGCAATTTGCCAGTCTTTCTTCACCGTTCGCCGCGTCACCAGCGTCGCTGCCCGCCGCTCCACCGCGCTGGTGTTGACGCGGACAGACTCGACCCAATCCAGGTTCAGCGAAGTTCCCCGATTCGCACACAACCCCTTCGCCGCAAGCGTCGCAATCGTTCCCGCGACTCCAGGCATCGGCCCTTTCCCGTCTCGGTCCACCAATTCAAGTTTTGCCGGTTTTTCCTGCGCCATGTTTGATCCCCGCCGCCGCAATTCGCGCTCGACGAACGAAGAGAATAGCACCACCGCCCACCTCGCGCGAGCCCGGTCCTCTCCGCATTCATCGCCCGGCGAAAATCCGGGGCGGCTTCCTTCCTTTGTCCCTTAACTTCCCGCTCATCTTCTGATGCTCTGGCCCACACAGATAACTGTGCTAATCCGTATCCTCAAGGCGCTAGCTTCTAACCCCTTTTTTTTCATACTCTTCCACAGCCGGCAGCGAGCGATGCATTACCGAGCGAGCGATTGAGATTGCGAAACAATCAGACGATCGAATCTCGGTCTACAAGTGGCTCGAAGAATCTAGGTGTCGCCTACTCCGCCATGGGCAATGCTGCAATCGGTGCTAATTTTGAAAGGCAAGCCAAGGCGATTAACCGCGTCCGTGAAGAAGAGCGAAGCCCGGCAAGAGACGCCGGCTTGGGAAGTTTCAGCACCGGAGCCAAAACAATCTTGCGAGCAGTCGTAGTGGCCAGCCTTCAGGCTGGTTCCTGGTCGCTGCAAAAGCCTGATGAGACTTTCCCCCAGCTATCAAGATCCCGAGAAAAGCAAAAACGGCGCCCAATAAAACGGCTTACGGTAGTTACCCGTAGAATGAACCAACGTGAGTTTCGCATTGCGCAACGCGGTGGCCGGGTCGTCTCCGGCGCGTATACCTTTGTAAAGATCGTCCATCAACCGTGGAGTCGAGGCGTTGCTGACTTCCCACAATCCGGCAATCACGTTGTGCGCACCCGCCCGTAGAAATGCCCACGATAGGCCCACCAGGCCCTCCCCTGCGTAGGACTTCGTCCCCGCGCCATTGCAAGCCGAAATCGTTACTAGATAGGCGTTCAGCGGATGTTTCACCACGTCACGGGCATACAACTTGTATGAATCTCCTTCCGGCGAAAGGATCACCGCCGACTCCAAAGGACGTGTCCGGCTGGCCGTGCCGTGAGTGGCGAAATGCAGATAAGAAAATTTTTCCGGCTGGCTGGCGAGAAACTGAGTTGCTGTGGCGTTTGCGCCGGTCAGTTCCAACCGTTGCGATGGACTGAAATAATTTTCGAGTAGGCTGACTTCCTTACCGGCTTGCGGCAGCGGCGGAAAATCAGGGCTGGCCGCCAATGCATCGCCAACTACGAGCAAGCGTCCATCCTCCGGCGGCGCTGCACGGGAGGTACGCGAAAGCAAGGCGAGAGAGTTCGCCGTGGTGATCGTGGCGTCTTCGATCCAGTAGTGCGGTTTCGGACCCGGCACGATCAGCGTTTCAAAATTCAGCGAGTGCAGACTGCCGTCGGGAAGAATTACGACCCGCGAATTTCTGGGGATAAGTTTTTCGGCTGGCCCGATCAAGACCGAATAAAGTCTCTTGCCGTCGGTGTTTTCCGCCTCAACCGGATCACGCGGTTCAAGAAATGATTGCCGGTAAGACTTCACCCCAGCGTCGATGTCCGCACTGCCAGGGAGCGTGATCATGGAAGTCTTTGCGGAAGTGATGACCCAGAGAAAAGAGCGGCCTTCGGCAAGCCAATAAAAAAGCAGCGTTGAGTTCAAGCGGCGCGCGATGGACTGAGGATTGAATGCTGATTTAGCGGGTTCTTTTGGTGCGCTCGAGGACAATCCCTCTTCCAGCGTTTGCGCCCGGCTGAGGTCGGCAATTTTCAGAGCATCGACTGGACGCTGCTGTTCGACGAGGAAGTTTACGTACGCGTCGTAGAATTCGATGGCACTGGAGAGAAACGAGACACGGAAATCTTCACTCTGCACGGAACGTTGGGCGTTTTCGACCGTTTCAATTGCACGGCGGAATTCGTTCTCCGCCTTTACCGGTTGCTTTTCTGCTGCAAAGACTTCTGCCAGGCGGGCATGCGCCTCCCATATTACCGGGGTCTCGGCCTTGGGGTCGCTGAGAACTTTTTCGAAAGAGGCTTCCGCTGCTTGATGGTCATGTTTGCCCGTCTCGATCCTGCCGGCCACGATTTGCGAGTGAGTGATGCCGAACTGGTCGAGACCAGCATTTTCGATCGCAATCGCTTTGCGGTTGGATTCTTCGGCCTGGTCCAGGCGGCCAGTGGCGAGCGCAATCTCGGATCGCGTATTCAGGCAAGCGGTGAGCGTTTTCTTATCATCGTGCTGGCTGGCGAGCGCGACAGCTTTTTGAGCGATTGAATCTGCGTCCGTGTAGCGATGTTGCTGTGAGTAAACGCCTGCGAGCGAAGTCAGCCAATAAATTTGCTCGTCCACCAAACCGGCCTGTGCTGCTTTTGCTTGAGCCTCCAGCAGCGAAGCTTCGGCGTTGTCGAAGTCTCCGACCACGGAATAGTTCCAACCCATGTTCCCCAGAGTCCTTGAGAGCGACGAAAGCGACCCTACTGACCGAGATTTCTGCAAGGCAACGCGGAACCGATCAATGGCCTCATCATAGTGTTCTTGCCACATGGCGACGTTTCCGAGGTTACCCAGGGCAAGAACTTCAAGAAATGGTAGATTTTTGCGACGTGCGAAGGAGAGAGCGTTGCCGAAGGCCGCTTCCGCTTGACTATATCTTTTACGATCGATTTCCAGAATGCCGCGAGCCTGGGAAACGTCCCCCATGAGGGACGAGTCTATGGACCGCCCGAGGCTCTCTGCCTCGTTCAATGAATGGTCGGCTTGGTCGTACTGCTGAAGGTAGGTGTAAGCGAGAGCTCGAACCATCTCTCGATGTACAGCGGTATCGGAGCGCGCGAGCGAAGCGGGAAGCTCTGGCCCAAGAAATATCAGAGCGTCGTTGTACGACCCGCGCAAAAAAACCACATGTGCCTTCAAGACCCGGAAGCGCGCAGCCCATTGCAGATTGCCGGTTCCGTACTTGGCGACCGCAGCGTCAACGTCGTTCAGCGCCTCGTCAAGATGGCCCAGGCGCATTTCTTGTTGAATGCGCAAGAAGGTGGCCTCGGGCATTGCATCGCGCCGACAGCCGAAACCGAAAAGAGCAATCCCGATGGCGAGCAGAAAGCTAAAACAGAAAAGACCTTTGGTTCCCAATCCCTTCCCGCGTGCCAATGCTCTTTCATGCCGCTGCGCATTGGGCCACCTTAGCCGGTTGGCGGGTAGTTTTTGCCGTTGGCAGTGGCTGCCGAGCCCGAACCGCTGCCGCTGACGGCCGAGCCCAGTTCGAGGCGAATCATCGTCAAGGTGCGTTCGCCGTGCACAATCATCAATTCCCCAAGAAAGATTTTGCCGAAACCAGGAACGTAGAAGCAGTGTCCAGTGCGCTTGACGCCCGGACAAGTGGTGTCCATCTCTTTGATGAGAGAACAAAGAAACGCTCCGTTCGGCCCCTGTTGTTTCAGTTTCTGACCGGTACCTAAAGGATCTAGGGCTATTCTGCGGAATCCTCCGTCTTTTTCAAAGGCTTTCTGCGCCTCTTTGAAAGTTCGAATATTCTCGAAGAGGTCAAAGTCGAGTTCCACGTGCGCTGGACATCCGGCAATTTTGAGATTTTCGAATTTGCTGCCCACCATGGTGACGAGTCCTTCCGCTTCGCCGGCAGGATGTTTCGAGTACAGACGCGCGACGACGCGGTCAGCGGTAAGGATGTCCAGGACGTTCAGCCCTTCGAGCGTGGCGGTGACCAGCGTGTTGTCGCTGTTATCGTCCGCTTGATGCGCACCGGAGACATGGGTATAGCCCTTCTTGAACGACACAAACTCACGAAACTGAAAGTTCTCGATGCGCGAATTACCATGACCGCCAATGACCGGCAATGAGGACGCCGCTTGCACATCGATCAGATGATCAAAGGGGCGGGTGAACCGACCGCTAAAGGCGTGGGCGCAAGCATGATAATGAAAAGTGGAGAAAGCACGCTCGGATTTCATCGGAAATTCTCCTGGATGTTAAATTGGCTAATGCTGCAAAAACTTGCCGGCAAAATCAATACTAAATTGCATGCGTGCTAACTCAGCTGACGGCGACGCCGGTTGCGAATTTGTTTGGCCGGAGATAACGAGGATATATGTACCGGAATTTTTCCCTGGATTGACAACCACCACCTGAGTCTTCTGCGCTTCGGCATAACTTAGCGAACGCAGTGGAGTGGTCTTCCCCCAGGGATCGACCAACGTTATTTCGTAAGTGGAGTAGGCAACTTCGGCGGGGACATCCACGTACAATCCCACCGGTTGGTTCGGTTGCGTTGTGAATGCGGGGACTGTTTCACCGCGGGTGTTCGCGGAAATCAGGGAAAACATTGGCAGTAGGCGGGGAGCTCGCGATTCCTTCCACTGAGGAATCAGGACTAAGTTCTGGTAGCCGACCACGAGCAATAAAGTTGCCAGGACGGGAATGGCGATCGCGGGACGAAACCAGCGCAACCAGCCGCCTGATTCCTGAACCATGCGAGCGCCCGCCGAAACCGCCGGCGCAGGCGTTTGCGCAAAGATTTGCTGGCCAGCGCCAACCAGTTCCGCAGCCATGCGCAGCTGGGTGGCACATTCGGCGCACGAAAAATAGTGCTCTTCATAAGCGTCGCGAAGGTCGGGCGAGAGCTCTCCGAGCAGATACTTTTCGCAAGCTTGCGATTTCACCGCCAAGTCGTGGTCCATGGATTGTCGATCCATCTCGCTAAGTAGTGTCAAAAAGCGTCGATTCGTTTCCCATTTCAGCAAAAATATCTAAAGCACTGATTATAAATAAGTTACGCTGCCATCGCAGCGCGGAACTTTTCTTTGGCCCTATATAGCAGCACTCGGAGATAGTCCCGGCCGACGCCGAATCGCTGGCAAACATCATCCTTATCCATTTCTTCCAGAAAGACCGAGCGGAGAATCGCCTGATCGCGCCGCGGCAGCTGCGACAAGACGCTTCGTACCATGCGCTGGGTCTCTTCGGAAATCGCTAAGGCTTCCAGATTCAGTACCTTATCCGGTAACTCCAGGTGGTCAGATTCGAGTGGAACGTTCTTCGATCCGGAACGGTAATGCTCCAGCAGCACGTGATTGCAGACCGAGTTTACAAAAGGACCAAGCCGATTGCCTTGCCGGATGCCTCCGTCTGAACGTAGTGAACGGATTACGCGGATAAACGTCTCCTGCTTCAAATCCTCGATGACTTCAGGCGAAAGATAGCGGGCTCGCAGTTTTATTTGAATGAGCTGAGAAAAATAAGCAACAAAATGACTTTCCGTGGAGGGATCGCCCTCCCGGAGCCGACCCACGTAGGCTTCGTCAAACGCGAAAAATTCCAACACTTCCCCCGAAGTGTTGGGAAGTATAGCTGCGACAGGGTTCATGGAGCAATCCATCTGAGGTGGCCCCAGCGGGGAGGGGCAAGCAAATTTCCTTCCCGAAATGAAACGCTTGCCGTTTGGAAATCACTACTGGCCATAGGAATCCTGCAGGTTACGGAAACCTACACGCTGGGACTAGCAACGTCCCCTGGCGTGCCCCTGAAGCGGCGTCCGGCGCTGATCAAAAAATCAGCGCCAGACGCTGAATTCTTTGCATGTGGCGGAGGAAGGTGGAGTTTTGTACCTGAATCGAGAGTTGCGGCGGACGACTTCAGGTTCGGGACATATTCCCGAACGACCGGTCGAGCAAAATGCGGCCCAGGTGATTACATTGCGGGTGGACTTTGTGAGTAAACCCGACAACAAGTGTGAGATCGCCGCCGAAGTAGGGGAACTCTTGGCGGAGGCAGGCCTTTATCAGAAAGGGCTCAAGGCAAGTATGGTCCTGGTTTCGGATCGTGAGGCGCGCGTGGTCACGTTGTTAACGCTGTGGGACGCGGATCGGTTTAATCCTTCTCGGGAGCGGCTGACGACTTGGACGCTGAAGATTGTCGCGCAATTTGCAGACGGCCGCCTGCACGCACGTACCAGCGTGGCCCATATCTTACTTCCAAAAGAATCCACGAAGCTTACGCTCTCTGACCTTCGACCCGCTGAAATTGCCGAACTGGTTGAAATAGTCGCTGCGGGATGAGTTTCCTGCGAGCAAAACCGACTGAAAGTTGCAGGGAAAGAATCCATGGCTGCATGGGCAAAGCTTCAAATGCATAATCCGGAATGTTGTGATCGGCGCGGTTGCGCGCTGCCTGTCATTACCACCCTGGGTGAGGAAGCTCTTTGTCTCGATCATTTTTGCAGCCGTAGCTATGAGTTCCTGAACGGGATGGATGAACGCGGGCAGCCGAACGCGGCGCGACGGTTGCCGACCACTGAACAAATTCGAACCGCCGATGAATGTGCCCGCAAGACGCTCGACATCTGCATGAGCAAACTGCCTTTGAACAACCTGGAACGTGCGCGACTGCTCGATATTCTGCTTTGGTGCGGCGATGTGGTCGGCTCTTTAGGGCCAAAGAGAAACGCGCCTCGCTCGCCTCAAGCACACGGACCACACGAGAAATCTGCTTCCCGGCTTGAAGCATCGCGAATCGCAATCCGGAACTAGCCGTCAGGCAGGCGCAGGTCTTCGCTTCTTTGTCGCCAGTAAAAAATTGCAGAGAATCGGTGGCAAGAGTTACAAGGCAGACGAAGAAACGACAGCCCGGGTGGAAAACTCGGACCTCCTAAAGATAACAAAACAAGCGGTTTGAAGTTTCCGTTTCCTTGGTACTACGGATGCATATATAGGAAGACGTCGCGGGGGTTGGTTATAGTACCGCTATACGGGTTCGATGCGACGCTTATCCCGCTAGCTTCTAGTCCTTAGGCATGTGACGTAAGGCGACTAAAGCAGAGTATATTGGGCCTCTGTTGCCGGCTAAGGGTGTAGATCATTGCGAGGGATCAAGCTAACGGTGAAACGGGATTTCGGGGACAACAGTTGGAGCCACAAATAGCCAATCCGGTGCCTCGCTGGAAAGATCGCCTCAACGCGCTGCGCAACACTCTGCCAATTTTCCGCATGGTTTGGGAAGCGTCCCCGCGAATTGTCGTGGCCAATGTCGGCGTGCGGTTGATTGTTTCCTTGCTTCCGCTGGCGATGTTGGCGGTAACCAAAGTCATCATCGACTCGATTTATGGCTACCGGGCGAACCA
>Ga0193709_1000249_pt1 | contig 21144 bp, 28 predicted proteins | sample H3c2metaG_FD_160571 | JGI IMG/M metagenome (GOLD analysis project Ga0193709, IMG submission 160571) | Soil microbial communities from a riparian zone of the East river system, Colorado, United States - H3c2 | ecosystem: Environmental > Terrestrial > Soil > Riparian zone | place: USA: East River... | reverse complement strand
CTGAGCAGCGTTTCTGTCCGTGGTTGGCCCGGGTCACGTGACGAGGAGGTGCTCCATGGCTGCACGCAATTGCGACATCTGTGGCGGTGCCTATGAGGCGAAGCGGCCGAACTCCCGGTTCTGCGGCGATACGTGCCGGCAGCGGGCGAAGCGGTCTGGTGTTGGGCAGCCGTCTGGGCCTGAGGGTCTGGCTGTGCGGTCTCACCGGGCTGAGCTTGAGCAGATGGGCCTTGCAGACGGGTCGGAGGCGTCTGTGGTGCTGGCGCTCGCAGGAATTCTGGATGCGCAGAAGGGCGCTGTTGGCGCGGCCGCGACGGCGGGTCTGCTGCTTAGGGTGATGGACACTCTGCGGCAGCGCCAGCCGGCGGCGAAGACGGCCCTGGATGAGTTGCGGGAGAAGCGTGACCGCAAGCGCGTTGCTGGTTGAGCCGGCGTTCTTCACCTGCCCGGACTATGCGCGGACGTTGGGTCCGGAGGTTGGGGAGCTCGCGACGTTGGCGGGGTTCCCCCCGGACCCGGAGCAGCAGATGCTTCTGGATGCGATCTTCGCGTTGGACCGGTACGGGAAGTCGGCGGCGTTCGACGTGACGGTGATCTGCTCGAGGCAGAACTTGAAGACGGGACTGTTGAAGCAGGCGGCGTTGGGTAAGGCGTTCATCATGGAACGGCCGCTGTTCGTGTGGTCGGCGCATGAGTTCCGCACCGCGCAGGAGGCGTTCCGGGATTTGACGGTGCTGATCGAGTCGTGCCCCGACTTGGACCGTGAGGTGCGGCGGGTGTACCGGGGCAGCGGCGCGGAGTCGATTGAACTGTTCGGTGGGCAGCGGATCATCTTCAAGGCGCGGACGAAGTCCGGTGGTCGTGGGTTGACCGGGGATGACGTGGCGTTGGATGAGGCGTTCGCGTTGCAGCCGGATCATGTGGGTGCTCTGTTGCCGACGTTGTCGGCGAGGCCGGATCCGCAGGTGTTGGTGGCGTCGTCGGCTGGGTTGGCGTCGTCGGAGGTGCTACGGGGGTTCCGTGACCGAGGACGGCCCGGCTCGGCCCGGTCGGTATATGCGGAGTGGTGCGCCCCCCCGCCGGCTGAGGTGTGCGCAGCCGGCGAGCAGTGCACCCATGAGCAGGGCACGGACGGCTGTGGGTGTGACGATCCGGGGAACTGGCAGCGGTCGAACCCTGCGATGGGCCGGCGGATCACCATCGGGTACATCCGCGACGAACGACGGGCGCTTCCTCCGGAGGAGTTCGGTCGGGAACGGATGGGCTGGTGGGACGACCCCGACGTCGACACCGCTGCCCTCTCGTACGAGAAGTGGATGCTGTTGGAGGACGCCGCGTCGAGCCTGGACATGGTCGGCGCGTTCGGGGTGGAAATCTCCCTGGACCGCGCCGTGTCCTCGATCGGCGTCGCCGGGCCCCGCGTCATCGAGGGCGAACTCGAGCGGGTTCACGTCGAACTCGTCGAACGCCACCGCGGCACCGGCTGGCTCCTCGCCCGCTGCATCGAGTTGGACAAGGAGCACAGGGGGCCGGTGTTCGTCATCGACGGCTACGGCCCGGCAGCGAACCTGATACCCGACCTCGAGGACGCCGGTCTGCGGGTCGTCACCGCCGCGTCGAAGGACGTCGCCGCCGCCTGCGTCGGCATGGTCGATGCGGTAGCGGACGGGCTGATCAGCCACGGCCCGCAGCAGGAACTAGACCAGGCCATCGCCGGGGCGAAGAAACGTTCGATCGGTGACGGGGCGTACGCGTTCGGCCGGAAAGTGTCCACCGTCGACATCACCCCCCTCGTCGCCGTCACATTGGCCCGGTGGGGCAACGAAAACTACGGCTACGTCACCCCCGGTGCGTTCGCCCTATGAAGGAGGAACCGGTGCGCCTGTCTGTGACGCTGTTCCTCGTGTCCTTCACTGGTGCCCTGTTCGGTGGGTGGCTGATCGGTCGGTGGGCTATCGGCGTGGCCGTGTTGGTCTATTCGCTGGCGCTGGGTGCGTTTGCGCTGCTCCGCGACGACGGGAAAGCCCCCTCGGCCCCGATCATCGACACCGGGTCGGAAGAGGAACGGTTCCGCCGGCAGGTCGCCGCTGACTACATGAGTCGTGTCGAGTGAGGCTCATCGACCGGCTCGCCCGCCGGTACGGCGACACGTTCTGGGAAGGGCAAGCGTCCCCTGCGTCGGTGCTGACCACCACATACGGGTCAAAAGACGCTGAGGCGATCCTCCCGCAGCTCGCCGGCTACACCCGCAGCGCGTACCGGGACAACGGGATCGTATTCGGCGCGATCCTGGCCCGACTGTCGCTGTTCTCCGAGGCAACCTTCGCCTTTCAAGATCGTTCCGATGGGCATTTGTTCGGCGCGAACGAGACCGACGGGCGCCGGTCGACCGCGTTGCGGAAGCTTGAGGACCCGTGGCCGAACGGTACGACGGGTGAGTTGCTGGCGCGGATGATCCAGGATGTTGACCTCGCGGGGAACGCCTACGTCTGGGACGCCGGCCCGCAACTGGTGCGGCTGCGCCCGGATCAGGTCACGATCGTCTCGAAGGAAACGTCGACGGGTGACGGGCGTTCCTACCGTGAGGTCATCGGCTACTGGTGGGATCCGGCGCCGATCAGCACCGGGAAGCCGTCGGAGCAGGCGCAGTACTACGACGTCGACGAGGTGGCGCACTGGTCACCGATCCCCGACCCGGAAGCCAACTTCAAGGGCATGTCGTGGATGACGCCGATCGTCCGGGAGATCACCGCCGACTCCGCGCTCACGCAATACAAGCTGAAATACCTTGAGCATGCGGCTACGCCGAACTTGCTGATCAAGTACAAGCAGAAGCTGCAGCCGGAGTCGATCGACGCGTTGCGGGAGCGGATGCAGGCCCGCTACGGCGGTGTCGACAACGCGTTCAAGACCCTGATCTTGGATCAGGGCGCCGACACGACCGTCGTCGGTAACAGCCTCGAGCAGATGAACTTCACCACGGTGCAGGCCGCGGGGGAGAACCGGATCCTGATCGCGTCGGGTGTGCCGGGGATCGTGGTCGGGTCGAAAGAGGGCCTGATGGCCGCGACCTACTCGAACTATGCGCAGGCGATGCGCCGGTTCGCGGACATCACGATGCGGCCCCTGTGGCGTTCGGCGTGCGCCTGCCTCGCGTCCCTCGTCGCCGTTCCTAGCAACGGCCGGTTGTGGTTCGACGTGTCCGCGATCGCCGCGCTCCGGCAAGGTGAGAAGGAGCAGGCCGACACCACTCTTGTGCAGGCGCAAGCCATCGGCGAGTTGGTCCGGTTCGGGTACGAACCTGACTCGGCTACCGCTGCCGTCAAGGCCGGTGACCTGTCGTTGCTGAAGCACACCGGCATCTCGATCATGATGCTGTCCGCAGTGCCCAGGGGCTCCCCGGAGTCCGTGAAGATCGGAGACACGTCCCCGAACGGGACGCTGCCGCCGGTCCCGCCGGCCGCGAAGGAACTCGGTCAGATTCCGGCATGACGTCTCGATATGACACGTCCCCGATCGGGTTGAAGAAGAACTGGGTCACCGACGTCGGCGGGCTGCCGGCGTTCATCCGCGCGATCGCCCACGCGTTGATCCGCGACGGCCACACCGAATCCCAAGCCATCCAGATGGCGGTCGGTGTGGTGAAGAACTGGGCGTCCGGGCAGGGGCACGTCAGTCCGAAGACACGAGCGAAAGCCGAAGCCGCTCTCGCCGAATGGGAAGCGAAGAAAGCCGCCTCACACGGCGCCAGCAGAGGAGCCTCGATGGCCGAAAAGCAGGTCGACACCAACCCGGAGCTGATTACCCCGGCCGCGGTGTTCGGCGCGCCGATGATCACCCGCGCGTACCCGCTCGATGACATCCACATCAAGCCCGGCGACGGCCGCACGGTCGACGCCTACGCGGCAGTGTTCAACGTCGAAGCGGAGATCCACGACTTCGAAGGCCACTACGTCGAAGTCAACGACCCCGGGGCGTTCGACAAGACCCTGTCCCGCGCAAAGTCGACCGGCGGGTACCGGGTCGGCGTGTTCTACAACCACGGCATGACCATCCACGGCACCCCCTCCGAGCGGGGATCGATGCCGATCGGTGTGCCGCTGGAGATCACCGTCGACTCGAAGGGGCTGCGGACCGTCACCCGGTACAGCAAAACCCCGCAAGCCGACGAGTTGCTCGAGCTCATCAATTCCGGCGCGATCACCGCGCAGTCCTACACCGGCCCGATCCTCAAGTCGAACCCCGCCCTGTCCCGTTCGCAGCGCCGACGGGGTGGGTACCTCCCCACCGCGGACGGGCAGTTGCAGACGGTGCGGCGGATGGAACTCGGCCTGATCGAATACGGTCCGACGCCTTTGCCTGCCTACGCGGATGCTGCCATCATGGGTGTCCGCGGCTGGAACCTCAGCGACTTCCAGTCGCCGCTTGACCCCGACGAGGACCAGACGCCCAACGCGTCTGATGAGTCGGCACATGACGAACCGCTCAACGACTCCGCTGTTCGTCATGCCCGATTGCAGCGCCGCATCCGTGCCGCGCTGGTAGCCCGAGGAGGGCCCTCGTAATGGGTATGAAGCTCCAAGACATCGAGACGGAACTCGTCGCGGTCCGCGCCGAGCTGAAGAACATCGAAGAGAACCCGGACAGCAACGAAGACGACGAGGGTGCTGTCGTCGACACGCTGCTGTCCCGCCACGACGAACTCGAGGGGCTCGCGAAGCCGCTGCGGGAGCGGATGAAGCGTCTCGGCGCTGTCCGCTACGCCGCGCAGGACCCCGCCAACGGGGAGTCGGCCGGCGACGACGACGAGGAAGACGGCACCGACAGCGGCACCGCGATCCGCACCGGCATCACCGTCCACTCACGTGGCCGGCGCAACCCGTACGAGAACCTCCAGGCCGTCCGGAACCGGACCGTGAACCGTGGCGAGCTCCGCGGCCGGGCGCTGGACGCGATCGAACTGGCGTCCCGGTCCGGGAACCTGTGCCACGACTACGCGGAGAACGCCACCGCCCTTGTGCAGGACAACCCGGCGATCGGCCGGCACGTGCTGCTGACCGGGTCGGACGAGTACCGGGAGTCGTTCCGGGAGTATCTCGAGGACCCCGAGGGCAACGCCCAGCGTGCCGCGTTGTCGCTGACCCTCGCCAACGGCGGGTACCTGCTGCCGTTCGTGCTCGACCCGACGATCGTCCTCACCAACGCTGCGTCGGCGAACCCGTACCGGCGGATCAGCAACGTGAAGCAGACCACGTCGAACACGTGGAACGGTGTCACGTCCGCCGGGGTCACCGCAGCGTGGCTCGCTGAAGGCACGGCCGCCACCGACAACACCCCCACCGTGGGGAACATCCAGATCACGCCGCTGAAGGCCGCGGCGTGGGTGTTCGGTTCGTTCGAAGTTCTCGCCGACACCGACTTCGGGTCCCAGCTGCCGACGCTGCTGCAGGACGCGAGGGACCGGCTCGAGGAGGCCGCGTTCGCGGTCGGCACCGGCACGGCCCAGCCCAAGGGCATCGTCACCGCCGCGACCACGACCGTGGCCACGACCACGACCGGCGCCTACGTCGTCGGGGATGTGTACGCGCTGCACGCGGCGCTGCCGCCGCGGTTCCGGAACTCGTCGAAGGCGGCGTTCGTCGCGAACGTCGCGCAGATCAACCGCACCCGGCAGTTGGACACCGCTGGTGGCGCGTCGTTCTGGACGAACCTCGGCAAGGACGCCCCCGAGCAGCTGCTCGGCAAGGGCATCTACGAGTCCTCGTCGATGACCAACCTGCTCGCCACCGGCAACAAGATCATGGTGTTCGGCGACTTCGGCCAGTACTACATCGTCGACCGCATCGGCGTCTCCGTCATCTACGAGCCCATGATCACCGGCACCGGCGCCAGCGCCAACCTCCCGACCGGGCAATCGGGCTGGTTCATGTTCTGGAGAGTCGGTGCAGACACCGCAGTTCCTGGAGCTTTCCGCACCCTGCTGACCTGAGCCGCTGGCACTGTTCCATACTGGCCAGTGGGATACGCTGGTCGGTATGGAACGAGCGCAAGACAAGAAGTGCACCGATTGCGACCGGTTAGTTGGTCGCCACGGGGCAAAGGGTCGATGCGGGGCTTGCAACCAGCGGCTCAGAAATGCTGCCCGCCGAGCGAATCCATTGCCGTGTTCGGTGCCGGGCTGCGCTCGGCTGATGCGAGTCGCAGGTGAATCACTATGCGACATGCACCGGAACCGTCTCCGCCGTCACGGCGAGGTCGGCGCCGCTGACCCGCGGATCGCAGCCCGAGGGACTGGCCATATCGATCAGCATGGCTACCGGCACGTCGGTCGCCAGATGGAACATCGGCTGGTCATGGAGGAGCACCTCGGCCGGTACCTATGGGCCGATGAGCACGTGCACCACAAGAACGGCGTCCGCGACGACAACCGGATTGAGAACCTCGAACTGTGGGTGTCCCCGAAGGGACGACGCCAGCCGTTCGGGCAGCGAGCAGAGGACATCGTCACCTATTGGGTGGAGCGGTACCCCGAACTCGCACGCCAAGCGCTCGCGAAGATTTAGTCGGAAGGAATAACCAATATGACTTGGTCAGACCCGTTTGCATCCTTTGATGCGGCTGCGTTGACCTCGAATACCGACGGGGTCGTACTCAACCTCGACGGCGTGTTCACGGACCACGCTGTGCAGTACACCGTCAGCACCGGTACTAGCACCGACGTGACGTTCAAGGTGCAGGGATCGCTCGACGGCGCCAACTGGTACGACCTCGGAATCAGCCTGGTGCTGACCAGTTCGACATCGCTGACGACTCTGCAGGTGGTGTCGCTAAAGCCCGCGCAATACCTCCGGGTCAACGCCGTCGTCTCTGGCACTGTCACAGTCACCGCGCTGCTTACTTCCCGCTGAGCGGTGAACATCTTCGCGGTCCCGGTGGGGGCGGACGGCTGCGGCTACTACCGCAGCTTTCTGCCCCTCGCCGAGGTCGGGCGTCACGGCCACAACGTGTCCCTTCCCCCGAGGGGCATGACGTGGCTTCCCGAACCCGAGTTGCAGGCGAAAGACATTGATGTCCTCGCCGGGCAACTGATCTCCGGTCCGCGGGGGATGGCGTTGTGGGACGGGTGGGCCGGGCACGCGAAACTTGTCTACGACATCGACGACGACATCTTCTCCGTCGACTACCAGGCGTCGCAGTGGCATCAACGACCCGAACTCGTTGACATCGCGAAGTACCTGCTGAACCTTTCCGACCTGGTTACCGCGTCCACGCCGCGGCTCGCTGAGATCGTGTCGGAGTTCAACCCGAACGTGACCGTCCTCCCCAACTGCATCCACCGCGACCTCCTCACCCTGGAACGCCCCAGTCGGGACCGGGTCACAGTCGGGTGGACGCCGTCGCCGTCGCACGGCCCGGACGCCGGGTACATCGCGCCGATGCTGCACCGGTTCCTCACCCGCAACCCCGATGTCGAGTTCCACGTGATGGGCTTCGACTACCGGGACGCGATGGGCGTGGCGGGCCGGCACACAGGGTGGACGGAAGATCTCTGGGACTACTACCGAGGCATCGACTTCGACATCGGCATCGCACCCTTGGCGCCGAACCGGTTCAACCGGTCCAAGTCCGCGTTGAAGGCGCTCGAGTACGCCGCGCTGGGGATCCCGGTCATAGCGTCGGACATGGAGCCGTACCGGGACTTCGTCCTGGACGGCGTCACCGGCTACCTGATCCGCCGCGACCACGAGTGGGAGAAGCGGCTCCGCGACCTCGTCAACGACGAGGCGATGCGCACCGAGATGGGGGAGAAGGCCCGGCAGCACGCCGCCGGGTGGGCGATCCAAGACCGGTGGGTCGAATGGGAGCAGGCGCTGTGCGGATGAGCTGGTTCGAAACCGACACCGCCGGTCTGGCTACGTCGGCGGTGCAAGCTCACGGCGCCATCCAGAAAGCGGAAGAACTCGCCCAGTTCCTCGACCTCGTCAAGACGGTCGAGCCGCAGGTGATCGTCGAGATCGGCTCCTACGCCGGCGGCACCCTCTGGGCGTGGACACGCCTCGCCGACACTGTGTGGGCGGTCGACCTGCCGCCCACGGGGACGTACGCAGCCACCGGCACCGCCCAGCAGTCCCACGGCGCGAGCATGGTGTTCGGCGACTCTCACGACCCGCTCACCGGGGAGACGCTCCGCAGCGCGCTCCAAGGCCGCCCGATCGACGTGCTGTTCATCGACGGTGACCACACCTATGGGGGTGTGAAAGCCGACCATGAAATGTATGGGCCCCTTGTCCGGGCCGGTGGGTTGATCGGCTTCCACGACATCGTCGCTCACCCTGGCCAGCCCGACATCGAAGTCCACCGCTACTGGGCTGAGATCCGAACCCCCGACGTCATCGAGATCATCGTCCCCACGGACCCGCCGTGGGGCGGGATAGGAGTACTCCATGCGACAGGCCCGTGATTCCGGCTGGTACACCACCGAGGGCGGTGGCGAAGTGTTCATTGCGAAGGGCACCGTCCGCCCCGACAGCCACCCTGACGTGCAGGCGATTCCGTCGCTGTTCGATCAACTCAGCGACGACTCTGCCGCGCCGGCCCCCCGTAAAGGCACAGGCGCTGCGCGGCCGAAGGGCGCATCCGATGAGTGACAACTCGGGAATGACCTTGTCCGGTGACGATGCGCAGGCTGGCACCGTCGCCGGCGCGGTCGATGCTTGGAACGCCTGGTCAGCCGGGCATGAGGCGGCCAGCCGCGAGCAGGGCATGACACAGGGTGAGCCGCTCGGTCTGCCCGCCGCGCCCGACGTCGACTCCACCATCCTCGGGTCCATCCCAGACTGATGTCCCGCTACCCGCAAGGCCAGCCGGTCTACCTGCCCTTCGCGGTCACGGACAACACTGTCACCCCCCCGGTTCCGGTCGACGGAGGGACGCTTGTCCTCACCGTTCAGAAACCGGACGGCACACCCGTCACCTACACCCCGACCCACGACGGCGCGGTCGGCAGCGGGAAGTACCACCAGATCGTCCCCGCCACCGACCTCACTCAGATCGGCCAGCACAAGTGGAAGTTGGTCATCTCCGGGGCAGGCGCGGGGGTCACCGCAGGCATCTTCGATGTGGTCGACCCCTTCGAGGTTGCAGTGCTGTCCCTCGGCGACGCGAAGGACATGCTGAACATCCCGCAGACCAACACCACGTTCGACGCCGAGCTGCAGCGGAAGATCGCGTCGATCGAGTCGTCGCTTGAGCGGGTGTTCGGCGGGCCGATCATCAGCCGGCAGATCGTCGAACGCGCCGAACTCACATCCGGGTACACGACGCTGATGCTGCGGAAGCGACCGGTGGTGTCGGTGCAGTCGATGGTGTCGACCGCGTCCGGTTCGCCGATCGACATCACCGACATCGAGATCGACCCGAACTCGAACATCGTTCGCCGCAAACTGGGCCTGCCGTTCTACGGGCCGTATTTCACGTGGATGCCGATCTTCACGGTCATCTACACCGCCGGCCTCGGTACGGCTGTGCAGCCGGCGATTTCCGAGGGCGCTGCGGTGATCTTGAAGCACCTTTGGGACACGCAACGCGGTGTCGGCGCTGTCCCCGCCGGCGGGGATGAGATGACCACCATCCCTGGCATGGGGTTCATGGTCCCCAACCTCGCTGCGGACCTGCTCGCCCCGTGGACTCTGGAGGCGTACGTCTAATGGCCTGGGCATCCACGCTCCCGGCTGTTGTCGCGAAGCTCTCCGACGTTCTGACGCCCGCGCTGGACCCGACACGGCTGTTGGTGTGGTCGCATGTTGAGGCGTCCGCGTTGATGGAAGCGGTCACGATCGCGTTCCAGGACGAAAACACCCCGGCGGTAGCGGACGGGCAGTTCACGTCTGAGGGGTTGGTGTCGAACCCGGATCGGGAGTCGTATGCGATCCACTGCAGGATCGCGGTCCGCGACGGCTCCAATGATCTGGGGGCGGCGACGACGCGGGCGTTCGCGCTGCTGGGGATCGTCGGTGCCGCGCATGCGGCGGATCGGTCACTCGGCGGGCTTGTCCTGACCAGCTCAAGCGTGGGGGTGTGGTCGCTGGCCGCAACCCAGGACACGCAGGGCGCGCTCGCCGAGCTCGACTTCGACATCGACATCGACGCCTACACCACCCTGTGAGGACTCATGGATAAGACGTTGCAGGACGCGCTCGTCGTGGCGGGCCACTACGGGCTCACCGACCGGGAGTTGGCTGCGGTGGTGGAGGCAGCGACGGTCGCTAAGCGGGCTGAGATAGACGCTCCAGGGCTGGTGCCGATGACCCATCCGTCGCAGCCGGGCCTGACGCTCGGCGTGGACCCGGATGCGGTGCCGGTGTATGAGCAGTCGGGGTGGGATGTCGCGGCGGACACGTCGGCTGACGCCGCACCCGAGACGAAGAGCAAGCCCGCTAAAGCCAAGCCGACGAAGGACGAGGTAACCCCATGACGACGCTCCCCACGACGGTGCCGACGGTCGGCGACGACGTGACGCCGACGTTCACCGCAGCCACCACGACGGACAAGTTCACCGCGACCGGCGGTAAGTACATCCTGTACTACAAGGTCGGCGCCAGCGGCGTGATCACGACGGTGTACGCGTTGAACACGGCCCCGGCCCCGGCCGGCACCGTCCCGGCTGCGGGGGCGGGTGCCACGAACTGGGCGGACCTGCGGCTGTCGAACGGGATCGCGGTCAGCACCGACGGTGTCTGCATCATCCCGGACGTCGCTCCGTACATCGACGCGACGGGGTTCGTGAACATCAAACTCGTCGGCACCGTCACCACGGTCACCGTCGCCGTCGTCGGCCCCCTCTAACAGGCAACGCCCCCACCTAAAGGCGGGGGCGTTGCCAGCCGGCGCCAGGCGTTCGGCTAGGGCAGGTTCACAGCAGAGCTGCCTTGCTGGTGCCCGCATCTTTCGATGCGGGGGCAATCGCGAATATACCCCTTCCACCCCGCCCGTCCACCCCCGACTTGCTCGGGGTTCTTCGTCCTGCCCCGAGAAAGGGAACCCCGATGGTCGCGACACCGCTCGCCACGCTCAACCCGTACCTCCCGGTCGACATCCGCAAGTTCTACTGGGTGCCGACGATCGCCGTCATCACCGCACCCACCCGCATCGAGCTCGACGCCGGGACGGACCTGTCCCCGCAGGTCGTCGACGCCCCCGGGTGGTTCGTGGACGGATCCACGGTCCAGTCGCAGTCCTTCGTCGGTCCCGCGTTGAACCTCATCGGCGCGCAGTCCTTCGCGGACTCGTCACTGGTGATGCGGAACTCGCGGACCTCGACGGACGCCCGGACCATCCTGATCGTGCAGAGACCAGCCTTGACGGGGTTCATCGTGGTCTTCCCGGAAGGCGACACGGGCGGTTTCAAGATGGACGTGTTCTCGGTGGCCGTCAACGCGGCACCGAAGTCTCCGGGGCAACTCGACCCGTCGACGACGGAGTTCAAGTTCGCGATATTCGACGCCCGGCCGCGTATCGCCGTCCCGTAACCCCCCATCGAACGTGGCAGCCCCCCGTCCCCTCCGGAGCGGGGGGCTGCCACCTATCCGGAGGAAACCGTGAAGCTAGACATCAACGGCACCATCTACGAGTACGACATCGATCATGTCGGTGTCCGGGACGCGATGGCCCTGAAGACCGCGACCGGGCTGAACCTGCGGCCGTTCTCCGTGGGGCTCAATGAGTGGGATCCCGACTGTATGGCTGCGCTCGCGTGGCTGGTGCAGACGCAGGCGGGCGTCAAGGGCGCGGACGGGCAGCCGTTAAAGCTCGCCGACGTCGACTTCGACATGCTCGCGTTCTTCGTCGAAGTAGACGTGCCTGAGCCCGTGGACCCTACTCCCGGCGAGGATTCGACCTCTCCCAAGGATTCGACCTCGCCCGAGCTATCGACCAGTACGGACTAGCTATCGCGCAGACGTTCCACATCATGCCGTGGGACCTGCACAAGCTGACCGCCGCCGATCTCGAGGCGGCGTGCCGCGCCATCGACCAGATGAACAAAGGGAGGTGACCGCAGTGCCAACTCTCGACATCACCGTCACCACCCGAGGCGCGGACAAACTGCAGCGCGTCTCGGCCGCTATCAGAGCCGCCGGAGACAAGGACCTCGACCGGGAACTGAAGCGGGCGATGCAGCGCGGCGGTAAGCCGATGAAGGCCGCCGCCCGGTGGGGCGCCCGTAAGACACTGCCTCTGCGGGGGGGGCTCTCGGAGCGGGTCGCCGAGTCGAAGTTCAGCGTCCGCACCACCGGGGCAGGTAAACGCGTCGGGGTCCGCATCGTCGGCGCGTCGGGCTACGACCTCGCGGGGATGGACGACGGCCTGATCCGGCACCCCGTCTACGGCAACCGCGGGAAGAAGTGGGTCGCGCAGCGGATCCGGCCCGGTTGGTTCAGCGACGCTGAGGAGGCGAAAGCCCCCGAGGTCCGCAAGGAAATTGAGCAGGCGGTCGACGACATTGCCCGCAAGCTTGAGGCGGCCAGCTGATGGGCCGCAGCGTCGTCTTCGACGTCCTCGCCATCGCGAAAGCGACCGGGTTCGAGGACTCCGCCCGGAAGATGAACAGCCTGGCGGACTCGGCGGATCGGTCGTCGAAGTCCTTCGATCGGCAGACGAAGCAGACGCATCTGCTGTCCACGGGCCTGCTGAGCCTCGGCGCGGCGGCCGTCCCCGTTGCGGGGGTGGCTGCGGGTGCGCTGATCGGGCTGGGCGCCGCTGCGGGTGTCGCCCTTGTCGGGGTACTCGGCATCCGCGACGCGATGAAGCAGGGCACCCCCCTCGGCAGGCAGTATGAAGCGGCGTTCAAGCCGTTGGTGTCCGAGTTCGCCAGCCTGAAGCAGATCGGCGCGGCGGGCCTGTTCAAGGGCATCAACCAGGGCGTGAAGGGCCTGCAGCCGCTGTTCCCCACCATCAACCGTGACGTGGCGTTGTTCTCGGGCCAGTTGGGCATCGTCATCGGGCATGTCGGCCCGGCGTTCGCTGCGCTGTTCACCCGGGTCAACCCGCTGTTCGCGACGTTCGGTGACCAGCTGGTGCATGGGTCGGCCGCGTTCCAGCATTGGGCGCAGACCTCTACCTCCGTGGGGAAGTTCGTCGCCTACGTGCAGACGTCGCTGCCGCAGGTGGAGCAGACCATCGGGTCGCTGGTCACGACGATCTCGCATGTGGTGATCGCCGCTGAGCCGTTCGGCGGGACCACCCTGACGGCGATCCGTCTGTTCTCCACGGCGATCAACGCGATTCCTCTTGGCGTGTTGCAGACGATAGTGCCGCTGCTGCTCGGGTTGAAGGTCGGCAACACCCTGTCGAATAGCATCAGCAACGCGTCGACGGGCCTCGCGGGGTTCGCGAAGAAGCTCACTGTGTCCGGGGATGGCGCGTCGGGCGCGGGGAGAGCCGTCAGTGGCCTCGGGAAGGCCGTCGGGTACCTCGGGCCGGTGGGTATCGTTGCGGGGCTGGCGCTCGGTGGCCTGTCGGTGGTGATGGGTCACTCCAAGCAGTCCGCGATCGCGGACGCGGCCCGCGTCAACGACCTGACCCAAGCTATCCAGAACCAGACCACCGCCACCACCATCCTGTCCCAACTGCAGGCGTCCGGCGCGGTGAAGGCCGGCAAGGAACTTGGCCTGTCGCAGCAGACCCTCGTGCAGGCCGTCCTGGAGCACGGCGCCGCGCTGGACACGGTGAAGGCGAAGATCGCGTCGGCGAACACCCAGTACCAGGGCATGAACACCAACCTGGTGCACCTGTCCGCGACGCAGGCTCAAGTCAACGACCCGAAGGGGTTCCAGGCCGCGGTCGACGCCCGGAACAACCTGTACAACAGCCTGGTCAACTTGTCGAAGGGGTTGCGGCAGGAGCAGGCCGACTACGACAAGGCAAAGGCAAAGGCCGCGCAGTGGGCGACGCAGCAGGGTGACGCGGCGCTCGCCGCGAAGGTGAGCAGCGGGGCGTTCGCCGCCACCTCGAAGCAGCTCGGGGTGACCGGCGACGCGTACATCAACGCGCAGCTAGCGGTCGACAAGCAGGCCCAGGCCACCGCCGCGTCGACGCTGCAGATGCGGCTAGCGAACGATGCCGCGGGGCTGTTGAAGCAGTCCCTTGACGCGCTCAACGGGAAGGAACTGTCGGTCGGGCAGGCCACCACCTCCTACGACCAGTCGCTGCTGTCGCTGACGAAATCCCTGCAGACCAACGGCCGGACGATCGCCGACAACACCGATAAGGGCGTCGCGAACCGGCAGGCGATCGAGGGCGCGGTGTCCGCGGCGCAGCAGCAGGCGCAGGCCATCGCCGACGCCACCAAGTCGACGGTGGCCGGGACGAAGGCGTACGACGACAACGGCAAGGCCATCCTCGCCCGGATCGCGAAGCAGAACGGCGACGTGACCGCGACGCAACGCGCCAACGACAAGACCTACCAGTACGCGCAGCAACTACTGGGTCTGGGGCGGATCAAGGTGCCGCCGACGAAGGTCGACCTCGACAAGGCCGCCGCGGACAAGAAGATCTCCGACTTCAAACGGTCCCTGATCCAGATCCCCGGGTACCGGCCGACCGCAGTGGTGAACGCGAGCACGAACCGGGCGCTGGCCCAGTTGAAGAACTACAAGGACCACCTCCTCGACCTGAACGGTAGGACGGCCACCACCTTCGTGGATGTCGTCACCTACCAAACCAACTCCGCGAACAAGCGGGCGGGCATGCCGCCGATTCGTGACTCGGGTGGCCCGGTGGTGAAGGGCACCTCCTACCTGATCGGGTTGAACCGCCGCCCGGAGGTGTTCACGGCCGGGGAGTCGGGCCACATCACCCCCATCGGCGACTCATCCGGGGCGCGGGCCCTCGGCGGCGCCACGATCAACCTGACGATCCAGGCCGGGGCGATCGCGAACCCGGTCGAGTTCCGGAGGCTCCTCATCGCCGAACTCGAGCAGGCGTTCGCCGCCGGTGGGACCGTCGCCGGCGGGCAGAAAGCGATGCGCTGATGCCCGTCGGTGTACCACCCGGGCAGCGAGTCGAGATCGAATTTGTCGCCGGCACTTGGACGGATGTGACGGCGGATGTGGAGTTGCTGTCGCAGGGCCCGCTCACCACCCACTTCGGGCGGACGTCGCCGTTCGCGCAGCCCGGGCCCGCGACGATGACGGTCACGTTGGACAACGACCGCCGCGGGAAGGGGAAATACACCCCCGGCCGGCAGGTCCTCACCGACGGTTCGACCGTGCACCCGTACTGGCCGAATGTCCTGCCCCGTAAGCGGATCCGCTGGTCGTACACGATCGCCGGTGTCACCTACTACCGGTTCACCGGCTACATCAAGGGCTGGCCGCCGGCGTTGGAGATGGGTGTCCGCCCCGTCGTCACCCTCGCTGCGACGACCCGGGATGACCAGCTGTCGCGGGTGACGATGCAGCCGCCGCTGGCGACTGAGTACGCCCTCGACGGGCCGGCCGTGTTCTGGCCGTTGACCGACGGGCAGGTGTCCGCCGGCCCGCAGATGGCGTTGGACGCCTCAGGGAACGCGCAGGCGCCGTTCGTGGTGGGTGCGTTGGGGCAGCCGCCGGTGAACTTCGGTGACAACGGCCCCGGCTACGGCGACGGGTCGGGGGTGAAGTTCGCGCCCGCATCCGCCACCGCGGGGCAGTATTTGGTCGCGCCGAAAGTGAAAGGCCTGTCCCTGGCCGCGTTCACCGTCGAGGTGTGGGTGAACGCCGGCACCGCCCTACCGGCGTGGGTGACGGGGACCGCGACGGAGATGGTGCTGCGGTTCCTGCGCTTATCGGATTTGGGGTTCAACGGCGCGATCGGGATCGGGGCGAACGGCCGGCCGTTCTTCCAGTCCAGTTCGAAGATCACCGGCACGGCGTCGATCGTCGACGGCGGGTGGCATCACATCGCCGTCACAAGATCCACGTCGGGTGGTAGCTGCACCCTGTACGTCGATGGGGTGAACCGCGGCGCGACCATCGGCTCCCCCGCAGTGACCGACATGGACTACTTCACCCTCGGGGTCGGTGCGGGCTCCACCGCGAGGTTCCAGGGGAACGTCGGGTACCTCGCGGTCTACGACCACGTCCTCACCCCCACCCGCATCTCCGCGCACTACGCGGCCGGGAACGGGTACTACGGCGACACCAGCGACGCCCGCATGCAACGGTTCCTCGGCACCGCCGGCCTCACCGGTACGGATTGGTCCCTTCAGGCGGGGCAGACCACGGTCAACCACTACCCCCAAGGCGGCAAAGACGTCGTCTCCGCCTGCCAGGACATGGCCACCAGTGAGGGTGGGGGGGCGGCGTTCTACGTCCTCCCCACCGGGCAGATGAGGTTCGTGAACCGCCGGTTCCGCGACAACCGCACCCTCGCCCTCATCCTGGATGCGTCGATCCCGGCGCTGCTCGACCCGGGGGTGTACGCCCCGGCGTTCGACGAGACGACGCTGGTGAACACCTCGAGCGTGACACGCGCGGCCGAGTCGGGTGGGCTGTCGACGCAGGCCTGGACCGACCCCGATTCGGTCGGGACGTACGGGCCGGCGTCGCCGGGGGATGTCACCACCTACACCACCTCCGACCAGGACGCCCTCTACCTGGCTCAGTTGCAGGTCGCGGGGAACGCGCAGCCCAAGTTCCGGCTCAACCAACTCGCGGTGAACATGCACGCCGCCCCCGTGTCTCTGTACGCGGCGCTGGCTGGGGTGGAGATCGGGTCACGCATCCGGATCATCAACCTCCCGCCGGGTGCCGCCCCGACGAGGAGCCTGGACCTGTTCGTGGAGGGCTGGTCCGAGACCGTCGACAACAGCACGTACCGGGTGGTGTTCGACACCAGCCCAGCGGACACCCCGCCACGGTGGAAGTGGGACACCTCCCGCTGGGGCCCGGACCGCAACGGGGCCGTGTTGAACGCCGGCATCAGCAACAGCGCTACGACGCTGGCGATCGCGACCCTGTCCGGGCCGACGTGGACGACGAACGCGGGGATGTACCCGTTGACGATCAAGGTCGGTGAGGAGCAGATCACCCTCAACACCGCCCCTGGTGGCTCAACCTCGCCGCAGACCTACACCGGGGTGACGCGGGGCGTGAACGGTACGACCGCAGCCGCGCAACTAGCGAACGCCGTGATCGACCTCGCACCCGCCGACGCGTGGGCGTTGTAGTGACCACCATCGATGAGTTGTCGCGGAAGCTGTCGGACCTCACCCGTAGAGTCACCTCCCTCGAGGGCGGCGCCGCCGGGTCACCCGGCTCACCTGACCTGTACACGCCGAACGTCATCAGCAACGGCGACATGGAATCGGGTTCCGCCGGCTGGGCGTTGATCTTCTTCTTCGGTGCGTCCGGCGCGACCCTGTCCGTGGAGACCGTCGCCCCGGAGGATGGGCTGCGGTCGCTGAAAGCCACCGAGGCCGCGGCGTCGTCCTCACGGCTCACCTGGATCCCGACCGGTAGCACCACCAGCCCCACAGTCGGCACGGACGTATTCACCTGCGCCCCGGGCCAGACTTGGTTGATCTCGGCGTTGATGCAGTCGACGATCGCCACCGCCCACGCCAGGATTTACGCGCTCGGTGGGGCGAGCCCGTCGGACTGCTACGGCGGTGGCGGGGGGACGTTCCTCACCGCCGCCGACATCCCCCTCGCCCCGGCCACCCCGACGGTGCTGCAAGGCACCGTCACCGTCCCCGCCGGGATGAACTACCTGACGTTCGTATGCGCGGCCGACGACGGCGCCACTTCTGCCGGTGGGGCCTGGTCGTGGCTCCTCGACGATGTTTCCCTGCAAAGGAGGCTGTGAATGGGCACTGTCACGTCTCCAGCGGTAGGCGACATCGGCACCGCATCATGGGCGGGTGGGGTCGCGGGGTTCGCGAACAACCTCCTCGGCACACAGGCGACCAGCGTCAGCGTCCTCTCCACCACCACGGCGACGTTCTTGAAGGACAGCGGCTGCGGTGACCTGACGTTCGTCGTCACCGACGCCGCCACCATCTACCGGCTGACCTACAGCGCCCGCGCCCGGTCAGACGCCGCGTCGACGTCGATGGATTTCCGGATCCTCGACGGCGGGTCATCCTCCCCGACAGCGGCGTCACCTGCTGTCGCCGGTGCGAGCTCAGGTGTCCTCGCCGTAGCACCCTCGGGCGCCACCCAGTTGGAAGCGAAAACCCAGCAGACGTTCACGGTCGGCACGCACACCGTGGCCGCGTTCTACGGCCGCACCGCGGGCGCGGGGAACGTCGTCGCTGATCAGGCAACCGGACAGCAGCGGCTGCTCTCTGTGGAGAAGCTCACGCCGTGACCGAATCCCCGCAGGATGCCCACGGCCGGGGCGTCGCTGAAGGCATCGTGCAGGGCACCATCGAACAACGCCTGCGGGGTGTCGAGGAACACCTGGTCCGGAACAACGGGTCGATCGCTGAGCAGGTCGCTCAGGGGAAGCAGCAGCTGCAGCGGATGTCTGACCTGACCGGGGCCATCGACCGGCTCGGTGAGCAGTTCGCTTCGCTGACCCGCACCGACGCGGCGGTGAAGGCAGCCGATAAGGAACGGCGGGAACAGGTCGAGACGACGTGGCACCGGATCTCCGGCGTCGTCACCGTGATCATCAGTCTGATCGCTATCGCCGCTGTGGTCGGCCTGATCGTCGTGGTCGCCACCCAATGATCGGCGACGGGTGAGTGATGTGGCTCGTATCGATGACACCCAGGTTCGCGGACTCGGCATCGAGCGGCAACGCCGGGAATCTGGCGCTGATCGTCGTTGCGGTGGTGACGGTGATCGGGGCGGTGGTCGTCGCGTTGATCAACAAGCGTGGTTCGCGCAGCCCGGAACGTTCCGAGGTCGCGAAGGGGCAGGACGAGGCCGTCGCCGCATACCGGAAGACGTACGCCGAACCGCTCCGCAAGGAGCTGGCCGAGGTGCGTAAGGACGCGGCGCGGGAGCTGGACCTGATGAGGGCGGACCGCGACCGGGAACGGGCCCGGCGGGTCGCTGCGGAAGCCGAGTCGGATGGGCACCGCAAGCGGTGGGTGGAATGCGAGCAGCGCCACGTGGGGCACGGCCATGACTGACCTACCACCCGTGTTGCCGCCGGAGGAGAACGCGCGGATCGCCGCGAGGCACGCCGGGCTGAAGCAGCCACTATGGCGTGACCTCGGTGCCTGGGTCGCGATCGGGCTGCTCGCCATCGCCGTCGCCTGCGTAGCTGGGCTGCTGTGGTCGGTGTCCTCGACGGCCAGGCACAACGCGAACGACCCCTGCCGGCCGGGGGATAAACGCGCGGGGTGTATCGCTGCGGCGCAGGCGCAGGGTGTCGCGGACCAAGCCAACGGCCGGTTGAAGGCGAACAACCTGCCGCCGGTGCCGACGCCGTCATCGCAGGTGCCGGTGCCGACGCAGACGGTGTTCGTGCCGGTCCCGGGCGGCAGTGGTGGCCAAGGCGCCGTCGGCCCGGCGGGTGCGAAGGGCGACCCGGGCGAGCCGGGAAGCCGCGGGCCGCAGGGCCTGAAGGGTGACACCGTCGTCGGGCCGCAGGGGCCGTCCGGGGAGAACGGCGGGCAAGGCGCCACCGGACCCACCGGACCCGCTGGTCCTGCGGGTGCGCAAGGCGACCCCGGACCGGCGGGGGCAGCGGGCGCCGACGGCGCCACCGGGCCGCAGGGCCCGAAGGGCGACCCCGGCCAGCCGTGCCCCTCAACGATCACCGTCACCCCCGGCCCGTTGGACAACCCGTCCACCCCGTACGCGGTTTGCGTGCCAGCCACCGGAGGTAACTGATGGCGCTCGCCTACGACGGGGCATCCCCGTTCGACCTGAACGCGGCGAAGCAGCACGGCGCGATCCTGATCACCGGCTACATCGTCGGCTCACCGGGCGGGTTCGACCCCATCAACAAGGCCAGGGTCGGGCAGATCCGGGCGTTGGGTATGGGGTTCCTGCCGAACTGGGAACGGGGCGCTGCGTATCTGCTGTCGTGCGGCAAGGCCGGCGGCCTCACCGCTGGCAAGGAAGCTGTCGCCGCGTTGCGTGTCCTCGGGGTGCCGGATGACGGGACGGTCGCGTGCCCGTTCTCCTGGGACACCTACATCACCCCATCCCTGTACCCGCAATGCGGGCAGGTCGCGGACGGCATCATCGCCGGCCTCGGCGGCCGGTACCGGTTCTCCGCCTACGCCCAAGGCGGGTTGCTCGACTGGTTCCACGCCACCGGCCGGATGAAAGTCAAGGGCTGGCTGTCGGGGTCGTCGAGCTTCCCCGGGTTCAACGCCGCCGGCGCGAACGTCGGCATGGTCCAGTCCCACAACGCCACCGGGAACTGGATCACCACCCCCGTGCCCGGGACAGACATCAACACCGTGACCGACCCGCGCGCCCTCGGTGCGTGGTGGCCGCCCGGTTCCCCCTACGCGACTGGAGATGACATGGCTGACCCGTCCGACGTCTACACCGCGAAGCTCGTCGGCGCGTTCGGTGCGCTGCTGAAACACGGCGGTGTCCTCGCCGACCTGAACACGCAGACCGCGCAGCTTGAGGCGTGGATGAACGCCGAGTTCACCGCGATCGAGGCGATGCTCGACCCCGCGAAATTCGCGTCGGCTCTGGCCGCGAAGCTCCCGCCGGGTACGGCCATCACCACCGCGCAGCTCGAGGCGGCGCTGCGTGCCCTGTTCGGTTCCCTCGACAACCCTGGAGCGCCCGCATGATCAGCAATTTCGCGATCAGCATCATTAGAACGTATGTCCCGATAGGGATAGGGCTGGTCCTCACGTGGGTGGCGTCCAGCCTGAGAATCGTCATCGATCCGTCGTCGCAGGCCGGCCTCGTCGCGCTGTGTGTGGCGGTGCTGTCCGCCGGGTACTACTTCCTGGCCCGGTTGCTGGAGAAGCAGTTCCCGTGGCTGGGTGTGCTCCTGGGCGCTGCCGCGAAGCCCACCTACGTGAAGCCTGGCGCCTGACGTGGCCGGTGGGTCCCTCGGACAGCGATTCCCGGTCCCCGCCACTGCGGAGGAGCGATGGTGGCTCCGCGTGCAACCGATCGAGAGCGGATGCTGGGAATGGCAAGGCGCAAAGTGGCACCACGGCTACGGCAAGTTCTA